>Ga0181539_1000233_pt1 | contig 67272 bp, 64 predicted proteins | sample PEATcosm2014_Bin_46_FD_119767 | JGI IMG/M metagenome (GOLD analysis project Ga0181539, IMG submission 119767) | Peatland microbial communities from MTU Mesocosm Facility, Houghton, MI, USA - PEATcosm2014_Bin23_60_metaG | ecosystem: Environmental > Terrestrial > Soil > Wetlands > Peat | place...
AGGGCCCAGGTAGACTACCTGGTTGATAGGCAGGATGTTGAAGCGCAGTAATGCGTGTAGCTTACCTGTACTAATCGCCCGTTCGGCTTGACCATAAAATTTACTCGGTGCAGAAAAGCAGTTATCAGTTCTCAGTTGCCAGTTCCCCGGGTTCTAAGTTAGAAACTGAAGTTAGAACCTGAACTGGAACCAGCAATGTTGTTAGGAAGTCGTCAGAACCTGGATGACTGAGAAGCAATACTGATGACTGCGCGCCGACGAAAACGTCTTGGAGTGAACGGCTTCGAGCCACGAGCTCCGAGCTGCGAAAGTCCAATCTATTCAGTTGTGAGGCTTCGTCCTCAAGCTCTTTGAAACTCGATCTTTGAAAGTTTGCAGCGAGTCGTTGCCTGGCGTTGAGCATGAGCTCAGAAGCCGCGACGGCAGGCTCGAAGCTCACAGCTCGAAGCCCGAAGCTGCTTCAAGTTGTCGGTGATCTTACCGCGGGGGTTCCACCCGTTCCCATCCCGAACACGGAAGTTAAGCCCCGCAGGGCCGATGGTACTGCACGCGAAAGTGTGTGGGAGAGTAGGTCGTTGCCGGCATAAATAAAGGCCACGTTCAGAAATGAGCGTGGCCTTTTCCGTTTGCGACAGCCGTCCGGCGGGGGCGTATAATCACTCCCCGAAAGCCATAGGAGGATCCAACATGGCCAAGACCAAGCAGTTCACAATTTCGATTGAGAATCGACCGGGAACAGTTGCCGAGATCGCTCGCACATTGGGAAACGCCAAGGTGAACATTCTCGCTCTCCTCGGAACGGCGCAAGGGACAACTGGCACGGTGGAACTCGTCGTCGAGGATGCACGGCGAGCCAAGAAGGCGCTGGACGGAGCCGGGCTCACTTACAAGGAAACCACCGCCGAGGAGTACGAGTTGCCTAACAAGCCGGGCGCGCTGGCGGAGTGTTTAGACAAGCTCGCCGCTAAGGGCATCAACTTGAATTCGATCTGCGCCACTGCCTCAAAAGGCGGGCGGAAAGCGGTTGTGGTCTACACCGTCGCGGCGGAAGAAAAAGTGGCGGCAGCGTAGGGCCGAGCACCAGGACAATAACAACAAAGGCCACGTTGCGAAATCAGCGTGGCCTCCTTTTTCTTGTGTGGAGCGGGGAGCTTTGTCGGCGCAATCAAGGGCAAAACCAAGGTCAAAATTGACATCAAGAGTAAAGGCGGCGGACAGGAGTGCAGCAGCAAGCGGCTAACCTCGAGAAGCGCGAGACCAGTGTGCAGAACCGTGAACAGAAGGACATGGCGCAGCACAACGGCCGTCTGACCAAGGCCGAGCAGAAAGGGATCAATCGTCAGCAGAACCGGATCAGCAAGAGCATCTACAAAGACAAGCATTCCAAGTAGTAATCCGGCGAGACGGCACAAGAGTGAAACAGCAGGACAGCCGCAGGCTTGGTGCGGTTTTTCTTTCCCCCACTGGTGCTTGCGGGTTGGCAGCGAAAAAGAAAACGGCCAGGAAAGCTCCCAGTCGTTTCTTTTTTCCGCAGCCTGCGGCGCGGCTGGAGCCGCGCCCTTCAAAGCATTTCTATCTATGCCGGCGACAGATTCTCTCTCGCGAGACCGACCGACGCATAACTCGCGCAATCTGATTTTACCAGTTCAATTTCAGCGCAAACTGGAACTGGCGCGGGTCGTATGCGGCGGTCGCCTGGCCGGCATTGGTGAAGAGCGGGTTGACAGCCGCCACGTTGTACACATTGGCGATGTTGAACATGTCGGCAATGAGATCCATGTTGAAACGCTCGCCGAAGTAGATGCGTTTCGCGAAACGCACATCGTTAAAGACCGTCCATGGGGTGAGTCCGGCGTTGCGGCCCAGGTTGCCGTCGAGCGCGGCCAGCGCGACCAGCGGGTTGGGATTGAATAGCACGGGTAAGTTGTTAGCGAGGTCGGCGAAGCACGGCTCCTGAAAGAAGCCCGTGGGCGAGAACTTGGAAGCCACGGTCGCGTAGCCGCAACCATTCGTGGGTGTTCCCGCCGCCACGACGTTGGGGCGACTGGTGAGGGAGGACAACTGGAGGTTGTCGCCGCCGCTGGTAATGATGTTGAAGGGCCGCCCGGAACTGAATTCGATCTGGGGAGCGATCGTCCAATTGCTGAAGAACTTGCTGGCGAAGCCGCTGCCGCTGAACTTGCCCGTCTGGTAAACGCCGCTGAAGACGAAGCGATGGCGTTGGTCGAAGGTAGAGTTGGAACGATCGAGGCCTGGGATGTAGCTGTCCTGCGGGGTGAGCGTGGCCTGCAGGTCGGTGGAATCGTCAATCGCATGCGACCAGGTGTACGAAGCCAGGAACTCATAGTGGCTGCTGAAGCGCTTGCGGAGATTAGCGCTCAGGCCGTGATAGTCCGAAGTGCCGTTGGAGTAGTTGGCATCCATGTCGCTGAAGGGAATGCAGTTGGCGAGGGTGCCTGGGTTGCAGTTGGCATTGACCTTAGCTACGGCGAGATCGGCAGCCGCATCTGCCAAACAGGACGAGAAGATTGCAGCCATGGAGGCGTTCAGGCCGGAGGGGCGAAAGAAGTTCACCAGTGCCGCCGGGACATAATAGGGTAGCGCAACGGGGGACGAACCAGCGAACGGGCTTGCACCGCAAGAGGAGATGAATAAGGGGTTGGTCGAGGACGGGGCGGCCCCCGCTGCCACCGCCGCCAGCCAATTCTGTGTCACCAAACCGCCCTGGACCGGAGCGGCGTTGATGGGGCGGTTAAGATGGCGTCCGCCGTTAAAGTTGTAGGCCAAGCTCAAGGCGAAGCCGCCGCCGAGGTCGCGCTCGACGGTCAGGTTCGCTTGTTGCGAGTAGGCGTAAACGAAGTTCTTGCCCTGCGGATAACCGAAGGGCTGGAACGCCAGGGGGAACGGAAATGGAGAATACGGCGCTGGCGAATTGGTCAGGTAGTTTTGATTGAGGAACAGGGATTGAGGCTGGTTCGACTGGAACTGCTGCTGCCCCGCCTGATAATAAAGCTGGCTCACGTTCATGCAATTCGCGTTCCCCAGAACTCCAGTGAAAATACTGGAGGCATTGAGATTCGCGGGACTGAATGGCGTGGCGCCGGCATTGCAGGGAGTGCCTCCGGGAAACGCCAACTGGACGCTGGTAGAGCCGTCGGAGGCATCGCCGAGGAAATAGAGGCCGAGCAAGGGGTGGTCATAGAACATCCCGAACGAGGCGCGGACTACGGTTTTGCCGTCGCCCTTCGGGTCCCACGCGATGCCGATGCGAGGCTGAACGTTGTTCTTGTCGGTCTGGATGCCTTTCTGTAACCCGAGGTAGTTGTATCCCGCCTGCGCCAGTGCGGTCGGCGGCTTGAACTTCGGCGGGAATTCCACGTCGTAGCGCACACCGTAGTTCAACGTGAGATTGTGGTGCACACGCCAGGAATCCTGCCAGAATACGCCCAGCGGTTTATTGGAGAACGAGTCGGTGGGATTTCCGATTCCCTGGATGAAGTCCGCCGGGATGCCCGCGCCATAAGCCTGAACAGCGGAGAGGCTGGGGAAATCCGGCAAAGTGCTGGGAGAGGGATTCACGAAGCCGAAGGGAGCCACGCTGAGCGGGCCGAAGTCGTACACGCCGCCGTAGTTCACAGTGAAGGTGGCTTTGAGCGGGAGATAGTTGAAATCCCCGCCGAACTTCGTGTTGTGGCGTCCGATGCTCCAGGAAAAATTGTCGGTGAACTGGTAGCGATTTTCGACGCGCTTGATGTAGGAGTAGGGCTCACGTCCGAAATAGGCGAAGCCGGGAATATTTACCGCCGGGTAGGCGCCGTCCGCGGTCTGGGTGTCGTAGAAATAATTCAGGCCCCGGCGGGCGTACTGGAAACGGAATTCATTCACTTTGCTGTTGCCGAGGGTCCAAGTGTCCTGCACCACGCCAGCCACGTCACGGTAGCTTTGCCGAGAAGTGCGCGATTGTGCGTTTAGACCGATGGCTTGGTCTTGTCCAGTGCCTTCGATGCCGGTGACCGTGCTCGGGCTGGCGTTGACGCGCAGCGTGAGGCGGTTGTTGTTGTTTACGTTGTGATCGATGCGAAGCGAGTAGAGGCTGGTGCCTTCAAACACCGGAAAATTCCCGGATTGCGATCCCAGTGTCTGGTAGGAGTTGGGGGCGTTATTGGTGAAGCCGCTGGCGGGGTTGTTGCACGACTGCGGAGTACACGTCGTAGGGAAACCAGCCCAGCTATTGAGCTGGCCGAGGGTGATGGCCTGGACCAACTGGGTGGGCCAGGATCCTTGTAATGCCTGACTGGAAGAAGCGCCTGCAAGAATTGCATAATTAGCCACCTCCGCGCCGTAACCGGTCGGGTCGGCCTGTTCCTGGGCGAGTACCGCTGGGTTCGTCAGGAAGCCAATTTGGCCCGAGGTGCCCGGGGTCAGCAGCAGCGTGCCGAAGGGCAAACCAACATCGCCCGTGTTGAAAGGCGTGAGCTGGTAGTATGACGGATCACTTGCCGGGGCAATGCTCGAGAATCCCGTCTCGTGGCGTCGGGTGACTTCATAGGAGAAGTAATAGTACGTTTTGTCCTTCTTGATGGGGCCGCCGAAAGCGGCGCCTCCCTGCACGCGGGTGTAGGCAGGATTGGGGGTGGTGCTGAAGGGGTTGACGGCCTGGAACTTGCGATTGCGCAGGTATCCGTAGACGTCGCCGTGGAAATCGTTCGATCCGGAGCGGGTGATGATGTTGACTACTCCGCCGGCGGCGCGGCCATATTCGGCGGCGTAGCTGTTGGTGATGATTTGGAATTCCTGCACGGCTTCCTGGGAGACGGTGGAGCGCACGCCGTTGGTGGAATTGTCGGTGGCATCGGCACCGTCGACATTGACCAGGTTGGAGCGGGCGCGCTGGCCGCTCATGTTGAGGCCGGAAGTCGGCGCGGCGCCGACAGTGGGGGCGCTATCGCGCTGCACCTGCGAATCGGTCAGCGTGAACTGGATGTAGTTGCGGCCGTTGATGGGCAGATTGTCGATGCGGCGCTCGCCGATGGTGTCGGTGGCGGAGCTGCGCGAAGTTTCAACGATATCAGCTTGGGCGCTGACTTCGATGATTTCCTTGCCGCCCGCGATGGTGAGCGTGACGGGTAACTCGGCCATCCCGCCGACGGTGATGGCGACGCCGGTGGCTTCGGCTTTGGCGAAGCCGGACGCGTCCACGGTGACGGAATACGTGCCAGGAGCTAATTGGCGCACGCTGTAGCCGCCCTGGCCATCGCTGCTGCCGGTGCGTTCCACGGCCTTGGCGACATCGCGCACGGTGACGGTGGCGTTGGTCAAGGCGTTGCCTTTGGGATCTTTCACGCTGACGTGGAGGTCGCCGGTGGCGGCGCCCTGGGCGAAGGCAGATTGGCGGACGAGTAAGAACATGACCGCGAAACAGAACAGACGCAGTGTCGCTTTCATAGGGCTCCTGGGATCTTCCGCAGCATGGTCGCTGCGGAAGGCGGGAATCGAAGTGCGCGGTTTCTCAACAACTACTTGGAGTTCGAGCACGCTGTTGGGACAAGACACCGCTGATATGTACATCAGAGGAGGGTGTTTAGGCAAGCAATAAGGTGAATTACCGGGCTGGGGAGGCCAAACCGGCGAAGACTGTCTTGTCCCGGCCTGTGTCCCGGCATTGCGTTTGCAGGCGCCTTTCTTTAGATTTCTGGAGCGAGAGATTCTTGGAGCGAGGCTGCTGGCGCGTCAGAAATTTGTTGTGCGTTCTTCTATGCATTCCGAAAACTTCAATGGACATTCCATGACAGGCGAATTGCGGCGGGTCATGGTGTGCCCTCCGAGCAACGCGGGGTGGAATGTTTCCGGGAAAGCGGCGGCATGGCGGGACCTCGGATTTCAGGACGCTCCTGATTTTCGGGCAGCGCAGACCCAGCACGAAATTCTGTGCCGGCTGCTTAGCGAGGGCGGAGCCGAAGTTGTGTGTCTACCCGCGACGGAATCTCTCACGCTCGATGCCGTCTATGCGCACGATGCGTCGCTGGCCACAGACTATGGTCTCGTTCTGATGAATCCGGGAAAAAAGAATCGCGCGCCGGAGGCGCAGGCGCACGCTACCTTTTGCGGGCAACTGGGCATCCCGGTGTTCGGCGAGATAAGGCTGCCCGGGACTTCCGAATCCGGCGACATCGTCTGGCTCGATTCGCGGACACTGCTCATCGGTAACGGCTATCGGACGAACAGAGCGGGAATCGAGCAGATGCGGGCGTTGCTCTCTTCAAGAGATTCTCTGAAGAATGTTGAAGTGCTGTCCGCGCCGCTGCCTTATGGAACCGGCCCTTCTGCCTGTTTGCACCTGATGTCGCTGATGAGCATGCTCGATGAACGGACCATGCTGGTCGATCTGCCCTGGCTGGCGGTCGAGACTGTCGAATTGCTGAAGGCGCTTGGCTTCCGCCTGATTGAGATTGAATACTCCGAACGCGAAACGCTCGCCTGCAACGTGCTTTCGTTGGGCAGGTCGCGGGTGATTGCGCTGGCAGAAAACGCCAAAACAAATCAGCGCATGCGCGAAGCTGGCTTTGACGTGCGCACGTTTCCTGGGTCGGAAATCTGCATCAACGGGGCGGGAGGGCCGACTTGCCTGACGCGGCCGCTGCTGCGGAAGTAGCAGGGCGGTCGTTGGTCGCTAGCCGTTGGTCGTTCGGGCTTCGTCTCCACGGCCCCATTCCGCCTGGCTTGGTAGAATCAAAGGGCAATGCTTTTGCCGTTCGTCCGCGAAATTTTCGCGGAGGTGGAACAATTACCTGCTTTCACGCGTGCCGCCTCCCATCTGCGGGAGAGCGCGGGACGGATTAGTGTCACTGGGCTGTCCGCGGCGGCCAAGGCGCTGATCGTTGTTTTATTGCGACGCACGGTCGAGCGTCCGTTCGTGCTGGTGGTCGCCGACAACCGCGCTGCCGAAGAGTTGCTGCCGGTGCTGCGCGCGTTCTGCGAACTGACTGGAGCGGCGGATCCGGATTCAGTCGTTAGTCTTCCGGCGCGCGATGTGCTTCCCTTCCAGAATTTGTCGCCGCATCCGGAGATTCAGGAAGAACGCGCGACGGCGTTGTGGAAGATCGCTACCGGCCGCGCCGCAATCGTAATTTCACCGGTGACCGCGACCACAATTCTTCTTCGTTCGCCCGAGTACTATACCGACCTGGCGCGGGTTTTGCGTCGAGGCGAGAGTTTTGATCTGGAGAAACTGCTCGAGCACCTGAATACGGTCGGCTACAGCGCAACCGATGTGGTGGAGATGCCGGGCCAGTACGCGGCTCGCGGCGGCATCCTGGATGTGTACTCGCCGGAAGCGGACCGGCCGGTGCGCGTCGAGTTTTTCGGGGATGAAGTCGAATCGATGCGCAAGTTCGATCCGGCGAGTCAGCGGTCGTCAAATCCAGTCGATGAAGTATTGCTTCTGCCTTTGACGGAAACGCCGGTCACGGAAGAACTGCTTGGTTCGATCAACGCGCGGCTTTCGGGGAAACGCATTACGGGATCGCCGGAGATTGTGGAGCAAGCGGTGCTCGACTCGGGCGCTGGAGTCTTTCCAGGCTGGGAGTTCTACGCTCCGGTGGCGGGCGCGGACCGCAGCATTTTCGGGCTGCTTCCGGAAGCGCGGGTGATTCTCGACGAGCCCGAAGCGCTGATGCAGGAACTCGACAAAGTCTGGGCCCGCATTGAAGAAGCGCACGAGCGCAGCGGGGTGGGAAACCTGGTTCGTCCCGCCGATCTTTATCTCACGCCGGAAAGCTGGCGGGAAAAAACCGCGGCGCTCCCCGGAGCCGATTTCGAATACCTGGCGATGGCGCGCGAAGGGAGAACGGAAGCCGCGTTTCTTTCGCAGCCCGCTACGCGCTTCCACGGCGCGGTGCCGGCCATGATTGAGCAGGTTCAGAAGCTGGTCGTCGGCGGCACGCAAGTCATTCTTGCCGTCCCCAACACGGGAGAAGTCGAGCGGCTCGCCGACATGTTCACCGAGTACAACGCTGCCTATCGTCTGGGAAGCCGCACGCGCAGCGGAGAAAGTTACGCCGATGAAACTTCCTATTTTGCCGGCGACGTTCTCACCACCACGCTGCTGAAGGCTTATCTTCCCGACGGTTTCGTTTTGCCGGAAGCGCATCTCGCGATTTTTGGGGCGCGCGATCTGTTTGACGAATCTGATCTCGTCGCATCGCGACCGCAACGGCAGAAATCGAAAGTTTCGGCCTTCCTGTCTGACTTCCGCGATTTGCAGGTCGGCGACTACGTCGTCCACGTGGAGCATGGCATCGGGCAGTATCAAGGTCTGAAGGAAATCAACCAAGGCGACGGGGCCGCAGAATTCATGCTGCTCGAGTATGCCGACGCTGCACGGCTCTATGTTCCGCTTACTCGCCTTGATCTGGTTCAGAAATATCGTTCGTCGGAGGGCGCGAAGCCCGTCCTGAATCACCTCGGCAGCGCTGCATGGGGGAAGACCAAAGCCCGCGTGCGCAAGGCGATGAAGGACATGACCGACGAATTGCTCAAGCTCTATGCGCAGCGCCAGTCCGCGCACGGTCATATCTTCCCAGCCGACACCGAGTGGATGAAGGAGTTCGAAGACGCCTTCGAATACAGCGAGACCGAAGACCAGGCGCAGGCCATCGCCGACGTAAAGCGCGACATGGAATCGCAACTCCCCATGGATCGCCTGCTGTGCGGCGACGTTGGTTATGGCAAAACGGAAGTCGCGATGCGCGCAGCCTTCAAGGCCGTGAGCGACAACAAGCAAGTCGCCGTGCTCGCGCCTACTACGGTTCTTGCGTTCCAGCACTACGAAACCTTCAAGCAACGATTCGCTCCGTTCCCGCTTACGGTCGAAATGATCAGCCGCTTCCGGACGCCGAAGCAGGTCAAAGAGATTCTGCAAAGAGTGGAAGCGGGCAAAGTCGACATCCTGATCGGCACCCACCGCCTGCTGTCAAAGGACGTGAAGTTCGCCGACCTCGGCCTGCTGGTGGTGGACGAGGAGCAGCGTTTCGGCGTCCGCCACAAAGAGCGCATCAAGCAGATGCGCACGGAAGTCGACGTGCTCACCATGTCAGCGACGCCGATCCCGCGCACTCTGCATATGTCACTGGTGGGGCTGCGCGACATGAGCGTGATCGAAACGCCGCCCAAAGACCGCATGGCAATTCAGACCGTGGTTGCGAACTGGGACGAAAAGCTCATCCAGTCGGCGATCGAACAGGAACTCGACCGCGGTGGCCAGGTTTATTTCGTGCACAACCGCATCGAGACAATCTGGGAGATTGCGGCCAAGATTCAAACCATGGCTCCGAACGCCCGCATCGCCGTAGGCCACGGGCAGATGGGCGAAGGCGAGTTGGAGAAAGTGATGCTGAAATTCATGCATCACGAAGCTGACATCCTGGTCTCGACCACGATTATCGAGAACGGCCTCGACATCCCGCTGTGCAACACGATCGTCATCAATCGGGCCGACCGGCTGGGCTTGTCGGAACTCTATCAGCTTCGCGGACGCGTTGGCCGCTCGAACCGGCGCGCCTACGCGTACCTGCTTTTGCCCGCCGAAATCGAGTTGACACCTGTCGCGCGACGCCGTCTTGCCGCGCTCAAAGAATTCTCCGACCTCGGCGCCGGTTTCAAGATTGCTGCCCTGGATCTCGAATTGCGGGGCGCGGGAAATCTTCTCGGCGGTGAGCAGAGTGGCCACATCGAAGCGGTGGGATTCGAACTTTATACGCAGATGCTGGAACGCGCGGTACGTGAGATGAAGGGCGAGGCGGGCGTTGAAGTCACGGAGATTCAGCTCAATCTCGGTCTCAATATCCGTATTCCGTCCGACTATATAAAGGAAGAGAACCAGCGTTTGCGCATGTACAAGCGCGTCGCAGGAGTCGAGACCGAGTCGCAGCTGCACGACGTGCGCTCAGAGCTGATCGATCGCTACGGCGAGACGCCCGGCGCGGTTCGCAACCTGCTTGATTATGCCGCGCTCAAACTGCAGGCGATGCGGGTCGGCGCCAACGCGATTGAGCGCAAGCGCGAATTCGTGAATATCAAGTTCAGCCAGAGCGCCGCGGTTGATCCGGGTAAGCTGGCGCGCTTTGTGGCGTCGCAGCCGGGAACACAATTTACTCCGGACGGGACGCTGAAGTTCTCGATAAAGATCGACAGCGCTGGAGGGATACTGCAGACGCTGCGCGATTTGCTGGAAGAACTGGAAGCGCGCGAAGAAGCAGTCCAGCTATAAACTCCAGCGGTTACAATGATTCCGCAAGGGACCTAATGCACGAACGACGAACGAATGGCGACCGCCGTAAGATCCGGAAGGTTCGCAAAGCGATTTTTCCCGCCGCTGGATTGGGCACGCGCTTTCTCCCCGCGACCAAAGCTCAGCCGAAGGAGATGCTGCCGCTGGTCGATAAGCCCATCATTCAGTATGGCGTGGAAGAGGCGATGGCGGCTGGATGCGACCAGATCATCATCATCACCGGACGCGGCAAGAGCGCGATCGAAGATCATTTCGACGTCAGCTACGAACTGGAGAAGATGCTCGAAGAAAAAGGCAAGCAGGACTTACTGAAGATCGTGCGCCAGATTTCGGACATGATCCACGTGGCCTACGTGCGTCAGAAGGAAGCGCTGGGCCTGGGACATGCTGTGCTCACCGCGCGCGAATTGATTGGCGACGAACCGTTTGCCACCCTGCTCGCCGATGACGTCATCGATGCAAAAGTGCCAGTGCTCAAGCAGTTGATGAACGTGTTCGAGGAGAAGCATTGTTCCGTGATCGCGACGCAGGTCGTCGACGGGCCGGCGATTTCTTCTTACGGCGTGCTGAAGGCGAAAGAAGTGGCGGGCTCCGGTGGCAAACTCTTCGAAGTTCTCGACCTGGTGGAAAAGCCGAAGCTCGAGCATGCGCCTTCGAATCTGGCCGTGATCGGACGCTACATTCTGACGCCGACGATCTTCGAGACGCTTTCCGACATCAAGCCGGGCGCCGGCGGCGAGTTGCAACTCACGGACGGGTTGCGCGGGCTGCTGCAGCGCGAAAAGCTGTATGCCTGCGTCTACGAAGGCCGCCGCTTCGATACTGGGGACAAACTCGGCTTCCTCAAAGCTACGGTTGAGTTTGCGCTGAAACGCGAAGATCTGGGTGGGGAGTTTCGGGATTATCTGAAAAGTTTGAAGCTGTAAGTGATGTTCGCGGCCACATGTCTTCGTTTATTGTTTTGCTCATTCCTCCATCGTCACTTTCATCTTCTTTGATCTCTCTTCCACGCCGCGCGCCAGCTTCTCTTTGTGGGTTGTCAGTTTCTTCGTGATCGCAGCATCCGCGAGTCCGAGTATCTGTGCCGCCAAGATCCCTGCATTCGTTGCACCCGGGCGGCCGATGGCGACTGTCGCTACCGGAATGCCTGCGGGCATTTGCACGGTCGACAACAGGGAATCCATGCCCTGCAGGGAAGTGGAAGGAATGGGGACGCCGATGACCGGCAAGGTTGTGTGCGCCGCGATTACGCCCGCCAGGTGTGCCGCTCCGCCCGCGCCTGCGATGATCACGCGAATGCCACGTCCAGCGGCTTGGCGGGCATAATCGGCGGTGCGATCGGGCGAGCGATGTGCTGAAGTTACCTTGATCTCGTACGCGATCCCGAATTCATCGAGAGCTTTCCCGGCTTCACGCATGATCTCCAGGTCGGAGTCACTGCCCATCACGATCGAAACTAGCGGCTTGGTCATGATTGGTTTTGCGTCCATCTCCGTTGAAGTTATAGATCCCGATTGTCATCCTGAGCGAAGCGAAGGACCTGCTTTGTACTGGCGCCGCGAAAAGCAGGTCCTTCGCTTCGCTCAGGATGACAAGCAAATGGAGTGCTAGTTCTTCTTCAGTGCCCTTGCCGCAATGTCTTTGCGATAGTGCGCGCCTTCAAAGCTGATCTTCGCACATGCTTCATAGGCGCGCTGCACGGCCGTTTGCAGTTCCGCAGCGCGCGCCGTTACCCCGAGCACGCGTCCGCCGGAAGTATAGAACGCTTCGTCACGTTTCGACGTGCCGGCGTGGAAGACCTTTACACCGTCCAACTTCGCGGCATCTTGCAAGCCGGTGATTTTCTTGCCCGCCTCGTACGCTCCCGGATAACCGCCGGAAGCCATTACCACACATACCGCCGCATCGTTCGACCATTTGAAATCGCCGTCGCTGGTGCGGCCGTCGATCGACGCCTCCATCGCTTCGACCAAGTCGCTTTCGAGGCGCATCAAAATGGGCTGCGTCTCCGGATCGCCGAAGCGGCAGTTGAATTCGAGCACCATGGGGCCGCGCGCGGTCATCATCAAGCCGCAATAGAGAACGCCTTTATACTCCGCGCCTTCGGCTTTCATGCCCGCGACAACGGGCCGCACGATGTGGGCGAGCAGCCAGTCGCGCATCTGGTCATCCACGATGGTTGGCGTGGTGTAGGCGCCCATGCCACCGGTGTTCGGGCCGGTGTCGCCGTCGCCCACGCGCTTGTGATCTTGGGCAGCGACCAGCGGCGCCACCCGCTCGCCGTCGCTCACGACCAGAAACGAGAGTTCGTCGCCTTGGAGAAATTCTTCCAGCACCACGCGCGATCCGGCTTCACCCAGCATCCTGCCGCTGAGCATTTCATTGGCGACGGTCGAGGCCTCGTCTTTGGTTTTGGCGATGACCACGCCCTTGCCGGCAGCCAGTCCGTCGGCCTTCACCACGATGGGAGTATGGAAGTGCGGCAGCGCATCGCGCACCTGTTCTGAAGCATCGCAGATCGCATAGTGCGCCGTGGGAATGCGGTGGCGCTGCAGGAATTCCTTGGCAAAGCTCTTGCTGGTTTCAAGCTGTGCGGCGGCTTTGGTTGGGCCGAATGTGCGCCAGCCTCGTCGCATGAATTCGTCCACTAGGCCGAGCATCAATGGCAACTCCGGTCCGACGATCGTGAGGTCGGGCTGGATCTGGTTCGCGAGCGCGATCATTGAGTCGAGGCTCTTTACGTCTGCTGCGACGCACTCCGCTTCGTCCGCGATCCCGCCGTTCCCCGGTGCGCAGTAGATTTTCGTGACTCGCGGCGACTGCCGGAGTTTCCACACCAGTGCGTGCTCGCGTCCGCCGCTGCCGATGACGAGGATCTTCATAGTCGAGACATTTAAGGTTAGGGGCGGAAGAAGATGATGTCAAACCGGGCAGGGGCTGAGTACCAAGGTCAGGATGGCAATATAAATTGAGGCCCGGACAGTCAGGTCGGAAAACTCTGAAATTAACTGCGCTTAACGCTTCGCCGTATAATACGGTTCACGTGATCACAGTTTCCAAAGAGGACTACCTTAAGGCGATTCTCGAGGCCGAGAGCGAAGGGGAAACCGTCATTTCGGCCACGCTCGCGCACTGGCTCAAAGTCTCGCCCCCGGCCGTAACCATGGCTGTGCGCCGGTTGAAGAAGGACGGCCTGGTGCGGGTGAATGCCGACGGACGCGTTCGCCTGACCGCTGCCGGACGGAAGATTGCCCGCAAGCTGACGGTTCGCCACCACCTGATCGAGCGCATGCTTGCCGAAATTTTCGGAATGGAATGGTACAAGGTGCACGACGAGGCAGAGCGGTTGGAACACGCGGTCTCGCCAGATTTCGAGGCCAGGCTGTTCGCCAAACTCGGGCGGGGAATCGCGTGTCCGCACGGCAATCTGACTGAACTGGAGAGTCCCGCCAGCCGGCGCCGTCGTGGCCTGCTGTTGCTGGCTCAGGCCGAACCAGGGCAGAACTTTCAGGTGAGTGGTATCTATGAACGCGATCGGCGCCTGCTGGAGTTTCTTGAACAGCGCGGCATCCGCCCCGGAGCCAAAGTTCATGTCGCGCATCGCAACTATGACCACACGCTGACCCTGACCACCGGCGCCGGCCGGGTTTCCCTGGGTGTATCGGCCGCTGAAAGGGTCTGGGTTAAATCGGCCGATGGGAAAGCCGTCTCCAAAGGCTGAAGGTCGGTCCGCTCCGTAAATTTACGACTGCAGCATTCACAAAAAGTAATTAACCGTAGTTTATATGCTGATGTATACTCGCGCTAATAAGTCAGCGAGCGGCATCGCTCCGCTGTCCTTTTTGAATGAAAGACCCAAAGACAGCATCGGAGCCGCGAGGGGGAGCCGTACCCCGATCCGATCTCCCGAGCGATCAGCGAACTTCTGGCAGTGATGTCGTCATTACGCATGAGGACATCGATCGAGCGCACGACCGCGAACGGGTTTCGGAGACGCGGGCGCGGCGCGGATTCCGGCCACGATTGGGGTTGTTCTGGTTGCTCATCGGCCCCGGCATCCTGGTGATGCTCGGGGAGAATGACGGTCCCAGCATGTTGTCGTATGCGGCGACCGGGGCTCGGTTCGGCATCGGTTTTTTCCTGCCGTTCGTTGTGCTCACATTCGCCATGGCTTGCGTGGTGCAGGAAATGACCGTGCGCTTAGGCGCGGCCACTCATCGGGGACACGCTGAGTTGATCTTCGATCGCTTCGGCCCGTTCTGGGGTTGGTTCTCGATGATCGACCTGATGATCGGCAACTTTCTGACGCTGGTTACAGAATTCATCGCCATACGCGCTGGGCTCGGATTCTTCGGAGTGCGGCCGGCAATTGCGGTCTCTGGGGCACTGTTGGTGCTCGCCGTGGCGCTCATGACACACCGATACTGGACTTGGGAGCGGATCATTCTGGGCGCCGCCATGTTCAACCTGGTATTTGTGCCGGTGGCGCTGATGACGCATCCGGACTGGGGGGCGGTGGGCCGCGCAATGGTGACCTGGAGGCCACTGCCCGGCCTCACGCAGGAGACGGTTCTGATCCTATTGGCGGATATCGGAGCGACCGTCACCCCGTGGATGCTGTTCTTTCAGCAAAGCGCGATTGCGGATAAGGGCCTCACCACGCGGGACATCCACATGGGACGCATCGACACGGTGCTGGGAGCGGCTTTGGCGACAATCGCCGCGCTGGCAACGATGCTGGCGACGACCCCGCTGTTTACGCACCACATGTCGGCGGCTAACTTCGAAGCCGCCGAGTTCGCGCAGGCGCTGCAGCCGTTTATTGGACACTGGGGAGCGGCGCTTTTCGCGCTGGGCATCTTCGAGGCAGGGATGGTTGCGGCAATTACTATTTCAACTTCATCCGCGTACGCCTTTGGAGAAGTGGCGCGGCGCCCGCACAGTTTGAATCTCCCCTTCAGGCAGGGGAGAGCGTTCTATCTCGTTCTGCTGGTCGAGGCGACTGCGGCTGCGGGGCTGGTCCTGATTCCGGGAATTCCACTCGTCTATATCGTGCTGCTGGTGAACGTGATTGCCGTTCTGGCGATGCCACCGGCGCTTCTCTTCCTTTATATGCTGGTGAACGACCGTGAAATCATGGGCGCGCTGGTGAGTCCGAGGTGGGCGAACGTGCTGGCGCTGGGGGTCGTGATCGTACTGATCGGCGCCGGCCTCTTGTTTGGGGTCAGTGTGATCGCACCCAATGTGCTGGCAATTATTGGAGGCAGGTAGATGAAAAAACATTTTGATTCTGCGCCCGAAGCTGACGTGAGCCGCGAAGAGCTCACTACAGTGATGACAGCACTCGAGCCTGATCAGCTCACTTCCACCAAGGAGCACCATCATTGTCCTCGACGGCGGCTCACGCGGACCGAGAAGATTCTTTTCTGGGGGCTGAGGATTTACCTGGTGTTTATGGTCGGCGTGGTTATTTATCAGATTTGGACGGGGATGCGGTGAGGATTTTGCAATTTTGTAATTTGGGAATTTTGCAATTTGCCAGCCGCCATCCACGCCTCCACAGCCAATTTACGAAATTATTCTTCGAAGCCATTTACAATATTAGGTCAAAGTCTGCATCGTGCCCGGTCCTGTGCCGGAGCTTGTGAAGGAAGGCCCTCATGTCATCGAATAGTTTTGGCGCTCGCGCAACTTTGAAAGTCGGCAACAAAGAATACGAGATCTACCGGCTCGACGCCCTCGACAAGCAGGGCATCTCCACCCGGCACCTGCCGTTCTCGCTGCGCATTCTGCTGGAGAATCTGCTGCGCACCGAAGACGGGCGCAACGTGACGAAGGAAGAAATTCGCGCGCTCGCGGCGTGGAACAAAAATTCGAAGCCAGAAAAAGAAATTGCCTTCACGCCCAGCCGCGTGCTGCTGCAGGATTTCACCGGCGTCCCCGCGGTTGTCGATCTTGCCGCCATGCGCGACGCGATGAAGCGCCTGGGCGGCGACGCCAAGCTGATCAATCCACTGCAGCCCGCCGAACTGGTCATCGACCACTCGGTGCAGGTCGATGAATTCGGCTCGCCCAGCGCCTTCGGCGTGAACGCGCTGCTTGAATTCCAACGGAACAAGGAGCGCTACGCATTTCTGCGCTGGGGGCAGACCGGATTCCGCAATCTCGCCATCGTGCCGCCGGACACCGGCATCGTCCACCAAGTCAATCTCGAATATCTTGCGCGCGTGGTCTTTGTGCACGAAGAGGGCGGGAAGCGCACGGCTTATCCCGACACTCTGGTCGGCACCGACTCGCACACCACCATGATCAACGGACTCGGTGTGCTGGGCTGGGGCGTGGGCGGGATCGAAGCCGAGGCGGCCATGCTCGGACAGCCTGTCTCCATGCTGATCCCGCTCGTCGTCGGCGTAAAGCTTACCGGACGCCTGCGTGAAGGCGCCACAGCAACCGATCTTGTTCTTACCATCACCGAGATGCTGCGCAAGCACGGAGTGGTCGGCAAGTTCGTCGAGTACTTCGGCCCCGGCCTCGAAGACCTGCCTCTCGCCGATCGCGCTACTATCGCTAACATGGCTCCCGAATACGGCGCCACCTGCGGCATTTTCCCGATCGACAAAGAAAGCGTGCGCTACCTTAAACTCACTGGCCGCAGTGACGAGCAGATCGCGTTGGTCGAAGCCTACGCGCGCGAACAGGGACTTTTTCACGACGCCAAAACGCCCGAAGCCGAATACTCCGAACTGCTGAGTCTTGATCTTGCGACTGTTGAATCGAGTCTCGCCGGACCCAAGCGGCCACAGGATCGAGTGGTGCTGTCGAAAGCAGGCGAATCGTTTGAGAAGGCTCTGCCGGGCTTGATGAAGGCCACGAAAGGCGAAGCGAAGGCCCCAGCCAACGGGCACTTGCATCACGGCAGCGTGGTGATCGCCGCGATCACCAGTTGCACGAACACTTCGAACCCGTCGGTGCTGATCGCGGCTGGCCTGCTGGCGAAAAAAGCTGTCGAGCGCGGCCTGGAAGTGCCGGCGTGGGTGAAGACTTCGCTCGCTCCCGGATCGAAAGTGGTGCTCGACTATCTCGAAAAAGCCGGCCTGATGCCGTATTTGGAGAAGCTGAAGTTCCACATTGTCGGCTACGGCTGCACCACCTGCATCGGAAACTCCGGTCCGCTGCCGGTTGAAGTTTCGAAAGAGATTGACGAGAAAAATCTGGTGGTCGCCTCGGTGCTCTCCGGCAATCGCAACTTTGAGGGCCGCATCAACTCTGAAGTCCGCGCGAACTACCTGATGTCGCCGCCGCTGGTGGTGGCTTTCGCTCTCGCCGGCCGCATCGATATCGACCTGCGCAAGGATCCCATCGGAAAAAGCAAAGACGGCAAGCCCGTGTATCTCGCCGACATCTGGCCCTCGCAGTCGGAAGTCGGACAGGCGATGGCGAGCGCGATTACGTCCGAGATGTTTCGCAAGAGTTATGCCGAGGTGTATTCGGGAGACGAGCGCTGGCGCGGACTGCCGGTTCCGAAGGGCGAAACTTACGCTTGGGAAAACGATTCCACCTACATTCGGCAGGCGCCGTATTTCGATGACATGGCGCTCAAACCATCCGCCGTCGGGGACATCAAGGGGGCGCGCGTGCTGGCCGTGCTCGGCGACAGCGTCACCACGGACCACATCTCGCCCGCGGGGTCCATTAAAAAAGATGGCCCCGCCGGCAAATATCTGATTGCTCATGGTGTGCAACCGGCAGATTTCAATTCTTACGGATCGCGTCGCGGCAATCACGAAGTCATGGTGCGCGGCACGTTCGCCAACGTCCGCCTGCGTAATAAAATGGTGAACACCGAGGGCGGGTTCACCCGCCACCTGCCCGATGGCGCCGAGATGTCGATCTTCGACGCGTCCGAAAAATACCATGCCGAAAAAGTGCCACTCGTGATTCTCGCGGGAAAGGAATACGGCTCCGGATCTTCGCGCGACTGGGCGGCCAAGGGACCGCGTCTGCTCGGCGTTCGCGCCGTGATTGCGGAAAGCTACGAACGCATTCACCGCTCCAACCTAGTCGGCATGGGCATTCTGCCGCTGCAGTTTCTTCCCGGAGAAAATGCTGAGACGCTGAAGTTGACGGGCGAAGAAGTCTTCGAGATCGCGCGGATTCGCGACGTTGTCGAAAAATTTTCTTCCGGCCGCAAAATTACCGTGCGCGTGAAGGGTGGGAAGACGGCGGAATTTCAGGCCGTGGTTCGCATCGACACGCCGCAGGAAGCTCTCTACTACGCGAACGGAGGCATACTGCAGTACGTGCTGCGACAACTGCTGGCGGGCAAAACACAGCCGGAAGCGGTCAACGTTTAGCTGCGTCCTGCGCGGGTCTTATGTCAGTCCCGCGTTTTCCGCTGCTTGCTAATCTCAAATTCCCATGTCCGTTGCGGCCCAATACATCCCTGCTGCTTATAGCCTGACCGCGGTCGGGGTCTGGGGCGCGAGTGATTTTCTGGGTGGCGTGGGCGCACGGCGCGTGAACGCGTTTCTGTTCACGGCCATCGTACACATCAGCGGCATGGTTGTGATCGGAACTCTTGCGCTGATGATCCACGCGCCATTTCCGGCAAACGCCAGCCTGGTTTGGTCGCTGATCGCCGGGTCGGTCGGGGGCATAGCTCTGGCCTTGTTCTATCGTTCATTGGCCAGCGGAAATATGGGGCTGGTCGCGCCGGTGGCTGCCGTTCTGGGCGCCGCTATACCCACCATCGTGACCGCCTTCGCCGAGGGTTTTCCGGGCTATCGGCACGTGCTTGGCTTTATTCTGGCTGGAATCGGTGTCTGGCTCATCTCACGCACCGAAGCTGGCGTTGGACGTCCCAAAGGCATAGGCATGGCCGTGCTGGCCGGAATCGGCTTCGCAGGTTTTTACCTTTGCATTCACCGCGCGGGCAATGCCTCTGCATTATGGGTCGCCACCTGCTCGCGGTCCGCTTCCTTGTTGGTGACTGCGGCTATCGTTCTATTCGGAAGACATCTCCGCGCCGTGCCCACACCGGTGCTGGCCATTGCCATACTTGCCGGAATCCTCGACATCACCGGCAGCACCGTCTTCATTCGCGCGGCTCAACTCGGACGACTGGACGCGGCGGTCGTGCTCAGTTCGCTCTATCCCGCCGTCACCGTTCTGCTTGCTCGCATCTTTCTACACGAGCACTTCAGCCGTGCCCGTACCATTGGCATGGTCGCCGCTCTGGCGGCCGTGCCGATGATCGCGGGATGAAGAAAGTGGATAGTCAGTGATGGATCGTTACGGGTGACCAGCGTTCTTGCTGACCACTATCCACTATTCGCTATCCACTGCTACTCTGACTTCGTGCCTCTGCTCGAAGTCCGCAACCTGAGTAAGATTTTCGATCTCGCCGAATCCCCGTTCGGCAGCCGCCGTGCGGGCGAAGTCCTCGCCGTGGACGACGTGTCCCTCGACATTGACGAAGGCGAAACGCTTGGCTTGGTGGGTGAATCCGGCTCTGGCAAAAGCACGCTTGGACGACTCATTCTCCGCCTCATCGAGCCGACATCCGGCGCCATTTGTTTCGGCGGTGTCGATCTGCTGAAGGTGAATGGCTCTGAAATGCGCCATCTTCGCCGCAACATGCAGATCATCTTCCAAGACCCATTCGGTTCGCTCGACCCGCGGTTCCGCGTGGAGGACGTGATCGCCGAGCCGCTGATTCTTCATCAGAAGATCATGCACGAAAGCCTTAGCCGCGATGCCCGCCGCCAGCGCGTGCGGGAACTCTTGCGTGCCGTGGGGATGGATGAATCCGCCATGACCCGTTATCCGCACGAGTTTTCCGGTGGCCAGCGGCAGCGCATCGGCATTGCCCGCGCTCTTGCGCTGCGGCCGAAGTTTATCGTCGCCGATGAACCGGTTTCCGCTCTCGACGTCAGCGTCGGCGCGCAGATCGTGAATCTTCTGCAGCAACTCCAGCGCGATTTCGGCCTCACCTATTTGTTCATCTCGCACTCCATGCCGGTCGTTCGCTACCTCTCGACCCGCATTGCGGTGATGTATCGTGGCCAGATCGTCGAGATCGGCACCACGGAGCAGATCACTGTCCAGCCTCAGCACGCTTACACGCGTAAACTGCTGGCGGCAACACCGGAGATGGCGGCGTCGTGAAGATCCGGGACGGGGCAGAGCCCCGTCCCCACACGAGCATTTACAATTGCTCCGCTACTATGCACACCGCGGACGTCGTTCTCATCGGCGGAGGGATTGTCGGCTCCAGCATCGCGTACCATCTTGTTGCGGCGGGCTGCAAGAACGTTCTCGTGATTGAGCGCGAGAGCGCGCAGGGCAAGGGATCCACTGGCAAGAGCATGGGCGGCGTGCGCGCGCAGTTTTCGACGCCGGTCAACATCCAGATGTCGCTTTATTCGATCCCGTTCTATGCGAGCTTCGAAGAGCGTCTCGGTTACCCGTGCGACTACCGCCCCAAGGGATACCTTTTTTGCGCGACCAACGAAAAGCATATGGCCTACCTGTGCGCCAACTACGAAAGGCAGATCGCCATGGGACTGAAGAACGTGCGCCTCGTTGCCGGCGACGAAATTCGCAGCCAGTTCCCGCAACTCCGGGGCGATGACATCGTCGGCGGCAGCTTCTGCGCCACCGACGGCTTCGTCGATCCTTACAGCGCCATGATCGGCTTCATGACCTGGGCAAGCGATCACGGCGCCATGCTTTGGAAGAACGCCAGCGTCACTGGAATCACGCGCAACATCACTCGCGGCGTTCCTAACAACGGGAGCTACGAAATTGCGACCACACACGACATGGTCTCCACGCGTACGGTCGTCAACTGCGCCGGACCGTGGGCGGCTTCGATTGCGAAGATGGCCGGCATCGATCTTCCCGTCGAACCTTTGCGCCGCATGCTGGTTCCAACGGAACCGTTCGACCAATTTCCGCACACCGCGCCCATGATCGTCGACATGTCCAGCGGCTTCCACTTCCGCCCCGAGGGATGCGGGTTCCTGCTGGCGTGGAACGATCCGGAAGAAACGCCTGGCTACAAAACCGATTTCGACGCGAGCTTCATCGAGAAGATCCTGACCCGCGCCGCGGATCGCGTGCCCGTGTTCGAAAATGTGGAGGTGAATCCCCAGCGAGCCTGGGCCGGCCTGTATGAAATGACGCCCGACCATCACCCAATTCTTGGCGAATCTCCCGACGTCCCCGGCTTTTTCTTCGCCAACGGCTTTAGCGGGCACGGCGTGATGCACTCGCCCGCCACTGGAAAAATTCTGAGCGACTTGATTCTGACTGGGAAGACCGATCTGATCGACGCGTCTCTTCTGAACTTCTCGCGCTTCGCGGAAGGCCGGATGATTCACGAGACAGCGGTGCTGTAGTTTAGCTTTCCTTCGTGTACCTTAGTGTCCTTGGTGGTTAAGAAAGACCTCAGAACCACAAAGGACCCCGAAGGCGCACGAAGCACGAGAACCAAAAAAATCGCATGCCCCAGGAACTCAACTACTGGCTCACCACCGTGCAGATGCCCATCTTCCCGGCGCAGCCGTTGCCGGAGAGCGCGGACGTTGCCATCATCGGCGCCGGATTCACCGGACTCTCCGCCGCGCTTTCGCTTGCCAAACGCGGTGCGAAGGTTGTCGTGCTCGAATCGGAAACCATCGGCTGGGGCGCGAGTTCGCGCAACGGCGGCATGGTGCTCACCGGACTGAAGCTCGGCGTCAACAAACTCATCTCGAGTTATGGGCGCGAGCTTACGCGTCGCATGTATGCAGCGTCGCTTGAGACCGTCGACGCGGTCGAGCGCATCGTGAAAGAGGAAAATATCGCCTGCGATTTCGCCCGCACCGGACACCTCGAAGTTGCCTGCAAGCAGGCGCATTTCGATGACTACGCCCGCCAGGTTGAAGTGATCGCCCGCGAATTCAACCACCACTTGCGCGTCGTGCCTCGCGACCAACTCGGCAGCGAAATCGGTTCCGACATTTATTACGGCGGCATGGTCGACGAAATTTCAGTTGGCCTGAATCCTGCGCGCTACGTGGCCGGACTCGCCGCTGCCGCCATGCGCGCCGGCGCCCAGATCTGTGAGCGCACACGGCTACAGAACATCCAGCGCGAGTCGCGTGGTGGTGCGCTTGGTTTCAGGCTTAACAGTTCTCGTGGCGCGATCTGGGCGCGCAACGTGCTGATCGGAACCAGCGGTTACACCGGCGCCGCGACCCCCGCGCTGCGGAAGAAGATCATCCCCATCGGGTCGTTTATCATTACAACCCAAATTCTTTCTGAAGCGCTGGCCCGCGAACTGAGCCCGCGCAATCGTCAGATCTACGATTCCAAAAACTATCTTTACTACTACCGTCTCACCCCCGATAACCGCATGTTGTTCGGTGGCCGTGCCGCTTTCTTCCCGGAGACCGATCAGACCATCCGCAAGAGCGCCGAAATTCTGCGGCTGGGAATGGTCGACGTGTATCCGCAACTGCGCGACACAAAAGTCGAATACGTTTGGGGCGGTACGCTGGATTTTTGCTTCGACATCATGCCGCACGCCGGGCAAATTGATGGCATCTATTTTGCCGTGGGGTATGCGGGACACGGCGTTGCCATGGCCACGTACCAAGGACAGAAGATGGCCGAATGGATCGCGGAAGGAAATACCGACAACCCTTTCACGGAGATCCCTTTCCCCGGCGCGCCGCTCGGACTTTACAATGGCAATCCTTGGCTTCTACCGTTGGCCGGGGTGTACTACAAAGTTTTAGACTGGGTATCGTGAGAAGAGCAGGTCTCAGGTGTCAGGTGTTAGGTCGCAGGAGCAAACCTGAGCCGCTCTTGGTTTTCCTGAGACCCAAGACCTAACACCTGAGACTTCTTTGCTGGAGAACCGCATGTCCATTTTTGGCCTTATCGAATACGCCGATGCCAGCCCTGAGGTGCGCGCTATCTATGACGACATTATGGCTACGCGCAAGACCGACTGGATCAACAATTTCTGGAAGGCGATCGCGCACGATCCGGTCATGCTCAAGCGGACTTGGGAAGACATCAAGCAGATCATGGCTCCCGGAGCGCTCGATCCGCTCACCAAAGAAATGATCTATGTCGCCGTCTCGGTTACGAACCAGTGCGAATACTGCATTGCTTCGCATACCGCCTCGGCGATAAATAAAGGCATGACCGATGCCCAGTTCAAAGAGTTGATGTCCGTGGTCGGCATGGCGAATGAAACGAATCGCCTCGTCGCCGGATACCAGGTGGAAATCGACGACCGCTTAAAACCGCAAACCGGCAAATGAAATAGGTCTCAGGCCTGAGACCTTTTCCTGTCGATAACGCGCTTCCCGCGAAGTTTTATAATCTTTTTGCTCGAGTCGAGACTCGAATCATCAGGCGCGAATCACGAGCGCGCTCGAAAAGAGGTAAGGCATGGCCGAGATGACGGTGACTCCAGTTGCAACCCACGGTTTCTTCCTGGACGGGAAGTGGCTGGAAGAGGGTGACATCGTCGATGTACGCGCGCCTTACGACGGCGCCCTGATCGCGCATGTCCACCAGGGACGTGGCGAACACGCGGAGGCCGCCATTGCCGCCGCCGTCAAGGCTTTCGGAACCACCCGGCGACTGCCCGCCTTCGAGCGCCAAAGAGTTTTGCGCCAGATTGCGGTCGGCATTCACGATCGTAAAGACAAATTTGCACGCACGATTGCGCTGGAAGCGGGCAAGCCAATCAAAAGCGCTCGCACCGAAGTTGACCGCGCCGTCTTTACGTTCAACATCGCGGCCGAAGAGACGGTTCGCGGCTACGGCGAATATTTGCCGCTGGATTGGCAGCAGTCAACCGCCGGACGGTGGGGCATCGTCAAACGTTTTCCGCTCGGCCCCATCGCCGGCATCACACCCTTCAATTTTCCCTTGAACCTGGTCGCCCACAAAGTGGCCCCGGCCATTGCCGCCGGCTGTTCCATGGTCCTCAAGCCCGCCCCCGAGACGCCGCTCACCGCGCTGCTGCTGGCGGAAGTGATCCAGCAAGCGGGATGGCCGGATGGCGGATTCAACGCGGTGTTGCTTTCGAACGAAGATTCCGGTCTGCTGGTCACCGATGAACGCATCAAGCTCATCAGCTTCACGGGCAGCGCCGCCGTCGGTTGGGCCATCAAGAACAACGCGGGAAAGAAGAAAGTCGTTCTCGAACTGGGAGGGAACTCGGGCGTCATCGTCCACAGCGATACCGATCTCGCTTACGCCGCCGACCGCTGCGTCACCGGAAGCTTTGCTTACGCCGGACAGTCCTGCATTTCCGTGCAGCGCATTCTGGTCGAGCACTCCGTCTACGGGAAATTCACCGAGCTATTGCTGGCGGGAGTCCGCAAACTGAAAGCCGGAGATCCGCTCGACGAGTCGAGCGACCTCGGCCCGCTCATCCGCGAAAGCGATGCCATCCGCGCTGCCGAGTGGGTGCAGGAGGCGGTTCGCGGTGGGGCGCGCCTGCTCTGCGGCGGCAACCGCAAAGGTTCGCTGTTCGAGCCCACTGTGCTTACCAGCACCAAGCCCAGCATGAAAGTGAATTGCCAGGAAATCTTTGCGCCGGTGGTGACCGTCGAGCCCTACAACGATTTCGCCTCCGCGCTGAAACAGATCAACAGTTCTGCCTACGGCCTGCAGGCTGGGCTTTTCACGCGCGACGCCAAACTCATCTTTCAGGCCTACGACGAACTCGAAGTCGGAGGCTTGATCGCCGGCGACGTGCCTACGTTTCGCATCGATCACATGCCTTATGGCGGCATTAAAGATTCCGGATTCGGCCGTGAGGGCTTGCGCGACGCGATTCAGGAAATGACGGAACCCAAACTGCTGGTCATGAACCTGCGCTGAGGTTTCGTTGCCGGCCAATTTTCCAGAAACGCCTTCACAATCAGTGACCGAAGGTTCTAACTTCCGGTCAGGATCCAGAGATGCTTTCAAATTCTCTCGAGATTCAATTTTTCCAGATTGAGATTCCGAATTAGCAGAAAGAAAGGCTGCGCGACCTGTTCCATTTCGCCCTTTAACTGTTATACTCGCTTCTTTCCGTGGCGTGCATCACAACGACACGTGACATAAATCATACGACTGCGGTCGGCCGGGAGCGGCGCAAACCAATTTCATAATTTTGAACTTCCACACGTAATGCAGATCTTTCCACGCAGCGCCAATGCAATCGCCCGGGCCTCAATGGTCCTGACTGTTTTTGCCGTGGCCGCGCTATTTTGGGCCATGGTGCAGATTGAGCGTTCTCCGTACATCACCTATGCCGGAGTGAGGAAGTCGCAGCCCGTCCCCTTCAGCCACAAGCACCATGTGACCGGGCTCGGTATCGACTGCCGCTACTGTCACACCTCGGTCGAGCAATCGAGCTTCGCCGGCATCCCGCCCACCAAGACCTGCATCAACTGCCATGCGCAGATCTGGACCAATGCGGCTTATCTGGAGCCCGTCCGCGAAAGTTTCCGCACTGGCCGCTCGCTCGAATGGACGCGCGTCAACCAGTTGCCCAACTATGTATATTTCAATCACAGCATCCACGTGAATAAGGGTGTGGGCTGCAACACCTGCCACGGTCCTGTCGACCAGATGCCGCTGATGTATCAGTACGCGTCGCTGCAGATGGAATTCTGCCTCGACTGCCACCGGGCTCCGGAAAAATATCTGCGCCCGCGCGAACAAGTTTTCAACATGCGCTATGAGCAGCCTTCCACGGGCGAGCCCGTCATGGTGAAGGGAACGGCATACTCCGATCAGAAAACGCTCGGGAACGCATTGAAGCAGGAATACAAGGTGCGCTCGGTCAACGACATCACCAGTTGCAACACCTGCCATCGGTAGATACGGATCGGCAGATCAATGATGAAAAGAACTGATCAAGGGAACTAGAAGATCGACGATGAGCATGGACGAGCAAAAAATAAAACCGACCGGAACCAACGTCGGAACCGACGTCTGCCCCAGCAAACGGAAAGAGCTTGCCCTGGCGACCGTGAAGGCGCAGATCGAGGAGACGACCGGCCCCGAGTACTGGCGCAGCCTCGAAGAGCTGGCCGGCAGCGACGAGTTTCAGGAGATGCTCCACCGCGAGTTTCCCAAAGGGGCTTCCGAATGGCTCGATGATTTCTCGCGCCGCGGCTTCCTGAAAACCATGGGCGCGTCGCTGGCGCTCGCCGGTTTGACCGGTTGCACGAGGATGCCGATCACCGAGATCGTGCCCTATGTGCGGCAGCCGGAGAATGTGGTTCCCGGCCGCCCCATGTTCTACGCGACCGCGTTCACGCTCGGCGGGTACGCCTCGCCAATTCTGGTCGAAAGCCATCTTTTCCGTCCGACGAAAGTCGAAGGCAATCCGCAGCACCCTGCCAGCCTCGGCGGCACTGACGTTTACGCGCAGGCTTCCCTGCTCGATCTCTACGATCCGGATCGGGCGAAGGACATCACTTACCTGGGGGACGTCCGCTCGTGGAATGCGTTCGTGGAGGCCCTTCGCGGGCCGATGAGTGCGGAGAAGAGCATCGCGGGCAACGGCGTCCGCATTTTGACGCAGACCGTTTCTTCGCCCACGCTGGCGGCGCAGATTCGCAGTTATCTCGATGCAAATCCGCAGGCCAAGTGGCACGTCTACGAGCCGATCAGCCGCGACAACGTGGTCGAAGGCGCGAAGATGGCTTTCGGCGAGCCCGTCGAGACGCGCTACGACTTCTCGAAGGCCGACGTCATCGTTTCGCTCGACGCTGATTTTCTCTACGCTGGATTCCCAGGCTCGGCGCGCTACACCCGCGATTTTGCCGCGCGGCGGAATCCCGACGCGAACATGAACCGGCTGTATGTGGTCGAGAGCACACCGAGTTCGACGGGAATGAAGGCGGATCACCGGCTGCCGATGAAGGCGGCGGAAATCGAGAAATTTGCTGCTCTTCTTCAGTTTGCGTTGATGGCGAATTCCAACCTACCGGCTTCTGCAGGGGAACTCGGAAACATAGCTAAGGCCATTGCTGGGGACCTCTCTATACATTGGGGATCGAGTGTCGTTGTAGCAGGTGATCATCAGCCGCCAGGCGTGCATGCCATCGCCCACTTCATCAATCAGGGACTCCTCAATGTGGGCAAGACCGTCTTCTACACCGATCCCGTCGACGCCAACACCGTCAATCGCAGCGAATCGCTGCATACGCTCGTCGAGGACATGCGCGCCGGCAAAGTTGACCTGCTGCTGATTCTCGGCGGCAATCCGGCTTACGACGCGCCCGCCGAACTCGAATTCGCCTCGGCTCTGAAATCCAATGCCGTCAGTCTGAAGGTATTTCTCGGCACGCATCGCAACGAGACTGCCGAACTTTGCCACTGGCATGTTCCCGAAGCGCACTATCTCGAATCGTGGAGCGACGCCCGCGCTTACGACGGAACGGTCAGCATCATCCAGCCGCTCATCGAGCCGCTTTACGGCGGCAAGAGCGCGCACGAAATCATCACTATCCTTGCGGGCCAATCAGGACTCACCGGACGTGAACTTGTTCAGACCTATTGGCAGAAGCAGCACGCTGGCCCTGACTTCGACGCCTTCTGGCGCAAGTCTCTGCACGACGGCTGGATTGCGGGCACGACCTACGCGCCGAAGAATGTGAAGGCGCCCAACTTCCCGGCATCGCAATCCACGTCGGCCAATGCCGTAGAGCTCAACTTCCGCCGCGATCCCTCCATCTTTGACGGCCGCTTCTCGAATAACGGCTGGTTGCAGGAACTCCCCAAGCCGCTGACCAAGCTGACGTGGGACAACCCGATCATGATCGGTCCCGCGATGGCCGAGCGGCTGAAGCTGAATTTCAAAGACGTTGCCGAACTGGAATTCAACGGGAAGAAAGTCAAAGGCGCAGTCTGGATTCAAGCCGGCCATCCCGACAACTCGATCACAGTGTTCCTCGGTTACGGGCGGACGCGCGCCGGTCGCATCGGCACCGGCACCGGCTTTGACGTTTACCCGCTGCGCACCAGTCAGGCGCCGTGGTTTGCGGACGGCGCGCAACTTCGCCCCACCGGCGATACCTATCAACTCGCCAGCACGCAGGGCTACCAGACAATGGAAACGCCGGACAAGAGCGAGCGTCCGCTGGTGCAGGAGCGCAGCCTTGCGGAGTACAAGAAAGAGCCAAACTTCGCAAAAGAAGGCGAGCCGCCGGCCGATCTTACTCTCTACAAGCCCTTCGATTATTCGAAAGAAACTTACTCCTGGGGAATGGCGATTGACCTGAACTCCTGCGTCGGATGCAATAACTGCATCGTCGCCTGCCAGTCGGAAAACAACGTCCCCGTGGTCGGCAAAGAGCAGACCCTTAAAGGCCGCCACATGCACTGGCTGCGCGTGGACGCTTACTACAACGGCCCGCGCGAAAATCCGAAGGGCTTCTTCCAGCCCGTGCCCTGCATGCAATGCGAGAATGCGCCCTGCGAACTGGTCTGTCCGGTGCAGGCGACCGTGCACAGCAGTGAAGGCCTGAACGACATGGTCTACAACCGCTGCGTCGGCACGCGTTACTGCTCCAATAACTGCCCGTACAAAGTGCGGCGGTTCAATTTCCTGCTTTTCGAGGACTGGGAGACTCCGCAGTTCAAGCTCATGCGCAATCCTGACGTGACCGTCCGCAGCCGCGGCGTCATGGAAAAGTGCACTTACTGCGTGCAGCGCATCAACGAGCGCCGCATTGACGCCGAACGCGCCGATTCGACCATTAAAGAAGGCGATCTGCAAACGGCGTGCCAGCAGTCGTGCCCGGCCAACGCCATCGTCTTCGGCAACCTCAACGATCCGAGCAGCCAGGTCAATAAGTGGAAAGCGCAGGCGAGAAACTACTCCCTGCTGGGTGAATTGAATACGCGGCCGCGCACAACGTATCTGGCGGAAGTCCGCAATCCTAATCCAGAGTTAGAGGCTAAATTAGAAGTCGAGTTACGAGAAAAAATAGAAGCATAAGTGGAGCGCATGTAAGGCATGGCCACCAACACACAAATACCAGTGGCAGACAGGCGAGTGCCGGTGATCGCACCGGGTTACACCTTCTCCAGCGTCACCGAGAAGATCAGCAATATCGTGCTAAGCCGCCCTGTCTCGCTGGGATGGATTGTCGGCTTCGTGATCGTGTTCTCGATGATGAACATGCTGATGATCGCCCTTGGTTATCTGTTCATTAAAGGTACGGGGATCTGGGGCATCAACATCCCCATCGGTTGGGGATTTGCCATCGTCAACTTCGTGTGGTGGATCGGTATTGGCCACGCGGGGACGCTGATTTCGGCGATCCTGTGCCTCCTCCGCCAGACCTGGCGCAACTCCATCAACCGCTTTGCCGAAGCCATGACGCTGTTTGCAGTGGCCTGCGCCGGTATCTTCCCGCTCGCTCACATGGGACGCCCGTGGCTTGCTTACTGGATGTTCCCGTATCCGAACACCATGCGTTACTGGCCGAACTTCCGCAGCCCGCTGGTGTGGGACGTGTTCGCAGTTTCGACTTACTTCACCATTTCGCTGGTGTTCTGGTTTGTGGGATTGATTCCCGATCTTGCCACATTGCGCGATCGCGCCGACATTCCCGTGGTGCAGCGCATTTATGGGCTGCTCGCCATGGGATGGCGTGGATCCGCGCGGCACTGGCACCGTTACGAAACGGCCTACTTACTTCTCGCCGGGCTCGCGACGCCGCTGGTGCTTTCGGTACACACGGTCGTCAGCTTCGATTTCGCCGTCGGCATCGTCCCAGGCTGGCACACAACTATCTTCCCTCCTTACTTTGTCGCGGGCGCCATCTATTCCGGTTTCGCCATGGTTCTTTGTCTTGCGATTCCAATCCGCGCGATCTACGGACTCCAAGACTTCATCACCATGCGGCATCTCGAGAATTCGGCCAAGGTGATGCTCGCCACCGGCCTCATCGTCGCCTACGGCTATGGCATGGAGGCGTTCATGGGCTGGTACAGTGGCAGCCAGTTCGATTCGTTCCTGCTTTGGAACCGGCTGCACGGGCCGTATCGCTTGTCGTACATGGCGTTGCTCGCCTGCAACATTTTCATCCCGCAGGTTCTCTGGCTGAAGAAGTTCCGCGTCTCTACCGGCTGGCTCTGGATCATCTCGTTCATTGTGCTGGTCGGCATGTGGCTGGAGCGCTTTATTATCGTGGTGGTCAGTTTGAGCCGCGACTTCCTGACTTCTTCGTGGGGCATGTACTACCCAACCAAGTGGGACTGGATGACTTACCTCGGCACAATCGGCTTGTTCCTTACTGCCATGTTTCTATTCGTACGCATCCTGCCCATGATCTCCATGTTCGAATTGCGCACCTTGCTGCCGGAGTCGCATGTGCACGAGGAGGCGGAGGCGAAGCAGTGACAACTTCAACTTCAATGCGCGATTCTTCGATTTACGGATTGATGGCGGAATTCGATTCGGCCCAGGAACTGGTCGATGCCGCCCACAAAACGCACCAAGCGGGCTACCAGAAGATCGATGCCTACAGTCCGTTCCCGATTGAGGGCCTTGCCGAAGCTATCGGCTTTCACAAAAACCGCGTGCCCCTCGTCGTCCTCATCGGCGGACTTATCGGCGGGATATCGGCGTACGCGCTGCAGTATTGGGTGGCGGTGATCACTTATCCGGTCAACATCGGCGGACGCCCGTTTCACTCCTGGCCTTCGTTCATCGTAGTGACCTTCGAACTGACGATTCTTTTCGCCGGGCTTTCCGCCGCTATTGGCATGCTTGTTCTGAACGGCCTTCCCATGCCATATCACCCGGTGTTCAACGTGCCCGAGTTCGCCAAGGCCTCTGACAATAAATTTTTCCTGGTCGTGTTTTCGAGCGACCCGAAATATGACGCTGCCGGCACGCGCTCGTTTCTCACGGGCCTCGCTCCACGAATGATCGCGGAGGTGCCAAGCTAGCCATGGGTAGTCTAGCTAAGCGCAACCTCCGAAAAGTTTTGCCCGCGCTGCTGGCGCTGATTGCCATCACCGCCGGATGCCGCCTCGACATGCACGTGCAGCCCTATTACCGGCCCATGGCGAAGAGCGATTTTTTCCCTGACGATCGCTCCGCCCGCTTGCCGGTCGAGGGCACGGTCGCACGCGGCGATCTCCACGAAGACACGTATTTCTACACCGGGAAAATCGGCAACGCTCCCGGCGACTATCTGCCGTTCCCGGTGACGTTGGAAGTTCTTGACCGCGGACGCGAGCGTTTCAATATCAACTGCACGCCGTGTCACGGACGCGTCGGCGATGGCAATGGTTACATTCCCTCACGCGGCTTCCGCCGGCCGCCGTCGTATCACATCGAGCGCCTGCGCAAAGTGCCGATCGGCTACTTCTTCGACGTGATGACCAACGGCTTCGGCGTGATGCCCGAATATGGCACGCAGGTTGCGCCGCGCGATCGCTGGTGCATCGCCGCCTACATCCGCGCGCTGCAACTGAGCCAGAATGCACCTTCGAGCGACATTCCCGCTGGACAAAAAGTTCCGTCCCCGCCGCCGCAGTTTCGCGACATTGGCAACGGAGCCACGCTGCCACAAGTCGCGCCGCCCGCCCCCGCAACCGGAGAGGAACCCAAATGACCACGGCCACCATGAATAAGTCGGACCTGATGGCCCCGCCCGTGGCCCAGACTATGGAGCAGCGGTCGCTCGTCATTGGCGTGATCGCGGCCATTGCTTCCGTCGCGGGCGCTTTCCTTGCTCCCGGCAGTTTTTATTCCGCCTACCTCATCGGCTTCATGTTCTGGCTCGGCCTTTCGATCGGATGCATGGCCATCCTGATGCTTTACCACCTGGTCGGCGGCGCCTGGGGCGCGGTGATTCGCCGCATCCTGGAATCGGGCATGATGACGCTGCCCCTCATGTTCGTACTGTTCATCCCGATTTTGCTGAATTTGCCGAAGCTGTATTTCTGGGCCCGGCCCGACGGACGCACCGACCCCAAGATCGCGGAGATCGCGCACAGCTATCTCAACTTCAACGGCATCCTGCTGCGCTACATTCTTTACTTCGTTATCTGGATCGGGATGGCCTATTTTCTGAATCGTTGGTCGACCGAGCAGGACTCGATCGCGGGCCAGAGCACGCTGCGTTTCCGCGCTATGAGTTCCATTGGGCTCGTCATCTACTCGCTCACGATTTCGTTCGCCGTGATCGACTGGGTGATGTCGCTGCAAGCGCGCTGGATCTCGACCATCTACGGCCTGCTTTTCATCGCGGGTGAAGCGCTCTCCGCCTTCTGCTTCTGCGTGGTGATCGAGAGCATCCTGGGCAAGCGCAAGCCGATGTCGGAGTATCTTACCGATACCGAAGTCCACGACCACGGCAAGTTCATGCTCGCCCTGGTCATGGTCTGGGCTTACTTCAATTTCTCGCAGTGGCTCATCATCTGGGCCGGCAACCTGCCCGAAGAGATTCCGTGGTATGTGCGCCGCATGAATGGCGGATGGGAAGCGGTCGGCCTGTTCCTCGTGGTGTTCCACTTCGCCGTGCCTTTCGCGCTCTTGCTCTCGCGCCAATTGAAGCGCAAGGCGCGCAATCTGGTCTGGGTCGCTTCCTGGCTCATATTCATGCGTATCGTCGATATCTTTTGGCATATCGAGCCGGCGTCGCATCCCACGTTTCACCTGAGCTGGCTGCATTTCACAATCATCGCCGGCATCGGCGGTCTTTGGATGGCCTACTTCTTCCATAATCTGAGATCGCGTCCGCTGCTCGCCGTCAACGCGCCGCAGACGCTGAGACTTCTGGAGCCGTCGCATGAGTAACGGAATATGAGTGACGAAATGATGAACCACGGCCAACCGGGCCCAGAACCCGGTTTCGAACGCGAAGACCTGAGCACGCGCGGCGCCTTCGCTTTCATGATCGGCCTCGCGATCGTTGGCATAACCATTTATTTCGTCATCGCCCACATGTACTCGTTCCTCGACAATTACGAGCGGTCGCGAATGGCCACTGCCAGTCCGTTGGTTACTTCCAAGGGTGCGATGTCGCGTGTGGTCACGCAGGCAGACATGGATAAAGCGTTCAAGGACAATGGTGCTCCGATGCTCGAAGTCATCGAGGGTGTCGATTTGCGCAAAGACCTGATCAGCCAGGAGAAGCAACTCAACAGCTACGGCTGGGTCGACGAAAAAGCGGGTGTGGCGCACATTCCGATCGAGCGCGCCATGGAGTTGGTCGTCCAGCATGGATTGCCCGTTTGTTCGCAAGGCTGCACGGATTTGAACACAACGGCGGCGAGCAAAACGCCGGCCCGGAAGTCGGCGACACCGAAGCAGTAGAAACTTTTTGGGGCCTCAGTCCCCGCAGACCGTTTCGGCCGGACAGCCGGAAAAGGAAAAAGCAGTGCGCAGTAAAAGCAGTTTCGCCAACTCGATCGCCGCCGCAGCTTTCCTGCTCATCGTCTCGGCCGCTCCGGTCTGTGTCTTTGCGCAGGGCGCGCGCGGTCCAAGTCCGATGATGGGCGGCGGCATCATGAGTCCGCCAGTCAACCAGCGTCCCGTCGGGCTCGAGTTCGTCGGCATCGAGCAACATCTCAACGCCGAAGTTCCTGCCAATCTCGAATTTCGCGACGAACTCGGCAACCCCGTGAAACTCGCCGACTACTTCGGCCACGGACGCCCCGTCATTCTGAACCTGGGTTATTACCAGTGTCCCATGCTATGCAGTGAACTTCTGCAAGGCCTGGTCGGTTCGATGAAGGCACTGACGTTTAATCTCGGCAAAGATTTTGACGTCCTCACCGTGAGCTTCGACCCGCGTGAAACCACGGAAATGGCCGCGGAAAAAAAGCGCGACATGATGAAGCGCTACGGCCGCGCGAACGCCGATCAAGGTTGGCACTTCCTTACCGGCAAGGCGGACCAGATCAATGCGCTCACCAAGTCGGTCGGCTTCCAATATCAATTCGATCCGAAAACCGAGCAGTACGCCCACGCCGCCGCCATTGTTATGCTGACGCCCGACCACCACATTTCGGGATATTTTTATGGAGTCGAGTTCTCTCCCAAGGATCTGCGCCTCGGACTGGTGCAGGCCTCGCAAAACCGGATTGGGAACATCGGCGACCAAGTGCTCCTCTACTGCTATCACTACGATCCCAGGACCGGAAAATACGGCGCCGTTGTCAGCAACATCCTGAAGCTGGCGGCGTTCGGTACCATGCTCCTCCTGGGAACATTTTTGTTCGTCATGTTCCGTGCCGATCGTCGTGCCGATCATGGTTCCGATCGTAGTTCCGATCGACGCGCGGGCCACAACGAATCGGGGCGAGTTAAGTAATTATGTCGAAATTTCTACCTTTGTGGCCCGATCAGGCCTCGACCATGGCAAGCCAGGTGGATGCTCTCTACATCTACCTGCTCGTGGTCGCTGGCATCGTGACCGCGCTTGTCTTTATCGCGGTCACGGTGCTGGCGATCAAGTATCGTCGCGTGCCCGGCCGCGAAGCCCAGCCGATCGAAGGCTCCACCAGCCTCGAAATCACCTGGTCGATCATCCCGCTCTTTGTGATGATGACCTTCTTCATCTGGGGCGCCGTCATCTATTTCCAGGAGCGCACTCCTCCCGCCGACTCCACCGAAGTCTACGTCGTCGCCAAGCAGTGGATGTGGAAGATCGAGCACATGGAGGGGCAGCGCGAGATCAACGAACTCCACGTCCCCACCGGCCAGAACATCAAGCTCATCATGACCTCGCAGGACGTGATTCACAGCTTCTTCGTTCCGGCATTCCGCATCAAGCAGGACGTCTTGCCCGGCCGCTACACCACGTTCTGGTTCAAGGCCACCAAACCCGGCCACTATCATTTGTTTTGCGCCGAATATTGCGGGACCCAGCACTCCGGAATGGGTGGCGACATCGTCGTCATGGAGCCGCAGGATTACGCGCAGTGGATGGCGGGCGGGACGTCGGCGCCCTTGCAGGACACCGGCAAGCAGTTGTTCTCTGCGCTCGGATGCGCCACCTGCCATCGTTTTGATGTGCAGGGCCGCGGCCCCAATCTGACCGGTATCTACAACAAGCCGGTTCTGCTCGAAGACGGACGGACAGTGATTGCCGACGAGAACTATGTTCGAGAGTCCATCCTCAATCCCACCGCAAAGATCGTGAACGGTTTCAAACCGGTGATGCCTGCCTTCCAGGGCATCGTCAGCGACGAGCAGTTGAACGCGCTGGTGGCCTACGTCAAATCGTTAAGCCAGCCCACCACGGGAACTGCCGTGCTGCAGAGCCAGCCCGCCACTTCCCCGGCAGAACCCCAGAAGATGCAGGTGCAATAGTCATGGCGAGCATAGGAATCCCGGCGAATCAGGCTCCGAAATTGAACTATCTCAACAATGGGCACAGCCTCAAGTCCTGGCTGTTGACCACCGATCACAAGCGGATCGCGCTTCTCTATCTGATCTCGGTTACGGTTTTCTTCTTTCTCGGTGGCTTCTTTGCCATGCTCATTCGGCTCGAACTGCTCACCCCGCAGGGCGACCTCATGCAGGCCGACACCTATAACAAGGTGTTCACCATGCATGGCATGATCATGGTGTTTTTCTTTCTGATCCCAGTGGTGCCTGCGGTGCTGGGCAACTTCCTGGTGCCCCTTATGATTGGCGCGAAGGATCTCGCCTTCCCGCGCATCAACCTGCTGAGCTGGTATCTTTACATCACTGGCGGCATGATCTTCCTGCACTGCATGCTGACTGGCGGCGTCGACACCGGCTGGACGTTCTATACTCCATACAGCACGGCCGGCACCAACACCAACATCGTTGAGGCAGGGCTCGCGATCTTCCTCGCGGGCTTCTCATCCATCTTTACCGGACTCAATTTCATCGTCACCATTCATCGCATGCGCGCGCCCGGGCTCACCTGGGACCGGTTGCCGCTCTTCATCTGGGCCAACTACGCCACCAGCCTGGTCATGATTCTCGGCACGCCGGTGATCGCAATCACTATCGTGCTGGTGGCCGTCGAGCGCCTCTTCCACCTTGGCATCTTCGATCCCGGGCTCGGCGGAGACCCGCTCCTGTTCCAGCACCTGTTCTGGTTCTACTCGCATCCCGCCGTCTACATCATGATCCTGCCTTCGATGGGCGTGATCAGCGAACTCATTGCCTGCTTTGCGCGCAAGCGCGTGTTCGGCTACAAGTTTGTCGCTCTGTCGAGCGTCGCCATTGCCGTCTTCGGATTCCTGGTGTGGGCGCATCACATGTTCGTCGCCGGCATCTCGCTCTATGCCGCGATGATCTTCTCCTTCCTGAGCTTCTCCGTGGGCGTGCCTTCCGCCGTAAAAGTCTTCAACTGGACAGCCACTCTCTATAAGGGTTCCATTTCCTACGCCACTCCGATGCTCTATGCCTTTGGCTTTATCGGGCTGTTCACCATTGGCGGATTAACCGGCCTCATGCTCGCCACCATCGGCATCGACGTCCACGTCACCGATACTTACTTCGTCGTCGCCCACTTCCACTACGTCATGGTGGGCGGCGTGCTCATGGGGTATCTCGGAGGCTTGCATTTCTGGTGGCCGAAGATGACCGGCCGCATGTATCCGGAAGCCTGGGCCAAGCTGTCGGCGTTGCTGGTGTTCGTCGGTTTCAACCTGACGTTCTTCCCGCAGTTCATTCTCGGCTACGTCGGCATGCCCCGCCGCTACTGGCAGTATCCGCCGGAGTTCCAGGCGCTGAACGTGCTCTCGACGGCCGGCGCCAGCATCCTCGCCGTTGGCTATCTGCTGCCGATGATCTATTTCGTCTGGTCGCTGCGCTACGGGAAGATCGCCGAGGCAAATCCATGGAGCGCCGCGGGCCTGGAGTGGAAGACTACGTCGCCGCCGCCCACTTTTAATTTTGACGAGACACCCGTGGTGACCTGGGAAGCTTACAACTACGACGAGATCCCACCCTGGGAACGGAGGGCTCCCGTTGCACGATAGCCAAGCGACCACCAGCCAAGCGACGGTCCAAGTTACGACCGCGGAACACGAAGCTCACAATCCGGCGCTGGTCCACCAGTTCGCCGACGCCGAGCAACAGAAGAATGCCGCCTCGCTTGGCATGTGGCTGTTCCTGGTGACCGAAATCATGTTCTTCGGCGGCATGTTCTGCGCCTACCTCATCTACCGCCTGAAGTATTTCAACGCCTTCGCGGCCGGAAGCCAGTCGCTGGCCATCAAGTGGGGCGCGATTAACACGGCAGTGCTGATCGCCAGCTCGGTCACGGTAGTGCTCGCCATCTACGCCATCCGGTTCGGCAGGAAGAAGCTCACCGTGGCCTTCCTGGTCGTGACCGTGCTGCTGGGATTTGTTTTCCTCGGCATCAAGAGCATCGAGTACACCGATAAGTTCAGAGAACACCATGTTCCCGGCGCCAATTTTCATTTCACGGAGAACTTTGACGATAACGGCAAACAGATCCCGGTAAATCCGAACGAGGTGCAGCTGTTCTTTTCGCTCTATTTCGCCATGACCGGCATGCACGCCTTGCACATGATTATTGGCATCGGCCTGATGAGCACTCTGGCCGTATTGACCTGGCGCGGACATTACTCCGCGGAGTATTACACGCCGCTCGAAAATGCCGGCTTGTACTGGCACCTGGTCGATATCATCTGGATTTACCTGTTCCCGCTGCTGTATTTGATCAGCCGTCACACCTGAGGATTTGCAATGTCAAACGAGCACGGCACTTCGGTTAAGACTTATCTCATTATCGGCGCGACATTGCTGGTCCTGACTGTGGCGACGACTCTGATTGCCTTCGTGAATCTCGGCCCTTTCAATCCTGTAGTTGCGCTGACCATTGCCACCATCAAGGCTTTGCTCGTGATCCTGTTCTTCATGCACGTCAAAGGCGCGAGCGAAAAGCTGACCGGCGTCGTTGTCGTCTCCGGCTTCTTCTTTCTCGCGATTCTGCTAACCCTATCGCTGTCCGACTACCTGACTCGATCCTGGTGGTAATCGCTTAACCCTGTCTCCGCAATTCCGGTAATGGGTTCCACGATACAGTCCGCAAAACCCATGAACCACCAAGGCCGTGAAATCACGAAGGCTTTTGATCTCAGAGATTTCCTTCGTGTACCTTCGTGTCCTTGGCGGTTAACAGTTTTTGCAAACTGACTGACCACCGCAATCCCCTTGCGCCCAGCGCCCGCATCCTCGAAGATGTTATGTAGCCTATGCCGCAAGACATCGCCCCACCCCCAGCCCATTCCGCGCAACTCGACGCCTCCGCGCTCGAAGCTTCGCTCCGGCGACATCTTCGCGGAGAGGTTCGCTTCGACTCAGGCAGCCGCGCCCTCTATGCAACCGACGGGTCCAATTACCGCCAAGTCCCGATCGGCGTCGTAGTTCCCCGCGACAAAGAAGACGTTCTTGCCACCGTTGCCCTCTGCCGCGACCAACACGCTCCGCTGCTGGCACGCGGCGGAGGCACGTCACTCGCCGGACAATGTTGTAACGCCGCCGTCATCCTTGACTTTTCGAAGTACATGGCGAGCATCCTCGAAATCGATCCCGCGCGCCGCATCGCGCGCGTTGAGCCCGGCGTCGTCCTCGATCGCCTTCGCGCCGAAGCTGAGAAACATCACCTCACCTTCGCGCCCGATCCCGCGACCCACGACCGCTGCACGCTCGGAGGCATGATCGGCAACAACTCCTGCGGCGTGCACTCGATCATGGCCGGCAAGACGGACGACAACATCGAGTCGCTCGAAGTCCTCACCTACGGCGGCCAGCGCCTGCACGTCGGCGCGACCAGTGCCGACGACTTCGACAGCTTTATTCGCGAAGGTGGACGCCGCGCCGAAATCTACGCCGGCCTCAAGTCCCTCGCCGACCGCTACGGCGAGCAGGTCCGCCGCCAGTTTCCCAACATACCGCGCCGCGTTTCCGGATACAACCTCAACCACCTGCTCCCCGAAAGCGGCTTTCACGTGGCGCGCGCGCTCGTCGGCTCCGAAGGCACTTGCGTCACGATTCTCGAAGCTACATGCCGCCTGGTCAAGAGTCCGCCGGCGCGGGTGCTGCTCGTGATCGGATGGCCCGATGTTTGCATCTGCGCCGACCACGTTCCGCAGATCATGGAGTATCGCCCCATCGGCCTCGAAGGTTTTGACGACATCATGGTCGAAGCAAGCCGCCACAAAGGCGTGAACCTCGACGGCCTCGCGCTGCTGCCCGAAGGCGGCGGCTGGCTGATGGTTGAGTTTGGCGCAGATACCGCCTCGGAAGCGGAATCGCAGGCGCGTAATCTGATGGAGACGCTCGAACGCTCCGCGACGCCGCCCAATCTGCGCTTGTTCACCGACCCGCGCCAGATGCGGCGTATCTGGGATGTTCGCGAGTCCAGTCTGGGAGTGACTGCGCACGTCCCCGGCGAACCGATTCGTTGGGAAGGCTTCGAAGATTCCGCGGTCGCGCCCGACAAACTTGGCGCCTACCTCCGCGACCTGCGCCGGCTGATGCAAGACCATCACTACGACGGCTCGTTCTACGGACACTTCGGCCACGCCTGCGTGCACACGCGCATGGATTACGATCTTGAATCCACCGAAGGCGTGCGCAAGTTCCGCCAGTTCATGGAAGAGGCTGCCGACCTCGTTGTCCGCTATGGCGGCTCGATCTCTGGCGAACATGGAGACGGGCAGGCCCGCGGCGAGCTTCTGCCTAAAATGTTTGGCCCCGAACTCATGCAGGCCTTCCGCGAGTTCAAGTCGCTCTGGGATCCGGATTGGAAGATGAACCCGGGCAAGCTCATCGAGCCCTATCGTCTCGACGAAAATCTTCGCCTTGGTCCCGGTTATGATCCGTGGCAGCCCGAGACGAATTTCAAATTTCCCGACGACCACGGCAGCCTGGCGGCCGCCACGCTGCGCTGCGTTGGAGTGGGCAAGTGCCGCCGCGACGCAGGCGGAGTCATGTGTCCCAGCTTTCGCGCCACCCGCGACGAAGAGCACTCCACCCGCGGCCGCGCCCACCTGCTCTGGGAGATGACGAAAGGAGATGTCATCAAAGACGGCTGGCAGAACGAAGCCGTGAAAGAATCGCTCGACCTCTGTCTCGCCTGTAAAGGTTGCAAGAGCGATTGCCCTGTCGGCGTCGATGTAGCGACCTACAAAGCGGAATTTCTGTCGCACTATTACGAAACCAATCGCCGTTCGCTGAAGGAGTTGGCGCTCTCGAATATCGATCTGTGGCTCAGAGCCGCTTCGCACGCACCGGGGCTGGTGAATCTGACAACCCAACTCCCCGGCCTGCGCGACCTTGCCAAGTTGGCCGCCAGGATCCCGGTCCAGCGCCGCATTCCGCCCTTAGCGCCGCAGACTTTCAAACAATGGTGGTGGGAGAATCGGTGGAGCGACGGGCGCCCTCGCCCGTCCAATCGAGCGAAGCTCGACAGCCATTTCGGTTCGCCCACGCGGCCGCGGTCTGCCGATAATCCCGTCCTCCTCTGGGCTGACACTTTCAACAACTACTTCCTCCCTGCGACCGCTAAAGCTGCCGCCGAAGTGCTTGAAGCTGCCGGTTTCGACGTCACCGTTCCGCGCGCTCACCTCTGCTGCGGCCGCCCGCTCTATGACATCGGTATGCTCGACCGTGCCAAGAGCCTGCTCCTCCAGATCATGGACGAGCTTCTTCCCGAAATCGAAGACGCGACCCCCATCGTCGTCCTCGAACCCAGTTGCGCCGCCGTCTTCCGCGACGAACTCACGAACCTTTTCCCCAAAGACGAACGGGCGCAAGCCCTCTCCAAGCAAGTCTTCCTGCTCAGCGAATTTCTCGAGCAGCGCGCAAATAACGACGCCTTCCCGCTTCCCAAACTCCGGCGCCGGGCGCTCGTCCACGGGCATTGCCATCACAAAGCGATCATGAAGATGACGGCTGAGGAAGCTGTGCTGCAACGCATGGGCGTCGATTTCATCGCCCCCGCCCCCGGATGCTGCGGCATGGCCGGAGCGTTCGGCTTCGAAAGAGAAAAATACGAGATCTCGAAAGCCATTGGCGAACTTGAACTGCTGCCCGCCGTCCGCCAGGCTCCGACCGATTGGCTCATCGTCGCCGACGGTTTTAGTTGCCGCGAGCAGATCGCGCAGGAAACCGACCGCCACGCGCTTCACCTCGCCGAGGTTCTCCAGATGGCGCTTCGCGAAGACGCCGAAACGCCCGAGGGCTTCCCGATGTTCGACCCCGCGCCGCAACACTATCCCGAAGACGCCTGGGTGCGGCCACACCAAGCCGCGGTTGAAAAATCTATGAAGCGGGCCGGATTGGCGGTCGCGGGGATCGCTGCCGGAGCCGCGTTGCTGCTGACTCTAGCCAGAAAGCGCTGAAGTCCGTGTGGGAACGGGCAAGTGTGGGGACGGGCGCCTCGCCCGTCCAGCCGAGCGAAGCTCGGCGGCCCTTATGCGCTGGACGGGAGAGACGCCCGTCCCCACACAATCTATTGATAAATATAGGCTTACATGCCTACTGCCATCCTGCCCTTTTTTCTGGGACAATAGACATAGACAGCAGAACCCTATGGAAACCGCAAACCCGACCCTCATAGTTTCAGCCCCAGCGCCAACGCCAGCCCAGTCCGCAGTCGCAGTCATTGCCCAGAACAAAATGCTGCATGGCTCGGTGCTGGTGCTGATTCAGTTTGACGTTTGCGAAGAGATCAACCTCGACGCCCTCCGCGACATCTTCGGCGCGCGACGGCAGGAGACCAGTTTCAAGCACCCTGCTCCGGGATACGTCCGCTTCCAACGCCCGCCGGTCGTCGAGCCGGTCGAACCGCTGATCCTTGAAAGCGGCGAACGCCTCGACGTGCAGATCAAGTACTACGACTACGGCGTGGTGAGCGTCGTCTTCGAGCTGCCATTTTCCGGCGACTGGGACACGCTCGTCCGCCTCGCCAGCCGCTGGGTTTGGGACACCGATTTCACTAGCTTCGCCCAGAAGATCGCCAAGCAGAGAATCGAGCGCGCCCGCCCCGCGCTGGTCAAGCTTTATGACAGCTGGCTGCATGAAGATTATTTCGTCTTCCACGTGCGTGACATTGCCAGCAATCCGTCCGCCGCCGAACTGCTCTCGACCGAGGGTGGACGCATCGCCCAGATCGTCCGCGGCGAAAACGTTCCGCTCTCTGACGGCGAGCAGCAGGAGATCATGCAGTCGAAAATCTCGTACTACCCGAACGACCTGGCCGTGATCAGCTGGAACGCGGCGTTCCTCTACGACTCCGCGGCTGGCGCGGAAACCGTCATCCAACTGCTTGAATACGCCAACTCGCAGCTCCTCGAATTCCGCCACTACGACGAGTTGCTGACGCGCGAACTGCAAAGCGTTTACAAATTCATGGAACACGGCTCGAGCGGCATCTGGGCGCGCTGGCGCACCGCCAAACGCGCCAGCCGACTGCACACCGTCCTGCTCGATGTGGATGAACTGACCGAGCGCGCCGACAATGCCATCAAGTTCCTGAGCGACATGTTCTCCGCGCGCCTCTACAAAGTCGCCGCGTCGAAGATCGGCGTGAATGATTACAAGAATCTGGTCAACCAGAAAGTCCACACCGCCGAAGAACTCTACCGCTTCATGGTCGACCAGTTCCACCAGAGCCGGGGGTTTGTGCTGGAGGTGCTGGTGGTGATTATTCTTGTCATTGAACTGATCTGGCTGTTTAAGGGATCGATTTCGATCTGAGGGCAGGTCTCAGTTGTATCCAGCGTAACCCCTTGTTTTCTCAATAGTGCTGTGTCACGCCAGAGCACGCCAAGTTATGTGATTAGTCACTTTCGGGACGCCTTACGGGACAGCGAATCTGCCTGCCCGCGCAGACGTGGCCACCTGGGGGTAGTCCCAGCCATCCCCAGAGCAGGCGAGCGGTCCTGGGCTGTTAGGCGCCGTCCTAAAGCGTGTCCTTGCGATTTCAAGAACCGAGGAGAAATACTTTGCTAAAATCCGGACAATGCTCGAATACTTCGTCCAAAAAATAGACATCATAGGCGGAGTGGCGAGTGTATTCGGTCTGATCATCACCGTGCGGGTACTCTTTGTGGCAAGGGGCGCCAGGAAAGCAGCCGAAGACGCGCGTACGTTGGCTCGCAGACGAAATCTTGTAGAAGAGCTAGACGATGCATCTGCCAAACTCCAGCAGATCGGAATTTTCCTGCACCAACAACAATGGTTCGGTATTCAACTTAGAATCGACGAAGTCGCAGCCATCTGCAGGTCGGCGATGACCCGATGGCCCGATCATCTCCCGGAAGAGAGAAAGAACAACGTCCTCACCGCCGTGCAGCTCATGCGCTCGATTGCCGCATTATCGGCAGAGCTATCGGTCAGGGAACCTTCTTCGGCTGAGACCAAGAAGCTTAAGACAACGCACTCAAAGGCATCAGAGATGATTAACGACGCACTGGGCGAAGCGCGTAAGGAAGAGGAAAGGGACGGTGCCAACAATGGCAACTGAAAAGGACATCGCTTTCTCTGTTTATATTCTGAAGCTGACAGAGGAAGGCAAGCTCAAATGGGAGCCTACGGCCAGAGGAAACGAGTTCACTGCGAGTCTCAAAGGCAAGTACAGCGTTGTGTTAAGAAAGGGCTTTCCCGGTCGGTTTATCGCGGCTGAAGGCGACCCGGAATACGATCTCAGGCTGCTCGACGAAAACGAGCAGGAACTCGTGCGATTGACGGAAAACGAAAACGCCTATATCGTCCAGCTGTTTGACTTAGCACGCCGGTCCTCCCTTAATGTGGATGCGATCATCGACGAGATACTGCGAGACCCCCTCTAATTGTTTAGGAAGACCGGCCTGCGGAGCAGCGCAGTGACGTGCGTCATGGCCGCGCCGCCGCCGCGACCCCTACAATCGCCAGCACTGGGGAAAAATTCCAATGACTCAGGAGTCGACGAAAACAATTACTTTGAACATTCCGCAGGCAGTGCGGAAATAAGGCCGATGGCCAAGCGCGCGCAGATGGCAGGAGTCCAGAAGAAGTTCTTGTAGAAGCCCTGAGGAAGTACTTTGGCGCTCTCGACCCTGAGTTCGTCAAAGGTATGACAAACAAATTCAATGTAGGTCGATGAGCCGCCGGGCGTGGTGTGCGTACTATCGCCGCACAACTGGTTCGTAGGTAGCGGCGAGAGCAGCCCCCTCTCTCAGCCCACGCTGTTCATCACTGGCTGTCTGGTCTGTCGGAATCTCCATTTGAACTGGATGGCGAGTTATTCTTCGCGACTCCTTGACTGCGATCTTCACAAGGACAGCCGCAAAAGCCGCGCCGCACACTCCGGCGATCAGTCCCACTGCCTGCAAAATGCTCAAACTATTAGTTACCTCCATACGCCACGCTCCTGGTGCGACTCTAGCGTCCTGAGGGAGTATCGCAAGACAACTTTTAGGAAGCGAAAAATCACCCACCTAGTTGCCATTGCTGCCAAGAACAGAACAAAAGCCAGACCCACCACCAAACCGCCGACCTTCCAAGTCAGCCTCCCGGTGGAGTAGGTATCCAAAATGCCGAACACAAGTACCAGCACCGAAGCCTCGTTGAGATATCCAACAATCAGATCGATGGTTCGTGCGTTCTTTTCTAAGGCGTAATTCGCTGCCGCCTCTATTGTGCGCTCGTTTGGCATGCGTGGCGTTACGCCGGAGTCTTATCACTTTGGTACCCACCAAGTCCACGAAAATCGCGGTAATCACTTGCATGTGTGATGCCAGAACGTCAACTGCGGCCGCTGCTTAAAACTTGTCTTTTCTGCAGGAAAAGGACCGGACGCCGAAATACGGCCTCTTCTCACGGCCAAACTTTCGTCAGACTGCCGAAATGCCGCCCCTCCGGAAAGTCGCCTTCGGCCTTAGTGCTTGAACTTCCATTAGCAAACTCCGTCGTCAAGATTTCAACCACATAAGCACTGGCCTAAAACGAGCTGCTGTCCTCTAGCTGTCCCGAGAACGAAGAGAGAGGCGGGTGAGAGACTGATCGCGCCATGGGACCCGCGCCTTCAGGGCGCGATTTAACGGAAAACTTTTTTCATCACATCCAGACAGTGAGCGTCATCACAGACATCCGACCCATCATGAGGAATAATGAGAATCCGATTGGGGCAGTGAAGAGGTGCGACCGTCACCAAGACGGCCCTCAAAGCTGCCCCAAACCCATTTTCAACGCAATCTGAGGGCGTAAGTCCTTATTCCGGAATATTTTACGAATAAGTCCTTTAAACCCAAAGATCTGGCGGGAATTTCTCCCTAACCCCATGATTCCAATAGATAGGGGGGGGAGGGGGGGTACCCCCACTGGCAATCTTTGCCAATCATAATTTGCGATATCGGTCCGCAGAATGAAAAAACGAAGAAAAGGTCTGACGCCATGCCTACTCGAAATGTCAATTTGACCAATGAACTCGACGGATTCATAGCCTACGTGGTGAAGAGTGGACGTTACGAAAACGCCAGCGAGGTCGTGCGAGACGGCCTGCGGATTTTGGAGCGTGCCGAGCGGCAGCACTTGGCGACGATTCGGGCGGCAATCAACCAAGCCAAAGCCCGCGCTACAGCTGATGGAGTGCAGAAGTAAGTATCCAGCAAAGTCAAAGACAGCGGACAGGAGTGTCCGCTCTACACACGCAAAAATGCCCGGGATTCTTTCGGAATCTCGGGCACATTGTTTATCGCTTAGAGCGTCGTACCCCTAGACAGCGGTAACGTTCTCTGCTTGCCAGCCCTTGGGGCCTTTGGTCACGTCGAACTGCACGGTTTGGCCTTCTTGCAGGCTTTTGAAGCCGCCCGCTTGAATCGCTGAGAAATGCACGAAAACGTCTTCGCCATTTTGACGGCTGATAAAGCCGTAGCCCTTGGCGTCGTTAAACCACTTCACTGTTCCTTGTTCTGCCATTGATGTTCCTTTTTCTTGTTGCTGATTGAAATATGCTGAGAAGATTCTCTGCTGTAGAGGGGGTTGACGCTGGTTGGCGGTACCGACCTGCAACTGCTTGTGAGTCAAACTTAGCAAGTACAGTGTAGCACAATAAACGGGGAAAATGCTAGAAAATTTGGTCTGGGGATTCCGTAGAGGCGCGGCTGGGCGCGTCTCCGACGGGGGCGAGCCCCGTCTCTGCCGCCTTACAGGCTGGTGAGAGAGTCTTTCCAAGAGCGGGAACCGCGACCTCAGCGGCTAAAGCCGCATTCAAAACAATGCGATTATCGCAGCGCTGAAGCGCTGCGCCACCCAAGATCGGGTGCAGCGGCCGACTTTTCCATAGCCTGCTAAGGTCTAGTAGCTCCCCGCTAAAGCCTGTTGGCTCAATGAAATAGGATCGCTTCTTCGCTTCTTTACCATGCTTCTTTAGCATGGATTAGGGTATACATTGCTCATGATCGCTTTCCTTACGCTTGAACTCCGCATCGAAGGCGCGCACTCGCTCAAGGACAAGCGCCAGGTCACGCGCAGCCTCAAAGACCGGCTTCGGTCTTCCTTCAACGTGGCGGTCGCCGAACTTGAGCCTAGCCTGCTTTGGAATCAGGCCACGATTGGCGTCGTCGGCGTTTCCCATTCCCGCGATTATCTTGACGGGCTGATGAAGAACGTGGAGCGCGCGGCGACCCGCATTGCCAACAATGCTGGGGCTGAAGTTACCGACTCGTTTGTGGAGTTCCTGTGATGGGAGATGTCATGCTCCGGGAGCTGACTTTTCTGATATCCTCAAAGGTTTTCTCCATTCGAGGTGTGCGGTGGAGCATCGTGGCCAGAAATATCATCGCGGGCGGCTGAGCGCGGCCATCCGCGAGGAAATCGAAACCATCCTCGAAGGCGAACTGGGCGATCCTCGCATCGGCCTTGCCAGCGTGAGCGCCGTGCTCATGGCACAGGATGCGCGATCCGCTCGCGTCATGGTCAGCGTTCTCGGCGATGATGCCGAAGCCGAGCGCACGCTCGAAGGCTTGGCCGCTGCCAAGAACTACGTCCGGCATGAACTGGCGGAACGGCTGCGGCTGCGCCGGCCTCCGGAGCTTTATTTCCAGATCGATCGGGCGGATCAGTTGGAGAGTCGCGTGGACGAGCTTCTTGGGCGTGCTAAGAAACGCGCCAGGAAGAATGCTGAGCCCAGCCCCTAAACTCGATAGCCACGAGCTGAGAGTGTATTCATGCTAGAGCGGGTTTTACGAGAAATTCGGGCGCGCCGCAGCTTCATTGTGACCTCGCACGCCCGGCCCGACGGAGACGGCATCGGCTCTGCCCTCGCCTGCGGCGAGATTCTGCGCGTCATGGGCAAAGATGCCGAAGTCGTTATGCACGATGGCGTCCCTCGTATCTACCAGAGCCTTCCCTTCGCCGATCGCGTCATTCATGCCGATGCTGTCCCCCCGAACGATGCCGTCATTCTGCTTGAATGCGACAGCATCCAGCGCACGCTGCTCGAGGGTCTCGAAGAATGTTTCCTCATCAACATTGACCATCACGCCAGCGGGCGCAATTTTGCCCACATCAACTGGATCGATTCCACGGTGATGGCCACCGCCGAACTGGTATTTCGTTTAGCCCGGCTTGCCTGCGTCCCGGTCGATCGCGACATTGCCACCTGCCTCTACACCGCGCTCATGACCGACACGGGATCGTTCATGTTCGAAGGCACCAACGAGCACACTTTTACCGTGGCGCGCGAACTGGTGCTCGCCGGAGCCGACCCGGCGCATTGCGCGCGCCATATCTATTTTGGACATTCCACGGCCAAGCTTCGACTGCTGGGCGCGGCGCTCTCGAACCTGCATCGGGAAGGTTCGCTGGCCTGGATCTGGGTCACGCAGGAACAGATGCAGCGCTTCGGGGCGCGCGAAGAAGATTGCGAGGGCCTGGTCAACTATGCGCTCTCCATCGCCGACGTGCAGGTCGCCATTTTCTTTCGCGAACTCCCAGACGGCCGCTATCGCATCAGCCTGCGCAGCAAAGGAGAAGTGAATGTCTCCGCCGTGGCGGAGTATTTTGGCGGGGGCGGTCACAAATGCGCCAGCGGCTGTTCGATTGAAGGACCGCTGGCCGTTGCCGTGTCCCGAATCGTCGATCGCCTGCACGCGGAACCGGTAGTCTTGAACGCGAACTCATCGACCAGTCGTTAGTCGTTGGTCGATAGTCGTTCGCGAAGCTGAAACGAACGATGCAGTCCGAGCGACCAGCCAACGCCGAATGAATCAGGGAACGAATCCACGAAATCGCACCGACGTGCTGCTGCTGGTGGCGTTCTGCGGATTCCTTTTCTTCTATGGCCTCGGCGCCATCGGCCTGCTCGGCGCCGACGAACCCCGCTACGCGCAAGTAGCGCGCGAGATGCTTGAGCGCTCCGATTGGGTTACGCCGACGCTGCAAGCGAAACCGTGGCTCGAAAAGCCAGTGCTGTATTACTGGCAGGCGATGCTGTCGTTCCGTGCGTTCGGCGTCACCGACCGGGCTGCGCGCGTGCCCGCCGCTTTCGACGCCGCCATGCTCATCGCCGCCATCTACTTGTTCCTCCGGCGCTTCCGCCCCGGCAGTGAACTCGACGGCGCCCTGATCACGGCCAGTTGCGCCGGCGTCGTTATTTTTGCCCACGCCGCTGCGACCGACATGCCGCTCGCCGCCGCCTTCGCCATCGCATTGCTTGCCTGGTATGCCTGGTATGAAAGCCAGCGGTCGATCTATCTTGCCGTCTTTTATCTTTTTCTGGCGCTTGGAACCTTAGCCAAAGGCCCGGTCGCACCGGCGCTCGCCGCCGTCATTGTTCTTCTCTTCGTCGCCATAAAGGACGACTGGCGTGCCATCCCGCGCACCCTCTGGATCCCGGGCATCGCTCTCTACCTTGCCGTCATGCTGCCCTGGTACATCGCAGTCCAAGTGCGCAATCCGGAATTTTTTCGTTTCTTCATCCTCGAACACAATCTTGCCCGCTTCTCGCGGGACATCTATCACCACCACCAACCCTTCTGGTTCTACCTGCCCGTGTTCTTGCTGGCCATGATGCCGTGGACGATCGTGCTCATCGTCGCCGTCGCCGAACGCGCCCGCCTGATCTGGTCCGAAGGCAAACAGGCTTTGGCTTTCTTCGGTTTCTTCGGCTTGGAAGATCCCTGGCCACTATTTCTTCTCCTCTGGATGCTTGTGCCGATCCTGTTTTTCAGCGCTTCGCAATCGAAGCTGCCCGGCTATATTCTGCCGGCCGTCCCCGCCGGAGCGCTGCTGGTCACCGAATATCTTGGCGTACGTCGCGGCGAAGAAAGAAATTTCTCGCCCCTATTCGCCGCCGCTCACGGCGTTCTCTGCGGGCTGCTGGTTTTTGCCGCGCTCTCTGCCGCTTCCATTGCGATCAATCACCACCTGCGGTGGGGAACCGGAACCTACATCGCCGCTGCCATTGCCGCCGTGTTTGTGATTGGCATCACTGCGGCCCTGCTCTCCCGCGCCGGACTCCGACTGCTGCGCCCCGTCACCATGGCCGCCGTTGTTGTCAGTGTGGCCACCATCGTTCGTTTCGCCGCGCCGGTTATCGACGCTACCCAGTCCGCGCGTCCCATTGCTGAAACGATTCAGGCCTTTTCGCGCGAGCCGGTCCCCATCGCGCTCTATCACATCAATCGCGTGCAGGAATACGGCCTGGAGTTTTATCTCAATCGTCCGGCGCAACCATACGAAAGCGGAAATGTCCCAGCCGCAGCTCATGTCCTGGTTGCCGCACAAGGTACGCAATTGGAAGTAGCCCAACTGGTTCCCGGACGCCGAGTATCATACTTAACCAGCATCCCCGGGCAGAAGTTGGAACTTTACTGGGTGGGAAAATGAAGCCGTGCCCTTCCCAAAGCGATTTATGAGATAGCATCTAGCAACGAAATCTCGCACAGGCGCTTTTCCTGAGACCTGAGAGACCTCAGACCTGAGACCTTGTTTATGGAAATCCTCGATCTCCGACACTTCTCTTCCGCCGACCTTCGCCCGCTGCTGGAAGATGAGATCGCCGTGTGGGGGCGCATGCTCGCCTGGGATTACACCACCTCCGCCGAGATGATTCTGCGCTACATGGATGCCAAAATCCTTCCCGGCTACGCCGCCATCGAGCGCGGCAGCATCTTCGGCTACTCGTTTTTTGTCTACGAGCAGAGCAAGGGCGTCATCGGCGACCTCTTTGTACGTAACGGAGCCCGCAATCCCAGCCATCACGAGGTCGAAGAACGCCTGCTCACCCACGTCATCGAAACCCTGCAACAGTCGCCCGGCATCCATCGCGTGGAGGCGCAATTGCTGGCGCACAACACCGGAGAAGTCGCGCGCCCTTTTTTGCAACAGGGGTTCAGCCGCCATCCCCGAGTCTTCATGAATTTCGATATCGGACGGCATCCACAGGCGTCGCTGCCGACTCTGCCGCCCCAGTTCGAAATCCGTCCCTGGTCCGAGCACGAATACCAGGCCGCTGCCGCGCTAATCACCGCCGCATACCGGGGCCACGTCGATTCCGAGATCAACGATCAGTACCGCACTCTCACCGGTTCGCTGCGCTTTCTCAACAACATCGTGCGCTTCCCGGGATGCGGCACCTTCGATCCCCAGGCATCTTTTGTCATCTTCGATCGTCGCACGCGCACGCTGATCGGCCTCATCCTCTGCTCGCAGGTACGCTCCGATGTAGGCCACATCACACAGGTCTGCGTGCTCCCCGAATACCGCTCCGCCGGGCTCGGCGAAGCCATGATGGCCGCTTCAACCAAAAATCTCCGCGGCCGGGGATTCCATTTCATCTCGCTGACCGTGACGGAAGCTAACGACCGGGCGATTGCGCTTTATAAGCGGATTGGATTTGAATCTACTCGGGTGTTTGACGCGTTTGTTTGGGAGGGGTGAGAGAAGCGGTGGGCGCTCAGCGATTGGCATTTATAGCGAATCGAGATTTGCTGTGGCCACAGGCAGCTGCCGAGCTGCGCTCGGCTTGGACCCTTCGACTTCGCTCAGGGCAGGCTCGCGAGGGCGCCTGTCCCCACACGAACTCTCAAAAAACAACCCTCCGCGTCATCCTTCCCCGTGACGACGCAGAGGATTTGTTTGGAAACCGGAGTCTCGATGCGAGATCATTGCGAGCCACGGACCCTTTGTACCCAGTTGGATGCACGCACATCGCCGAGGGGGGCAGGCTGTGGATCCAATCCAGTTGGCTTCCATTTCCTAAAACGAGAATGGAAGTCAATTCCCTTCATTTCGGGAAGGGAAAAATCCAATTTCTCCCTGCGCGAGGCTCCGCCCAGTTCTTCGATTCGTATCTATCTGATTGAAGCTGTGAGATTTACTGCCGCAGAAGGTTCTTTGCAATGAACAGCACATTGGCTGGCCGCTCTGCCAGCCGCCGCATAAAGTAGGGATACCACTCGGTGCCGAACGGGATATAGACTCGCATGCCCCAGCCATCTTTCACCAGGCGCTGCTGCAGGTCGCGCCGGATGCCGTGCAACATTTGGAATTCAAAGGCGTTGCGCGGAATATTCTCGCGCGTGGCAAAAGCTTTGGCTTCATTAATGATGGCCTCGTCGTGGGTCGCTAAACCATGATAGACGCCGCTTTTCATCAGGATCTTCATCAGCCTCACGTAGCTGGCGTCAACTTCGGACTTTTTCTGGAAGGCGATGTCTTCGGGCTCTTTGTACGCGCCTTTGCAGAGCCGGATGCGGATGCGCTCGGAGAGCAGCTTCTCGATGTCGGCCTCGGCGCGCCGCATATACGACTGGATCACCGCCCCCACGCTGTCCTCGTTTCCCGGAACCCGGTGGAGCTCGTGAACGAAGTCGAGCGTGCGCTGGGTATGCGCCGATCCTTCCATATCAACGCGAATAAAATTTTTGGGCGACATGCTCGCCGCCTTGGCGACCAGCCCGCGGACGATTTCGTAGGCCATGTTCTCGTCCACGTCCAGGCCCATGTGGGTCAGCTTGACGCTGACATTCGCATTCAGCTTGTTGGCGGCGATTTCGTCGAGCAGGTGATGATAAAGCTGGGCGCTGGCGCGGGCTTCGTCAGCGTTGGTGACGTTCTCGCCCAGATTGTCGATGGAGACGCTGGCGCCAAATTGATTCACCGCGGCGGTGACGCGAATTGCGTCCGAAACGTCTTTGCCGGCGACGAAGCGGGCGGACGTGCGCTGGCCGAAGCGGGAGTGTTCGGCGAACGCGCGCAGCCACCGGCTCTCCGACAGTGCAATGAACACTGTTCTTAGCATGGCGCCCTCAGCACGGTGCACCTGATTTTCGTGGGCCGGATTTTCGCGGATTAAGACTGCCAGAGGCGTTCATTGGCATTACATTACTTTTTACCACATTTTTCGTAGAGACGCGGCTTGCCGCGTCTCCCGCGGCAGCGCATGACGGCGCCGGCAAGGGCGGCAAGCCCCGTCTCTACCGGAGGAAGCCTGGCGCTTCGGAGGTGCTGTTGACTAGTTAGATGACTAGTCAGTATAATAGGATCTTGTGATGGAGGTGAAGCGTGGCTTCATGGCAAGTGCAAGACGCGAAGGCGCGTTTTAGCGAGTTGCTGGATGCAACCATCAAGAAGGGACCGCAGGTTGTTACCCGCCGCGGAATTAAGACCGCCGTTCTGGTGCCGATCGAAGAATGGGAAAGGCTGCAAAAGGCTGCCCGGCCTAGCCTGAAGGAGTGGTTGCTCGCTCCCGAGCCTCGCTGTGACAGCCTCACCTATAAGAGGGGCAAGTTGCGCAGCCGACCCGTGGTGGAGTTCGAGTGAATCAATATCTGCTCGATACCAACGTAGTTTCCGAGCTGCGAAAAGCGCGTCCTCACGGAGCGGTGATGGCCTGGCTCAGCGCCGCCGAAGAGGCGAGTTTATTCGTTTCCGCCGTAACACTGGGAGAACTGCAGGTGGGGATTGAGCGGACAAGGCGGCAAGATCCCTCGAAAGCGAGCGAACTGGAGCGCTGGGTTGACGGTGTGCCGGCAGTCTACCAGGTGCTCCCGATGGATACAGCCTGCTTTCGGGAATGGGGCCGCATTATGCATAACAAGCCCGCGGACTTGCTAGAGGACGCCATGATTGCCGCGACCGCGCGGGTCCACCGTCTGATTGTGGCGACCAGAAATGAACGAGACTTCAAACAACTCGACGTCCGAACCTTCAACCCATTTAAGAACTGAGTCACTGCAGCGCGTGGTGGCGCAGGCAAGACGGGGCAAGCCCCGTCTCTACACATGCCGGAATCCAGACCGGGCCAGCGGTCGTGTAGAATAACCGTTTGTATATGGATTTGTCCGCCATCCAGCAGGCCTTGCGCGAGCGCAAAATTGACGCCTGGCTTTTCTACGATCATCACCATCGTGACCCGATCGCTTACCGCGTTCTCGGGTTGCCGGAGGGGCTGATGGTCACGCGGCGCTGGTACTACCTGATCCCGGCCAAAGGCGAGCCCGCCAAGCTGGTGCACAAGATCGAATCGGGGCACCTCGATACCTTGCCCGGCACGAAGAAACAGTACGCCGGATGGCAGGAACTGTTCAGCGGCTTGAAGCAGATGCTGGCCCCCTATCGCGATGTAGCCATGCAGTACTCGCCCAACAACTTTGTCTTCACCATTTCCATGGTGGACGCGGGAACGGCGGACATGATCCGGGGGCTGGGCAAGAATATTGTCAGCGCGGCGGACCTGATCGCGCAGTTTGAAGCGACGCTGACGGACGAACAGATCCAGTCGCACTTCGCGGCGCGCGATGTGATTGACGCGGTCACCGCCGAGGCTTTCAAGGAAATTGGACGGCGCGTGCGCGGCGCTGGCACCCACGAGCATGAAATTCAGCAATTCTTTATGGAAGCATTCCAGCGCGAGAACATGGTGACCGACGATCCGCCGATCGTGGCCGTGAACGCTAACAGTGGCAACCCGCACTACGAGCCGAGCGCAAGCCGTCCGGTGCCGATTCGTGAAGGCGACCTGGTTCTGCTGGACGTGTGGGCGAAAAAGAATACGCCGGGCGCGGTTTACTACGACATCACATGGATGGGATCGGTGGGCAAGGCTGCGTCGGACCGGCAGCGCGAGATTTTCAAGATTGTGAGCGAAGCGCGCGATATCGGCGTGAAGACGGTGCAGGATGCGGTCTCTGCTCACCGGCCGATTGCGGGATGGGAAGTGGATCACGCGGTGCGCGGCCACATCAAGCAGGCGAGATACGGGGAGTACTTCATTCACCGCACCGGCCACTCGATTGGCACCGAGGTGCATGCCAATGGCGCGAATATGGATGATCTGGAAATTCACGACGAGCGGCGCATTCTGCCCAATTCCTTGTTCTCGATCGAGCCCGGAATCTACCTGCCTGAGTTTGGGGTGCGCTCGGAAGTGGATGTGCTGGTGCGGCCGGGAAGCGCGGAAGTCACTGGTAAAATCCAACGAGAGATCGTGACCATCTGAATGGCCAAGCCGACAACGGATAAAGCGACAGATAAATCAAAAAATGCGGTTTCAGCGACTGAGCCGGAGTACCCGCTCACGAAGCTGGCGGTGGTGGCGCCGCTGGTGGGCTGGCTGATTCCGGGGGGCGGGCACATCCTGCTGAAGCGCTATGGGCGGGGCGTTCTGCTGCTGGTGTCGGTGGTCGCGATGTTCCTGATCGGCCTCGGCATGCAGGGGCGGATTTACAAGCCGAACGGCGGAGACATCCTCGACATACTCGGCTTCATTGGCGACGTGGGCTCGGGAGCGCTCTATTTTCTGGCGCGCATCATGGACTGGGGCAACGTGATGGCGGCGAATGCCGCGGCGGATTACGGCAAGACATTTTTGATCGTGGCCGGCCTCTTGAACTTCATCGCGGCGGCGGATGCGCATCACATTGCGCTGGGGAAGAAACCGTGACCATCAATTTGTCGCACTTCTCGGCCGCGGTGGTGTTCGCGCTGTTCGCGTCGGTGGTCTTCGGCATCACGCAGCGCAATTCGACGATGGAGCAGGTAAAGTACGGCCTGTACTGCTTCGCCCTGTTCGTCGGGGGAGTTTTCGTGGCGGGATGGGTGATGGCGCTGATCCGGCGGTAGCGGCTTTCAGCTTTCGGGCTGTCAGCTCTTAGTTTCTTATTCCCTCCAGACAAACTTCCAGTGCCGTGTCGCCATCCTTGCTCATGTGGTGACGGGCTCTGCCCCGTCCGGGCGGGACAAATCCCCGCCTCCACACAGTTCCGAATAGTTCCGATTCTTTGAACGTCATTATTCGGGGGGTCCGGCTGGCAGGCCGTCGCCGGGGGCGAGTGGAAGGTGAGCCGCTCCGCTGAGGATCCAGCGTTCCTGCGGCGAGAACGCTTTCCTGTACTGCGGGGAGTTAATGAGCCGGTCGCGCTGTTCGGGCGTCAGGCCGCGCATGCCGCGGATCGCCTGGTTTACGGCCTGGCGGCGGTCGGGCGACAACTGCCTGAACTGCTGAAAGAGCTGACGCGCCCGCTGCTGCTGATTAGGAGTCAGGTGCTCCCAGGTCTCCATGCGGTTGAGCACTCGTTCCTGCTGCTGCGGAGGCAGGCTGGAAAAATGCTGCAACCGGTTTTGCAAGCGGGCTTGCTGTTGCGGGGGAAGCCTGCGGAACTGGGGATCGTTTTCGAGCGCGCGGCGCTGCTGCGCCGGCGGGAGATCTTTATAGCGGCGGAGCCAGTTTCCGGCGTGGCCGGGCTGGTTCTGCGGCGGATGTGCTGCATTGGGGCGGTTGGGGTTGGGACGACCTTCCTTCTGAAAGTAGTGCCACTGGCCATCCGCGTGTTGCGATTGCGGATGCTGTTGCGGTGGAGGTTGTGGCTGCGAATAGCGGGTTTGGGCGAGCGCGGGTTGGACGAACAGGGGCGTCAGCAGCAGAAGCGCTGCCAGACAGCTCGCAATTTTTCCCCGGCCCAACATTCCTTGGTCCTCTCTTACTGGTCTTGCATTCTGGTCTTACATTGCCTGCGACTCTTACGGATTCGCGGTTACGTCGTCCTGCACCTGCAGTTCGTCGAGCATATCGAAATCGGCGTACAACTCGTCGTTCCTCTCCAGCGCCTGCAGATCGCCGACGGCGGTTCCCGGCTCAACCGGCAAACCGAGGGATGGAGGCTTGGTCGCTATGGCTTCGGGCTCGGAAATATACAGCTTGTTTCCGACCACCAGCGCTCCAGCAAATACTACGGCTGCGAGCGACATGGCCCACGCCGGATGCCGCAGCCAACTCAGCCATGCTGCGTGCGGGCGCGCCATTTCTTCGCGTCTTTCTTCGGACAACCGCGCCTCGAGGCGGGTGTCAAAATACGGCGACGGCTCGGGCGCTTGCCATTCATCGAGCAGCGCCATGGTTTTCTGCAAGTCACGCAGATGGGCGGCACAGGCGTCACAGGATGCGATGTGTTTCTCGACCTCCGGCTCCGGCGTCGCTGCGTCCAGGCCAGCGGCAGATGCCAAGCCCGGCAACAGTTCGCGAATTTCGTTGCAATTCATACTGCTTCCCTCTTACTTCCCCGAAACAAATTCTTTCAACTGCTCGCGCAACGTTTCGTAGGCGCGAAACAGCAGTGACTTGGTGGCGGACTCGCTGAGCTTCAGCACGCCGGCAATCTCGCGGTAATCCATCTGCTGATACTTGTGCATGATGACCGCCAGGCGCTGGCGCTCGGGCAGCGCGTTCACTTTGCTGCGGATGGCCGCCAGCCGTTCCCGCTTCAATATCTGCTCTTCCGCCGTGAGCGAATCGTCGGCCAGGTCGGGCGTCTTGCCCGTTTCCTGGTCCGGCTCATCGAGGCGCACGGTATTTTCCGGACGCTCGTGGCGCGTATCGCGCGCGTTGTTGACGGCCAGATTGGTCGCAATGCGATACAGCCAGGTCGTGAACTTGGCGCTCGGCTCATAACTGGTGCGCGCCCGGTACACGCGCAGAAATACTTCCTGCGCCAGTTCTTCCGCGGTCGACGGGTTGTGGCACAAGCGGTACATGAAGCCAACCATCGGCCGGCGATATTTCTGTACCAGGTACGCGAAGGCGGATTCGTCGCCCGTCTTCACCCGCAGCATCACGTCGACGTCGGACACGGCCTGGTCTGAACTGTCGTCTGAACTAACGCCTGAACTGACGACGGAATTTGCCATGGTGGCGGGTGTAGACGTCGGCGTTCCCGCAAGGTTCAGCAGCCCGCGATCCAACGTTCCGCGATCAATGGCCACGCTGCTCACACTGGTAAAAACCCCGTTTGGGGTGGAAAGTTGCGCGTCTGCGGCGGCAGGAAAGCGCGCGGAAGTGTTTTCCTGTGAATCACTTACGGACCCAGAGTCGGGAATGTCGGAAGCGGCCATGAAAGGGTGATGGAAAGAGGCTACCGGGAGCGGAGAAGGCGGTCAAGAGGGTCGGTGGATGCCGGAAGGAGGGGCACAAGCGGGCCGGCAGAGTTCTATTTCAACCCTTCCACCACGAGCAGCTGCGACAACTGGCGGAATTGTTATTTGGGAAGGGGCGCGTACGCTATACGCGACTAAGTGCCCCTGTGGGATCGCGCAGGGCCGGGTGAGGCTCTGACCCTCCAACGTGTCTACACTTGAATCTGGTTTCTGGCCCGAGTTATGAAGCCGACGGGCTGACGCAGAGAGGGATCAGTGCTCCTCAGTGCGCTCCACTTTCTTCCCTGTCTCGGACTCGGCCCTAGCCATGGCCTCTTGGAAGTTGCTCTTATCTAGGTGGATGATCGCATATTTGGGAGTTCCAGCCAAATCAATGTAATCGAACGTAAGAAAGTGCTTCTTCGACTTGGTGAGGAGCAGTGGCCCACCCAGCAGAAGACCGGCTGCGTAACGAGGTTTCGCGGCCTTCTCGTACAGCATGCCCTTTATTTCCTCATATTTTAAGCTGAGCGCTGGAGTTCCGTTCGTTTCGACAAACTGCACTTCTTTCTTTGTGCCGTCGAACCGGAGGACGCCCGGGACAGCCTCGAATTTTTCTGACCCAGCCGTATGCATAATGTAATGGGCCTTGTCGAACTCAAATTGACCTTGGGCAAAGCAAACAGACACCAGCAGCACAAAGACTAGTCCAGGCGCCGTGAGCTTTCGTAAGGGCATAGCAGACTCCTCCCTGAAGTGGATCATCATCCAGAATCGGCGAGCAAGAATAACCGGCCAAGCCACCAACGGCGAGCCTCCGTCTGGAAAATTGGAAGCTTGCCAAAATAGTGCCCCAAGACCCCGCCTTAATTTGTTGATTCCCCGTCAAGGGTACCTGCATTTTTCTGCAGTGCCGGAATCACCGGGAATTTCCTTTTTGACCCCAAAAACGGTTGCTATTGTCCCCCAATCCCTGTTTCGCGTCAATGTGAAAAAAATCATCATCAATGAGGGGATTTCTGTCGTGGGTTGTTGTTGAAACATTCGCCATTACACTAACTACGGGCCGCAGCCGAGGATGCCAGACGAGCCAAAGACCCACCCCCTCCTCCTGTCTCTCCCGGCAAAAAAACGCGATTTTCACAGCTGACTCCCGCCCGATCGGTGCTAATCTGAGCTCGACAGTCGGACCCACTGTTAAGGCTGGACGGGCGCGGCAACGCCACACGAAAGGCCGCATTCATACGTCATAATCGGGCCCTGGCCACACGTCACCGAGCGCCCGCGCCGTCCTAGCATCCAGCAAGCGAGGCACATTCCCCATGCCCACGGACTGGACGATCTACGTGCAAGCCGCCCTGCGCCAGCAGGATCCCGCGAAGCTGCCGAAGCTCGTAGAGCAAGCCCGCCGCGCCATCAACGATCGATGGCTAGAGCGAGGGACCAAAGGCCCGGACGCCAGCGAGCGAGAAGAACTGGACGAAGCCCTCCGCCAACTACTTCTTCACGAGAAGATCAAGAGACCGAGTCAGCCGCAAGCGCAAGAGCCCAGCTGACCGCAATCCCAAGGCGCTGGACACCAAGCGGAAATCGCGATAGAGTAGCCTTTCGGTGGACACCATCCCCCGATGTAAGTACAAGCAACCAAAAGACCGGCGCAACGCCGTCACCTCGCGGGAATCAGCAAATAGTGGGCGCATAACTCAGCGGTAGAGTGCCATCCTCACACGGTGGAAGTCGTAGGTTCAAATCCTACTGCGCCCACCATCGTTTCATGCACTTGCAGACTTTCGAGCTTGCGCCGTGGGTCCATTTGGGTCCAATAAGCCCACAAGTCCGCGCTGCGCTTGCCTTTTCGCTGACGTGATTGCTTGTACGTAGTGGTCCATCGTGACGCTCACGTTGGCATGGCGCATGAGTGCTTGCGTCGTTGCCACGTCTGCCCCTTGACTCTTAATCAGAGTCCCGAAGGAATGCCGAAAGACGTGCCAACCGATTCGCTTCCCGATGCCTGCCCGAATAGCAGCGGGACGGATGTGTTTTTCCATCGCACTGTTCGGCCAAATCGGTTGCCTGCCATCTTTCTCAGGACTGGCAAACAGGAAATCGGTCGGTTGGTTGTACGCACACTGCGCCCGCCATTGCATGAGCACGTCAGCGAGTCCCGCATCCAAGGGGACAGGCTTCCGTGACGCTTCCGTTTTCATCATGGTTTCGCGCTGTCGCACGATGCCACGAGTCAAATGGATTTCGCCCGCTTCACAGTCACAATCCTCCCAGCGTAGCGCCAGCAGTTCTGAGACTCGAAGCCCTGTGGTTACTGCCACAAATACCATGACGCGATACATCCCCGTGAGTTCTGCCAGCAATGCGCGGATTTCTTCCACGTCCAACACGCACGGCGCGTGCTGACGCTTCGCTGACTGTCGCACAAGAGTGATAGGGTTGCGTTCGGCAAACTCCCAGCGCATCCCGTGCGAGTAGATTGCTGACATGATGTTTCGCACCTTGGCCCGTGACCCGTTCGCCAGTTTCAGAGTGCCCAGCCAAGACTCGAAGGCAACCGCTTTTACATCTGAAAGTGACAGCGTGCCCCACGTGGGCAGCAACCACTTGTCGATGTATCCCCGATAGACTTCTGCCGTGTATGGCGTTTTCGTCGGTAACTCTTTCTCCGTGTAGTGGGTCACCAGTTCCGCAACCGTGCGCGGGCTTCTGGTTTCCCGATTGATGGTTGAGCGGAGATGTTCGCAACCCTTCCACGCATCGGCCTTGGTTCGGAACTGCTCAACCGTTCCAATGATTTCCTTGCGTCGCGTGATACTGCCATCTGGTTTAGACTCTCGCCAGCGCAGCGTCCAGACTGACGGACCATGCTTGCGTTTCTCCCGCTTGATGCTCCCGTGCTGATACCGTGCTCGTGTGTCCATGTTCCCCTTTCAGTTCACACGAGCGAGTTGGCCCGATGATTGTAGCTCAATCCACGTGTTCAGTTCTGTGGCCCGATAGCGCCAGTAGCGACCGATGCGAACGGCGGGGATTGCTCCCGCACGTGCTAGGCGCTGCACAGTCTTCGGATGCAGACCTAGCAGCTTTCCAACTTGAATGTCGGAAAGCAGTGGTTCAAAGTTTTGAGTTGTCATAAGATCGGCGGGATGGGGAATCCCGCGCTGTGCAACGGTTGCGGTCGGGCGTACAATGTGCGCGTCACGCCGTGGGGGAGCGTGACGGCGCGGAACAGGTGTCCCAGTGCTACCGCACTGTGCTTACTGCCTACTGAAACAAAAAATTCAGGCGACAGCCCTGTCCATACGAGTTCATGTATAGAAAGGTTCATGTTAAGGTTCATGGACGCCGTGGGGGAGCGTGACGAACGTGACGGTTGAGCGTGATGGGCGTGACGGTTGAGCGTGATGGGCGTGACGGTTGAGCGTGATGGTATGTCTTAGCATCACGCCGTCTGGGAGGGTGATGGTGAGTGGTTTGCCCTGTATCTACGCGCTCTTTCTGCGGCTTTTTGCCTGCTTTTTTCTTTGGCAGCATCACGGCCTTTTTGGGTCTGCTCGGACATCGCTTGCATTTTGCTCAAATCGAGCGTGTAAGTGTTGGACAGGCCCTTGCGCCAATCACCAGAAACCCACGACAGTATTCCGAGTTCCTTCATTCCGCTGTTGAGACGGTGAACGGTGCTTTCTGCTAGGTGTGTTTCCGCGCAGATGTCCAATACACTCTTGAAAAACGACCCGCCCCTGTTCACGTTTGTGCAGTAGTACAGCAGCAAGCACTTTCCATGCACGGTGCTGCATCTAATCTCTCGGCCAGCGATGATGTAGGCCAGCATTCCAGTTAGAGGTTTACTCACGGGTCGCCCCGTTCTGTACTGCCAGAATCTCGGCAACGGCAGTCATTTCTGCTTCGGTAAGGGTTTGCAGAATTTTGCTCTGCGTTCGGGTTGTAATGCAGCCGCTTTCTCTGGATAGTTTGCGGAGTGCATTTATCTTGCTGATGACATCCTGAATTTTGGAAGTCTCAGCCATGCGTGTTGCTTCTGTCATTGCTTTTGTCCTTCTTAGTGAGTTAGTAAGTTTGGTTAGTTGGCTGTGGGATGCGTGATGGATTCGGTCAGAAACTTTTCAAGTGAACTGCGGCGGATGCGGACACTGCCCGCCCCAAGGCGCAGCACTTCCAACTTGCCTGCTTGCTCAAGCCTGATTATGGTCAATGGACTCACCTTGCAGATGCGGGCAACGTCCGCACGTGTGAGCAGTTCATCAGGGACGGGAACGTCATCGGCTCTGGCGACCCAAAGTTGAGTCTGCTTGGACATCGCACTGATGCCCGCGTGTAGTTTTTCTGGTCTCATTTGAAATCCTTTTCTAACTGTTCTCTGATGGCTTCGTCGGCTTCGCTGTAGTTCAACTCAGCGGTTTCTTTCTTAATCTGTGACCGCACGATGGCTTCTGCTTCTGCGCGATTGGCGGGCAGAACATGCACGTGTGCGATGTAGTGAAACTCCGTTTTCGTGAGTGCGCCTAGGTTCTGTGGTGATAGCCCCAGTGCGATTTCTTCGGCACGTTCGTTGCTGTCTATCTCGGCTAGAGCCTTGATGTGCTGCAAGTGGACAGCAGTCCCAGCGGAGCACTCCGCCATCGCCGTCTTAATCTGCTTGCGGGCATCGTTGTAACTGCGGCGCATTCGTTTGATGCGCTTCACTTCGTCTGTTAGTGTCATCTATCTCACCGTGGGCCTGCTGGAATGTGGTGCTGTGGGAAAACTGCGGTTGATGTTCTGGATTGCGTCACGTGACGCTATCTCCTGCTCGCCTTCACTTCTACGCCCGCCGCGCCGTGTCCAGTCACGCATCGCAGCGTCGTAAGCCTGCTGGCTGTACCCAGCACACAGCGGGGAACCTTGACGGGTGTGGCCTTCGCCGTTCTCGAATGCGTGACGCGGGGCTTCGACAGGGTTCCCCGCGCTGTCATTCGTACCGAGCAGGGCTTGGTTCATGTGCGACTGTGTTTCGGATGGTCCGCTCGGTTCGGGGTCATGCGGTCCAAGCAGTGAGCAGGTCTCAATTCCCACTGTTGAGTTATTGCCCGCGCTGTCTGTGGCACGCCCAGCAAGGTAATCACGTGCAAACTGCGCATCGTCGGCTTGCTTCTTTTCAAAGCCCGACAGCGGGCGCGGAGTGAATGAAGGCTCAGGCTCAGGTTCAGGCTGTGGGGCTTCGACTACGGTAGGCTCTGGCGTTGGTGTCGGCTCTGGCACAGGCTCAACCAATCCGATGTCGGCATACGAGAAAGTCATCCGCTCGCATGGGTGGTCACTTTGCTTTGGTTGGCACTGGTAACGCCCTGCTTTGACGCGACGTTCAAGTGTGCTCTGCGATATATGAAGTAACTCGCTTGCCTGTTGCTTTGTGAGAATGGTCATGTTTACCTTTCTGAAAAAACTCGGTGAGTGTTCAATGGAGTGCAGCGCACTCGTCACGGGTCATCCCCGTGCTCTATGCCTCACCGTCCCACTTCATTGCACGATGAAGCGGGGAACTCGTGAAGTGTAATCGTGCGGTTTGCTGCGCCGTGAGCGGTCAACTGGCTCACGGTCCTTGCCGAATGCGCCGCGCGGGGCTTCTGCGGGCAAGCGGGTGTTTCCAGTCGCGGCCATACGCGCACGAAACTCTCTCTTGGTGCGACTGGCGGGATGGCTCACTGATTACACTCCACGGCTTCACAGCCCAGCACCTTATGCTTCTTGCAGTAGGATGAATGCGCAAGCGGGTGCCTGAACGTGTGCTCGTGCGCCCGTGCGCCCGTCAAGCCTTGCTCCGTCTGAATTGCGAGCGGCTGGTTATCAGGGCAAGCGTGATACTTGCCCTTTGCGTCGTAATAGGCTCTGCTCGAATGCCCATCCAGCTTGGACATTTCTTCGCCTGCTTTCTTGAGTGACAAGGGTTAGGCTCCTATTCCTTCATCGTTCGGATTCGGGCTGCGCGGGGCGGGCTGAGACTTGAAAGCATCCGTCACGTTCGCGCCAGTGTTCGGCGCACGGTGTTCGCCTTTGTTCGCGCCTTCGATGGCGAGATGGTCAGTCTGCTTGACCACGATAGGTGACGGCTGGGACTGCTCAGCCATCGCATTCACGTCTGCGTTAGGTGCCACGGGCTTCACGCCCAACGATTTCACATCGGCGGGGCGTCCAGTGGCGGGGCGCGGTTGCGGGGTTGCGTTCAATCCTGATGTTGTAGAACTCATTTGCTGCTCCTTTTGGAAAATCTGATTTAGGATTTCTTGCTGGTGTGCTCGGTACTGGATTCGGGAGTGCTGAATCCGTGCTGCGACGTGCGCAGCGATTCGACTTTCTTTGCTCATAAATCTGAGGCGGATGGGTCTCTCGGGGCTGTGTATGCCCATTCACTCTTTCCGCCAATGCTGGTCCCCCGTCGAGAGCACCAGCAAACTTAGCGGCGGGCGAGAATCGCCTCAATCGCCTTATATCCGATCTCACCGCAGAGGCGGGATTTTTCAGCAACGGTGAGCGTCTTATACTGCGCGGCAGTCATGCCCACGTGTGGAATCGTCGGGCTAACCACATTCGCAGCACTCGGACTCTTCGCGTTGTACGGTAGGTCATTCCACGCTCGCTGTCCGAACTTGCTGATGTACGCACTCTTCGCGGAAACGTCGGGCAGGTCGGTTTTGAATTTCACTTCGTCTGGGCTAAGCCCGTAGAAGTCGAGCGGGTGCTTCTTCGCATAGGACGTGAGTGCGGCTGCTGGATTCATCAGCGTGCCAGTCTGCGATAGAATCAGCATCCCGCCATCGACTTCGGCGGTGACGCCAAACTCGGCTTTGAGTGTGCTGAGGATTTTCGCGGTGTCTCTGGGTTTCAATCCCAGACAGCCAAGGGCTGTGAGTAGTGCTGCATTCGGGTCACTGGTCATTTGGTCTCCGTTGGTTTCGGTGTGAACTGTCTGCCGAGATTCTGGAAAACGGCAGAGCGTAAGTCCTCGATTTGTCGCTCAAGCTGGTTGACGTATCGGACGGTTACGGACTCAACCGACGCGTGCCGCTTGCGTTCGGACGCCAACAAGATTCGCAGATGACTGCGGTCCTTTCGCAGCACATCGCATTCTGCGAGCAGGGCTGCGATTCTTTGTGACTGCGAATCCCCGCACGATTCAGGCGTAAGTGCGTTCGCGCCGTCACCGTGCAAGGGTTTACTGCGTCGTGCTTTTGACATTTGCTGCTCCTTCGGGAGGGGTTTTATTACCCAGTAATAAAAGCTAATTGGACTTCTCAAGGCGCTCTACACCGTCTGCCCGAAGGGGCGATGGAGGGCCGCCCAGCGGCGGAGCGCCTTGAGAAAGCCAAAGGGTTTGGATTGCGTAACGTGACGCTAGGACGTGAGGCGGGTGCTGTACGTGAAGGATGGACTAACTACAAAATGTGTCAACCGATAAGATTGTTTGGCTGTTACACGGTGTAACAACCTAAAATTCCTGCTTGTAGCCGGGGTGAAGCATCTCAAGTGCTTGCGCTACGGTAGGGCTAGAGGGGAAAAACAAAAATATCCCCACTCTTTTATTGTTTCAAACCTGACACCCAAAGTCAAGAGCCTGTTTCGTTGAAAACAAAGGGGTTACACAGTATGGGCTTGGGTTGAGAGCAGCCCCTCATTCTTTAGAATCAACAACTTAACCCATCGAACGTCATTTGGTCATTCATGTATTTTCACGGGCTTAAAAGGATACGCGTGTACATCGCAGGTTGTCAAGCACAAAATGCAAGCCCCTAGCCCAGACTGGCGAATGAGGGTCCAACCATTGCACCAATACCGTCAGAAAGTGGGATTGCAGCCCCGTGGTGAGGCCGCTGGTGGTAAAGTGAGGTTTGGGACGGCCCAAGGGCTTGCGGTGGCTTAAAACGGCTGTAAACCGCTGATTCTGCTGTAGACAAGGGGCATGGGTGAAAGAAAGTTTGGGACACCGACAGCATATGTCGTGCATTACCAACGACATACCATGCTTTACCTACGGATACGGCGGGTTCTAAGTCCCTTGGGAAGCAACCCCGCGCCCGCGCCAGCCCGCGCGTTAAATAAATGGATTACAGCGGGTTACGGGCTGGTTACACGTGGGAAAACATCTGCCACTTTGCGGCATCAGAAAGTGTCACTTCTGTTCTTTTGTGTCATTCGACAAGTGGGAAACCATGCAACCGTTTGTTGAACACAAAGCACTTACATCCGACTTTGCGAATGGCTAAATGATTGCTCTATGATTTGTGCCTGCCGATATATTAAGAGGCTGGCAACTGATACGGGCCAGTGTCCTGCTAGGAGAGCAGAATCAACCGCTGAGGCCAAACGGTGCCTTGATGCCGTATCGGACCCAAGGGAAACGTCCTAACGCCGATGCCTAGCCGTATGCTAGGCCCAACCGAGGCGCGGATTAGCCTCAACACTTCGACAGATGGGCGGTAATCTTGTTGGGACACGCGCTGCGTAGACGCGTTGGGCGCGGTGAACTTGCGTGGGCGAAACCATGCAAAGTGGGAAACACCAAGTCGTCGCTTTTACCACTGGTTAACAAGCGTTATCAGATGACCAGCATGACCGCGCACGAGTGGGAAACGACCAGCGTTGACCAGAAGGATTTAACCAGTGGGTTCTGAGTGTAATTGCGATGTTACGACAACTACGAAGAGTAGCGACGCCTCTTCGCTGAGGGTTCGAGTCATGAGGACGAAGTTTTCGATGCCTGAATTGCCCAGACGATGCCATTCCTAAGATGGACCACTACGATATTCGATGTTGTGAACGGCTCGCCCCTGATTGTTCCCTCATGTTCATGCAGGTAGATGAGCCTCTCGGCCTCAATGGCTGTCGGCTCACCGAGAATCTTCAACACTTCTGTTTTCTTAGCTCCAAGCCTGAGGGACAGAGGCAACTTGATTACCGAGGTTGTACCCCTAAGAGCGTGACAACGGCTATCAAGAACATCGCGGTTGGAAAGGCGCTGCCATTGGAAACTCCCGACGTAGCCACCGTCAATTTCGCCGCTTTCCAACCAGAGCACCCACCCGCCGATTGCATCTGCTCCGTGGAAACAGAGCCATTCCAGAGCGTCCCCGGCATCCCCTTTTCGGCCAATTTCGCCACCAAGACGCTTCTTCACGTTTTCCATGCTGGTCTCTTCCAACGTGATGTCGTAGCCGGATACGCGGAACCTTGAGAACATCTCTTTGGGCACACTCGCCTTCACATTTTCAGGAAAATTCCACTCCGGTGGTTCCCAGAGCGTATGAGAGCTGTGCGGTTCGGACTGGTTAACGATTTGAGTGAATGCGGGCGACGCCAGAATGGTGAGGGCGATGCACAAGGCAAAACGCATATTCCCTTTGATTGTAAGCCGAGGAGCCTAACTGTCGAAAGCAGGCGTTATCACTCATTGAGAACTGGCCGAATCCGGGTCAATGCATTATGAAAGAGCGCCCTGCTTCAAAGGTTGAAGCAGATGATGTGGCGCGGCCTTCACTCCGCTGCGCCGTGCAGGGGCTGCGCTGAGAGGTAATTGCATAGAAAAACCCGC
>Ga0181539_1000236_pt1 | contig 66795 bp, 56 predicted proteins | sample PEATcosm2014_Bin_46_FD_119767 | JGI IMG/M metagenome (GOLD analysis project Ga0181539, IMG submission 119767) | Peatland microbial communities from MTU Mesocosm Facility, Houghton, MI, USA - PEATcosm2014_Bin23_60_metaG | ecosystem: Environmental > Terrestrial > Soil > Wetlands > Peat | place...
CCGAGATCGAGGAGCACGCGCTCGTGCTCGAGGCCGATCACCTGGCCGGACACCTTGGGAAACGCCGCGGCGATCCGCTCGGCGATCTCGGCGGCGGACGTCCCGTAGGCCGCCTCCTGCGCCGAGGCGGTGACGATCCCGGCGAGCAGTATGAGCACGGCTGCCGCCGCCAAGCGGCCCCACATTCTCTTTCCGCTCATTGGCTTTCTCCTCTTGCGCCTGGAAACAGCCTAATTATGATAGCGCAGCCCGGCCCGAGGCGTCAATCACGAAATGCAGGCGCTCAACTATCAGCCGTCAGCTCCGACGCTCTGGCTGTCCGCTGATTCCTGAATCCTGATTGCTCAGAGGACCACCGTCTCCTGATGCACGCCGAAGACGGCGCGCAGCGCGTCGCAGATCTCGCCGATAGTGGTGTACGCCCGGACCGCCTCGAGGAGGCAGGGCAGGAGATTCTCGGTCCCGGCCGCCGCCTCGGCCAGACGCGCCAGCGCCGCCTGGACGCGCTGCCCGTCCCGCCCCGCCCGCACCGACCCGAGGCGCTGGCACTGCTCCTCGGCCACTCGCTCGTCCACGACGAACATCGGGACGCGGGGGGCGTCCGCGCTGGTGAACTCGTTGACGCCGACCACGATCTCCTGCTTCGCCTCCAGGGCCCGCTGGGCTCGGTAGGCGGCCTCCTGGATCTCCTGCTGGACGAAGCCCAGCTGGATGGCGGAGAGCATCCCGCCCATCCGGTCGATTCGCGTGAGGTAGGCGCGGGCCTCCGCCTCGATGCGGTCCGTCAGCGCCTCGAGGAAATAGGCGCCCCCCAGGGGATCCACCACGTCGGCGACGCCGCTCTCGTGGGCCAGGATCTGCTGGGTCCGGAGCGCGATCCGCACCGCCTCCTCCGTGGGCAGGCCCAGCGCCTCGTCGCGCGAGTTCGTGTGGAGCGACTGGGCTCCACCCAGGATCGCCGCCAGCGCCTGGACCGCCACCCGCACGACGTTGTTCTCCGGCTGTTGCGCCGTGAGCGCGGAACCGGCCGTCTGGGCATGGAAGCGGAGCATCCACGAGCGGGGATCCTTCGCGTCGAAGCGCTCGCGCATGATCCGCGCCCAGAGCCGCCGGGCCGCGCGGAACTTGGCCACCTCCTCCAGCAGGGTGTTGTGGGCGTTGAAAAAGAACGTTAGCTGTGGGGCGAAACCATCCACGGGAAGACCCGCCCGGATGGCCGCCTCTACGTAGGCGATCCCGTTTGCCAGGGTGAAGGCGACCTCCTGCACCGCGGTGGCGCCCGCCTCCCGGATGTGGTAGCCGCTCACGCTGATGCTGTTCCAGCGGGGCATCTCGGCGGCGCAGAAGGCAAACGTGTCGGTCATGAGGCGCATGGAGGGGGCCGGCGGGAAGATGTAGGTCCCCCGGGCGATGTATTCCTTCAGGATGTCGTTCTGGACGGTGCCGGTGAGATGCGTCCGGGCGACGCCCTGCCGCTCGGCCACAGCGAGGTACATGCACAGCAGGATGGCCGCCGTCGCGTTGATCGTCATCGAGGTGCTTACCCGGTCCAGGGGCAGCCCCTGAAACAGCGCCTCCATATCGGCCAGGGAGTCGATGGCCACCCCGACCTTTCCCACTTCCCCGACGACCATGGGATGATCCGAGTCGTAGCCCATCTGCGTCGGGAGATCGAAGGCCACCGACAGGCCGGTCTGGCCCTGTTGGAGCAAGTACTGGAAGCGGCGGTTGGTCTCCTCGGCGCTGCCGAAGCCGGCGTACTGCCGCATGGTCCACAGCCGGCTGCGGTACATGGTGGGCTGGACGCCCCGGGTGAAAGGATACTCCCCCGGGAACCCCAGGTCCCGCCCGTACTCCTCCTCGGCCACGTGCAGCGGCGTGTACACCCGTTCCAGCGGGATCCCGGCCGTGGTGGCAAACTCCGCCTTCCGCTCCGGCGCCCGCCCGAGCGATTTGGAGAGCGTCCCCTCTGCCCACGCCCGCTGGAGGGCTTCGAGCTTCTCGCGCTCCTCCTTCGTCACGCGGTCCGTCCTTCCTTCAACTCCCCTGCTCCCCTGCCCCTCTGCCCCGGTGTCTTCCGGCGGCTACTCGATGACCACGAGGATGTCGCCTCCGCCGACCGCCCTCCCCTCCTCGACCCGAATCTCCTTCACCGTGCCGGCGGCGGGGGCCTTCAGCTCGTTCTCCATCTTCATGGCCTCCACCACGATGATCCCGTCGCCGGGCTGCACGGCGTCGCCGGGCCGGACCAGCAACCGGACCACTTTCCCCGGCATGGGTGCGGTGACGACCCGCTTGCCGGCCTTGACTTCGCCCTTCCCCGCGGCCGCCCGCAGGCGCCGCTCCCGCTCCTCCTGGATCTCCACGCGAAACGGCTGGCCGTCCACCAGCACCATCAACGCCTCGTCCACCTCCAGGAGATCGATCTCGTACGAGCGCCCCCCGATGAGGAGGGAGTAGAGGCCGGGATCCACCTGGAGGAAGTCCACGTGGAACTCCCGATCATCCAGACGCACGCGGAGCCCGTCCGTGTCCTGCCGGACATCCAGCCGGTGGTCCCGTCCTCCCGAGCAGGCGAAGTAGACCATGTCTCCACTCTTTCCTGAAACCCGACACCGGGTGCAAAGGATGTGAGATTGGTGATTGATGATTGTTGATTGAATCGCAATCCTCAATCACAAATCCCCAATCAGAAATCACCGACGGTCAGCGGCGGAGGCCGGCCTGCCGGGCCGCCAACTTCCAGGGGCTCTCGGCACGTCCCGCCTGTGCCGACCGGGTCGCGAGGTGTGCCTGATCCCGCACAAAGGCATGCAGCGCGGCGGCAACGAGGGCCACGTCCCGACCCGACTCGTCCCAGGCGTGGGGGCGGCCGGCGAAGCGGCGGTCGATGTAAGTGGTGTCGATCTCGCCCTTCAGGAACTCGGGATCGGCCATCACCCGTTGATGGAAGGGGATGGTCGTCTTGATCCCGTGGATGCTGTACTCCATGAGGGCCCGGCGCATGCGCTGCGCCGCCTCCAACCGATCGCGACCCCAGGTGATGAGTTTGGCGATGAGGGGATCGTAGTGCACCGGCACCTCGTATCCCTCGTAGACGCCGCTCTCCAGCCGTACCCCGCCCCCCCCGGGCTCCCGGAGGCCGGTGATCCGTCCCGGCGAGGGAACGAAGTTCTGGAAGGGGTCCTCGGCGTAGATCCGGCATTCGATGGCGGATCCGCGGATGGACACATCCTCCTGGCCGTGGGGGAGCCGCTCGCCGGCCGCGATGCGGATCTGCGCCTTCACCAGGTCCAGCCCCGTCACCATCTCGGTGACCGGGTGCTCCACCTGGAGCCGCGTGTTCGCCTCCAGGAAGTAGAAGTTCCGGTCCGCGTCCACCAGGAACTCCATGGTGCCGGCGCTCACGTACCCGGCTGCCCTGGCCAGGCGCACGGCCGCCTCGCCCATTCGCCGTCGCAGCGGCTCGTCCACGATGGGGGAGGGCGCCTCCTCGATCACCTTCTGGTGCCGCCGCTGTACGGAGCACTCGCGCTCGCCCAGGTAGATGGTGTGGCCGTGACGGTCGGCCAGGATCTGCATCTCCACGTGGCGGGGCGCACTGAGATACTTCTCCACGTAGATGGCGGAATCGCCGAAGGCCGACGCCGCCTCGGAGCGCGCCGCCCGGATGGCGGACGGCAGATCCGCCCCCTCCCGGACCACCCGCATCCCCTTGCCGCCGCCCCCCGCCGCGGCCTTGATCACCACGGGGAGGCCGATCTCGGCGGCCCGTACCTCCACCTCCGCATCCGACAGGTCCTCGAGGGCACCCGGAACTACGGGCACGCCGCTGGATGTGGCCAGCCGGCGCCCCGAGGTCTTGGAGCCCAGCGCCCGAATGGCGCCGCTCGACGGCCCGATGAACACGATCCCGGCCGCCTCGCAGCGGCAGGCGAACTCCGCGTTCTCCGCCAGGAACCCATACCCGGGATGGATGGCCCCGGCCCCGCACCGGCGGGCGGCCTCCAGGATGGCGTCCATGTTGAGGTAGCTCTGGGAGGAGGGGGCGGGACCGACGCAGTATGCCTCGTCGGCGTAACGGACGTGCAACGAGGAGCGATCCGCCTCGGAGAAGACGGCCACGTTGGCGATGCCCAACTCGCGGCACGCCCGGATCACGCGGATCGCAATCTCTCCCCGATTCGCGATCAGGATCTTGCTGAACATCCCCCCTCCCGCCGATGATTGGCGATTGACGACTTTGGATTGTCGATTTCCCTACAATCGAAAATCGTCAATCACAAATCGCAAATTGCCGTTGAGCGGGTCAGAGGGTCATGGTGGTGATCTTGTACCAGAGACTCCGCTCCAGGTACTTGAGGTCCAGCGGCTTGGTGATGTAGTCGAAGGCGCCCAGCTTCAGGGCCTGCCGGCCCGTCTCCTCCTCGTTGACGGCCGTGACCATGATGACACCCACCTCATGGTCGATCTCCCGGACCTGCTTCAGCACCTCGAGGCCGTTCATCTTGGGCATGCGCACGTCCAGGAGGATCAGGTGGGGCCGGTCCTCCTTGACCTTGCGCAGGGCTTCTTCGCCGTTGCTGGCCGCGATCACCTCGTAGCCCTTGGCCGTCAGGAATTCCCGGAGGAGTTCGATGAAATCCGGCTCATCATCAACGACTAGGACTCTCGGCATGACGTCCTCCACAATCCAGGCCGGGAAGACCTGGCGTCCATCCGTCCCAGGCGGACCGGGTGGTCCCGCTCCGCACCCGTCAAACACCTCACAGCGGAATATTCCCGTGCTTCTTGGGTGGATTGGTATCGCGTTTCGTGGCCAGCGCCCGCAGGGCCTGGATCAGCTTGGGCCGGGTCTCCCGCGGCTCGATGATCTCATCCACGTAGCCCCGCGCCGCCGCCACGTAGGGGTTGGCGAACTTCTCCCGGAACTCGGCGATCCGCTCCGTGCGGAAGGCGGCCGCATCGGTAGCTTCGCTGAGCTCCCGCCGGTACAGGATGTTCACCGCGCCTTCCGGACCCATGACGGCGATCTCGGCCGTGGGGTAGGCAAAGTTCACGTCCGCCCGCATGTGCTTGCTGCCCATGACGCAGTAGGCGCCGCCGTAGGCCTTGCGCGTGATGACGGTGACTTTGGGTACCGTGGCCTCGCCGTACGCGTAGAGGAGCTTGGCCCCGTGGTTGATGATGCCGCCGAACTCCTGGGCGGTGCCGGGCAGGTACCCGGGCACGTCCTCCAGGGTGATGATGGGAATATTGAAGGCGTCGCAGGTGCGGACGAAGCGGGCCGCCTTGATGCAGGACTTGATGTCGAGGCACCCCGCCAGCACCGCCGGTTGGTTGCAGACGAAGCCCACCGCCTGCCCATCCAGCCGGCCGAAGCCCACGACGACGTTCGGCGCGAAATGCTCGTGCGCCTCGAGGAAGTTCCCGCCGTCCACCACCAGCCGCACGATCTCCTTGATGTCGTAGGGCTTGTTGGGATTCTCGGGCACCAGGTGATTGAGGGCCTCCTCCATCCGCGTGGGGCTGTCATCGGTGGCACGGCGGGGCGGGTCCTCCAGATTGTTCTGGGGGAGATACCCCAAGAGGTCCCGCACGAGGTGCAGCGCCGCCTCCTCCGAATCGGCCGCGAAGTGGGCCACGCCGCTCTTCTCATTGTGAGTCATGGCCCCGCCCAGCTCCTCGAAGGTCACCTCTTCGTGCGTGACCGTCTTGATGACGTCGGGGCCGGTGATGAACATGTAGCTCGTGTCTTTGACCATCACCGTGAAATCGGTCAGGGCCGGGGAGTAGACCGCGCCCCCGGCGCACGGGCCCATGATGGCCGAGATCTGGGGGATCACGCCCGAGACGAGGACGTTCCGGAGGAAGATGTCGGCGTACCCCGCCAGAGAGACCACGCCCTCCTGAATCCGGGCACCGCCCGAGTCCTTGAGCCCGATGAGGGGCGCCCCTGCCTTCAGGGCCATGTCCATGACCTTGCAGATCTTGGCGGCGTAAGTCTCGGAGAGGGAGCCGCCGAAGACCGTGAAGTCCTCGGCGAACAGAAACACCAGGCGCCCGTCAATGGTCCCGTATCCGGCCACCACCCCGTCGCCGGGGATGATCTGCTTGTCCATGCCGAAATCGCGGCAGCGGTGCGCCACCAGCATGTCCACCTCGGCAAACGACCCCTTGTCCAACAGCAACTCCACCCGCTCCCGTGCCGTGAGTTTACCGGCCGCATGCTGCTTCTGGATGCGCTCCGCCCCGCCACCCTCGCGCGCCCGCTCGCGCCAGCGGTGCAGTGCTTCGAGGCGCTCTTCGATGCTCATGATTCGGCTCCCGGGGGGGAAAGTGACACGTGTTTCATATCAGCCCCATCATGAAAAATCAACGGAAAAGGCCGCTTGACCGCATTCGAAAGGTGTGTTAGACAAAAGACCGCTCCGCTTCCTTGGCATGTGCCTTGCTCTGGCATACGGGCGAGTGATGGTCTGCCCGCGAATCGAACACGTGGGAGATTCGCCCGGGTCCAGGATCGGGCCTCCTGCCAACGGGAGGAAATGAATGTTCGCCACCAACTCTACACCCGATGTGGCCAGCACAGTGACCGGAACGCTTCTCGATCTCATCCGCCAGGGGAAGGTCGCCAGTGACCGGCTGCTTCGGGAGAACGCGTACCTTCGGACCCAGGTCACCCGCCTCACCGGTGAGAACGCCGAGCTGCGTGCCCGCCTCGGGGAGAGGCTCGGAGGCACGACGTCGTGACACCATCTCCCCCCTCGTCCGTACATTCAACGGAGGCCCCGCTCCAGCACCTCGCCGGCGACCTGTCGGCCGCAACGGGCCGTTCGCACATCCTCGTGGTGGATGACATTCCCTTGAACCGCCAGTTCCTGAAGGATGAGCTGGAGGACGAGGGCTACCTGGTGAGTACGGCCGAGGACGGCGAGCAGGCCCTGGCCATCGTGGCGGACAACCCCCCGGACCTGATCCTCCTGGACGTCATGATGCCGAAGCTCGACGGCTTCGAGGTTTGCCGGCGCTTGAAATCCGACGAGCGGACAATCCTGATCCCCGTCGTGATGGTCACCGCCCTCACCGCCACCCACGAACGCATCAAGGGGATCGAGGTCGGCGCCGACGACTTCCTGAGCAAGCCCCACAACCGGTTGGAGCTCCTCACCCGCGTCCGCTCGCTGCTGAAACTGAAGCGGCACACCGACGAGCTGGAGAACGCCGAGACCGTGCTCTTCACGCTGGCCCTCAGCGTCGAGGCCAAGGACCCGTACACCAACGACCACTGCGAGCGTCTGTCCCGCTGCGCCGTGGCCCTGGGGCGGAAGCTGGGCCTGCCCCCGGAGCAGTTGAAGGCGCTGCATCGCGGCGGCGTCCTCCACGATCTGGGCAAGATCGGTGTCCCGGACTCCATCCTCCTGAAGCCCGGACCCCTCACCGATGTCGAGCGCGCCGTCGTTCGGGAGCATCCGGTCATCGGCGAGAAGATCTGCGCCCCGCTCAAATCCCTGCGCCTCGTCCTCCCGATCATCCGCCATCACCACGAACGCTGGGACGGCAGTGGCTATCCCGACGGATTGGCCGGCGAGGCGATCCCCCTCACGGCCCGCATCCTGCAAAGCGCGGACATCTACGACGCCCTCAGTACAGCGCGCCCGTACAAGCCGGCCTACAGCCGCGAGCAGGCCTGCGCCATCATGCGCGAGGAAGCCACCAAAGGCTGGTGGGACCCGAATGCGGTGGAGGCGCTCATCACCCTGGTCTCGAACGGCGACTCCCCCGTCTAGGCCGACCCTCGGTCCCCGCGGTCGGAGGCTCTGAACATGGCCACGACCTCTGCGACCCCGCGGCCGTTGGCGTCCCCGAACCGGGGGCGGGCAGGGCTCGCGGGCCCGGCGAGGTGCTGAAGGTGCAAGAGCAGGCGGCGCAGACAGAGAGAAGTCCCGCCCCGGCGCGGATCCTCGTGGTGGATGACACGCCCGAGATCCAGGAGCTGCTCCAGATTCACCTGGAGACTGAAGGCTACCAGGTCCTCGTCGCGGGTAACGGGCAGGAAGCCCTCGCCGCCGTGGCCGCGGAGGCGCCCGATCTCATCCTCCTCGACGTCCTGATGCCGGTCATGGACGGATACGAGGTGTGCCGACGTCTCAAGGCCGACGAAGAGACCGCGTTCATTCCCATCGTCATCCTGACGGCCCTCCAGGACCTCTCTCACCGCCTGCGCGGCATCGAGTTGGGCGCCGACGACTTCCTGACCAAGCCCTTCAACCACCTGGAACTGTTGACCCGGGTCCGGTCCCTCCTCCGGGTGAAGGGCCTGCACGACCAGGTGGTGGCCACCAATCGCCTCTTGGAGCAGAGGGTGGCCGAGCGGACCGCCGCCCTGGAACGGGCATTGGCCGACCTGAGGGAGATGGAGCGGCTCAAGTCGGAATTCCTGTCCAACATCTCCCACGAGCTGCGGACCCCTCTGACGCCCATCAAGGGGTACCTGCCCGGCCTGCTCCAGGAGGAGCTCGGCCCGCTCACGTCCTTGCAGCGGCGCGCCCTCGGACACATCGCGCAGAGCGTGGACCGGCTGCACCGGTTGATCGACGACCTGCTGACCTTCATGCAGTGGGAGAGCGGGGAGATCGGCCTAGCCCTGGGCGGCGCGTGCGTGGCGAAGGTGGTCGAGGAGGCCCTGGCCCGGGCGGCGGCCGGTGCGGAGGAGAAGGGCGTGGAGGTGGCGACGGAGATCGGCGCAGACCTTCCGCAGATCCGGGGGGATGCCGCCGCGCTGGCCCGGGCCCTCGGACACCTCGTGGAGAACGCGGTGAAGTTCACCCCCAAAGGCGGGCACGTCACGGTGACCGCCCGGCTCGTCCAGCCTTCCCCCCTGCCCCCCGGCCCCCCTGCGCCTCGGCAGTTCGTGGAGCTGGCCGTCCGGGACACCGGCATCGGCATTCCATCCGAGGCCATCCCCAAGATCTTCGAGCGCTTCTACCAGGCAGACTCCTCCTCGACCCGCCAGCACGGGGGAACGGGTCTCGGCCTCGCCATCGTGAAGCGCATCCTGGATGCCCACGAAGCGCCCATCGCGGTGGAGAGCCTCCCGGGCCAGGGCACCACCTTCTCCATCCGCATCCCGATCGCCGCCTGAGCGTCTCACGCCGCCGGGGCGCGGGCCTCCCGCGAATCTCCTTTCGTTTCTCAGACGAGATGGCTATACTGTCGCCTCGTATGCCTGCCTTGGTCTCGGATCGCCCGTTCCTCACACCCCACGCCATCCTGCCGGCCGGCGTCCCGGTCGCCCTGCACAATGTTGCGAGCCGGGATGTCGGTCGGGCCCTCGGAATGAAGACGGTCGGCTCTGCCTCTTGCCTCGGCATTTCGCCAGCAGGCCCATAACGGATCTCATCCCCTCAAGAACACCCGCCGAACCTTCCATCCGGACCGGTGATCCACGAAAGTGGTGGGTCCTCTTCAGCGTGGCCTTCGGGGCCTTCATGGCCCCGCTGGACGCCAGCATCGTCAATACCGTCCTGCCCCTCATCGCCGGCGAGTTCAGGGCCGATGTCCTCTTGATCGAGTGGGTGGTCCTGGCCTACCTGCTGAGCCTCAGCAGTCTACTCCTGATCGGCGGGCGCCTCGGAGACCTGTTCGGCGACAAGTCCCTCTACATCGTGGGCTTCGCATTGTTTACCCTGAGCTCCATGCTGTGCGGGCTGGCCACCGGGGTTTGGAGCCTGGTCGCGTCTCGGGTGCTGCAGGCCGTCGGCGGCGCCATGATGATCGCGACCGGCCCCGCGATTCTGACCCGCTCCTTTCCCGCCTCGCAACGAGGCCAGGCGCTGGGCATCCAGTCCTCCGTGGTCTACATTGGCCTCACGGTGGGACCGGGCCTGGGGGGCGCCATTGCCTCCGCCCTGAGTTGGCGCTGGGTCTTCTTCATCAATTTTCCCATCGGGATCATCGCCATCGGCGTGGCGCTGTTCTTCCTGCGAACCGACCGCAAGGCGGCGCCCGTGGGGAGATTCGATTTCGTCGGCGCCGTCTCCTTCATGCTGATGTTGTTCACCGTGGTGCTGGCCCTTTCCCGTGGGGCGGCCTGGGGGGCTGGACTTCGGGCGTAGTCCTGATCGCCGGAGTCATCGGGACAGCCATCGCCATTCTGTTCCTCTGGAACGAACTGCACAGCCCCCATCCCTTCTTTGACATCCACCTGTTCCGCCACCGACTCTTCGCCGCCGCCACGGTGAGCGCCATGCTGAACTACATGGCGACCACCACCACGGCCTTCCTCACGCCCTTCTTCCTCATCCAGGGCAACCAGATGGCGCCCAGCCATGCCGGTTCTCTCCTCATGGCCATGCTCCTCGTGATGGCGATGGTCGCGCGGGTGAGCGGCTGGCTCTCGGACCGCATCGGGTCGAGGGTCCCGATGGTCGCGGGGATGGCGTGTCTCGCCGCCGGGATGTTCCTCCTGGGACGGCTGGGGGCGGGCGGGACCGACCGGCAGATCGTCCTGCGGCTCGGCCTGGTCGGGCTGGGGATCGGCCTCTTCACCTCGCCCAACAACAGCGCCATCATGGGGGCCGTTCCCCTGACCCATCAAGGACTGGGCAGTGGCATCGGGGCGACCGCGCGGACCATGGGGAATGTGCTCGGGGTCGCGATCTCCGGCTCCCTGTTCGCTGTGGAGGTGCAGAAGCTGGTAACGGCCCTCGGACAGGAAACCCTGGCCGTGATCGGGGCCTGCCGGCACGCCGTGACCATCGGCGCAGGGATCGCACTGGCCGGTGCCTTCACCAGCTTGGTCCGCGGCAAGCCGCCCGGCGGCAATTTCAAATGAAAAACTGACAACCGACAACCGGTCAATTGAGGGGCCAGCCTCGTTGGCCGGTTTTTCACTGTCGGTTGTCAGTTTTCAGTTGACCGTTTGGTCGGCCTACTTCGCCGGCGCGGCATCCCGGATCGGCGTGAACTCCTGGGTGCGCGTGAGCTTATCCCCGGTGAACCAGTAACCCACGCCGTCGGCGTAGTACCACCACACATCGGTCGCCTGGTCACCCTCCCCGGATGTCTCTCGCTTCTCGGGCAGGCCCTGCCGGCGGAGGATCTTGCCCCGATCGGAACCCGCTCCGTAATAGGCGATCTGCCGCTGCACTTCGGACCAGCTCGGCTGGAACCGGAGAACCTGGTTCACGGTCAGCGTTCGGTCCCTCTCCAGGAGAGGCGTGACCTCCAGGGGGTCAGGCTGGCGGTATTTCACCCGGTCGAAGCCCGTCCAGTCATAGAAAAAGAGATAGAAGTTGTTCCCCAGGCTCGCCGGGACGAACTCGACGCGATACTGTCCCTGGGCGTCGGTCACGGCCCGAGCCTCCTTGCGGTCGCGCTCCGCGTACTCCATGCGGCTGGTCACGAGGTCGAGGGACCGCCCGACGATGACGACCGGGGTGCCGGCCACCGGCTGCCCCGACTCATCTGCCACGCGGCCCGTCACGACCCGCGTCTCCCGGATCTCGACCGTGGCACAGCCGACAAGCAGCAATCCCGTGACCCCGGCCATCATCAACCTTCTCGATTCGAACATGCTCCGTCCTCCTCGGCCCCCCAGACCCATGCCAGCATACCGGAGACAGCGGCGGACCTCAAGATGAACCGTAGGAATGCCATTCGTCCGGAGTACACCAGCCCTTCGGCCACATGAGAGGCGCCGATTTTCCGTTGACAATCTGCTGCCAGTGGCAGTATTAGTCAACCGGAGCCGAAGTGGCGGAACTGGCAGACGCGCACGTTTGAGGGGCGTGTGGGGCAACCCGTGGGGGTTCGAGTCCCCCCTTCGGCACCACGTTCGGAAGAGGAGACCGGCGGCCGCTCTTGGCCGCCGGTTCTTTGTTTCCACTCGGGAGAAAGGAGGCTGGAGGTGCAGCTCAAGCTTTTCGAAAGGAAGTTGGCAGATCTCGCCCGCCTGGAGGCGGACATCAATCAGTGGCTGGCGGCCAACCCGAAGCTGGTCACAATCCAGCGCGACTTCCACGTGTACCACAATCACACCACGGGTGAAGAGTGTGTCTTGGTAGCGTTGTGGAATGAACCGAAGACCGGCATCTAGATCTTCCTCAGCCCCCTCTTCGGAGTGTTCCTGGGCTGGCTCCTCCTGGGAGATCCTGTCACGCTCGGACTGATCGCCGGCCTGGTTCTGGTGGCCGCGGGCATTGCTTTGGTCATCCGCCCCACTTGAGATTCTTGATTTCCGATTCATGATTTTTGATTTCTGACCGACCGCGGGAACGGCGCAGACTGCGAGACGAGTCCTATCCGTAAGTCGCAAATCGACAATCGTAAGTCGGACAGTTATTGGTGCAGGCGGGGATCCAGCGCGTCGCGCAAGCCCTCGCCCAGCAGGTTGTAGGCGAGGACCGTCACCAGGATGGCCATCCCTGGGAAGACGGAGAGCCACCAGGCGATCTCGATGTTCGCCTTGCCGTCGATGAGGATGTTCCCCCAGCTCGGCGTCGGCGGCTGGACCCCGAGACCGAGGAAGGACAGGCCCGATTCGGCCAGGATGGCCCCGGCCACGCCCAGGGTGGCAGAGACCAGGACGGGGACGAGGGCATTGGGGAGGATGTGACGGAACATGATCCGCCGATCGCGCGCGCCCAGGGCGCGGGCGCTCAGGACGAACTCCCGCTCCTTCAGGCTCAGGATCTCACTTCGGACCAGTCGGGCGAGACCCATCCATCCGGTGAGGCCGATGACCGCCATGATCACGAAGATGCTGGGGTGCAGGAAGGCGATCAGAGTGAGCAGCAGGAAGAACCGAGGGAAATTGAGCATGAGGTCCACGAACCGCATGAGCAGTTCGTCGGTCCGTCCCCCGTAGTAGGCCGCCATCGTGCCGATCAGCGTCCCGATGAAGACGGCGATCCCTACCGAGACGAACCCCACGGACATGGAGATGCGCGCCCCGTACAGCATGCGGCTGAGGAGGTCGCGCCCGAGCTGGTCCGTCCCGAACCAGTGGGCCGGGCTTGGGGACAGCAAGATCTGCTTCACGTCGTAGGCCGCGGGGTCGTAAGGCGCGATGACCGAAGCCAAGAGCGCCGCCAGACCGAGGAGGACGACGACCACGCCCCCGGCGATCGCCAGGTGGTTCCGCCGGAATTGCCGCCAGAAGATGCTCTCCTGAAAGGCCCGAAGGCTTGCAAGCATGCTGTCCGGCGTCGGCGATCCGTCGGCGGGCTTCAGTCCCACCTGCCCTGCTCCAGGAGCGCGCCCAGTCACCATCTATCCCGCCCCACCCCCCGACACCCGGATCCTCGGGTCCACGATACTGTAGAAGAGGTCGGCCAGGATGTTGCCCAAGAGCGACAGGCTGGCTCCGATCACCACCAGCGCCATGATCACGGGCTCGTCTCGTGAGTAGGCGCTCTGAACGAAGAGCTGCCCCATCCCAGGGATGCCGAACACCGTCTCGATGATCACGCTGCCCCCGAGCAGGCCAGGCACCATCAGGCCCATGAGCGTGACCACGGGGATGATGGCGTTCCGCACCCCGTGCTTGTAGATCACGATCCGCTCGGAGAGTCCCTTGGCCTGGGCCGTGCGCATGTAATCCTGCCGGATGACTTCCAGGAGGGTCCCCCGCATGAGCCGCGACAGGAACGCCAGGCCTCCGAAGGAGGCCACCAGCACGGGCAAGATCAGGTGGGAGAGGATGTCCCACACCTGAGACCAGAACGGCAGGTATTCGAAGTTCAACGAGCGGAGCCCCGACATGGGCAGCCAGCCGAGCTGCACCCCGAGCAGGATCATGAGGAGGAGCGCGAACCAGAAGTCTGGCATGGCGAAGCCCACGAACACGAACAAGGTCATGAGCTTGTCGAAGAGGGAGTATTGCCGGGTCGCCGAGAGGATCCCCAAAGGGACGGCCAGGAGAAAGGTGATGAGAAGCTCCAGGACGTTCAGCCCCAGCGTGATGGGGATCCGCTCCTTGATCTTGTCGATCACGAGCCTCCCATCGGGCATGTACGATCGCCCGAAGTCCAGCCGCCCAGAGCGCCACAGCCACATCCCGAACTGCTCGTAGATGGGCTTGTCCAGGCCGTACAGCTTGCGCAGGGTCTCCCGCTGGACCTCCGACTGCCGCACCTGGAGATCCTGCTGAATCACGGTGGGCTCCCCTGGCGCCAGCTTCAGCATCAGGAACGACAGGACGAGGATGCCCAGAAACAGCGGGATGGAGATCAGCACGCGCCGAATGGCGTAGGCCAGCACGGGAGTCTCCTCAGCGGGTATACTGCTGCAGGTGAGCGGGCACGTACCATTTGATGAAGTTGTAGCTGATCCCGGCCGGGGCGGGCTCAATGCCCCGCACCCTGGAGGAAACGACGGGCAAGTTATCCGGAACGTACAGGAAAACCACCGGCTGCTCCTCGGCCATGATGTCCTGGAACTCCCAGTAGATCTCCTTGCGCTTGGCCTCGTCGAAGGTGCGCCGTCCGGCCTCCAGGAGCTCGTCGACCTTGGGATTCTTGTAGGAGATGTGATTCAACTGGTCCGGCCCCGTTTGGGTGGAGGTCCAGATATCGTATTGATCCGGGTCCAGCCCCAGGCCCCACCCCAGGATGATGGCCTCGAATTGCCGCTTGCGGATGAAGGTGTTGATGAAAGCCGCCCAGTCGACCACCTGGATCTTCACGTCGATGCCCACGGCCTTGAGGCGCCGCTGGATAATCTCGGCCGTCTGCTGGCGCACCGAATTTCCCTGGTTCGTCATGATGGTGAAGCTGAACGGTTTGCCGTCCTTCACCAAGACGCCGTCGCTGTTCATCCTCGTCCAGCCCAGCTCTGCCAAAAGAGTCTTGGCCCGGTCCGGATCGAACGGATAGGTCTTCACGTCGGGCTTGTACCACCACGTGCCAGGCTTGTACGGCCCTTGGGCCGCCTGCCCCAGCCCCAAGAGCACCCCCTCGATGATCTCCTGCTTGTTGATGGCGTAGGCCATCGCCTGGCGGACGCGCTTGTCCTGGAAGCGGGGATCCAGCAGGTTGAATCCCAGGTAGGCGTAGCCATTGGCCAGGTACCGGTACTTATTGAAGGCTTTGCGGAACGCCGGGTAATCGATTTGCCGCCGGTACTGGATCGGCGTGAGGCCGGCCATGTCGATGTTCTTGGCCTTCAACTCCAGGAAGATGGTGGACTGGTCTGGGATGATCCGATACACGACCCGCTTGATGTATGGGCGGCCTTCGAAGTAGTCCGGGTTCGCCTCCAGAACGACCTTCTCCCCTGTCTTCCACTCCTGGAACAGGTACGGGCCGCTCCCGATGGGATAGCGGCTCTGCGGCGTCGTGCGCAGGTCCACGCCCGCCTTCCACGGCGCCTCCAGGATGTGCCGGGGCAGGATCCAGATCCCCCAGGAGAGCAGCGCCGGCGAATACGGCTTCTCGTAGGTCACCCGATAGGTATACGGATCCACCACCTCGGCATGCCGGACCTGCCGAAAGGACTCAGCGTAGGCCGTCGGCGTCTTGGGGTCGATCATGTAGCGATACGTGAAGTCCACGTCGGCGGCGGTGAGTGCCACCCCATCGTGCCACTTCACGCCCTTGCGCACATGGAAGGTGATGGTCAACTGGTCCGGGGAGATGTCCCACCCCTCCACCAGTTCCCCCTCCAATCGCAGGTTCTTGTCGGTCCGCACCAGATTGGAGTAGATCAGGCCGCCGATGTCTTGGGAGGAAGAATCGCTGGTGATGTTGGGGATGAGGCCGCTGATGTCCCCGATGGACGCCTCGACGAGCGTGTCCCCGTAGGCCGGGCCGCCATCCCCGGCAGCGGGCTTGGCGGCTGTCTCCGAACGCGTACAGGCACCCAAGGGCAGCAGCGTGAGGAGTGTGAGGAATCGACGACGGGTCAGCACGGGCGGAGGCCACCCCCCCCGGTGGAAGCGATCCGGTCACTACTTCTTCGGGGCCTCAGGCCCGCTCGGGGCCTTGCTGTCGCGGGGCGCCGGGGCGGTCGGAGCGGGCGCCGAGGGCGCCGGCCTCGGACGATCCTCGCCGACGACCGAGGCGCCTCGGCGCTGCGAGGCCAGGATGGTCAGGGAGAGCGATGTCAGCATGAAGAGGATGGCCAGGGCGCTGGTCACCTTCGACAGGAACGTGGCGGCGCCGCGGCCACCGAACACCGTCTGGCTCGAACCGCCGCCGAAGGCGGCCCCGATGTCCGCACCCTTGCCCGACTGCAAGAGCACGACCAGGATCAGGCCCAGGGTCACCAGGAGATGAAAAATCGACAGCACGAGATACATGCAACCTCCCCGTCAACGAGAGCGAGGGGCGGGGCGGCAGCCCGCCGTCTCGCTAGCCGCGAAACTTCACAATCCGGGCGAAGGACGACGCATCCAGGCTGGCGCCACCCACCAGCCCGCCGTCCACATCCGGCTGCGCCATCAGGGCGGCGACGTTGTCCGGTTTGACGCTGCCGCCATACAGAATGCGGATGGCCGCCGCCACGCCCGGGCCAGCGATCTCCTTCACCAGCCCGCGCAGGAACCCATGGACCTCCTGCGCCTGCGCCGGCGTCGCCGTCCGCCCGGTGCCGATGGCCCAGACGGGCTCGTAGGCGATCACCAGGCGGGGCGAGGTCAGATGACGGGCGAAGCCACCCCGGACCTGCCGCTCCAGGACCTTGAACGTCTGGCCCGCCTCCCGCTCCTGCAGCGTCTCCCCCAGACATCCGATGCAGGTGAGCCCGTGGGCCAGGACGGCCTCGATCTTCTTGTCGACCGTGCCATCGGTCTCGCCAAAGTACTGCCGGCGCTCCGAGTGACCCACGATGACATAGCGGCATCCCAGATCGGCGATCATCGGTGCCGCCACCTCGCCGGTGAAGGCGCCCTCCTTCTCCCAATAGCAGTCCTGGGCCCCGACGGCGATGGCCGACCCGGCCGCGGCGGCCAGGGCGGCGGCCAGCGCCGTAAAGGGCGGGCACACCACGACCTCCACGCCGGTCACATCGGCCACCAGGCCTCGCAGGGCGTGGATCACTTCCCCTGCCTCGCGCGCCGTCTTATACATCTTCCAGTTGCCGGCAATGATGGGCACTCGCATCGGCGCTCCTGTTGAGGACTCGATTCGGGGAACCGGAGAATCGGCGAATCGGAGATGTTCTGTTCCCCGCCACGTCGTGTCCCGGCTCTCCGTTTCCCCGGTTCACCGGTTCACTTCTTGTCCGTGAGGGCCGCGACCCCCGGCAGCTCGATCCCCTCCAGGAATTCGAGGGACGCGCCGCCGCCCGTGGAGATGTGGGTCATCTTGTCCGCCACGCCCGCCTGGATCACCGCGGCCACCGAGTCACCTCCGCCCACGATGGAGGTGGCTCCCGAGGCGGCGATGGCCCGCGCCACCGCGAACGTCCCCTCGCGGAAGGGCGCCAGTTCGAAGACGCCCATGGGACCGTTCCAGACCACCATCTTGGCCCCCTGGATCAGCTTCCCGAACGCCTCGCGGGCCTTGGGGCCGATGTCCAGCCCCATCCACCCGAGGGGGATGGCCGTGCTGTCGGCCGTCCGGGTGGCCGCCGTGGCCTCGGCCTTCTCGGCGATGATGTGATCCATGGGAAGCAGGAACGGGACCCCCTTGGCCCGCGCCCCGTTCAGGATCTCCTTGGCCACGTCCAGCTTGTCCGCCTCGAGGAGGGACGCGCCCACCTCCATCCCCTGCGCCTTCAGGAAGGTGTAGGCCATTCCGCCGCCGACCAAGAGGGTATCCACCTTGGTCACCAGGTTCTTCAGCACGCCGATCTTGTCCGACACCTTGGCCCCACCCAGCACAGCCACGAAGGGCCGGGCGGGATTCGTCACGGCGCGCCCGAGGTACTCCACTTCTTTGGCCATGAGGAACCCGCAGGCCGACACCGGCACGAACTTCGCCACGCCCACGGTGGAGGCATGCGCCCGGTGCGCCGCCCCGAAGGCGTCGTTGACGAACACATCGCACAGGTCCGCCAGGGCCCGGCTCATGGCCTCGTCGTTCTTCTCATCCCCGGCATGGAACCGGCAATTCTCCAGCATCAGCACCTGGCCCGGCGCGAGGGCCGCCACCGCCGCCTTCACCGCGTCGCCGATGCAGTCGGGTGCCAGGGTGACCGGTTGCCCGAGCAGCCGGGACAGGCGGGCGGCCACCGGCGCCAGGCTCATGTTCGGCACCACCTTCCCCTTGGGGCGCCCCAGGTGCGAGATCAGCAGGACCTTGGCGCCGTGACCCATGGCGTACCGGATCGTGGGAAGCGCCGCACGGATCCTGGTGTCGTCGGTCACCTCCTGCTTGTCGTTCAACGGGACGTTGAAGTCCACACGGATGAGGACACGCTTCCCCTTCAGATCCAGATCGGCGATCGAGACTTTGGCCATCCTGACACCTCCGCACGCTGTTCCGGCCGCTCGCCGACCGTCCTCCCTCCGATCGGGCGCCAGGATTGGTGGGCGCGTCCCACGAAAGCAGCGAGGCGACCGCGGCAGGGCTCGGCCGGCCCCGGCGGTCGCCTCCCGGCGTACCTGTGCCCCCCGGTTGCCGAGGGGATCCGTTGGCTATCTTTCCGCTACAGGCCCTTGGCGATGAACTTGATCAGATCGCGCACCCGGCACGAATAGCCCCACTCGTTGTCGTACCACGCCAGAACCTTCACCATGGTGCCGTCCATGACCGAGGTCGAGGGGCCGTCCACGATCGAGGACAGCGCATTCCCGTTGAAATCCACGGACACCAGCGGCTCCTCGCAGAAGCCCAGGATCCCCTTCAGTTCCCCTTCGGCCGCCTTGCGGAGGGCGTTGTTCACCTCCTCTACCGTGGCCACCTTCTCCACCTCGGCCACCAGGTCGACCAGGGAGACATTGGGCGTGGGCACCCGGATGGCCAGCCCGTGCATCTTCCCCTTCAGCTCGGGCAGGACCAGGCCGACCGCCTTGGCGGCGCCGGTGCTGGTGGGGATCATGGACATGGCCGCGGCCCGGGCCCGGCGCAGGTCCTTGTGGGGCAGATCCAGGATCTGCTGATCGTTGGTGTAGGAATGGATCGTGGTCATGAACCCGTGCTTGATCCCGAAGGCCTTCAGGACCACCTTGACCACCGGCGCCAGGCAGTTGGTGGTGCAGGAGGCGTTGGAGATGATGTGGTGCTTGGCCGCATCGTACCGGCCCTCGTTCACTCCCAGGACGATGGTGATGTCCTCCTCCTTCGCCGGGGCGGAGATGACGACCTTATTCGCGCCCGCCTCCAGATGCTTGCTGGCGCCGGCTCGATCGGTGAAGCGGCCCGTGGATTCCACCACGACCTGCACCCCCAGATCCTTCCAGGGCAAGGCGGCAGGATCCTTGCTGGCGAAGACCTTCACCGGCTTGCCGTTCACGAGGAGGGCGCTGTCTTTCACCTCGACGCTGCCCTTGAAGGCGCCGTGGACCGAGTCATACTTCAGCAGGTGCCCCAGGGTCCGGGCGTCCGTGATATCATTGACCGCGACAATCTCCAGCGCGGGGTCCTCGCAGGCCGCGCGGAAAAAGTTCCGGCCGATCCGACCGAAGCCGTTGATGCCTACTCGCGTCGCCATGCCTGACCTCCCTTATGCATCATGGCATCCATGAAAACTGAGTATGCAATGTAAGATGCGGGCATCCGCCCCTCGCGGGGCCAGCGCGGATGCTAGTCCACGCTGGCGGAAATGTCAAAGGATAACCCGCCCCTGACCGCCTGTCGCCCGGAGGGGTGGACAGCGGCCGGTCCTCTTGGCGACCCCGGCGCAGACCACGGGTTGGGACCGCCCGAATCACTCGACCCTCGCCAGGGTCAGAACGCCGACATCCGCGGCACCCGCCCGCAGAGCACGGGTCGGGACCGCGTCGTCATTCGACTCGAGCAAGCGTGAGGACACCCACGTCAGCGGCCTCGGCCCGCAGGCCACGAGTCGGGGCTGCGGTGGCTACTCCACACGCGCCAGCGTCAGGACCCCCACATCAGCGGCCCCGGCCCGCAGTAATGTCGCCGCACAGGCGTCGGCCGTGGCGCCCGTGGTGAACACGTCATCCACCAAGAGCAGGCGCCGGCCCGCCACCTCCTGCCGCGCGGCGAAGGCGTCGCGGACGTTCTTGCGGCAAGCGGCGAAGTCGCCGTGCTGCAGGGGTGTCGCCCGCACCCGGCGGAGCGCCCGGGGGAGCACCGGGAGCCCATGGCGCCGTCCCACGGCTCGTGCCAGCACCTCCGCCTGGTTGAACCCGCGTCGCCAGCGCCGCGCCCAGTAGAGCGGCACGGGCACCAGCCCATCCCACTCCCCTGGGGCAAGGTACTGGGGGGCTGCCTCCGCCAGCAATTGTGCCAGGTGGTGGAGGAGGGAGAGGCGCCGGCCGTGCTTCACCAGCAGGATCGCTGCCCGGGCGATGCCGTCCTCCCGGTAGCGCAGCGCCGCCCGGGCGATCCGGAAGTGATCCCGCGTCTCCCGGCAGCGCTGGCACAGGGGGACCTCCGTCCCGAGGGTCCCGCCCGCGGCGGGAAACGGCCAGCCGCACCGCGCGCACCCCTCCGCGGGCATCCGTTCCAGCCTGTCCCAGCAGCGCCCGCACAGGGCGCTGACGCGCTGGCTGTCCAGGGGCCGCCGGCAGATGTGGCAGGGCGTGGGGAAGAGGAGATGCAGGCAGGCGGCCAGGACGTCCCGGGACGACATCCCTCGCGAGGGGCCGTCAGCGGGAGGCATGGCCGGATTGCGGCCCGGTCCCGCGGGCGCCGGCCAGACACCGGTCCAACTCCTGAAGCAGGACGGCCACCGAGGGGAATCGTTTCGTCTGCTCTTTCATCATGGTCTTCAGGATGATGACGCCCAGCCATCCTGGGATCTGCGGGTTCCGCTCCCGCGGGGAGGCGGGCGCGGTGTGGATGTGGTGGTACAGGATGTCTCCCTCCACGAACGGGGGCCGGCCCGTGACCATGTGGTAGAGCGTGCAGCCAAGAGAGTACTGATCCGAGAGGGCCGATATCTCCTCCCCCAGGATCTGCTCGGGCGCCATATAGAAAGGGGTGCCCCGTACCGTGGTCACCTTGGCCATGGCCTCGGTGAGGATGGCCGCCAGTCCGAAATCCATGAGCTTCACCACGCCGGCTGCCGTGATCATCATGTTGGCCGGCTTGATGTCGCGATGCACCACGTTGTTCCGGTGGGCATGGGTGAGCCCCAGGCAGGCTTGGCGGAAAATCCCCAGGCCCCGCGGCAATGGCAGGGTCGATGTCTCGTCCAGGATCTGCTGGAGCGACCGACCCTCCACGTACTCCATGGCGATGTAGACCTCGTCGGTCGAGTGGCCGGCGTCATAGATGGTCACGATGTTCTGGTGCTGCAACGAGGCAGCGATCCGGGCCTCCCGCAGGAAGTGCTCCAGGGCCTTCGGGTCCTCGCGGATGGCGTCGGGGAGGACCTTGTAGGCCACAGGCCGCCGCAGGATCGTATCCTCCGCCAGGTAGACGATCCCCATGCCGCCCCGGCCCAGTTCCTTGACGAGGCGGTAGCGCCGGGTCGGCGGGGTCACGATCTGGGTCGCCTCCCCGCCCGATGCCGCCAGGGTGGCCTGGGTCACACGCTCCCGCAGGCTGGCCACCCGCCCTTGGACATCCAAGTAGCTCATCTGCTCCGCCATGACCTTCTCGAAGAGGGACAGGGCAGCCTTGAGATCCCCCTGGCGCTCGTAGATCATGGCGAGTTGGTAGGTCGGGTGGACGAAGTCCGGCGCGATGGGCTTGAGCGCCGCCGCCCTCTCGAATTTCTCCCTGGCCGGACCATAGAGCTCACGCTGCAGGAACAGATCCCCCAGCATGATCGTGGCATCCAGATACTGCTCGGACTCCGGGCTCACCTGCTGGAGGAGGGCGATCCCTTCATCGGCGGCCTGCGCCTCGATCAGCAGGCTTCCCGCCCCGAAGAAGTCACCGGCCGCTTGCAGGACCCGCGTCGCGTCCCGGAGCGCCCCCGCCTGCTGGTAATAGCGCGCCGCCTCCTTCGGGTTCCCCAATCGCTCCAGGGCGGCGGCGGCCAGCGCCGGCTCGCCGGCCGCGGCGTGCATCTCGGCAGCCCGCTCGTCATCCCCGTGCTGCTCGTGCATCGCGGCCGCCTTGGCGTAGTCCTTGACCCGCTCGTACATCTCCGCGGCCCGCCACCATGCCCCGGCCGCCTCGAACTCCCGGGCCGCGTCGCGCTCGCGGTTGTCCGCGACCAGCCGCTCACCTTGCACGATGTGGAGCCGGTCCTCCGCCCCCTGGGCCTGACAGGTGGCGATGGCGCGGTCGTACTGCCGGTGGCGCAGGAACAGGTCCAACCCCGTCTCCCAATCCCCCGCCTGGCAGTAGTACTCGGCCGCCTCGATCTCCAGCCCGTGCTCGCGCAGCACGGCCGCCGCCTTAGCTGGCTGCCCGCTCTGGGCGTACAGCTCGCCGCAGCGGCGCGCCAGGGTCTTCCGGGACCGGACGGCCTCCGGCATCAATTCCGCTCCGCGCACCACCAGCTGGCGCAGGGCACGCTCGAACAGCTGGGCTGCCTGCCCGGGCTGGCCCAGCTTGCACAGGATCTCCCCGCCGCGGTCGAACACCTCGTGTTTGACGTACAGCTCTACGGCTCGCTCCGCGTCCCCCGCACGCTCGTAGGCCTCGGCCGCCTTGATCTCCTGTCCGCCCTTCTGGAACAGGCCGGCGGCCCGGGCGGAGTTGCCGAGGCGGTTGTACAGCTCGGCCGCCTTGAGGAACTCATTCGCCTGCTCGTACAGCCGGGCCGCCTTCGCCGCCTGGTTCAGCCGTTCCCAGAGGCTGGCCGCCTCGGCGAAGGCCCGCCCGCGTTCGTACGCTTCGGCGGCGGCTTCCCAGTCCTCGGCCGCCTCGTAGAACCGCCCAGACTGTACGTCCTCACCTCGCCGGGCGGCGCGGCGGGCTTCTCGGAGATTCTCGGACTTGGATGGGGCCGCGGCGTACCTCCTCCCGTGATCCTGCCACAGGAGATGCCGGATCTGGCTCGCCAGCCAGAGCAGGACGATCCCGCCCACGGCATAGACCGCATACCTCCGGACGGCGGGATCGTTGAGCAGCGCCCGTACCTCAGCCAGCCGTTTCCACAGCTCCTCGGGGATGGAGCCTCCTCCATCCTCGGCCTGCGCCCAGGCCGGCCCGGCAGATAGAAACAACCAAGTAAGGAACCAAAGACAGGTGGCTCGTGGAGTGAAGCGCCGGCAGCCGGAGTGGAGCCGCAACACGGAAACGCGGAGAGTGCGGGTCACGGCGCGTTTCCCGCGATCGGAGGGGGGGCGGGGGGGGAGGACAGCTATGGGGGTGGGGCCTGAACTGTGGCGCCCTTTCGATCCGCACATGCGGCACCCCCGAGAGCCAGGGCGGCGGCCGGCCGGAGCTGCCGCCGTGGCGCCAGCAACCAGAGCCGGGGGGGCGCTCGAGATCAGCTCTCGGCCTTCGCCCGCTCTTCCTTTTCCTGGCACGAGATGCAGAGCCTGGCGAAGGGCAGCGCCTCCAATCGCCGTTCGTTGATCGTTTCGCCGCACGACTCGCAGAGGCCGTACGTGTCCTGCCGGATCTTGTCCAGGGCCTCGTCCACCTGCCTGAGCATCCGGCGCTCGGCATCGCCGATGGAGAGGAGGAACTCCTTGGTGTAGGCGCTGCTCGCCTGGTCCGCGATGTCCTGGATTCCGTCGGTGTTGGTCTCGAGGCTTCCGACGTTGCTGCCGCGAACCTCGCTGATCAATTCCTTCCGCTTGGCCAGCAAGCGCTGCTTGAATTTCTCCAGCTTGGGTCCTTTGAGCGACATCCTCAGTCCCCTCCCGTGGCGGGGGATCTTTTTCAACCGGGAATATAAATCCTCGCGGAGGCTAGGCCGTGGCTGCTCCTCCGCGAGGTCGGTATCGGCGTCCGCGATGATCCCGCAACCCGCGCGAGGGGTCGCGGCCTCCCCCGCGCATCAAAGGACCCGCCCACACCGGACCGCGGCCGGGTGTCCTCCCCGGCCCTCCCGGCGCCGCGGAGCGATCAGCCGAAGAGTTGCTGCTTCGGCGCATCCGCCCAGAGACGCTCGAGGTCGTAGAATTCGCGGGCTTGGTCCGCGAAAATATGAACCACGACATCATAGTAGTCAAGCAAAATCCATTGCGCCTCGCCCACCCCCTCCCGGTGCGACATCTCGACCCTTGCCCTCGCGAGCCGTTCCTCCACTTTCTCGGCGATGGCCCGCACCTGACGGGCCGAGCCGGCGCTCACAATCAGGAAGTGATCGGTGAATGTGCACAGACCCCGCAGGTCCAGGATCGCCAGGTAACTGGGCTTGACTGTCGCCGCCGCACCGGCCGCCAGCTTCACCACCTCGGTGGAATCTATGGCCGTCCCTCCCTCATGCAATCCCGCGCCGAACGCGGCACCGGCGCCGGCACCCCATCCGGATCATGGCTGCCTCGGCTCCCGGGAGCGGCCGGGCTGCGGCCCCTGGTAGAGCCGGTTCTTGGCCATGTAGGCCGCCACCGTGTCCGGCACCAGGTGCCGGATGCTCCGCCCCTGCTCGACCAGTTGACGGATCTCCCGGGAGGCGATGTCCAAGGAGACCACTTCCACCAGGAGCACCTGTCGCGGCTCGAACTCCCGCTCCACCCGCTCGGGATCGATGTCCGAGATCTTCAGGTAGCGGAACGTGGGATTCCCCAGGATCCTCCGCTGCTCGGCCGTCAGCAGGCGCTCCACCTCGTCGAGGCGCCAGCCCGGTCGCGCCGTCACGATGACCCGCGCCAGGCTGACCAGTTCCCGGGCCTGCCGCCATCCGGACAGCCCCAGGAAGGCGTCCACCCCCATGACGAAGTAGAGGCTGGTGTTCGGCCCGGACACCTTCTGGAATTCCCGCACCGTCTCCACGGAGTAGGATTTTCCCGGCCGGGTGATCTCGATGGACGAGACCGTGAAATACGGCGTGAAGACCGTGGCCAGCGAGACCATCTCGTACCGGTGCAGCGCCGAGGCCACCACGACCTCGTCCTTGTGGGGCGGGCGGGCCGCCGGGACGAAGATGATCCGGTCCAGGCCGAAGGCCCAGTAGATCTCCTCGGCCGCCCGGAGATGCCCCAGGTGGATCGGATCGAATGTCCCGCCCATGATGCCCAGGCGCATGGCTGCTCCGGGTGTCGGGCCGGTCGTCACGTCCCGGAATCGCGGACGTGCCCCTCGCCCAGGACGATGAATTTCTGGCAGGTCAACTCGGTCAAGCCCATGGGGCCCCGGGCATGCAGCTTCTGTGTGCTGATGCCCATCTCCGCGCCCATCCCGAACTCGTAGCCGTCGGTGAACCGGGTCGAGGCGTTGACGAAGACGGCGCCGGCGTCCACCGCGCGCAGGAAGCGCATGGCGCGCGCCTGATCGGCCGTGACGATGGCCTCCGCCAGCCCCGAGCCGTGCCGGGCGATGTGGCGGAGCGCCTCTTCGAACGATTCCACCACCCGGATGGACAGGACGAGGTCCAGGTATTCCGTGTCCCAGTCCTCCTCGGTGGCCGGTCGGAGCCCCGCGACGATGGCCCGGGTCCTCGGGCACCCCCGCACCTCGACGCCGGCCTGGGCGAGGCGCGCGACGAAGCCCGGCAGGAAGCCGGCCGCCACCTCGGCGTGGACCAGGAGGGTCTCCATGGCGTTGCAGACCCCGGGGCGCTCGACCTTGGCGTTGTAGGCGATCTCCGCCGCCATGGCGAGATCGGCGCCGGCATCCACGTAGGTGTGGCACAACCCCTTGTCATGGGCGATCACCGGGATGCGCGAGCCCTCGCGCACCGCGCGGATCAGCTCCTTCCCGCCTCTCGGGATGATCAGATCGATCAGCCCGTCCAGCCCGAGCATCTCTTTCACCACGGACCGGTCGGGCGTCGGCACGACCGCTAGGCAAGCTTCCGGCAATCCCGCCGAGGCCACCGACGCCGCCAGGATGCCGCCGAGGGCGGCATTGGTGCGGAGCGCCTCCCGCCCTCCCCGCAGGATGACCGCGTTCCCCGACTTCAAACAGAGGCCGGCGGCATCGGCCGTGACGTTGGGCCGGGACTCATAGACGATCCCGATCACCCCCAGGGGGACCCGCATGCGCCCAACCGCGAGGCCGTTGGGCCGGCGCCACATGCCGGTGATCTCCCCCACGGGATCGGGCAGCTCCGCGATCTGCCGGAGGCCGCGGGCCATCGCCTCCAGCCGGGGGGCGGTCAGGCTGAGGCGATCCACGAAGGCGATGGGATGGCCCTCGGACTTGGCCGATGCCACATCCTCAGCGTTGGCCACGAGGATCCGGTCGCGGGAATCCAGGAGGCCACCGGCCATGGCGTGGAGCGCGGCGTTCTTCTTCTCTCCGGCGGCGCCGGCCAGCACGTGGCCGGCCTCCCGCGCCGCCCGGGCGATCACCCGGATGTCAAAGTCGCTCATCCTGCAATCCTAGGGAAGCGCATCCTTGTTATCCGAGTTATCCGATGCCTGTCCCGGATCCCGTGAAAGCCTGCAACCTCAGCGAGACTCCATTGGTCATTGGCAATTGGTCATTGGTCATTCTCATGGCCCGTCAGGATCACCAGGTTGTCACGGTGCACGACCTCATCATACGGTTTACTGCCGAGGACGGCCGTGATCTCGTGGGACTTCAAGCCCTTGATCTTCTCCACCTCATCCCGGCTGTAGTTGGCCAATCCCCGGGCGAACTCTCGACTCTCCGCATCCACCAAGCTGATTACGTCGCCGGCGCGAAAGGTCCGCCGGGTGGCGCGGATGCCCGAGGGAAGCAGGCTCTTCCCCCCGGCGACCAGCGCCCGCTTCGCCCCAGCGTCCACCACGATCCCGCCGCGGGGCTGGCTGGCAAAGGCCAGCCAGCGCTTCCGGCTCTGCATCCGGCTGCGCGACGGGACGAAGAAGGTGCCGACCGCCGCGCCGCGCAGAATGGCGTCCAGCACCTCCGGGCGAAATCCGCTCGCCACCACCGTGGGGATTCCGGCCGTCGCCGCCCGCCGGGCCGCCTGCACCTTCGAGCTCATGCCCCCGATGCTGGCGGCGCTGCCCGCGTCCTCAGCGCAGAAGGAGGTCACGGCATCCTGAGGGCGCACCAATGGGATGAGCCGCGCCGACTTGTCCCGGCGCGGATCGGTGGTGAACAGCCCTTCGGTGTCGGTCAGGATCACAAGGAGGTCCGCCTCGGCCAGGTTGGCCACCAACGCCGAGAGGGTGTCGTTGTCGCCGAACTGAATCTCCTGGACGGCCACCGTGTCGTTCTCGTTGACGATGGGGACAGCCTTGAGTCTGAGGAGCGTGAAAAGCGTATTCCGGGCGTTGAGGTACCGGCCTCGGTGGCGGAGGTCTTCCCGCGTGAGGAGGATCTGAGCCACTCGCAACCCGCAGGGCTGGAATGCCTCCTCGTAGGCCCGCATGAGGTGGCCTTGCCCGACGGCGGCCGCGGCCTGCTTGAGCGGGAGGTCGCGGGGTCGCTCCGTGAGCCCCAGGGCCTCCATCCCGGCCAGGATGGCCCCCGACGACACCAGGATCACCTCGATCCCTCGCCCCCGGAGCGAGGCCAGGGCCGCGGCCAGTCCGGAAACTGTCGGCCGGTGCAGGCCGATCCCCCCGCGGGACAGGACCCCCGATCCCACCTTCACGACCACGCGTCTCGCGTGGGCCAGCCATTCCTGGCGGTCAGCAGGAGGCGACGCTTTGCGCGAGGTCATGGGATGCCTGTTGCGCCGCCCGGAGCTTCGTCACGATCTCCTCCACCAGGGTCGGGATCCCCTCCCCCGTCAGGGCGGAGACGGGGACCAGTGGGATGTCGCGCGAAACGCACAGGGCCCCCAGGTGGGCCAGCCCCTCCTCATGGGGGAGATCGATCTTGTTCCCGGCCGCGATGCGAGGCAGCCGCAGGAGGGCTGGATTGTATTTGGCCAGCTCCCCCTCGACCGTCGTGAGGGCCGTCACCGGGTCGCCGCCCGCCTCCGACACGTCCACCACCTGCACCAGCAGGCGGGTGCGCTCGATGTGGCGCAGGAAGCGGATGCCCAGACCCGCCCCGGCTGCGGCCCCCTCGATGAGGCCGGGGATGTCGGCGACGACGAAGCCGCCGAAGGGGGGAATGTCCACCACGCCCAGATTCGGGGTGAGGGTCGTGAAGGGGTAGGCGGCGATCTTGGGGCGCGCGGCCGAGAACGCCGCCAGGAGCGACGACTTGCCCGCGTTGGGCAGACCCACGAGGCCGACGTCCGCGATGAGCTTGAGTTCGAGGAGGAGGGTCCGGACCTCGCCGGAGGTGCCGGGCTCGGCGAAGCGGGGAGCCTGCCGGGTCGAGGTGGCGAAGCGCGCGTTCCCGCGGCCGCCCTTGCCGCCCCGGGCCAGCACGGCCCGCTGCCCCTCCACCACGAGATCCGCCAGGATCTCGCCCGTGTCGGCGTCGCGGATGACGGTGCCCGGGGGGACCTTGATGAGGAGATCCCGGCCAGCCGCGCCGTGCTGGTCCTTGCCGCGCCCGTGCTCACCGCGCTCCGCGCGGTACAGTTGCTGGTACTTCTGATCGATCAGGGTCTGGTAGGAGCGGCTGGCTTCGATGGAGATGCTCCCCCCGTTCCCCCCATCCCCGCCGTTGGGCCCGCCGCGGGGCACGAACTTTTCACGACGGAAGCTCACGCAGCCGCGACCGCCCCCTCCGGCCTGGACCACGATACGGGCGGTGTCAACGAACATTGGCGATGTGGGATTGACGACTGCCGATTGACGGAACCTCGCCGGTCAAATCCACAATCGACATTCCGCAATCAACAATCCAGTTAGGTCGCGGGGGTGATGCAAACGAACCGATTGCCGCCCCGTTGCTCGATGCGGACCATGCCGCCGACCTTGGCGAACAGGGTGTCGTCGCCTCCGATGCCGACGTTCTTCCCAGGCTTGAAGCGCGTGCCCCGCTGCCGGACGAGGATGCTCCCTCCCGTCACCGTCTGGCCGGAGAAGGCCTTCATCCCCAGGCGACGACCGGCGCTGTCCCGGCCGTTCCGCGAGCTACCTACACCCTTCTTGTGTGCCATGCTGCCCTCTTTCTGTTCCCGCGTGCCCCCGGCGGCCGCTACGCGACGATTTCTCCGATGCGGACCTCGGTCAATTCCTGGCGGTGACCTGTCTTGCGGCGGTACTTCTTGCGCTTCTTGAACTTGAACACGTCGATCTTCTCACCCCGGGTCTGGGCCACGATTTTGGAGACCACCTTGGCGCCGCTGAGGGTGGGCTTGCCGACCTTCACCGTGGTCCCGTCGGACACCAGGAGGACCCGGTCCAGTTCCACCTGGCTGCCCACGTCCCCCGGGATGCGCTCCAGCGCCACGACCGCCCCCGGCTCGACCCTGTATTGTTTTCCACCCGATTCGATGATGGCGTACACGGGCACTCCTTCCGCCCGGGCATCATCCGGTCCCAGCCCTGGGCGAGTTGCACATCCGAAATCCGCAATTCGAAATCCGAAATAGTTTCCAAGGCCCTCTGAAAAAACGACCCCGCCTCTCGCCGAGACGGGGAAAGTTGTATAACACGCGCGCCCTGCAGTGTCAAGCTTTTCCGGCCTTCTCGGAAGCGTCAACTGGTCAAGTTGTCAAAGAGTCAAGTAGTCAGCTCGGCCCCGAGTTCCTGCCTCGCCACCCACCATTTGACCACTCGACCAATCGACCATTCGACGGCACCTACCCCTCCAGCAGCGAGTACTTGCCCGACGGGTACGTCTCCTCGGGAAGAATCTCGATCTCGCCCCCCAGGCCCTGCTGCAGCCGCTCGATGATCTCTGCCTCTTCGGCCTTCATCCATTCGGTGAGGTCGGGGGCCGCCCGGACCTTGATCCGGGGGAGCCCCTTGCGCGCCATCCGCCATTCCACCTCGCGCAGCGCCTGGTGAGCGATCGAGGCGGTCGAGCGCACCCAGCCCAGGCCGCCGCAGGCCGCGCAGGTTTGGCTGAGGGACTGGTTCAGGCCTTGCCGCACGCGCTTGCGCGTCATCTCGACCAGGCCCAGGTCCGACAGCAGCGACACGTTGGTGGGAGAGCGGTCGGCCTTGAGCGCCTCTTTGAGGTCGGTCATCACCTTGTCCCGGTTCTCCTGCCGGGCCATGTCAATGAAGTCGATGATGATGATCCCACCCAGGTCCCGCAGGCGGACCTGCCGCGCGATCTCCCGGGCCGCCTCACGGTTGGTCTTGAGGATGGTCTCCTCGAAATCATGCTTGCCCACGTACTTGCCCGTGTTGATGTCCACCGACACGAGGGCCTCGGTCTGCTCGATGACCAGGTAGCCCCCGGACTTGAGCCACACCTTGCTCCGCAGGGCTTTCTCGATCTCCTTCTCGATGCCGAAGCTCTTGTAGATCGGCTCGTCCTCCGTATACAGAAAAAGGAGTTGACGGAGTTCAGGAAATAGGGACTCGGTGTACTCCATGCAGCGCTCGTACTCGACGGCCGAATCCACCACCAGCCGCGTCACGTCCTTGGTGATCAAGTCGCGGAAGATGCGGAAGACCAGGTCCAGGTCCTTCTGGACCAGGGCCGGGGCCTTGACCGCCTCCGCCTTGGTCTTGATCTGGCGCCACGTGGAGCGGAGGAACTCAAAGTCGGCCTGGATCTCCGCTTTGGAACGCCCGATGCCGGCCGTCCGGACGATGATCCCCTCGCGCGGGACGTTGACCTCCTCGATGATCTGCTTGAGGCGGGACCGCTCGGCCTCGTTCTCGATCTTTCGCGACACCCCGACGTGGGATTCGGTCGGCATGTACACCAGGTAGCGCCCCGGCAGCGTGACGTGGGAGGTGATGCGGGCCCCCTTGGTCCCCAGGGGCTCTCGCGCCACCTGCACCAGGACCTCCTGGCCCTCCTGGACCAACTCCTCGATCGACGCGTGGGAGGGCCGCCGCGGCCGGTCGCGCTTCTCCCCGCGGCGCGGGGGCGGCTCCTCCAGCTCGGGCGCCTCCTCCTCCCCGTTCTCCTCGCCGAGGGCCAGGAGCTGCTCGTAGTCCTCCATCTCCTCGTAGATGTCCCGCACGTACAGGAAGGCATCCCGGGCCAGCCCGATGTCCACGAAGGCCGCCTGCATCCCCGGCAGGATCTTCAGAATCCGGCCCTTGTAGATGTTGCCCGCGAGGCTCTGGGTGTGGGCGTTGTCGATCAGGAGCTCGACCAGGGTGCCGTCCTCGATGACCGCTACCCGGGTCTCGACCAGGGAGGAGTTGACGATGATCTCGCGTTTCATTGGTAGACCTTCCGCCTCCGGCGGAGAAGGCCTACCCCTGGCCCTCGAGGGCGAGAGCCGTCCGCGTGATCCGCAGGGACGAGACCATCCGATCCAGTTCGCCGGGGGGGACCCGTCGTCCCAGGAAACTCCGCAGGACGGCCTGGGGTTTCACGCTGCCCCCCAAGCCGGCCCGGAGGGTGAGGTCCCACTGGGGGCACCCGTCCTCCGACGTGGCAGTGAATTCCTGGACGAATGGGCGGGCGTCGAGGACCACCGTCTGGCCCTTCTTGGACACCTCGACGGGGATGGGACCCTGCGCCAGGAACTCGGCGCAGGCCCCGGCATTGCCGAGGGCGGCGAGGGTGGTGGGGTCCCAGCCGTTCGGCATCAACCGAACCTGATACGCGGCACCTCGTACCCCGGCGGAAAGCGACGGCCCGTGCAGGGGCGCTTCCCAGGTCCGGAGAATCTTGAGTTCGGGTGGCAGTTGCGCGTTCCACCGCGCCTGGACATCCGCCGGCTCCACCCGCGAGGTCAGCTCCACCTCCCCGAGTTCCCTCAGGCCCTCGACGCCCACGGCCAGCGCCTGGGCCACGGAGACCTTCGGCTGGGGGTTGAAGCCCTGCGTGTAGGCCAACGGCACGCCGGCGCGCCGCAATGCGCGCTGCAACGCCCGCATCAGTTCGAGGTGGGAGAGATAACGAAGCTCCCCCACCTTCTGGAATTCGAACCGGATTTTTTGGACCGGCTGCGCCGGGGCACCCGCTGGGGCGGCGGCCTGCGGTTCACCGGAATCCTGCGCCGCTTCGACCGCCCGCTCTTCCCTGGGGGGGGTCTCTTCGCCTTTCCCCTCTCGGCGCTCGGCGCTCGGCGCTATCTCAATCATGCCAATCTCTTGGGCCCAGGTGCGCCAGTTGGAAACGCAGATCTCGCCGCAATTGCTGCAGGGCCCCACATGGCAGTCCGGGGTTCCCTTCACCTGCTGGGCCTTCTTGTACTCTCGCTTCAGGAACTGTTGCGAGACCCCGCAGTCGATGTGATCCCAGGGCAGCGGCTCGTCCAGGCCGCGGGGCCGGTTGGCGATGGCGAAGGGGTCCACGCCCGCATCCGCCAGCGCCTCCATCCAGGTGTCGAACTTGAGCTGCTCCGTCCATCCGTCGAAGCGGCATCCCCGCTGCTGGCCCAGGGCGATGGCGGCACCCACCTCCCGGCCACCCAGCGTCAACACGGCCTCCAGGAAGGACGACTCCACATGATGCCACTTGAAATCTATCCGCGCCTCGCGCAGGCGCGCCCGCAGGTACGCCTGCTTTTCCTTGAGGACGGGCATCGGCTCCTGCGCGAACCACTGGAAGGGCGTGTGTGGTTTGGGCACGAAAGAACTGGCGCTCACGGTCAGGCCGAATCCCCGCGGGCTCTCCCGGCGGGCGATGCGGGCCGATTCCTTGGCCACCCGAACCAGCTCATCCAGATCCGCCTGCCTCTCGGTGGGCAGCCCGATCATGAAATAGAGCTTCACCGACTCCCAACCGGCCCGGGCCGCGTTCTGAACCGCGGTGAAGATCTGATCCTCGTCGAAGCCTTCCTTGTTGATCACCTTGCGCAACCGGGCCGAGCCGGCCTCGGGTGCGATGGTGAACCCCGTCTTCCTCACCTTTCCGATCTCCCGGGCGATCTCCTTGTTGCGATTCAACGCCTCGACGCGAAGCGAGGGGAGACTCAGGGAGGTCTTGTCCGGCACCAGGCTGGCCATGAGCGGTGGCACCAGGTCCCGGAGGCACGACAGATCGGCAATGGAGAGGGACGACAGGGACACCTCTTCGTAGCCGGTCCCGACGCGCGCCCGGTCCACCATCGCCCGGATTCTTTCGGCCGAATGCTCCCGGATCGGGCGGTAGATGTAGCCGGCCTGGCAGAAGCGACAGCCCTGCGCACAGCCGCGCATCACTTCGATGTTGGCCCGGTCGTGCACGATCTCCATGTAGGGAATGGGGAAGCGCCCGTAGTCCACCCCATCGAGCTTCAGGGCGGTCCGCTTGCGCACCACCTCACCCGGCTCGTGCAGGGCGGGGACGTACATCCCGGCAATCCCCTTCACCGCCCGCAGGAGATCCGCGCGCGATCCCCCCGCCCCCTTCCAGTCGCGCACGACGCCGCACAGCTCCAGGGTGGCCTCCTCGCCGTCGCCGATGAGGAAGGCGTCGATGAAGTGCGCCAGCGGCTCCGGCGCAAAGGCCACCGGGCCTCCGGCCACGACAAGAGGGTGCCGCTCGTCCCGGCCGGACGAGCGGAGGGGGATGCCGGCAAGATCGAGCATGTTCAGGATGGTTGTGAAGGACAGCTCGTACTGGAGGGTGAATCCCAGGATGTCGAAGCCGGCCAGGGGAAGGCCGGACTCGTGACTGCACAGCGGGATGCCGTGCTGCCGGAAAAGCGTCTCGGCGTCCACCCAGGGGGCGTAGGCCCGCTCTGCCAGGATCTCCGGCCGGGCGTTCAACAGTTGATAGAGGATCTTGAGGCCCAGGTGCGACATCCCGATCTCATAGGCATCGGGAAACGCGAGGGCCATCCAAACGTTGACCTTCGCCGGGTCTTTCACCGCTGTGTTCCACTCCCCGGCGATGTATCGAGAGGGCTTGCTGACGAAGGGCAGGATGTGTTCTGCGATAATGCTCTTTTGCGAAGCCAGGCGTCCTGGCATAATTCACTCCTTTTCGCCGGGCATCATAGCCCACGGTGCCGTGGATTGCAACCGGGAAGCCTATGTTGAGCCAAGGAGATCCGGCCTGACGCATCCGGCTGGAATAGGCAAGATGCCGTCGGTCAGCGGCCGGTCCCAAGGGGAACCGACAGAATGCGGACGAGTGATGAAGTGAAGAGTGCTGGCCCGCAGTGGGTGTGAGATTCATGAGGCAATGCGGTCAGGCGACAAACCGAGAAGGGAGCGGCACCGGGATCCTTCAGATCCGATGGGCGGGGGTCCGAAATCGGAGGAGGTTTTCGGTGCGGAAGTGCCGGGGGCATCGCGCCGGGCTGGGCTCTTCTTGTGCCCATCCGCCCCGATGCCCCTTGCTGTCCAGAGGGTGTTAGGCGTGGCCTATTTGCAGCTGGCGTTCCGCCTTGGCCAGATCGGCAAAGTTAGCCCGGCTCAGAACGCTCATCATCTTTTCTTGGGCCTCTTCCCAGATGGCGTGCGCGGGACAGAGTTTGTCGCGGCTGCACTCGCCCTCGGCCAACAGGCAGACGTTCAGATACATCGGGCCTTCGATGGCCTCGATCACATCCTTGAGCGTGATGTCGGAGGCCGGCCGCGCCAGCGAGAAGCCGCCCTTGGCGCCCCGGTGCGATTTGACGACCCCAGCCTTCGCCAGCGCCTGGAAGATCTTGGCCAGGAACCGAGGTGGAACGTCTTGTGCCTTGGCGATGGCAGAAAGCATGCTGACCCTGCCCTCGTCCTGTTGAGAAAGATAAAGGACCCCGCGAATGCCGTACTCACCGCCACGCGTCAATTTCATCGGGGAACCTCCTGGATCAGATATTGGGGACAAAAGAAACCTTGTGCGCGCCTTCGAGGCATTTCAGCAAACAGCATACCAGGAGGGATGTTTCGATAAGTGCTCATATCTCGGATGCGAAGCCGTCTGCAAAAACCGCTAATAAGTTATTATTTACTGCCGGTTAGGATGAAAGCCATCTCTGCTGGCGGAACAGTCGGTCTGGGGAAAGCGGGACATTTTTGATCTTCCCTGGGTAAGCTTTGCGGGAAATACCCCAATCTATGTCTGAATTCCCGCACTTGTCCTCTTGGAAAGAGCTCCTCCAAGTGGAACCATGGGATGCCTTCTCGGGCCAATTGAGGGCACGGAGACCGCCGGCTGAAGTTTCTGGGCATTCCTTCGGTTCAGGGCCAGCGCACCTCTTACCTGCCTATGCCCCTGTTACGACGTAGCGATCGGGGCGACCTTGCCGGTCAGATCGAAGGGCCGATTCGTCATGGGCGCGTATCCTCATCTCTGAGTGGAAGGCACTCTCCATCCAGGGGGAAGGTACCCGGACCGCCGCGCAGCATTACCACACGACCCGAAGGACCAGCCGAATTGCGAAAATCGCCAGGGCGGCTGCCAGGAGACGACGGATGAGTTTTCCCGGCATCCGTGTGGAGAGCAGTGCCCCGCCCTGCGCTCCGATCAGGACCCCCAAGCCCATGCTCGCCGCCGCGGTCAGATGGACCTGACCCTGCCGCAGGAAAACCAGGGATCCGGTGAGGCTGGTGATCGCCAGCACAAAATGAGACGTCGCTGTGGCGGCGTGCACTGGGATATCCAGCACTACAGCGTCTCGCTCCACCTTGACACGGAGAGGGCGCAGTGATACAAGGAAACGATTCCCAAAATCCCTGAGAGCCGGCGATGCCCAGAATGATCGGTATCCTTGGAGGGATGGGTCCCGCGGCCACGGCCGACTTCTACCAGAAGATCATCCAGGCCACCCCGGCCAAGATGGACCAGGAACATCTCAAGGTCCTTATCTTCAGCAATCCCCAGGTGCCGGACCGGACGGCGGCCATCCGGGGGGAGGGACCGGACCCCCTGCCGGTCCTGGTCGCCGGCGCCGAGGTCCTGGTCCAGGGAGGGGCCGACTTCATCACCATCCCGTGTGTCACCGCTCATTACTACTATGAGGCCCTGCAGCGGGCAGTGAGCATTCCCATCCTGCACCTGATCGGCGAAACGGTGACGGCCGTGGCGAACGAGGACTCCGGAATTCGCCGCCTGGGCCTGCTGGCCACCTCCGGCACACTGCAGTGCCGCTTGTTCGAGGCCTTCTTCGAGCCGCGGGGCTTTTCGATTCTGACGCCCGACCCCGGGGTCCAAACGTCCGGCGTCATGGAAGCCGTCTACGCTGTCAAGCAGGGGGAACCTTTGGAGCGACCGCGCCGCCTGATCCGGGAGGCAGCGGAGCACCTGCAGGCGCGCGGGGCCCAGGCCATCATCACCGGCTGCACCGAAGTCCCCCTGGTCCTCCGGGACGGCGATCTGCCTGTGCCCGTTATTGATCCCACGTGGATCCTGGCCCAAGCGGCAGTCCGCCGCGCCCTGGACCAGGATCGACCGCTCGCCGCCGCCAGCCAGCGCTGTTACAAAGACCGCGAATGATGCGACGATCAATTGCGTCCCGTTCTAATGGAGGCCTTCTCTCGTGATCGAGTTTCGCGGTGTTAACAAGTGGTTCGGCCCCCTCCACGTCCTCAACGACATTGATCTGTCCGTGAAGGCCGGAGAGGTGGTGGTGGTCTGCGGCCCCAGCGGTTCCGGCAAGAGCACCCTGATCCGCTGCATCAACAAACTGGAGCCGATCCAAAAGGGCGAGATCGTAGTGGACGGCATGTCGCTCAGCGACTCCTCCACTGACATCACCAAGCTGCGGGCCGAGGTCGGGATGGTCTTTCAGCAGTTCAACCTCTACCCGCACATGTCCGCCCTCCAGAACATCAGCCTGGCTCCCCTCAAGGTCCGAAAGCAATCCCGAGGGGACGCAGAGCGGATCGCCCGGGGCCTCCTGGCCAAGGTGGGCATCCCCGAGAAGGCGGACAACTATCCGGCCCAGCTCTCCGGCGGCCAGCAGCAGCGGGTGGCCATCGCCCGGGCCCTGGCCATGCAGCCCAAGATCATGCTCTTCGACGAGCCGACTTCGGCCCTGGATCCGGAGATGATCAACGAGGTGCTAGATGTCATGGTCAACCTGGCCCGGGAGGGGATGACCATGATCGTGGTGACCCACGAGATGGGCTTCGCCAAAAAGGTATCCCACCGGATCATCTTCATGGATGAGGGCCGGATCGTCGAGGAGGGCGACCCGCAGAAGTTCTTCGCCAACCCCAAGGAAGAGCGGACCCGGACCTTCCTGAGCAAGATCCTGGTCCACTGAACCCGTTGCCGATTTTCGATTTGTGATTGCGGATTGTCCGGAACGGGCCGTTCAAATCGTCAATCGGCAATCACCAATCAAAAATGTGAAAGGAGGAGGCAAATGCGACGTGTGTTGAGCGTGATGGCGGTAGCCGCAATCGTCCTCGGCCTGGCGGTGGCCGGCTGGGCGGCCGAGAGCACACTGGAGAAGATCAACCGGACCGGTGTGTTCACCGTGGGGACCCGAACGGCCTCGCCCCCCTTCGGCTACATCAACAAGCAGAACGAGTGGGTCGGGTTCTCCGTTGACCTGGCGAAACTAGTCCACAAGAACATCGAGAAGAAGCTGAACAAGTCTATCAAGTTCGAGCTGAAGGAGAGCACGCCGGCCACCCGCATTCCGCTGCTCAGCAGCGGGGCCGTGGACCTGATCGCCGGCACCATGACCGATACTCGGCCGCGGCGGGACAGCGTGGACTTCAGCCTGACCTTCTTCGTCACCGGCGCCCAGTTCCTGGTGAAGGAGGGCAGCCCCATCCGGGGCATCCAGGACATCACGGGCAAGCGCGTGGCCTCCCAGCAGGGCTCGACCAACGAGCGGGCCCTCCGCGAGCGAGGGGTCCAGGCCCAGCTCGTGGTCTTCCCGGACCAGGCGGCGGGTTTCACGGCTCTGGTCCAGGGGCGGGTTGATACCTACACCAACGATGGCATCCAGCTCTGGGGACTGAAGTACAAGGCCCCCAACCCGAATGAATGGAAGGTGGTGGGTGACTTCTATACCTACGAGCCGTATGGGATGGCCATGCGGAAGAACGACTCGGACTTCCGGGCAGTGGTCAACAACGCCCTGATGGAGGCCCTCGAGGACGGTGAGTACTTCAAAATCTACGAAAATTGGTTCGGTCCGAAGAGTGATACCCCGTATCCATTGAGCGACAGCGTCAAGAGCTTCCTGATGTACCAGGTGGTTCCTAAGTAGCTCACACCTCGCGGCGCGACCCCCGGGAAGGGGATTGCTCCCTTCCCGGGAGCGTCGCGGTCCTGGCCAATGCCCCTAACCGCATTCCTGGGCATCCAATACGACTTCCAGTGGAGTGTCCTCTGGACAGGAGGCCACGGGGAGTGGCTCATCCAGGGGATCCTGACAACGCTCCGCCTCTCCGCCCTGAGCTGGCTCTTCGCCAGCTTCCTCGGGATCCTAGCGGGCGCTCTCCGGACCGTGCCCTTCCGGCCCCTCCGGGCGCTGGCCGTGCTGTACGTGGAATTCTTCCGAAACGTCCCGTTACTGGTCTGGCTTTTCTTCTGGTACTTCGGCGCCCCCCAGATGCTGCCCCGTGTGGCCCAGGACTGGCTGAACGTCCACGGTCCGGAGTTCTGGTCCGCCGTCGTGGGTCTGAGCGTCTATCACGGGGCCCGGATGTCCGAGGTGATCCGGGCCGGGATCCAGTCTATCCCCAGAACGCTGCTGGAAGCCTGCGTCGCCACCGGCCTCTCTGTGGGGCAGGCATACCGCCTCATCATCATCCCCGTCGCGTTGCGCCTGATCATTCCACCTGCGACCAACGAGTCATTGAACCTCCTGAAGAATTCCTCGCTGGCCCTTACGATCGGCGTGGCCGAACTCACCTTCATGAGCCGCCAGATCGAGACCTATACCGCCAAGGCCTTCGAGGCGCTGACCGCTGGCACGCTGATCTACCTGGTCCTGTGTCTCGGCATCTCCGCCACCATGGCCCAGGTGGAGCGGCACTTCCGCATCCCAGGCCTGATCGCCCGCGTCGGGAGGGCCGAGCATTGAATCGAACGTCTCTAACCAACCGCAGAGCACGCAAAGCACGCCAAGGAAACCCAGCTCTCCCGTCTCTGCGTTCTCTGCGAGCTTCGCGGTGAAAGGTTTGGGATGAGCTTCGACTGGGGTGTCATCGCCACCAACTGGAAGTTCCTAATCGTCCAGGGCCTCCTGGGGTTTGGGAGCTTCAGTGGGGGGACGCTGCGCCTGGCCATCCCCGCCATCATCCTGGGATTCCTCCTGGGCATCATCATCGGTCTCTGCCGTCTGGCCCACCGCCCGTGGATTCATTACCCGGCGGTGGTCTACGTGGAGTTCTTCCGGGGCGTTCCCCTGGTGATGGTGATCTTCTGGTTCTGGTTCCTCATCCCCCAGATCACGGGCCAACACCCGCCGGAGTACACGGTGGCCCTCACCGCCTTCGTTGTCTTCGAGGCGGCGTACCTCGGCGAGATCGTCCGGGCCGGCATCCAGTCGGTCCCGCGGGGCCAGATCGAGGCCGCCACGGCCGGGGGCCTGTCCTACGGCCACACCATGCTCCACGTCGTCCTCCCCCAGGCCATCCGGAACATGATCCCGTCCCTGGTCACACAGTTCATCGTTCTGTTCAAGGATACCTCCCTGGCCTCGATCATTGGGATGATGGATCTGACCAAGGCCGCCCAGACGGTCAGCCAGCGAGAGATTCGCCCCTTCGAGATGTACCTTTTCATCGCCGTGGTCTATTGGATCTTCACCTATAGCATGTCCCGCTTCAGCCAGTGGTTAGAGATCAAGATGTCCCCGGAACGCGCGCCGACCCGGCGGGCCGCCTTGCGGGAGGCCGCCCGCGCGGCGGCCGCCTGACCGGGGACTGGCTAACCGCCGGGTACCCCTTGGGTGCGCCAAGGGCGCCAGGGAAATCCTGGATCCTCAAAGAGAAGCAAAAGGAGGAGGGCAAAACATGGGGAACCTGCGAAGCATTGTCACGCGAGTCGGGTTGATCCTCGTGGCCGGGCTGCTGGCCCTGGCCCTGGCGGGCCAGGCTGTGGCCGGCACCCTGGACGAGGTCAAAAAGCGGGGGAAGCTGATCGCCGGCGTCAAGACCGACTTCCCACCCTTCGGCTATGTGGACAGCTCGGGCAAGAACCTTGGCTTCGACGTGGATGTCGCCCACATTTTCGCCAAGGCCCTCTTCGACGACGAGAACAAGGTGGAACTCGTGGCGGTGACCTCGGGGAACCGCATCCCGTTCCTGCAGAGCGGGAAGATCGACATCATCATTGCCTCGGTCACCGTCACCGACGAGCGCCGGCAGGTGGTGGAGTTCTCCGAGCCCTACTTCATGTCCGGCGGCCTGCTCCTCGTCCCCAAGAACAGCCCGATCAAGGGGGTCGAGGACCTGGCGGGGAAAACGGTGGCCGTCATCCAGGGTGCGATCCAGGACAAGGACATCGAGCAACTGGCGCCCAAGGCCGACCGGGTGAAGTTCGGGAAGGTGTCCGAGGCAGTCCTGGCGGTGAAAGGCGGGCGCGCGGACGCCTTTTCTCAGGACGATGTCCTGATCCTGACGCTGGCCAAAGAGGATCCAGACCTGAAGCCCGTCGGCAAGCCGTTCACTCCGCGCCCGTACGGCATCGCCGTGCGCAAGGGCGATGTGGAATTCATCAAGTGGGTGGACGGGCAGCTCGACAAGATGAAGAAAGACGGGACCTACGACGCGCTCTGGAAGAAATACTTCGGCGAGGTCGAGGCCTACTTGTTCAAGCCCTGAACGTCGGCAGGGCGAGCCTCCGGCTCGTCTCCCCGACGCGGCGACTCGGCAATTGGGCGATTAGGCAACTGGGAAGAACAGCCTGATTGCCCAGTTGCCAAATTGCCAAGGCGCCCTCGATGTCGTTCTCCTGGTTGGCCATCTGGCAGGGGCTGCCCTACCTGCTCCAGGGCGCCGGCCTGACCATCCTCATCTCCGCCGTGGCCATGCTCCTGGCGCTGGTCCTGGGGATGATCACGGCCCTTCTGTCCCAGCTTCCCTGGCGCCTGCCCCGCGGGCTCACCCAGGCGTACGTCGAGATCTTCCGCAACACGCCGTTGCTCATTCAGATCTTCATCGTCTACTTCGGCCTGCCCCAGCTCGGCCTCAAGCTGTCCGCCTTCCTCTCCGGACTGTCGGCGCTTGTCCTCTACACAGCCGCCTATAACACGGAAATCTTCCGGGCCGGCCTGGAGGCCGTCCCGAAGGGCCAGCACGAGGCGGCGCGCTCCACAGGCCTCACGCCGCTCCAGGAGGCGATCTATGTCATCATCCCCCAGGCCCTGCGGATCTCCTTCCCCGCGCTCGGCAACAACCTGGTCTCCCTCGTGAAGAATTCCTCCCTGGTTTGCACCATCGGCATGGTGGAGCTGATGTTCGTCGCGAACGACATTTCCTTCAACAATTTCCGGTCCTTCGAGATCTACGGCACGGCCGCCATGCTGTACGTGATCCTGGTCCTCGGCCTGACGCGGGTTCTGAACCTGACCGAGGCGCGCGTCCTGCGCAAAGGCCTGGCCCCTTCCAGCCACTCGGCGGCCTGAGAGTCCGGCGGCGCATTTCTATGGACTGGTCGGTCATCGGCAAGAACATCGGCTATCTGCTTCGCGGCGCCGTGAGCACGGTGGAGATCTCGGCCGCCGTCATCGTGCTGGGCACGAGCACAGGGGTGCTGGCGGGCCTCTTGCGCTTCGTTCCCTGGGCAATCGTCCGGACCGGCACCGGCTGGGCCGTGGAATTCATCCGCGCCGTTCCGCTCCTGCTCCAGATCTTCTTCATCTTCTTCGGCCTGCCGGCCATAGGCCTGAAGATCCCGACTTTCCCGGCTGCCGTCCTGGCCATGTCGCTCTGGATGATGGCGAACACGGCCGAAGTGGTCCGGGGAGGGATCCAGTCCATCCCCAGGGGCCAGGGGGAGGCCGCCCGCTCCAGCGGCCTCAGCGGACTGCAGACCATGCGATACATCATCTTCCCCCAGGCCATTCGCCGCATGCTTCCGCCTTTTGTCGGTCTCTGCACGATCCTGATCAAAGACACGTCGCTGGCCGCCATCATCGGGGTCTTTGAACTGACCCGCGCCGCCCAGGAAACCATCGAGCGCACCTTCCGCTCCTTCGAGATCTACTTGCTGGCCGCCGTGATTTACTTTTGCCTCAGCTACCCCCTCTCCCTCCTCGCCCAGCGCGCAGAGGCACGTTTCCATGGCTCGTGAGGATCGGCGCAGCCCATCGCCCATAACGGCTTCCCCGCCCAAAGGATAGGCATCGCCCGGCAGATTTGCTTACTGCGGAGGCACGCCGGCGCGTGGGCGCCGAAGAGGTTCCCTGCCGGGCGCGTCTCCTTCCTCAACAAAATCCAACCCTTCAGGCCGTCCGTGACATCAGGAAGGGATTGGCCAAGAATAGGCACGCTGCATGCTGCCTGGTTGGAAAACATCGTGCGCAGCGTGGCGCCGCCATGAGCAACGGGGCTCGATTTCCTGGACACCGGATGCATACCCGCAGCAGGTGGACGCGTGCAAAAGGGTGTCCGGCCCAAACGGGTGCTCTCTCTTCGCCCCTGAGCGCAGCACGCCGTCTTCCAGCCCGCCGCTCCGCACGCCGTAGTGAACCGACCCGGCCAGATCCAGACATCTTCTCCTCGCCTCCTGTCCTGGACACCACATAATCAGGGAGGAACGGTTATGCGACGGCAGCACAGGCCCTGGCTCCTTGGAATGCTCGGCGTGCTGGTGGTCCTCTGGCTCCTGGCCTCACCCTCGGCGGCCCAGCAGGCTGCGCCGAGCCCGGCGGCCCCACCCGCCGCGGCGCCGGCCCAGGCGCCCGCCCCTGCGGCGCCCCAGGCAAAGATCGATTCCGGCGACACCGCGTGGATGCTGACCTCGTCGGCGCTGGTCCTCATGATGACGGCCCCGGGGCTCGCCCTGTTTTACGGGGGGATGGTCCGGCGCCACAACGTGCTGGGGACCATCATGCACAGCTTCATCCTCATGGCGGTGATCAGCATCCAGTGGGTGCTCTGGGGCTACAGCGTTGCTTTCGGCCCGGACGTGGGGGGGCTCTTCGGCAACCTCTCCTGGGTGGGCCTAAAGGGAGTGGGGCTCGCCCCCAACCCGGACTATGCCGCCACCATCCCCCACCAGGCCTTCATGATCTACCAGCTCATGTTCGCGATCATCACGCCGGCCCTCATCACGGGGGCCTTCGCCGAGCGGATGAAGTTCAGCGCCTTCCTGGCGTTCACGCTGCTCTGGGCGACCTTCATCTATGACCCGCTGGCCCACTGGGTCTGGGGGACGGGCGGGTGGCTCCGGAACCTGGGCGCCCTGGATTTCGCCGGGGGCACTGTGGTGCACATCAGCTCCGGCGTCTCGGCGCTGGCCGCCGCTCTCCTGGTGGGGAAACGGCGGGGGTTCGGCAGCGAGCCCATGCCCCCGCACAACCTACCCCTCACCATCACCGGCGCCGCCATGCTATGGGTGGGCTGGTTCGGTTTCAACGCGGGGAGCGCGTTGAGCTCCGGCGCCCTGGCCACCAGCGCCTTCGTGGCCACCCACATCGCCACGGCGGCGGCCACCCTGTCCTGGATGTTCACCGAGTGGTTGGCTCGGGGCAAGCCGACGGTGCTCGGGGCCGCGTCAGGCGCCGTGGCGGGCCTCGTGGCCATCACGCCGGCCTCCGGATTCGTGGGACCCCTTTCCTCGATCGTCATTGGCGCGGTCGCGGGCTTCCTGTGCTACAACGCCTGTAACGTGAAGACCAAGATGGGCTACGACGATTCCCTGGACGTCGTGGGCGTGCACGGCGTCGGGGGAACGTGGGGGGCCATCGCCACCGGCCTCTTCGCCAGCAAGGCGGTGAACGAGGCAGGGAACAACGGGCTGTTCTTCGGCAACCCCGGCCTCTTGGGAGTGCAGATCGTCGCCGTCCTGACCACCTGGATCTTCGCCTTCATCGGCGCCCTGATCCTCCTCAAGCTGGTGGATGTGGTGATCGGTCTTCGCGTGGGGGAGGAGCAGGAGATCATGGGCCTCGACCTCAGCCAGCACGACGAGAGCGCCTACTCCCTCAGCATGGCTGGCACCACCGGGTTCGGCGCGGGGCTGAACCTGCCCAAACACTGAGACCCCCCGTCACCGGAACGGAGGCCCCGGAACTGTGCCCGTCGCCGGGGGCCTCCGTTCCGTTCCCCGGCTTCCGCGTTGGCCTTCTCCTGCCTCGGCCCTCCCCTCGCCATCGGCGATCCTTAGAGCGGGGAGACATAAGACAGCATCGCGCAGCGCATTGACTTTGGATGCCGCATGGGATAAAAGGCCACTGCGCCTGGATTGTGTCGCGAGAAAGGCGCGGGCACTCGATGCCACATCCAGTCTCCCGGGCGAGGCACCCGGACGCGAGGAGAACCCAAGGGCCGCAGGCCCTCGCGGCCACGAGGGCGGCCTGGCGACGCTCTTCGCTGCGGCGAACGGTCAGCGACAACTCATTAGAGGGGGGTCACTTCCATGCAATCGGGGGACGTGTTTGAGCTCTCCGCAGAGGAAAAGCAGCGGTACGCGCGGCAGATGATCATCCCCAACTGGGGCGAGGAGACTCAGAGGAAGCTCAAGGCCTCCAAGGTCTTCATCGCGGGGGCGGGGGGGCTGGGCAGCCCGGTGTCATTCAACCTGGCCGTCGCAGGAATCGGCCTCATCCGGATCTGCGATTTCGACTCGCCGGAGCTCTCCAACCTCAACCGGCAGTTCCTGCACGACGACTCCCGCATCGGGGTGAACAAGGCGGCGTCCGCCAAGCTCACCCTGTCGCGGCTGAACCCTCATGTTGAGATCGAGGCCATCACCGAGAAGATCGATGACACGAACGTGGACCGCCTCGTGGGCGACTCGGACCTGATCCTGGACTGCATGGACAACTACCCGACGCGGTTCGTGTTGAATGCGTCTGCGGTTCGAAAGGGAATCCCGCTGGTGCACGGCAGCATCTGGGGATTCGAGGCCCGCGTGACATTCCTCCACGCGCCTGAGACGGCCTGCCTCGCCTGCATCGTCAAGGAAGCGCCCCCGAAAGAGGTGTTCCCCGTCCTGGGCGCGACCCCGGGGATCACGGGGACCATTCAAGCCATGGAGGCGATCAAGTACCTCGCCGGAGTGGGCAGCCTGCTCAAGGGGAGGCTGTTGTGCTGCGATTACCTGGAGATGCGGTTCTTCGAGGTGAAGGCGAGGCGGGACCCGCGCTGCACTGTCTGCGGGCACGCGTGAGGTGTCGCGACCCCCGTCCGGGTCACAGCACGGGGGATTCATCGAGCCGCGGACGATCCGGGTGACGCGCGGACCATGAGCCTTTCGGAGCTGCCCGCTCCGTTGGCCTTCGATCACGAGAAGGTCCTGGCCGACCACCTGGCCCTCCGTCGGCGACGAGGCGCCTGAGCACGTCTCCTGAGAATGCATTGGCCTCCTCGGCTCTCCGCTCTCAGCTCTCGCTGTTGCACGTCCCTTGACCGTTAGGGTCCCTCCCGGTATAGTGCCCTGGATCCCGCATGGGACATCGCCACGCGCGATCCGGAGATCACATGCCAGATCCGCTCCGCGCCTTGACACGTCTTTTCCGGTGGGGGACGCCTGCCTCGGGTCAGGGGACCGCCAAGGGGATCTCCTATGGGCCCGAGACGGACGTGGCGCTCCGCCTCCAGGCCTTGTTGGAGGCCCAGACCCCAGGAGCGTCCGCCGGTGCAGGCGAGACGCTGCGGGCTGCCTTGCTCCCGGCCGTGAAGGACTTCATCACAGAAGAACGGGCCCGCATCGAGGCGGCCCATCGGAGTGGGACCGGCGGCCTCGAGGTCGTGGCCCTCCACGCGGACCTCGTGGATGCGGTGGTCTGCCAGCTCTTCCGCCTAGCCGACGAGATCGTGGCGCCGGCGCAGAGAGAGGCAAGCGAGGGATGCGCCGTGGTGGCGCTGGGCGGCTATGGTCGGCGGGAGCTCAACCCCGGCTCCGACGTGGACGTGATGTTCTTGTACGCCCGGCGCGCGGACGATTACGTCACCTCGATCTTGAATCACGTCCTGTATTTCCTGTGGGACCTGGGCTTCAGCGTCGGTCACAGTTGCCGCTCCCTGAGCGACACCCTGCGGATGATGGATGAGGACCTCACGGCCCGGACCTCCATGCTGGAGGCGCGCTTTCTGGCCGGGAGCCCCGGCGTCTTCGCCGAGTTTCAGGAGCGGATGTGGCGGGCCCTCCAGGGACGGCGAGCCCAGCAGTACATCCAGATCAAACTCCAGGAGCAGGCGCGCCGACACGAGAAGTATGGGGGCTCCGTCTACCTGCAAGAGCCCAACGTCAAGGAGGGCCCGGGTGGGCTGCGGGACTTCCACACGGCCCTCTGGGTGGCGCGCGCCCGGCATCACCTGGAGGATCTCAATGCCTTGCAGGCCCTGGGCCTGCTCTCCCCCGTGGAGCTGGCGCAGTGTCTGCAGGCGTTGGATTTCCTCCTGCGCGTGCGGAGCGAGCTCCACTATCTGCATGGCGGCAAGAACGACGTCCTGAGCCTCCCCGTGCAGGTCCCGGTGGCGGCCAACCTGGGCTTCCGGGATGAGGCAACCTTTGGCGTCGAACGATTCATGCAGCAGTACTACACCCGGGCGGGAACCTTGCACCAGCTTTCCGGCCGCCTCGCCGAGCGCTGCGCCGCCCGCCCCGGCTCCCACGTGGAGGCCGTAATGAAAAAGTTGCGGGCCCGGGACATCGGTGACGAGTTCACCGAGCTGAACCGACAGGTCCACATCCTCCCGGCGCAAAGCGGCTGCTTCCGGGAGGATCCGATCCGGCTCCTCAAGATCTTCTGGTATCGCCAAGAGATGGGGTACGATCTGAGCCCCGAGGCCAAGGAGGCCATCCGGAGCAACCTGGCGTTGATCGACGACGAGTTCCGGCGCTCGAACCGCGCCCTGGGGTTCTTCTTGGCGCTCCTCAAGTCGCCCCGCGGTGTGGCCGACACGCTGCGCCAGATGCATCAGTTGGGCATGCTCTCCGCCTACATCCCCGAGTTCGCCCGCGTGGCCTGCCTGGTGCAGTTCGACTACTACCACCGGTACACGGTGGACGAGCACACCTTCGTCCTCCTGGACTACCTGGAGGCGCTCGCCGACACTACCGATCCTCGTCTCCAGGAGTTCCGGCGCATCGCCGGCGAGCTGAGGAAGCCCGAGACCCTGAAGCTGGCGATCCTGTTCCACGACGTCGGCAAGGGGGAGGGGCACGGCCACGTGGAGCGCGGCGTCGCCATCGCCGAGCAGGCGCTCACCCGGATGGGGCTGGCCCCGGGCGACGTCGCCAACGTGAAATTCCTTGTGGCCCAGCACCTCAACATGGCGCACATCGCCGAACGGCGGGATTTGGACGACGAGCGCCTGATCATCGAGTTTGCGCGCCTGGTGGGCGACGAGGACCTTTTGAAGATGCTGTACCTTCTCTCCTACCTGGACATCAACGCCGTGGGCCCCCAGGTCTGGACTGACTGGAAGGGGACGCTCCTGTGGGAGCTGTTCATCAAAACCCACACGATCCTCACGCGCGGCGTCCCCGAGGGGGAGGAGGAGCAGCGCAAGGCGGCCAGCCTGGGCGCCGCCCTCGTGGCGGAACTGGGGCCGGAGTTCGGCGTCGAGGTCGTGCGCCAGCACCTGGATCTCATGCCCGTCCGGTACGTCCTCACCACCAGCAGCGCCAAGGTCGCGCAGCACCTCCAGCTCATCGAGCAGGTCCGGCGGGGCGAACCGGCAGCGGTCCGCTGGAACGCATACCCCATGGCGGGATACTCCGAGGTGGGGGTCTGCGCCCCGGGCGCGCCCGGGCGCTTTGCCAAGGTTGTCGGGACTCTGACAGCCAACGGGATCAACATCCTCTCGGCGCAGCTCTTCAGCCGGGCGGACGGGGTGTTCATCCGCACCTTCCAGGTCAGCGATGGACGCGGCGCCGCCCCGGATGACGCGACGGTATGGCACCGCTTCACGCGCGACCTGAAGGGGGTCATCCTCGACCAAGTGGATGTGCGCGAGCTGATCAAGGCCCGCCGACGCGACCTTTTGGCCAAGCCGGTCGCCCGCAGCGGGGAGATCCACACCCGGATCGAATTCGACAATGTAGTCTCGGATCGGTACACGGTGATCGACGTCCGGGCGCAGGATCGCCTGGGCCTGCTCTACGTGATCACCAGCACCCTCTCGGAGATGGACCTGGACGTGGCCCTGGCCAAGATCGCCACGGAGGTGGATCAGGCCATGGACGTCTTCTACATCACCGGGACGGATGGGACGAAGGTGCCCGAGGGACCCCGGATGGAGGAGATTCGCCAGACCCTGGTTCACGCCATCGCCGACGGGATCGCGTGAGCGGGGCGTCCGCATGGGGCGGCGGAGAAGGGGTGAGGTTGCCAGGTGACGGCCCAGCCCTTGCATGATAGCTGGAAGATTGCCGAGGTGGCCGAGATCCGGCTACTGGTCAACACCACCTCGGTGGGGCTCGAGCCGAATGACCCGCCCCTGTTCGGGTACGCCAGCCTCTCCGCTCCGATCATGGCGTGCGATCTGATGTACCCCCCGTCGGAGACTCCCCTGCTCAGGGCGGCGCGGGCCCGGGGGGTGTCCAGCGGGCAACGGACTTCTCGGGATGGTTCAGCAGGGGGCCCTGGCTTTCGAGTGGTGGGCGGCTAACTCCGCGCCGGTCCAGGAGATGCGGGATGCTCTGGCGATCTGGGGCGGGGAGTTTTTCCTTGACAAGGCTGGGAGGACGGCTAACATGGTGAACCTCGCTGGCGATGTGAGCCCGAGGCTGCACCGAGGGGACTAATGGCTGTTGGAGGAGTGCGCCTTGGCGACATGCTGGTCAAGGCGACCCTGATCACAAAGGAACAGCTCCAGAAGGCCCTGTCGCAGCAAGAAACCGGCGGGGGCCGAATCGGGACGAACCTCGTCAAGCTGGGGTTCATCAGCGAAGACGACATTACCTCGTTCCTCAGCCGGCAGTATGGCGTCCCCTCCATCAACCTGTCCCATTTCGAGATCGATCCCGCCGTCATCAAGCTTATCCCTTCGGAGATCGCCCAGAAGCACCAGATCATTCCCATCAATCGTACCGGCAACGTCCTGACCGTCGCCATGGCGGATCCCAGCAACATCTTCGCCATCGACGATATCAAGTTCATGACCGGCTTCAAGGTGGAGCCGGTGGTGGCGGCGGAGACGTCCATCAAGAACGCCATCAACAGGCACTACGACTCGGCCGGCATGGTCGAGGACATCATGAAAAACTTCGACGACAAGGACGTCGAGACCTTCAAGGAGGGGGACGACACTGTCAATGTCGCCGAGCTGGGGCAGGCGGCCGAGGATGCGCCGGTCGTCAAGCTCGTGAACCTGATCCTGACCGACGCCATCAAGAAGGGAGCCTCGGACATCCACATCGAGCCGTACGAGAAGTCCTTCCGGGTCCGCTACCGCATCGACGGCATCCTGTACGAGGTCATGCAGCCGCCGACCCGCCTCAAGGCCGCCATCACCTCCCGGGTCAAGATCATGTCCCAACTGGACATCGCCGAGCGGCGGCTGCCCCAGGACGGCCGCATCAAGATCAAGATGGGCGGCCGGGAGATGGATTACCGGGTCTCCACCCTTCCCACCCTGTTCGGCGAGAAAGTGGTCCTGCGCCTCCTGGACAAAGGCAACCTCCAACTCGACATGACCAAGCTGGGCTTTGAGCCCGCGGCCCTGGCGGACTTCGAGAGCGGGATCTTCATGCCCTACGGGATGGTGCTGGTCACGGGGCCGACGGGGTCGGGAAAGACGACCACGCTCTACTCGGCGCTGAATCGCCTGAACACCACCGAGACCAACATCATGACCGCCGAGGACCCGGTGGAATTCAACCTGCCCGGCATCAACCAGGTGCAGATGAAGGCGGAGATCGGACTGAACTTCGCCGCCGCCCTGCGATCGTTCTTGCGGCAAGACCCCGACATCATCATGGTGGGGGAGATCCGGGACTATGAAACGGCCGAGATCGCCATCAAGGCCGCCCTCACCGGCCACCTGGTGCTCTCCACGCTCCACACCAATGACGCCCCCAGCACGATCAGCCGCCTCCTGAACATGGGGGTGGAGCCGTTCCTGGTGGCCGCCTCCACCAACGTCATCATGGCCCAGCGCCTGGCCCGCCGCGTCTGCCAGGGTTGCAAGGAACCTGCGCCGGTGCCCCCCCAGGCCTTGGTCAACATCGGGTTCAGCCCCGAGGAGGCCGCGAGCATCACACCGGTCAAGGGCAAGGGCTGCATGACCTGCAGCGACACCGGCTACAAAGGGCGCGTCGCCCTGTACGAGGTGATGCTGGTCAAAGAGAATATCAAGGAGGCCATCCTCCAGGGGGGCTCGGTCATCGAGCTCCGAGAGTTGGCGCGAAAGAACGGCATGAAGACGCTGCGGGAGGCGGGCCTGCAGAAGATCCGCGAGGGCATGACCAGCCTCGAGGAGATCATGCGGGTGACCACGGGCAACTAGCCCAGGACGCCGTTCCGGGAGATCGCTGGCATGCCAAACCTGCACGAACTGTTGAAAGAGATGATCGACAAGGGGGCGTCGGACCTCCACATCACCACCGGCATCCCCCCCATGATCCGCCTGCACGGCCTCCTGACCCCCGTGGGGTCGCAGCCCCTGGCCCCGGCCGAGACCAAGAGCATGGCGTATAGCATCCTTACCGACGTGCAGAAGCAGAAGTTCGAGGAGCAAAGAGAGCTGGATCTCTCCTTCGGTGTCAAGGGGCTCAGCCGCTTCCGGGCCAACGTCTTCGTCCAGCGGGGGGCGGTCGGCGTCGCCATCCGGACGATCCCGTACAAGATCCTCACCTTCGAAGAGCTGGGGCTGCCCAAAGTGGTGGCCGACCTGTGCGAGCGGCCCAAGGGCCTCATCCTGGTGACGGGCCCGACGGGGTCGGGCAAGTCCACCACGTTAGCCACCATGATCGACAAGATCAACCGGGAGAAGGCGGAGCATATCGTCACCATCGAGGACCCCATCGAGTACGTCCACCAGCACAAGAAGTGCGTGGTGAACCAGCGGGAGCTGCACGCCGACACCTACTCCTTCAAGGCCGCGCTGAAGTCCGTGCTCCGGCAGGACCCGGACAAGGTGCTGATCGGCGAGATGCGGGACCTGGAGACTATCGAGGCCGCCTTGACCATCGCCGAGACCGGCCACCTGACCTTCGGCACGCTCCACACCAATTCGGCCGTGCAAACCATCAACCGCATCATCGACGTCTTCCCCCCGCACCAGCAGGCCCAGATCCGGGCGCAGTTGTCCTTCGTCCTGGAGGGCGTGCTGTGCCAGATGCTCCTGCGGCGGGCCAACGGCCAGGGCCGCGTCCTGGTCCTGGAGATCATGGTCCCCAACGCCGCCATCCGCAACCTCATCCGCGAGGACAAGCTGCACCAGGTCTACGGCATGATGCAGGCCGGCAAGGAGAAGTCCGGCATGCAGACCATGAACGAATCATTGCTGCAGCATTACCTGCGACGGAACATCACGCAGGAGCAGGCCCTGGGCGCTTCCACGCAGCCCGAGGAGCTTCTCCAGATGATGCAGCGGGCCCAGGCCGGCCACTCGCCGTACCTGGCGGCGGGGGCTGCCGCCCGGCGATAAGAGCCGGTCGCCGTTCGCCAGCGCCGGGTTCGGCGGCACAGCGATGAAGGAAGGAGACGCGCATGGCGGTCTTCGTCTACACCGGGCGCACCCGAAGCGGGCAGACCATCACCGGGGAGATGGAGGCGCCCACCCGCACTGCCGTGGTGGCCAAGCTCCGCACGCAGCAGGTCATCGCCACGAACGTGCGGGGCAAGCCTCGCGACATCACCATCCCCGGCTTCGGCGGCGGGGTGGACGAGAAGGAGATCGTCGTCTTCACCCGCCAGTTCGCCACCATGATCGACGCCGGCCTCCCGCTGGTCCAGTGCCTGGAGATCCTGGCCTCGCAGCAGGATAACAAGGTCTTCAAGAAGGCCCTCACGGAGATCCGGCAGTCGGTGGAGGGCGGCCTCACCTTCGCGGCCGCCTTGAAGCAGCATCCCAAGATCTTCACGTCCCTGTACGCCAACATGGTGGAGGCCGGGGAGGCGGGCGGTATCCTGGACACCATCCTGAACCGCCTGGCCCAGTACATGGAAAAGGCCATGGCCCTGAAGAAGAAGGTCAAGTCGGCCATGATCTATCCCTCCACCATCGTCTCGGTGGCGGTGGTGGTGGTGATCTTCCTCCTGGTCTTCGTGATCCCGACTTTCAAGGCCATGTTCGAGGGCTTCGGGGCCGCCCTGCCGCTGCCGACCCAGATCGTCCTCGAGTTATCCAACATCGTCCGCGCCTACTTCCTCGTGGGGCTTGGGGCCATCGCGGCCATGATCGTGGGGATCCGGATGTGGTACAAGACGTCCTCCGGGAAGCTGGCCATCGATTCCTTCTTGCTGAAGACGCCGGTCTTCGGGATGCTCATCCGGAAGGTGGCGGTGGCCAAGTTCACCCGCACCCTGGGCACGCTGATCAGCAGCGGCGTGGCCATCCTGGATGGGCTGGACATCACGGCCCGCACCGCGGGCAACAAGGTCGTGGAGGGAGCGGTCCTCCGGACCCGGGCCGCCATCGCCGAGGGCAAGACCATCGCCGATCCCCTGAAGGCGTCTGGGGTGTTCCCGCCCATGGTGGTGCAGATGATCGCGGTCGGCGAGCAGACCGGCGCCCTGGACGCCATGCTGGGGAAGATCGCCGACTTCTACGACGAAGAGGTGGACACGGCAGTGGCGAACCTGACCGCGCTTCTGGAGCCGATGCTGATGGTATTCCTGGGGGTGGTCATCGGGGGCGTGGTCATTGCCATGTACCTGCCGATCTTCAAGCTCGTCACGGTGGTGGGAAAGTAGGCGCCACGGGCTCCGGGTGAGGTCGGGGGCCGCCCGCGCGGCCCCCGTTTTCCTTTCTGGAGCTGGGGGGATATGATGTCGCTGCAGGAGGGCCGACCGCTGCCGCCCGCGGAGGCGGGCGGCATGCTCCTGAAGCTGAAGTGGGTGACGGGCCTCCGGCTGCTTCTGGCCTCCGCCCTCCTGGGATCGGCGGTCATCCTGGACCTGCACGAGCGCCTCCCGTTTCCCACCTCCCCCCTCTATGGCCTGTTGGGGCTCACCTTCGGCCTGTCCCTGCTGTACGCCCTGGCCCTCCGAAAGCAGCGGCATTTGCTGGCGCAACGTCTGGTGCAACTGGCGTTGGATCTCCTCCTGGTCAGCCTGCTGGTCCATTTCACCGGCGGCCTCGACTCGGCCTTCCCCTTCATGTACATCTTCGTGATCTTCGCGGCCGCCAATCTCCTGGAGCGCCGAGGCAGCCTCTGCGTGGCAGCCTTGAGCAGCGGGCTGTACGGCGGCCTGGTGGCGGCGGAGTGGACGCGAGTCATCCCGCCGGCGGAGTTTGCGGGCGGCCTCGCACCCCTCCAGCCGGCGGGCTATGTCGTCTACCAGGTTCTGATTCACACGGTCGCCTTCCTCGCCGTGGCGATCCTAAGCAGCCACCTGGTGGAACGACTGCGGCGGGCGGGGCAAGAGTTGGAGCAGCGCGGCCTGGACCTCCGCAACCTCCAGAACCTGCACCAGGCCATCGTCGCCAACATCTCCAGCGGGATCCTTACCCTGGATCTCGCGGGCCGGGTGATCGCCTTCAACCAAGCGGCTGAGCGGATCACGGGCTACACGTTCGAGGATGTGCGGGATCGCCCCTGGCAGGCCACCCCGTTCACCGCATGCTCCCTCCTGACCGATTTCTTCGCCCAGCCGAACGCCCCCTTGTCCGCCCCGGCAACGGAACTCTATCTCGACCGGCGCGACGGCCGGCCCATCCCGATCGGCATCGCCTGCTCCCCGCTGCGCGGCGAAGACGGCAGGCCAGTGGGGGTGGTGGCCATCTTCCAGGACCTCACCGAACGCAAGCAGGTGGAGGAACAGCTCCGCCGCGCGGACCGGCTAGCGGCTCTGGGGCACTTGGCCGCCAACATCGCCCACGAGGTCCGGAATCCTTTGGCAGCGATCAGCGGGTCGGTGGAGGTCCTGCGAGAGGATCTGGCGATCACCGAGTCGAACCGCGAACTCCTGAGCATCGTCCTGCGGGAGGCGCACCGCCTGAAGCTGATCACCGGCCAGTTCCTGGATTTCGCCAAGCCCCAGCCGCTGCTCTTCCGACCCTGCGCGTTACGACCCTTGGTGGAAGAGACGCTCTCCATTCTGGCAAAGAGCAGCGAATACCACCCCAGGATGATTTGTACCATTACAGAGGAGCCGCCGGCTCTGCGGGCGCTGGCGGATTCGGATCAGCTGCGGCAGGTGGTCTGGAACCTCTGCCTCAACGCCATGCAGGCCATGCCGGAGGGCGGCACCCTGACTGTCACCCTCCGACTCTCGTCGGCGGGTGACGGGCAATTGGTCAATTCGTCAACCAGCCAATTGGGAAGAACAGGGGTTCAAGGCCAGAGAGACCAATCGACTAATCGACCGGCTGACCAATCGACGGAGGGTTGGGTGGAGATCGCATTCCGGGACACGGGTCGAGGGATTCCGCCGGAGGAGCTGGGTCGGATCTTCGACCCGTTCTACACGACCAGGCCTTCAGGGACCGGCTTGGGCCTGGCCATTGCCCGCAAGATCCTGGAGAGCATGGGCGGCCGCATCGAGGTGACAAGCCGCCCGAACTTCGGGACCACCTTCCGGCTCTGGCTGCGCCGGGCCCCCGTGGCCGTGGGCGCGGAGAGTAGGAAGTAGGATGGGAGGTACGGTGTGAGCCGGATCCTCGTGGTGGACGATGAGGAGTCCATGCGGGAGTTCCTCCGGATTATGCTTGAGAAGGAAGGCCACGTCGTGGCCACCGCAGAGGACGGTGAGGCCGGCTGGCACCAAGCCATGGACCGGGCGGCGGACCTTGTCATTTCGGACATCAGGATGCCGAGGCTGGACGGGGTGGGCCTGCTGACCCGGCTGCGTGAACACGGCCTGGAGACCCCGGTGATCCTGGTCACCGCGTATGCCTCGCGGGACTCGGCCATCCAGGCGATGAAGGAAGGAGCCTTCGACTACATCACGAAGCCTTTCAAGATAGACGAAATCCGGCTGGTCATCCATCGCGCCCTGGCCGAGGCTGAACGACGCCACCGAGCCGAGGCGGCGACACCGGCGGCAGAGGAAGAGCCGGTGCTGCGCGGGATCATCGGCCGGAGCCCGAAGATGGTGGAGCTATACACCCTCATCGGCCGGGTGGCGGCCGTGAACTCGGCCGTCCTGATCAGCGGGGAGAGCGGCACCGGCAAGGAGATGGTCGCGCGGACGACTCACTACAACTCGCCGCGAAGCTCACGACCCTTCGTGCCCATCAACTGTGGTGCCATCCCGGAGCAGCTTCTTGAAAGCGAGCTCTTCGGACACGTCAAGGGCTCCTTTACCGGCGCCGTCACCAGCAAGGCGGGGCTTCTAGAGATGGCCCAGGGCGGGACCGTGTTCCTGGACGAGGTGGCAGAGATGAGCCCGATGCTCCAGGTGAAGCTCCTGCGGTTCCTCCAGGACCACATTTTCCGCCGTGTCGGCGGCACCGAGGACATCGAGGTCGACGTCCGCATCATGGCCGCCACGAACAAGAACCTGACTCAGATGATCCAGCAGGGGACATTCCGGGAGGATCTCTTCTACCGACTGAACGTGATCTCCGTGGAGCTTCCGCCGCTGCGGGACCGGTGGGAGGACATCCCGCTTCTGGCAAGGAACTTCCTGGAGCTGTTCGCGGCCCGGGCGGGCCGGCCCGTCATGGGGATCGCGCCCGAGGCCATGGAGATCCTCATGGCCTACTCGTGGCCCGGCAACGTCCGGGAGCTGGAAAACGTTATCGAGCGCGCTGTCGCGCTGACGACCGCCGATGAGGTGCGGGTGGACGATCTCCCGGCCAGTGTGCGGAGGCCGCCTCCACCCCCCGGCTTGCCTCGCGTGGAGGTCCCGCCCGAGGGCCTGGACCTGGAGCAGGTGGTTGCCGACCTCGAGAGGAACCTGATGCAGGACGCCCTGCAAAAATCTGGCGGGGTTCAGACCAAGGCAGCCCAGTTGCTGGGGATCAACTTCCGGTCGTTCCGCTATCGCGCCAAGAAGTACGGCCTGGACCGGCAAGCCCGTGACCGGAATCATGCCGAGTCCTGACCGTCGATCCCTTTGGCTCCCCACCCTCCTCCTGGCCGGTGTGCTGGTCGCCCTCCCCTGGGCGGCCGGTGGCCGCAGCCCGATCGGCCAGGTCAGTCTGACCTTCGTCCTCGCGCTGGCGGGAGTCGCGGGGATGCTCGCCCGCAGCCTCGCGGCGCTGGCCAAACCGTCGCCCTTCCTCCTCGCGGGGGGGATTCTGGCGGCCGGATCGGCGCTCCACACCATCTATCCCGATCGGACGATTCAGTATCTCCTTCTGTTCCTGGCCTATCTCCTTGCGGGGGCGCTCGCGGCCGAGGCTGCGCGAGAAGAACCGCGACTGGAGCGGGTGCTCCTCGCCGCCATCCTCACCTCTGGCACCCTCGTCACCGTCGTGGGCCTGCTCCGCCTCCTCCAGCGAAGCGACGAGGGGCTCTATGCGCGGGTCCTCACCGGCCCCTTCGGATATCCGAACGCCATGGCTGGCTTTCTCCTCCTGACCGGGGGAGCGGCGCTGGCCATGACGCGAGAAGGTCCAAGTCCGGCGATCCGGGCCGGGGCGATGGCGGCCGGGGGTCTCGCCCTGGTCGGTCTCCTGCTCACTCGGTCGCGCGGGGCCTGGCTGGCGGCGGGCGCGGGACTTGTCGTATGGGTCGTGGTGGATTGGCGCAAAGGATGGCCGCGGCGCCGCCTGTGGATGTGGCTGGGCGGCAGTAGCCTTCTCGCGGCGCTGGCCTGGCTCTCCTGGAACTGGAGCAGCTTCCCCCCGAGCCTCTCGAGGCTTGCCGACCGGCCGGAAGTCTCCTCTCTCGTCTGGCGATGGCAGATTCTCCAGTGGACGTGGGTGATGGCCCGGGACCACCTGTGGTGGGGCGTGGGACCGGGGGCGTTCCCCGTGGCGCTCACCCACTACCAGCGCATCCCGTACGTCAGCGGCGAGAATCCCCACAACCTGTACCTGGAGCTGGCGGCGGAGTACGGCCTGCCGGCGGCGCTCCTTGCGGTGATCACGCTCGGCGGATTCCTGGGACGGGTGGGCGCGGCGATCCGGCGGGCCCCAGGTTCGGATCCCGCCCGGTGGCGGCAGGCCGCCTTCCTGGCGACGCTCGTCGCCTTTGCCGTCCACGGCCTCGTGGACCTCGACTGGAGCTTTCCGGCCATCACAGCCACGGTCGCGACCATGCTCGGCCTGACCTCGGCCCACCTCCGGAGGATATTCCCCCGGGAAGTTCATGCCCGACCTCTCTGGTGCGGGACCCTCATCTTGCTTCTCTCGGTTGCCGCCTTCGTGAGCGTCACCCGCTACTACGCCAGCGCCCTCGTGACCTGGGCCCAGTTCGCCCTGGCCGGCAGGGAGGCGGCGGTGGCCCAGCGGGACTTGACCTGGGCGCTCCGCCTGAACCCGGTGAGCTTCCCCGCCCATCATTGGATGGCCTGGGCCCGCCTCCTTTCAGACGATCCGCGTGGAGCGGCCGAGGTGGCCGAGCGGGCCACCCGGATTGCACCCTCCGACCCGAATACTCATTATCTAGCCGGTGAGATCGCCGCAGCCTCCGGACAGTGGAACGTAGCGGAGGACCGATTTCAGGCTGCGGTGGATCTTGCGCCGTCCGCCCAGCTTCGGTTCCATGCCGGCCTGGTGGAGTCGGCAGCCAACGCCGGCCGAGGAGCAGAGGCTCGATTCCGCTATGACCGGGCCATCGCCATCTTCCCCGAGGAGCGCGTCCTGAATGTGGAAGCCCGCTGCCTGATGCCAGGCGACAGGTACCTCATGGCACGGATGAGTCGAATCGCAGCCCGGACATTCGGAGAGGCCGGCGACTCATCCCGCCAGCAGAGGATACTGGAACGCGCCAGGCTGTTGGCGCAACCGGACCCGCGCGGGATCTGCGTCACCCGCGGGCGAGCCGGCCAAACGTCTCCCGAGGCAGCCATGGACAGCTTCTGGCGCGCGCTGGCCGATGGTGGATGGCCGCAAGCGGAGCGGTTTCTCTCGCCAGAGTTGCGGGCGTCGCGACCAGGGGACGACTTGAGCCCGTGGCGGGGAGAAGATCGACCTCGACAGGCCCATGTCGCGTGGATTGCGGCCCTTACCGGAGGCGAGTCTCAGACGAGCCTGCGTTTCGAGGTCGAGTTCGAGATCGCTCCTGACTCGCGAATCGGCCGATGCGCGCAGGCGGACCTTCGGCTCATCAGGGCCAATTGGTTTATAGATAAACTGCCGGTCCTTGAGCCAGCCCCATGCCAGCCGTAACGGTGACAAATACTGTCCGGTCCGGACAAAAGTTTTCAGGTGGGAAATACTTTTTGTGGGTGTCCAACTGAGGAAGCGCAGTTGATGACAAGACGTCATCGGCTTAACCATCTGAATTTTCGCGGCTGATAAAAACGTCGGCGGCCTCTCGACAATTCTTCCTCCCTGGCATGTTTGCTGCAGTATCATTGAATCGCGTCGAGAGCCAGATGGCACCCAGGAGCCGGGCGAAAAAAGATCATCCAAAAACAACTTACATTCAAGAAGGAGGAACTGCGATGCTGAAATTGCTGCGGCGCAAGACCAAAGGTTTCACCCTGATCGAACTGCTGATCGTCGTCGCGATCATCGGGATCCTGGCGGCCATCGCCATCCCGAACCTGCTGTCGGCGCAGAAGAAGTCGAAGTACGCCCGCGCGGCCTCCGATACCAAGACGGGGGTGACCCAGGGCATTGTGTGGTCGAATGACAAGAACAACAATCCCGGGAACATGGCGGCGCTGCGCAATGGCGGCTATGCCAACATCCCTGACAATGACCCTTGGAATGGGGCATGGAGTTACTCTAGCGCATTCGCATCAATAGCCACCCCGGCCGCCCAGGGGGAAATGGGCGTCTGCAGCTTTGGGCCGACGGCCAATGGTCCGGATTGTCCGGGAACCGGATGGACTGCTCTGTCCGGCACGCCAACCTCGACGGTTAACGGCGGCGTCGGGTATTCGAGCGTGTACGGTTCCTGGCAGGGCCTGGCGAGCTAGCCCCGAGTTGACTCCCGGCCAATACCGTGGGGGGCAGGACGAGCCATCGGCCTGCCCCCTTCGTCTATTGTGTATGCCAAGAAGACCCTTGGATCTTGCGACAGGCCGTGCCAAAGCGCGCCAGTGTCTTTTCGGTGGGACGCGTCTGTTTCGTACGGCTTACGAACTCAGTTCTTCTCCCCGCAGGCTGGTCAACCTCAAGCTGGCGCAGTGCATCCACCGGCAGTTCCGGCCAGTAGGTCGCGCGCACCTCGCCGTAGTTCTGTGCACAACACACTCACGCGGTTAGCGTGAGTGAGAGAAATAGCCGGCGGAAAATCCAAGACCATGTGAAGCAGCGCTACCCCACGCATCTCAGAGGATGAAGGCTGGAGAGGGAAGCAGGCGCGATGGTCGAGGTCGAGAAAGAAGCAAGGCAGATTGCCGCAGCTGTCTGTCTCTGCTTCTTCTTCTCCGGGGCAACCGGCCTGATCTATGAGGTCCTGTGGACCCGCATGTTGGGGCTGGTCTTCGGCTATACCGTCTTCGCCATCACCACGGTCCTGGCCGCCTTCATGGCGGGTATCGGGGTGGGGAGTTTTCTCTTCGGCAAGGTCGCGGAGGACCCCCCGCCGGCCTGAAAGACCTTGACGACCGACACCTCCGTTGTGTCTAATCCGGGAGGCTGAGGACCAAGGACGCATGGAACCGGTCATCAAGATCGAGGGGCTGTGCAAGGACTTCCGCGTGGGCTTCTGGCGACGCCGGACGCGGGTGTTGCACTCATTGGACCTCACGGTCCACCGCGGGGAGGTGTTCGGCTATCTTGGCCCGAACGGGGCCGGGAAGACGACCACGCTCAAGCTCCTCACCGGCCTGATCCTGCCTACGGCCGGAACGGTCCGCCTGCTGGGCCTGGACTTGACGCAGGTCGCTGCCAAAGGGCAAATCGGTTTCCTCCCCGAGAATCCTTACTTCTACGACTACCTCACGGGCCGCGAGTTCCTGGACTTCTGCGGGCAACTATTTGGCCTCCGGGCCTCCGATCGGCGCGAACGGGTTGGCCGTTTGCTGCGGCTCACCGAGTTAGAGGAGGCGGCCGATCGCCAGCTCCGGAAATATTCCAAGGGCATGGTGCAGCGTCTTGGGCTAGCCCAGGCCTTGGTCAATGATCCGAGCTTGGTGATTCTGGACGAGCCGATGTCGGGCCTGGACCCGCTGGGCCGAAAGACGATGCGAGACATCATCCTCAAGCTGAAAACCGAGGGGCGGACGATCTTCTTCAGCTCGCACATCCTCCCGGACGTCGAGGTCCTGTGCGACCGGGTCGGGATTCTCGTGGCCGGACGCCTGCGGGACGTGGGACGGCTGGACCAGATCCTGAAGACTGAACTCGAGTCCATCGAACTCACCCTGCAGCGCGTGTCCCCAGACCTATCGGCCACCCTCCTGGGCCTTGCCCAGGCGCCCATCCTTGACCAGCCGGATGGCGTCCTGATCCGTCTGCCCGACGAGCAGCGATTGGACCTGGCCCTGCGGGCAGCCGTGGCAGCCGGCGCCCGGGTCGTGTCTGTGATGCCCCAACACGTGACGCTGGAGGCGCATTTTCTGCGGGAGGTTCAGGGGGCGGCCTTATGAAGATATCCTCCATCGCTCTCAACACGTTCCGAGAGGCGATCCGAGACCGGATCCTGTATTCGATCCTGGCCTTCGCGCTGTTCTTGATCGGGGCCTCGGCGATCGTGGCCTCGCTCTCCATCGGCCAAGAGGGCCGGATCGTCAAGGATCTGGGGTTGGCCAGCTGCAGCCTCTTTGGCACATTCATCGCCATCTTTCTTGGGATCGGCCTGGTCTTCAAGGAGATCGAGCGCCGGACCATCTACACCATCATCGCCAAGCCGATCCACCGATTCCAGTTCCTTTTGGGGAAGTACATCGGGCTCGTGCTCACGCTCCTCGTGACGGTGGGGGTGATGGCCCTGCTGGTTGCCGGGCTGGCGTGGGCCACCGAGGGCCACTGGACCTCCGGCCTGCTGGGAGCGGCCGCGCTGGATTTCCTGGCGCTCATGATCGTGACGGCCGTGGCCCTGCTGTTCTCGACCTTCTCCACGCCCACCCTCAGCGCCATCTTCACGCTGGCCATCTTCGTCATCGGGTGCCTGAGCGGGGATCTTAAGCTGTTCGCCGATCAATTCGCCGAACCCGGTCTGCGGCTGATCATCAATGGGATGTACATGATCCTCCCGGACCTGAGCCGCTTCCAGACCGGCGCCCAGATCGTGAACGCCATGCCCGTGGCTCCGCTCGAGATCGCATGGACGGTGATGTACGGCCTGGCCTACATCCTGATGTTGCTCCTGTTGGCCATCGGAATCTTCCAGCGCAGAGACTTCAAGTGATCCCTCACCCGTTTCTCCAGCCTGTCCGGATCTCCACGATCGCTCTCCTCTTGGCCGGCGTCGTGCTGGTCGGTGTGGTTGCCCCACTGCACCGGGAAGCGCTTTCGGGCACCCAACTCAGTGTGGCGGAGCGCGCCATGTTCTTGCCGCCACCCGAGGCCTTGCGGGTTGCCTCCCTGGGCTTCAATAACGTGGCGGCGGACGCGATCTGGCTCCTGACCATCCAGTACATCGGCGGGCACATCTTCACCGAGCGGAATCTTCCCGAACTCTTCCGGTTGGTGGATACCGTGGTGGCCCTGGACCCGCACTTCGTTGAGGCCTACACCCTGGGGGCGCTGTTCATGAACTATTCCGGCGGCAACGTCCCGGGAGCCATCGCCCTGCTGGAGCGGGGCGCTCGCGCCAACCCCACGCGGTGGGAGCTCCCGCACGACTTGGCCCGGACCTACTACTTGGATCTCAAGGACTACCCGAAGGCCCTGCACTGGTTTGAGATCACCGATCATCTGCCCGGACGTCCCGACTACGTGCCGCGCTTCATCGCACGCCTATATGCCAAGACCGGCGAACGCGAGACGGCCCTGGAGTGGTGGCAGGCCATTCGGGACTCCGCCACCAGCGACTGGGTCCGGAACCTTGCGGAGCGGGAGATCGCAAAGCTGGAACGCCAGGCCCCGCCTCCTCCTCCGAAGGGAACACGCTGATCAGCGAGGACCGACCATGAGGCAAACCGCACCCAGCCGATGGATGTCGGCATGACACGACATCCGGGCGAGTGCGACCTCGCCATCCTGATCCCCGCCTGGAACGAGCGGGAGAACCTGGAACTTCTCCTCCCTGCCCTCCGGGAGACGCTGGACGGCCTGGAGGTCCGCTGGGAGATCATCGTGGCGGACGGCGGATCCCGGGATGGGACCCCGGAGGCGGCAGCGCGTCGCGGGGCTCGGGTCATCCAGCAGCGGAGGCCGGGATATGGTGCGGCCCTCATGGAGGCCATTGCGGCGAGCCAGGCCAGCTACGTCATCACCATGGATGCCGACCTGTCCCACCGTCCGGCGTTCACCGAAGACCTCTGGAGGCACCGGGAGGAGGCGGAAGTCCTGATCGCTTCCCGTTACATTCCCGGTGGCGAATCCCAAACCCACTGGTTCCGCCGGCTGTGCAGCCGGATCCTCAACGTGACCTACGCCCGGCTCCTCTCCCTGCCAGTGCAGGATATCTCCAGCGGTTTCCGCCTGTACCGCCGGGACATCCTGCAGGGTCTCCAGTGCCGGGCGCAGGACTTCGACATCTTGGAGGAGATCCTGATCAAGGTCCACGCCCTGGGCTTTCGCATCCGCGAACTGCCGTTCCAATACCTCTCCCGAGGGACGGGTCACTCCCACGCACGCTTCCTCAAGTTCGGATGGGCGTATCTCAAGACGTTGCTCCGGATGTGGCAGCTTCGCAATTCCGTGGCGTCGGCGGACTACGACCACCGTGCCTTCGACAGCCCCATCCCCTTGCAGCGGTCCTGGCAGCGAGCGCGCCATCGGATCGTCCTGGGATTCCTGAGCCCGGCGTCCCGGCAGGGAGAGCATGCGGTCCTGGATATCGGGTGTGGATCGAGCCGGATCATTCAGGAACTCCCCAAGGCGGTCGGGATGGATATCCTGCTGCCCAAGCTTCGATTCCTCCGCGACCGGCACTCGCGCCTGGCCCAGGGGAGTATCTTCGCTCTGCCCTTCGCGGCCAACACCTTCGATGCCGTCATCTGCTCCGAGGTAATCGAGCATATCCCGGATCACCCCACGGGCCTCGACGAGATGACCCGCGTCCTCCGTCCGGGAGGAACGCTGATCTTGGGCACGCCGGATTACAGTCGGTGGTTGTGGTGGGTGCTGGAGTGGATCTATGGGAAGATTTTGCCCGGCGGCTATGCCCAGGAGCACATCACTCACTTTACTCGGGCCAGCCTGAGCCAGCGGCTGACTGTCTGCGGGTACACGATCCAGGATCTGAAATACGTGGGCTTCTGCGAGATGATCTTCCGAGCCCAGAAGAGCGGGGGGTCCGGTGACGGCTGGTCCTGATCGGGTCACGCTCCCGGTGATGAGATGACGGGGGGTGAAAGCGAGTCCCGGGAGACGGCGGTCAAAGACAGTGCGCCCAGAGCGGAACCGGTGGTGTCTCTCCAGGTCGGCCCTTGGGCCACCGTCCTGGTCCTGCTCCTGGCGATGGCGGCGTATGTGGACTGCCTCAGCTACCAATTCGTCTGGGACGACGTCCTCATGCTGGTGCAGACCCAGAATCTCCGGGACCTTCGGAATCTGCCCCAATTCCTGCGGACGGATTTCAGCACAATCACCAGCGGGGCCATCGAAGGCGGGTACTACCGTCCCACCTTGGCCATGTCCCTGACCCTCGAGACGAAACTGTGGGGATTGACGCCGGCGCCGTTTCACCTCACCAATTTGCTGCTCCATGTCTTGGCGACGTTCCTTGTCTCTCGTCTCGTCCTGGCCATGGGGGGGACGTCCATTGCAGCCCTTTTCGCCACCCTCATTTTTGCCATCCATCCGGTGCATGTTGAAGCTGTGGTGTGGGTTGCCGCCCGACAAGAACTCCTGATGACCATCGGCGTCCTCGGCTGCATCCTCAGCTATCAGCGCTGGAAGGTGCCCGGCCGATGGCGGGCCTTGGCGGGAGTGGCGGCCCTGCTATTCTTGACGCTGGCCCTCCTCTCCAAAGAGCCTGCCGTCGTCCTGCCTGCACTGCTCGTGCTGAGCGACGTCACGGCCCTGTCCCCCAGGGATCCGACGCAGGGCCCGGCGGTGTGGCGCCCGGCGCTCCGCCGTTCTCTCCCCTTTTGGTTCGTTACGGCCGCCTTTGCCATCTTCCGGCTTCCCACCCTCCGTCACATCGCGGGTGATCAGCTGCATCCCGAGGCCCTCTGGCAGCGCCTGCCCGGAGCACTGGAGACCCTGGCGCGCTACGTGGAGATCCTTTTGGTCCCCACGCGCATGTCCCCCATATACGCCCTGAGTCGACCCGCATCCTTCTTCGACCCTTGGGCAGTCTTCGGCCTACTCCTCGGAGCCGGCCTGGTCTTTCTCCTGATCCTCTGGAGGCACCGGCTCCCGTTGGCATCCTTCGGGATCGGATGGTTCCTGATCACCGTCGCACCAATCGTGGACCTCGTGCCCTTGTCGCTGAGAGAGATGGGGTTGACCGATCGGTATCTGTACCTCCCCTCGGTGGGCACGTCCCTCCTCCTGGCCCTAGGCATCACCGGCCTGATCGAGGCGCCCCCAGGGCCGACATGCCGCCTCCGGAACCTGGCAGGCTGGGCCGCAGTGGTTCTCATACTGGTCTCGTACCCCTGGTCCCTGCTTCGTTACGCACCCGTCTGGCGGAGCGACCTTACCCTGTTTACTCGCATGGTAGAGACCGCCCCCCAGTCCCCAAGCGCCCAGTTCAACCTTGGACTGGCGTATCTCAGGGGAAATGATATCCCTCGCGCAACAGCCTCGCTGGAAAGGGCCGTCCGCCTCGACCCCGCCTTACCTCGACCCCGCACGATTCTGGCGCTCCTTTATGTGCTGCGGGGTCGCACGCTCGAAGGCTTCCGCCTCTTTGACGCCGTGGCCTCTCGGGGACCGACGGAGCGGGACTACTACGTTTGCCGTGCCGCGGCCCATCTCTTTGCGGGGCAGCCGCTGGAGGCTCTGGCTGTGGCCGAAGAGGGGACGCGCCGGTTTCCTCTCGATGCGTACGTCCGATATCGCAAGGCAAATGCCCTGGAGGCCGCGGGGCGCATAGCCGAGGCAAGGGAAGAGTACTACCGGGTCGTAGCCTTGCGGCCGGACTTTTTCCAGGCACTAGAGGCGCTTGGCAACCTTCTCGCGAGCTCCGGTCAGGCAACCGAGGCAGCTCGCTACTTCCGCCAGGCCAGCGAGATTCACCCCGATCGGGTCCAGCCCGTCCGGGCGCTCGCCCTGCTGGCTGAAGGCCAGGGACAGCGCGCCGAGGGGCTCAATTACTGGCGGCGGGTCATCGAGCTTGCCCCCAACGGGGAGGCCGTGCGGGAGGCGGTCTCTCACATCCGCCGCTTGGAGCGGGAGGTTGGGGCTCCCGAAACGGCTCCACTGGGATCCGATCCGCCGGGCACGTGACGGTCATGAATTCACTGCCCATGACGCCGTATCTCTCCCTTGGTCGACTGGACCTGCCATGACGATCATCTTCGCATTCATCGCTGGAACCCTGATTGGGAGCTTCCTAAACGTGTGCGTCCACCGCCTTCCGAGAGAAGAGAGCATTATCCGTCCCCGCTCCCGATGCCCGGCGTGCCAGGCGCAGATCCGGGCTATCGACAACATCCCCCTGATCAGTTTCTTGCTCCTGGGCGCCCGCTGCCGGGATTGTGGCAACCCCATTGCCTGGCGTTACCCGCTGGTGGAGGCGTTGACGGGAACCCTCTTCGCCATGACCGTCGCGCGGTTCGGGGTGACGCCCCGGGCGGCGCTCCTGCTGGCGTTCCTCAGTGGGCTGGTTGTGGTGAGCTTCATTGACCTCGACCACCAGATCATCCCCAATGTCGTCACGCTGCCCGGCATCCCGCTGGGGCTGCTGGCCGGCCTGTTGCTGGGGGAGCCTCCGCTCCTAGACCGGGTGATGGGGACGCTCCTCGGTGCCGGATTCCTGTACCTGGTCCTTTTCTACGGCGGGGCCCTGTTCGGCCAGGAGGCCATGGGTGAGGGGGATCTGAACCTCATCGCACTGGTGGGCGCCTTTCTTGGATGGAAGGCTGTGGCGCTCACGATCTTCCTTGGCTGCCTGTTCGGATCGGCCGTGGGTCTCGCCCTGATCGCCAGCCGGCGCCTGAGCCGCCGCCAGCACATCCCCTTTGGCCCATTCCTCTCGCTGGGAGCCGTGGTGGCTCTCTTCTGGGGCGACCGATTGATCGCCTGGTATCTCCGGCTTATGTGAGCATCGGCGGCCTCAGCGGCCGCCCTCCCCGTGTACGTGCCCCTCTGCAGTTTCGAGGCGCCCTCGGATGCGTTGCACCTCCGGGTCGTCGGGCGGAAGGGACGTGAGGATCGCACGCAGCTGGTCCCGGGCCTCTTCCCAGGCCCCGCGCTGTTCCGCCGCGGCAGCCAGGACGTATCGGGGCAGGAGCAGGTCCCCATCCAGCCGCAGTGCCGCCAGGGCGGCGGCC
>Ga0181539_1000241_pt1 | contig 66457 bp, 56 predicted proteins | sample PEATcosm2014_Bin_46_FD_119767 | JGI IMG/M metagenome (GOLD analysis project Ga0181539, IMG submission 119767) | Peatland microbial communities from MTU Mesocosm Facility, Houghton, MI, USA - PEATcosm2014_Bin23_60_metaG | ecosystem: Environmental > Terrestrial > Soil > Wetlands > Peat | place...
CTGCGGTCGCGGCGCGCGCGTCAACCAAACCTTGAAGGCCGCCAGCACGCCGACAATGCCGCCGATGACGACGTCGATGGTCATGGCGTCGCTGTTCTGGAAGCCGACCAGCCACGGCGATACGATCAGGACAAGCCCGGCGATCAGAATGAACCATTCCTCCCAGACCGCGAAAGCCGCCAACGCCGCAATCGACGGCACCGCAATGATGATGCCGACGACCAAAGCGGTCTGCCATTGCGCGCCGGTCGACAGATCGAACAGCCACGGTGAGAGGAGCAGGACGCCGCTGAGGATGAGGTTCGCCACGTCGCACAGCCGCACGCTCGACCAGTCGTCCATAATGCCCTCCGAGGAGGCCGAACCAGAGCGCGCCCGCCGCGCGCGGTGTTCGGCGCTCGGGCAACCGCATGCTCGCGCATCGGTTCCGGCGAACCCTGCGGAGGCCGGTGCGCCATGACCGCAGCGCTTGAAATCGAGGACGGCTTTTCCGAGGCCGAGATCGAAGCCGGCCGGCGGCTGTTCGCCGGCGAATGGAATTTTCTCTCGGCGGCGGGCTCGCTCGATTCGCTGCCGCCGATGAGCGGGCCCGAGATCGCATTCGCCGGCCGCTCCAATGTCGGAAAATCCTCGCTGATCAATGCGCTCACCGGCCGTCGAGCGCTGGCGCGCACATCCAATACGCCGGGCCGCACCCAGGAATTGATCTTCTTCGGCGGCGATCACCGGCTCACGCTGGTCGATATGCCGGGCTACGGTTACGCGGCCGCGGCGAAGAGCAAGGTCGTCACCTGGACCCGGCTCATTCACGAGTATCTGAACGGGCGCGCCACCCTGGCGCGCGTTTATGTGCTGATCGATGCACGCCACGGCCTGAAAGCCGCCGACGACGCCATTTTCGACACGCTCGGAAAAGCCGCGGTGAGCCACGAAATCGTGTTGACCAAATGCGACCAGGTCGAAGACGCCGAGCTGGTCGAGCGGATCGAAGCGGTCAAGGCGGCGATGCGCAAACGGCCGGCGGCCTTTCCCGATCTGCTCGCCACCTCGGCGCGAACCGGCGCCGGCATCGAGCAATTGCGCGCCGCGGTCGCCCGGCTCTTGGCCGAGCGCGAGCGCTGAAGGCGGCCCTTTCCGCTACGTCGCCGAGCCTCTCGAGCATTGTCGTCGGCCCGTCCCGCGGCTAGAAGACTTTCGCCAATGCCGGGAAATCAATGCCCATGAGCACGAACGAGCCCATCAGTCCCGAGGTGAAAGCCCGCATCCTTGCCGAAGCCCTGCCCTATATGCAGCGCTACGACGAGGAAATCGTCGTCATCAAATACGGCGGCCACGCCATGGGCGCGGAAAATCTGGCGCGCGAATTCGCCCGCGATATCGTGCTGTTGGAGCAAACCGCGATCAATCCGGTGGTCGTGCATGGCGGCGGCCCGCAGATCGAAGCCATGCTCAAGCAGGTCGGCGTGCAATCGCACTACGCGGCTGGGCTGCGCATCACCGATGCGAAGACGCTCGAAATCGTCGAAATGGTGCTGGCCGGCTCCATCAATAAGCAGATGGTCGGCTACATCAACGAAGCCGGCGGCAAGGCCATCGGGTTATGCGGCAAGGACGGCAATATGGTCATCGCGCGCAAGCTGACGCGCACCGTGATCGATCCCGATTCGGCGATCGAGCAGGTGGTCGATCTCGGCTTCGTCGGCGAGCCGGATAAAGTCGACACCACCGTGCTCGATACGATCCTCGGCCGCGAGCTGATCCCGGTGCTGGCGCCGGTCGCCGCGGCGCCGAACGGCGGCACCTTCAACGTCAACGCCGACACCTTCGCCGGAGCCATCGCCGGCGCGTTGAAGGCGAAGCGGCTTTTGCTCCTGACCGACGTACCGGGCGTGCTCGACAAGTCGAAAAACCTGATCAAGGAATTGTCGGTCAATGACGCGCGCCGCTTGATCGCCGACGGCACGATCTCCGGCGGCATGATCCCCAAGGTGGAAACCTGCATCGAGGCGCTCGACCGCGGCGTCGAGGGCGTGGTGATCCTCAACGGCAAGGTGCCGCACGCGGTGCTGCTCGAACTGTTCACCGAACTGGGTGCCGGCACGCTCATTCATAGTTAGTGTTTTGACCTCCCGAACCTGGTTTGCACTGGCGCCCGGCATCGCCGCGGGCACCGCGCTCGGCGTCTCCGACGTGCTGACGAAGATCACGCTTGGCGCGGGCGCCGACGTGCTCACGGTATTGTCGTTCCGCAGCCTGGTCGGCGTCGCTTTCGTCGCGAGCTGGCTGCGCTTCGGGCCGAAGCCCGATGCCGATGCGCGCGTGCGCAATATCTCGCTGCTCATCGGCCTGATGTTCGCCGGCCTCATCTTTTGTTTGTTCAAGGCGATCGACGCAATCGACGTGCCGACGGCGATCCTGGCCTATTTCACGTATCCGCTGCTGACCGGATTGAGCGCAGCCCTATTCGGTCTCGAACCCCTGCGCTGGAGAGGGGTGCTGTGCGCGGTGACGGCATTTTTTGGGCTGGCCGTCATGATCGGTGCGCACCCGTCGGGACTGGGTTTCGCCGGCGTCGGCTATGCGCTCGGCGCCGCCAGCTTTCGCACAGCGGTGCTCTTGACCACCCGCGCTTATCTGGTCGGCGCCGACGCGCGACTGACGACCTGGTACTCGATGATATCGTCGACCGCGATCTTCAATTGCGATATCGGCGGCAACGCAGACCTGGAATGCGCCGCAGACCGAGATCGGCTGGGCGTGCCTGGTGGCGATGAGTCTCGCGACAACGGCAGCGATATTGTTCATCTTCGTATCGACGGTCCGCATCGGCCCGTTCCAGACCGCGCTGATCCTGAATCTCGAACCGCTGACGACTCTCCTTCTGAGCGCCGTCGTGCTTGGTCAGGCGGTCACGCCGGTCCAGGCTCTCGGCAGCGCCGTCATGCTGGCGGCCCTGGTCGGCTTCCAATTGTGGCGGTGAGGACGATCCCCTTGGCCATCGCGTTCCGGCCCCAGACGATGTAAGCTCGACAGCAAAACTGCCAGGAGGAAACCATGCACAAGCCGCCCAAAGCCACGGCGCCGGGTCGCGCCGAATCCGAACAATCAAGCCGCTTGGCCTTCCGCTGCAATTGCCACAGCTCGCGGCGGCAATTCTTGGCCGGCGCCGCGGCGTTCGGCGCGGCGCCCCTTGCGGCCGCGTTGCCCGGCGGCCCGACGCCGGCGCGCGCCGCGGCAGCGAAGTTGATCGACACGCATCATCATTTCTATCCGCCGGCCTACCAGAAGATCCAGATCGACTGGGAAGACCAGCATAAGGTTCCCCACTTCGCGGTGCAGAGCTCCTGGACGCCGGACAGCGACATCGAGGCGATGGACAAGAACGGCATCACGACGAGCATGCTGTCGCTCGCCTCCACGCCGGGCGTCTGGTTCGATGGCGGCGCCGAGAAGGCGCACGACATGGCGCGGCTTTGCAGCGACTATGCCGCCGAGATGGTGCGCAACCGACCCGGCCGCTACGGCCTGTTCGCGCCGTTGTCGATGCTCGATGCCGACGCCACCCTCAAAGAGATCGAATATGTTTTCGATACGCTCAAGGCCGACGGCGTCAACCTGCAGACCAATTACGGAGACAAATGGCTCGGCCATCCGAGTTTCAAGCCGGTGCTGGAAGAACTCGATCGCCGCAAGGCTTTGGTCTATGTCCACCCGCTGGTCGCGACGTGTTGCAGCAACCTCAGCGTCGGCACCTTTCCGGCGGTCATCGAGGTGCCGCACGACACCACGCGCACGATCGTCAGCCTGCTGCTCAGCGGCAGATTCGCGGCGCTTCGCGACATCCGATGGCTGTTTTCGCATGCCGGCGGCACCATCCCGATGCTGGCCGGCCGCATCGCGGCGTTCTACGACCAGCGGGCCCGCGCTCCCGGCGGATTTGCGCCCGACGGCATCGAGGCCGAATTGCGCCGGCTCTATTACGATACCGCGAATGCGACGCATGCCGCCTCGATCGCGGCGCTGCTGAAGCTCGCGCCGGTTTCGCAAGTCACCTACGGAACCGATTATCCGTATTTTCCGCTCGATCAAATCGACAATCTGCGCCAGCTTGGCTTGGCACCCGCCGATTTGGATGCGATCTCGCACGGCAATGTCGCACGCCTCGTGCCACGGCTGAGCGCGTAAGGTCGACGCGCCGCGGCCACATTTCCGTCAGCGCTCCGCATCGGTCAAATGCATCAAATGCAGTTGATTCAAATCCTTGTCCCGTGTCACAAACTCGGCCAAGTTTGCGCTGAGACTTCCCCCCTAGCTATTCGCAAAACAAAATATATCTGAACGACGACGGTGAGGTTGCAACCATGCGCGGGCTGCACAACAACTCGTTCGATCCGCAAACGCTCGTCGTTCTGGAAACGGCCTTCGACGAAGCTTGGCTGACGCTGAAGGCGGTCGGCAATACGACGGTGAAGCCCGACGAGCTGGCGCGCTGCATGCTGCGGCTTGCGCTGGAGGGCGAACGCGACCCGGTGCGATTGCACGACGGCGCGCTCAAGGGCCTGCTCCCGGCGACGGCTTGGCGCGAGGCCGGTTGAAGGCCTCAGGCGAACGGCCGCGCGCATCGACTTCAGGAATGGGCGCTCAACAAGGCGACGCCGGCGACCAACACACCGGCCAGCGTCCCGATCAGTAATGCCAGCACATATGGAATGGATTTACGCAGCTTTCGTCCCATCGATCGCCCCCGCGCATTCCTCACCGCAGCATCCTTTCCGAAACCCGGTTCCCCCGAACGCGGTTCATGTTCTAAAAGTGATTCGGGAAACGACCAAACCCGCAACGCCGCAAAGCATCGCCGCAAACCATGGCAATAACGAGTCGAGAGACTTTGCAAGGCGGCGCCGAAGGCTACGGCAAGCCCGGTTTCAAGCACGTCGAAACCTGGGTGTTCGATCTCGATAACACCCTGTACCCGCATCATCTCAATCTGTGGCAACAGGTCGACGAGCGCATCCGCGACTACATCGTCGACTTCCTCAAGATCACGCATGACGAAGCGTTCCGGCTACAGAAGGATTATTACCGCCGCTACGGCACCACCATGCGCGGCTTGATGGAGGAACACGGCCTCGAACCGGACCAATTCCTCGAAATCGTGCATCGGATCGATCACTCGCCGCTCGAGCCCAACCCGGCGCTCGGCGCGGCGATCGCCAAGCTGCCCGGCCGCAAATTCATTCTCACCAATGGCACGCGCCACCATGCCGACGCGGTGATGCGCCGGCTCCAAATCGAGCAGCACTTCGACGACGTGTTCGATATCAAAGCGGCGGAACTGGAGCCGAAGCCGGGACGCCGGGTCTACGAGCGCTTCCTCGCCCGCCACCAGGTGGATCCCTCGAAAGCCGCCATCTTCGAGGACCTGGCGCGCAACCTCGAAGTGCCGCATGCCCTTGGCATGACCACCGTGCTGGTGGTCCCGGATGGTGCCCGCGTCGTCTTGCGCGAGGAGTGGGAGCTCGCCGGCCGCGATGCGCCGCACGTCGATCACGTTACCGACGATCTCGCCGGATTCTTGCGCGGCATCGCGGCCGGGCGCGCCGACGACTAGAGTCTCCTCCGCTCGTCCCCGCGAAAGCGGGGACCCAGAACTGCCGCGACGCCGGCGCGTGACGTCTGGATTCCCGCATTCGCGGGAATGAGCGGAATCGGGGCTGCTTGACATCGCTTCGAGCTAACCCGACAAACCGCGCAGCGGGGACCTTGAGTTTATGACGTCAGCCGGAACCACGGAAAATCTTGCCCATACCGTCGACGCCGCGTTCGAGCGGCGCGACGAAATCGGCCCGTCCACCAAAGGCGAAGTTCGCGACGCGGTCGAAGAGGCGCTCGACTTGCTTGACCGCGGCGCCGCCCGCGTCGCCGAACGGGGCGCCGACGGCACTTGGCGGGTCAATCAATGGCTCAAGAAAGCGGTGCTGCTGTCGTTTCGGCTGAACGACATGAGCGCAATACCGGGCGGACCAGGCCATGCGGTGTGGTGGGACAAGGTGCCGTCGAAATTCGACGATTGGGACGAAGCGCGGTTTCGCGGCGCCGGTTTCCGCGCGGTACCGGGCTGTGTGGTGCGGCGCTCCGCCTATATCGCGCCCGGCGCGGTGCTGATGCCGTCGTTCGTCAATCTCGGCGCCTATGTCGATCAGGGCACCATGATCGACACCTGGGCCACGGTCGGTTCCTGCGCGCAGATCGGCAAGCATTGTCACATTTCCGGCGGCGTCGGCATCGGCGGCGTGCTCGAACCGCTGCAGGCCGGCCCGGTGATCATCGAGGACAATTGTTTCATCGGCGCGCGCTCGGAGGTCGCCGAAGGCGTCATCGTGCGCGAGGGTTCGGTGCTGTCGATGGGCGTCTTCATCGGCGCCTCGACCAAGATCGTCGACCGCGACAGCGGCGAGATCGTGCAGGGCGAGGTGCCGGCCTATTCGGTGGTCGTGCCGGGCACGATGCCGAGCAAGGCCCCCTCCCTTCCCGCCCCCGCAAGCGGGGGCGGGAAGGGAGGGGGCCCGGCGCCAAATCTCTACTGCGCCGTCATCGTCAAGCGCGTCGACGAGAGGACGCGCGCCAAGACCAGCATCAACGAACTGCTTCGCGATTGAAGCCCAAATAGCGAGTCCAAGTCGCGCCGATGGATTGGACCTATCTCCTCAACAGTTTCGACGGCCGCATCAGTCGTAAGACATTCTGGATCGCGATGGCCGCGCTGACGGTGGCCGAGCTGTTCGGCCATTTCTTCGCCGAGGCGATCCAGGGCGACAGGCTCAGCGCCATCGTCGACTTGGCGTTCACCTACCCCGAATTCGCCATCGCAACGAAGCGCGCCCACGACCGCAATCTGCCGCTCTGGCTTCTGATCGCGTTCTTCGGCGCCGGAGCGGTGCTCGATCTCTTCGCCGTTCTCGAAATGACCGGCTCGGACGATGAGCCGAACGTGCTCTCGCTCGCCGTCGCGCTGCCGTTCACGATGCTCGGCCTCGCTCTCTTGTTCGAGCTTGGATTCCGCCGGGGCACGATCGGCCCGAATCCGCATGGGCCGGACCCGCTGGCGTAGAACCCAGGTCAGCCGCGGACTTGACTGGACACCGCGCCGCGATCACCACTGCCGCACATGACCGCCGATCCCGTCGCCATCGCCCGCGATCTCGTCCGCTGCCGCTCGGTCACGCCGGACGAAGGCGGCGCGCTGTCCTACCTCCAGGGTCTGTTGGCGCAAGCGGGCTTCACGGTGCACCGCACCGTGTTCGCCGAGCCCGGCACCGCGCCGGTCGATAATCTTTACGCCCGCATCGGCACGGCAAAACCCAATCTCGTTTTCGCCGGCCATACCGATGTGGTGCCGGCCGGCAACGAGGCGTCGTGGGCGCACCCGCCCTTCGCCGGTGAAATCGTCGGCGAGAACCTCTACGGCCGCGGCGCCGTCGACATGAAAGGCGGCATCGCCGCTTTCGTCGCGGCGGCGCTCGATTATCTCGACGCCAAGGGCGGCAAACCTGCGGGCTCGATCTCGCTCCTCATCACCGGCGACGAGGAAAGCGTCGCCGTCAACGGCACGATCAAGCTGCTCAAATGGGCGGCGGAGCGCGGCGAGACCTTCGATCACTGCATTCTCGGCGAGCCGAGCAATGTCGAAGCCATAGGCGACACCATCAAGGCCGGCCGGCGCGGCTCGCTCAACGGCACGCTCGTCGTCAAGGGCCGCCAGGGTCACGTCGCTTACCCCGACCGCGCCGACAATCCGATTCGCGGCCTCGTCACGCTGATCGCGGCGCTGCAGGCTCCGCTCGATCAAGGCAGCGAGCATTTCGCACCGTCGCACCTCGAATTCACCTCCATCGATGTCGGCAATCCGACCGTCAACCTCATTCCGGGCGAAGCGCGGGCGCGCTTCAACATCCGCTACAACGACTGCCACGGCCAGACCGCGCTCAGGGCCCTGATCGAGCGCCGCGCCGAGGCCATGGCGGCCGGCAAGCTGCATTATGCCTTCGAATGGCAGCCCTCGAATGCCGACGTGTTCGTCACCAAGCCCGGCCCGTTCACCGATCTTGCCACCTCGGCCATCGCCGAAGTGACCGGCCGCAAGCCCAAGCTGTCGACCAGCGGCGGCACGTCGGACGCCCGTTTCATCAAGGATTATTGCCCGGTGCTCGAGTTCGGCCTGGTCGGGCAGACCATGCATCAGACCGACGAATGCACGCCGATAGCCGATCTCGTCACCCTCACCGCGATCTACCGGCGGATCATCGAGCGCTATTTCGCTTAAGACGGAAGATGGCACTTTAACAATAATGCCCTAATCCGTTCACCATTCCGCCCGAGAGTGCCGGAATGCTCTTGATTTGAACCAAAGACAGGCGAAAGACTTCTAAGAAGTGGGCGACTATCCGTTCGGGTGTTCAATATGCGTCCCGCCAGCATTTACGCTTCCCGCTTTTCCGCCGCGCTCTTCGCGGCAGCGTTCGCCGTGCCGTTCGCTGCACCGGCGAGCGCCGGTGTCGCGATTTCGATCGACAAAAGCTCGCAACAGATGTCGGTGTCGGTGGACGGCGCGTCGCTTTACACGTGGCCGGTTTCGACCGGCCGGCCCGGCTATGACACGCCGAACGGCAATTTCAAGCCGAACCGCATGGATGCCGACCACTTCTCGCAAGAGTGGGACAATGCGCCGATGCCAAATACGATCTTTTTCGATCTGCACGGCCATGCCATCCATGGCTTCTTCGACGTGAAGCACCTTGGCCGCGCCGTTTCGCACGGCTGCGTAAGGCTGTCGCCCGAGCATGCCGCAACGCTGTTCAGCCTGGTCAAGGCCGAGGGCATGGCCAACACCAGCGTCACCGTCGCCGGTCGCACGCCTGGCGGCGACACCGCGCCGGTGGCGCGCACCCGCCTTCCGGAGAATGAAATCGTCTATTCGGCCGCGCCGCCGCCGATCGCGCCGCAATATCAGCAAGCTCCACCGCAATATCAGCCACCCCCGCCGCAATCCGCGCAGCAGCGGTCGCAATTTCCTCCGCAGCCGCCGCCGTATTATGGCCAGCCCGCTTTCGGCCAGCCCTATTACGCGCAGCCGGCCTATGGACCGCCGGTCTATCGGCAATGGTAGTCGGGCCGTTCACGCCGTAGTGAGCGGCGTGTTGCCCATGAGGCGCGTGTCGGCAACGGAAATGACATAGTCTCGGGCGTCCGTTCTTTGGGGAGAGACGTCATCATGTCGATCGTTCGTGGATTATGCTGCGCCGTCGCAGCCGTCGCTTGCACGCTTGCCGCGCCCGCCGGCGCGCAATTGCTCGACCATAAGGACCTGTCCTACGACATCGCCAGAACCATCGCCGAAGGCGCGATCGCGGCGTGCAAGGACAGGGGCTATGCCACTTCCGCCGTGGTCGTCGATCGCGACGGCGAAACGCTGATCGCGATGCGCGGCGACAGAACCGGCCCGCATTCGATGGAAAATGCGCGCCGCAAGGCTTACACGGCACTCACGTTCAAACAAACGACCAGCGAATACGCCAAGAAGTGGAACGACGGTAATCCCGTCGTCCGCGCCCAGGTGACCTTGCCTAACATCATTGCCAATCCGGGCGGGGTTCCGATCAAGGTCGGCGATGACGTGATCGGCGGCGTCGCCGTCTCCGGATCGCCGGGATTCGACGAAGACTGCGTCAATGCCGCCCTCGACAAGGTGAAAGACCAGTTGAAGTAGCCGATCTATCATCCCCGCACGGCGGGGCAGGCTTTCAGTCCGGCTTCTGGAACTTGAGCACGAAATTGTCGACCGGCATGTTCGGCTTGTAGCTCGGGAAGTCGTGCGTGTCGTCGGGGTGGCGCCAGAAATTGCCTTCCGCGACGAAGCGGAAGCCGGCCGCTTCGATTTCCTGACGCAGCGTGCTCTCTTCAATGCGATGCAGCGTCTTGGCGACCGAGATGCCCTGGCCCGGCAGCGCCGCGTGATCGGCGATCACCAGAAAGCCGCCGGGCTTGAGCGCTGAGTAGAGCTTGCGGTCCATCGCGGCGCGGTCGACGGTCATGTAGCTCGTGTCGTGGTAGTAAAACAGAAACGTGATCAGATCGAGCGGCGGCGCACCCGCCGGCACCGGGTCGTCGAACGGCGCCACGTCGGCTGTGGCGTCTTTCATCGCCGGCGTCGCCATCCGCGCAGCGAAACTGGCTTTGCCCTTGTCGCCGAGATCTGGCGGGTTCTGGCCGAACACCATGCCGTTCGGCGCCACCGCGCGCGCCAACAGCTCGGTGCTGTAGCCGCCGCCGGCGCCCATATCGAGAACTTTCATGCCGGGGCGCACGCCGGCAAAGGCGAGAAACGGCGCCGGATCGCGGCGCTGATCGGCCTGCCGATCGGCCTCGCTGCGGTCCGGCGCCGCGAGTAACGCGGCGTAATCGGGCGTCGCCTGCGCCCGTGCGCTGTTACTCCCAAGACCCGCCATCAAGACCGCCAAGCCAAATGCCGCGGCGGTATATCCCATACGCGCGTGTGCTGCGATCATTCCATCCTCCCGGCGGTTATCCGTTACTTGCGCATACCAATAGCCTATGGCGTATCGAACACCACTCCGACCGGAGACGTCGCCCGCTATTGGGCTCCCTTATCACTGTGTAATTGTTGTGGAAAAGCTGGGGATAAGCTTGTGAATAACATGGGGACAGCGGCTTTGACAGCCGGGCCCGCCGGGAGAATGGCTCGATGCGATCAAATCTTGTGAATTGCCGGCATAAGTGCGGAAATATCCGAGCAATCAATGCCTTCTGACCTCCCCGCGCATGGACCGGCGACGGTGATGGCGGCCTTCGTGACCGAGGAAAAATCGGCGCGCAAGGTCACCGACATTATTGTCGAAAGTTTTCTAGCCGACGAGGTCGCCGTCAGCCTCGCCGAGGTATCGCAAGGCCAATGGCGGGTGACGATTTATTGGCGCGCCATGCCCAACGAAAACGCGCTGCGGGCGCTGGTCGCCGCCGCGGCCGGACCCGAAGCGGCCGCGGCGCTCGCCTTCGAGCGGCTCGCGGCCAAGGATTGGGTGAGCGAGAGTCTCGCAGGCTTGAAGCCGGTTCCAGCCGGCCGCTTCGTCGTGCATGGCGCGCATGATCGCGGCGCGATCCCGCAGAACCGGATCGGCATCGAGATCGAAGCGGCACTCGCCTTCGGCACCGGCCATCACGGCACCACGCGCGGCTGTCTCCTTGCGCTCGACCGGCTATGCAAGTCGCTGCGCGGCAATATCCGCGCGGCGCCACGCATTCTCGACCTCGGCACCGGCACCGGCGTGCTCGCCATCGCCGCCGCGCGCGCGTTGCGCCGGCGCGTGCTCGCCACCGATATCGACCCCGACGCCGTGCGCGTCGCGCGGGAGAACGCCGGGCTCAACGGCGTGCGTCCGGCGCTCGAAGTCGTGACGGCGGCAGGGCTTACCGCTCCGGCGATCCGGGCGCGCGCGCCGTTCGATCTGGTGTTCGCCAATATACTATTGCGGCCGCTGCAACACCTCGCCGCACCGCTCTCGAGCATCGTCGCGCCCGGCGGCCGCATCGTCCTTTCCGGCATCCTTGCCGCCCAGGCCAATGCGGCGCTCGCCGCTTATCGCGGGTTGCCGCTGGAACGGCGGATCGATGTGGACGGCTGGACGACGCTCGTCCTGCGGCGACCGGCGCCCAAGCCTTGCAGCGTTGCCGCTGGCCGCCATGCCCCATAGATTGCCGTCTATGTTCGAAGCCCGGTTCCAATCCTTCGACGATCGCGGCGAGCGCAGCGCGACGGCAGCTCGCCTCGCGGCACTGCGCGCGGAGCTCAAAAAGCGCGGTCTCGACGGCTTCATCGTGCCGCGCGCCGACCGCTATCAGAATGAGTATGTGCCGCCCTCTTCCGAGCGGCTCGCCTGGCTCACCGGCTTCACCGGCTCCGCAGGCGCGGCGATCGTGCTCGCCGACCGCGCCGCGATCTTCGTCGACGGCCGCTACCAGGTTCAGGTGCGCGAGGAAGTGGACGCCACCGCATTTTCCGTGGAGCATCTGGTCGAACGTCCGCCGGCGATCTGGATCGATGAAAATGTCCCGGCGGGCGCGAAGCTCGGCTATTCGCCGTGGCTGCATACGGTCGATGGCGCCGAGCGGCTCGCCAAGGCTTGCGCCGCCGCAGGGGCGAGCCTCGTCGCCGTCGACGAAAACCCGGTGGACGCCTGTTGGACCGACCGGCCGCAACCGCCGCTCGGCGCCGTCGCGCTGCACGATCTGCGCTATGCCGGCGAGACTGTCACAGCAAAGCTTAAGCGCATCGGCGCCGAAATCGAAAAGCTCAAAGCCGACACGCTCGTGGTTTCCGATCCGCACGCGGTGTCATGGCTGTTCAACATCCGCGGCAGCGACGTGCCGCACACGCCGGTGACGCTCGCCTTCGCCACGGTGCCGAAAGAAGGACGGCCAGTGCTCTATATCGACGGCCGCAAGCTCGGCAACGATGTCCGGCGCAGCCTCGAGGAATTGACCGAAGTCCGCGCGCCCGAGGATTTCGAGCGCGATCTCGTAGCCCTCGGCAAATCGCAACGCGCCGTGGGTCTCGATCCGGCCATCTGTCCCGAAGCGATTGCGCGGCTTGTCGTCGAAAACGGCGGCAAGGTTTTGCGCGGCAGCGACCCGATCGCGCCGATGAAAGCGGTCAAGAACACAGCCGAGATCGCCGGCGCCCGCGCCGCGCAACAGCGCGACGGCGTGGCGATGACGCGCTTCCTCGCCTGGTTCGACGGCGAAGCCCCGCGCGGACGCTTGACCGAAATCGAAGCGGTCGAGGCGCTGGAGAGCTTTCGCCGCGACACCGGCCTGCTCAAGGACGTGTCGTTCCCCACCATCGCCGGCGCCGGCGCCGACGGCGCCATCGTGCATTACCGCGTCAGCCGGCGGACCAACCGGCGCATCGCGCCGGGCGAACTCTTTCTGGTCGATTCCGGCGGCCAATACGAGGACGGCACCACCGACATCACCCGCACCATCGCGGTGGGCGCGCCGAGCGCCGCCATGCGCCGGAATTTCACGCTGGCCCTCAAGGGCCATATCGCCATCGCCCGCGCGGTGTTTCCGGACGGCACCAGCGGCGCGCAGCTCGACACCTTCGCGCGGCAGTTCTTGTGGCGGCACGGGCTCGATTTCGATCACGGCACCGGACACGGCGTCGGCAGCTATCTGTCGGTGCACGAGGGCCCGGCGCGCATCTCGAAACTCGGCGGCGCGCCGCTCCAGCGCGGCATGATCCTGTCCAACGAGCCCGGCTACTATCGCACCGGCGCCTACGGCATCCGCATCGAAAATCTGATCCTGGTCGTCGAAGCCACGCCTGTGGCCGATGCCGAAAAGCCGCTCAATGCCTTCGAGACGCTGACGCTCGCGCCGATCGACACCCGCCTCGTCGAATCCGCGCTGTTGACCGGCGAAGAACTCGCCTGGCTCGACGCCTATCACGCCCGCGTGCGCGACACGCTGGCGCCGCTCCTCGACGCGCCGACGCGGGGGTGGCTGATTGCGGCGACGGCGCCGCTGGGGTGAGCGACCTGCGGCGATCCTCGCCCGTTCATTTGGAGTTCTCGGGACTCAAATGCTGGCTCGGCTCCATACGTTCATGGAGCATCCGAACGATCTCGATTAGATCCGGTCCCACCGCACGATAATAGAGGACATGGACCGGATGCTTTACGTCTGTATCCCGATCGTGGCTCCGTGCATTTCGAATGTGAAAGCTGCGAAGTCCGGTGGAGAGTTCAACGCGATCCCGTGTCGTCGGTCCGGTTGGGTCGTCAGCAATCTTACGGATCGCCGCCAAAATGATTGCCGCATATCGGCGTCTGGCTTGCGTGCCCCAGCGTTCTTCGCTGGTGGTTAGAATACGTGAAAAATCGATTTCTGCGAGGCGCGAAAGGCGATAACGCCTCATCGCTCAGCGAACCGGCTTATCAGAAACAAGAGTTTCGAAATATTGGTCCAGATCGGCGTCAGCGACTTCCGTATATTCGCCGCGCTCGAGCGCCTCGATGCCGGCCTTAATCTGGGTACGCAATGCTATGAGTTTGAGCGCATCCTCACGCCGACGTTGTTGAAGGGTACGCAACGCATCCCGCACAGCTTCGCTGGCGTTCTGGTACTCGCCGGACTTCACCGCTTTCTCGATGAAAGCATCCTGCTCGGGAGTGAGGCTAATGTTACGGGTCGGCATTGTTTCCGCATCCAGACAATGTCAATCTAACATGTATGGCAAGCTTTGCCAATATCAGCCGATGAGCTCCGCCCATTCGTCTTCGGTCAAAACCGCGACACCGAGCTTTTTCGCTTCCGCGAGCTTCGAGCCGGCGCCTGGGCCGGCGACGACGTAATCGGTCTTCTTCGACACCGAACCGGACACTTTGGCGCCGAGACGTTCCGCCGAGGCCTTGGCCTCGTCGCGCGTCATCTTCTCCAGCGAGCCGGTGAAGACCACCGTCTTGCCGGCGACCGCCGAATCGCGCCGTGGCTTTTCGGCGTCGCGGATCGTCACTTGCGCCACCAGCCGCTCGATGCGCCTCCGATTATGCGCCTCGCCGAAATAATCTTGCAGGCTTTCGATCACCGTATCGCCGATCTGATCGAGCGCATCCATTTCCTGTTTCGTCTCCTCGTCGCCCTGGGCGAGTTTGACGCAGGCTGCGTGGAACGCATCCCAGCTGCCGTAGCCGCGCGCCAGCGCCACCGCCGTCGTCTCGCCGACGTGGCGGATACCGAGCGCATAGATGAAGCGCTCCAGCGCGATCTCGCGGCGCGCCGCGATGGCCGCGAACAGGTTACGCACCGAGGTTTCGCCGAACCCCTCGACCTCTTCGAGACGGATTTTCGCGTTGCGCACTTCGAGCGTGAATATGTCGGCCGGTTCCCTGACCCATTCGCGTTCGTAAAACAGCTCGATCTGCTTGTCGCCGAGACCGTCGATATCGAAAGCGCGGCGCGACACGAAATGCTTGAGATGCTCGACGGCTTGATAAGGACAGGCGAACTCGCCGGTGCAGCGCGCCACCGCGCCCTCCTCGCCCGTCGCCGTCTGCTCGCGCACCACCGCCGTCTTGAGATAGCACGGACACTTTTTTGGAAATGGAAATTCCTTTTCGCCGCGCGGTCGATCTTCTACAACACCGAGCACTTGCGGTATGACGTCCCCGGCGCGCTGGATTTGTACGGTATCGCCGATACGGACGCCGAGCCGGGCGATTTCGTCGAAATTGTGCAGCGTCGCGTTCTGCACCACGACACCGCCGACCGTCACAGGCTCGAGCTTGGCGACCGGGGTCAGCGCGCCGGTGCGGCCGACTTGGATTTCGATGTCCTTGACGACGGTGGTCGCCTTCGCGGCCGGAAATTTATGCGCGATCGCCCAGCGTGGTGAGCGGGACACGAAACCGAGCCGTTCCTGCCAATCGACGCGATCGACTTTATAGACGACACCGTCGATATCGTAGTCGAGGCTGGCGCGTTGCGTCTCGATCTCACGGTGGAATTTCAATAATGCCTCGACCGAGCGGCATATTTTGGTGAGCGGATTGGTCCGGAAACCGCAACGCTCGAACCATGCGATCATGGCGGACTGCGTGTCGGCCGGCATTTCGCTCATCTCGCCCCAGCCATAGGCGAAGAAGCCGAGCGGCCGCGACGCGGTGATCGAGGGGTCTTTCTGCCGCAACGACCCGGCCGCGGAATTCCGCGGATTGGCAAAAATCTGTCCGCCGGACTCGGCTTGGCGCTTGTTCAGCGCAAGAAAGGCGTGCTTGGTCATGTAAATTTCGCCGCGCACCTCGCACACCGCCGGCAGGCCTCTGCCCTCGAGCCGTTTCGGAACATCCTCGAGCGTCTTGACATTGGCGGTGACATCCTCGCCTTCGGCGCCGTCGCCGCGCGTTGCGCCGGTGACCAGCGCGCCGTCCTCGTAGCGCAACGACATCGACAGACCGTCGATCTTAGGCTCGGCCGAAAATGGAATTTCGTCGTCCTCCGGCAGACGCAGGAAACGCCGGATACGGCCGACGAAATCAACCACGTCTTCATCGGCAAAGGCATTGTCGAGCGACAGCATCGGCACCGCGTGCCGCACCTTGGCGAAGCGTGCGGCAGGCGCCGCGCCGATCCGCCGCGTCAGGCTTTCGAGCGTGCGCAATTGCGGAAAGCGCGCTTCGATCGCGCCGTAGCGCAGGCGCAACGCATCATAGGCCGCGTCCGAGACCGTCGGCGCGTCTTCCTGGTAATAGCGCCGGTCATGCTCCGCGATCTCGGCCTCGAGCCGCGCATGCTCGGCCTTGGCCTGCCTCTCGGTGAGATCGTCGACGGTTAATTTCGAGGCGTCTTTTGCTGCCATGGTAACTAGCCCGCCGCGCGGATCAGCCGTTCGGCGGCGGCGCGGGCTTCGGCGGTGATTTCGGCGCCTGCCAGCATCCGCGCGATCTCCTCGCGGCGGTGCTCGTCTTCCAGTTCGGTGACCCGGGTCGCGACGCGCTTGCCGTTGGCGAGTGCGTCCTTGCTGATGCGATAATGCCGATCGGCCCGCGCCGCCACCTGCGGCGCATGCGTCACCGCGATCACCTGCACGTCCGCAGCGAGCCGCGCCAACCGCACCCCGATCGCATCGGCGACGGCGCCGCCAACGCCGGTGTCGATCTCGTCGAAGACGAGGGTGGGCGCCGAGCCGCGGTCGGCGAGCACGACCTTGAGCGCCAGCAGAAAGCGCGCCAGTTCGCCGCCGGAGGCGACTTTCATCAGCGGCCCCGGCCGCGTGCCGGGATTGGTGCGGACCCAGAACTCGATCCGGTCGAGGCCGTTCGGCCCTTCGCCTTCGCTGTCGATCTTGGTCGAGAATTGCGCCCGTTCGAGCTTCAGCGGTTTCAGTTCGGCATTGACCGCCTTGTCTAGTTTTTGCGCGGCGCGGCGCCGCTTCTCCGACAGCGCCTGCGCCGCGGCGCGGAAGCGTTCGGCGGCTTCCGCGGCTTCGTGTTCGAGCGTGGCGAGCCGCTCGGCGCCGGCGTCGATCAAGGCAAGGTCGCTTTCGTAACGAGCGGCGAGCACGGCCAGCCCGTCGACCGGCACGTTGTATTTGCGTTCCGCGGCGCGCAGCGCGAACAGGCGCTCCTCGATTCGCTCGAGCTCGCGCGGATCGTATTGCGCCGCCTGCAGCGCATGGTCGAGATGGGCGCGGGCTTCCTCGAGCGCGGTGAGCGCCGCATCGATCGCCTTCGTCGCCGGTTCGATCAGCGCCGGCACCTGCGTCGCGCGACGCTCCAGCCGCCGCACCGCGGTCGCCAGCGGCGGCACCGGCGAATTCGGCCCGCTGACGGCGTCGAGCGTGGCGCGCAAATCCTCGGCGATCTTTTCCGCCTGCATCATCACGGCGCGGCGTTCGGCGAGCGTCGTTTCCTCGCCGGTTTGCGGCGCCAGCCGGCCGAGTTCGTCGACGGCGTGGCGCAGCCATTCGGCCTCGCGCGCGGCGCGCTCGACCGCTGAGCGATGGTCGGCGACTGCGGCCTCGCGCGCCCGCCGCTCGGCCCACAGCCGCGCCACCTCGGCGGCATCGCCCTCGATCCCGCCATAGGCATCGAGCAAGGCACGGTGAGTGGCGGCCTCGACGAAGGCGCGGTCGTCGTGCTGGCCGTGAATCTCCACCAAGGCCGTGCCGAGCGCGCGCAGCACCTGCACGCTGACCGGCTGGTCGTTGATGAAAGCGCGGGTGCGGCCGTCGGCGAACTGCACCCGCCGCACGATCAATTCATCCTCGCCGCGATCGGTATCGAGCTCGTTCTCGGCCAATACGCGGCGCGCCGGATGGTCCTTGGCGACATCGAAGACGGCGGTGACCTGGCCGTGCTCGGCGCCCTCGCGCACCAGCGCTACGTCGCCGCGCGCGCCGAGCGCGAGCGCAAAGGCGTCGAGCAGGATCGATTTGCCGGCGCCGGTCTCGCCGGTCAAGGCGGCAAGGCCGGAACCGAAATCGATGTCCAACCGATCGATCAGGACAATGTCGCGGATGGAGAGGCGAGCCAGCATTTGGGGTTGGGAATCCGAGAAAGCCGGATATTACCGATTCCCGGCGCCGGCGTCAGTCATCCGGTGGTCTGCGAACTCACCAGGCCTATTTTCTGGAAGGCGCGGCTGATCCAGGAGCCCTTATTCTCGGTGGTCGGCTCGCCGCCGGCGTTTTTCACGAGGTTATAGGCATCCTTGTACCAGGCGCTGTCCGGAAAGTTATGCCCCAGAACGGCCGCCGCGGTCTGCGCTTCGTCCATGATGCCGAGCGACACATAGGCTTCGCTGAGCCGCATCAGCGCCTCCTCGACGTGGCGCGTCGTCTGATATTGCGTGACCACCACCTTGAACCGGTTGATGGCGCCGACGAAATCGCGCTTGGACATATAATAGCGGCCGATTTCCATCTCTTTGCCGGCGAGCTGATCGCGCGCCATATCGATCTTCTTCTTGGCGCTGACGGCATATTCGCTGGTCGGATATTTGCGGACGACTTCCTGCAACGCATCGATCGCTTGGGTGGCCCGATCTTGATCGCGCGAGACGTCGAGAATCTGGTCGTAGTAGGAGGCGCCGATCAGATATTGGGCATAGGCGGCGTCGGGGCTGCCGGGGTGCAGCGCCACGTAGCGTTTCGCCGAATTGACGCACTCGGTGTAGTCCTCCGCCTGATAATAGGCATAGGCCGACATCAGCAGGGCCTTGCGTGCCCAGTCCGAATAGGGGTTCTGGCGGTCGACTTCATCGAACTTCTTCGCCGCCTCCTTGTAGTCCTGGCGGTTATTGAGGAGGAAAAGCCCTTCGTTGTAGAGCTTGTCGGCGGGGCTGTCGGGAATGTAGTCGTCGTCCTTGTTCAACAGGCTACAGCCCATGAGCGGCATCATGAGCGGCATGGCAACGAGCAGGAGAACGGTCAGGCCCGCCAGCGCGCGCAGCCTGCGACCGGATCTCGGCGATCCTCGTAACGACAGCATCATGAGTTGATTTACGTCCCGTCCCCGCCGCTGCGTACGTCCACTCCGAACTCCCCCGGCGCCGGTCCCTTAGCACAAGGCCAAGCGTCAAAGTGAGCGCGCCGCAGCCCTACCATAATATACTATTATGGCCGACAATCGGCCCGGATTAAGGCGTAAAAGTTAAGGGCTTAGAGCATGATCCCGAAAAGTGGGAACCGTTTTTCCGACAAGATCATGCTGATACGAAGAATCTAGACCTTGATCCGATTCAAGGGAATTGGATCAAGGCCTAGGAGACGTCCGGGCCGTAGGCGGCGGAGGCAAAACCGGCCGCGAGATCGGCATGGCCGCGCGGGCGACGGGTCTCCGGAAGTTCGACATAAGTCCACGCGCTTCGATCGCTCATCAGTGCGGTCAGCACCGCATGGTTGAGCTTATGGCCGCCGCGCACCGACCGATAGGCGCCGATGAGCGGCCCGCCGGACAGCGCAAGATCGCCGATCGCATCGACCGCTTTGTGGCGGACGAATTCATCGTGGAAGCGGATGCCCTCCGGATTGAGGACACGGTTTTCGGCGATGACGACGGTATTCTCGAACGAGGCGCCGAGCGCGTAACCGGCGCTCCACAGTTTCGCTACGTCGCGCATGAAGCCGAAGGTCCGGGCCCGCGCCAATTCGCGGCGGAAGCCGTCCGGCTCGATATCCATCGCGATCGACTGACGTCCGATCAGCGGGTGATCGAAATCGATCTCGGTCTCGATCCGCAGCCCACGCGGATGCGGGCGGAATTCGCCGTAGCTCTCGCCTTTGGCGACGCGAACCGGCTTGAGCACTTGGATATAGCGCCGCGGCGCTTGAAGCGAGACGATGCCGACTTGATCGATCGCCACGACGAAGGGCGCGGCGCTGCCGTCCATGATCGGAACTTCCGGACCGTCGACCTCGACGACCGCATTGTCGACGCCGAGACCGTGCAGAGCCGCCAAGACATGCTCGGTCGTGGATACCGCCGGGCCGTTGTGGTCACCGAGAACGGTGGCGAACTCCGTCGCGGTCACCGAACGAAAATTGGCGTTCAATTCGCGGTCGGGCTGGCCGTCGATCCCGGTGCGTAAGAACACGATGCCAGTGTCGGCCTCGGCGGGATGCAATGTCAGATTGGCGGGCGCGCCGGAATGAACGCCGATGCCGGCGACGGTCACATGATCTTGCAGCGTTGTTTGCCGGCCGGCTTGCCCGCTCCGCGTCATGCCATGGTCCCACTGATTACGGCCAAGCTGCGCGAATTCGCCGCGCACAATGGCCACCCCACCCTGAGGAAAAGTCGTGGTCTGTAAGTTGGGGTGGTCATCGTGACCGCCAGCTACTCGACCCCCAAACCGTCCCCTTGAACGCGGCAAACCTTAACGGGGCAGCGCCGGCGGGCCAATTCACGCTTTCTTACCGAATGTAACCTCTTTCCCGTCGCACTCTCGTCCGCTCCCTGCCTCAAAATGATACGGCAAGGAGCGTGCTGCGGCGATGAACCGGCATGCCGCGGCGGCGTGAGCATTTGCGCCGGCACGGAACGGCACCGAAGCACCCGAGAAGATCGTGTGAAATCAGCGCCTTAGAGCGCGAGAGCCTACCGTTAACGCTCGTAACCGCCAGCAGATTCGGACCGAATTCCCGGGTCGGCCTCAATTCGCTTGCCGACGCAGGAAGGCCGGGATGTCGAGCTGGTCCTCCTCGTTCGAGTTATGCACAGGGCTCTGTCGTCCGTGCTGATCGAGCCCCTGCGGCGCTGGACGCTTGGCATATTCGGAAACCGGCAGATCTTGACGCGATTCTTGACGCGGCTCCGCCGGGCGCGGCATGGGCCGGCCGGCCAGCCGCTCGGCCGGCACCGGCGGAGCGATTGGCGCTGATCGCGGCGGCGCCGGCTCGTGGTCTTCCTGCTCGCGGCGGCCCAAACCGACCGACGCCAATCGCTGCAACAACGATACGCGGCGCTTCTCGGGATGGTCGTCTTGCGGCAGCTCGCCGCGACGGGCGCGGATCTCGTTTTGCGCCGGCACGGGCAGTTCGTCGATCCGAGGCATGCGCGGGGCGCGCGCCGGCATCCGCTCCGGCTGCGGCGGAATGAACGCCGCGGGTTCCGAAACCTCCGGTGCATGACCTTCCGGCTCCTTGGCGAGCGGGTCCATGAACAGGGAAGGTTTCGGCGCAAGCGGACGAATCGTTACGTCTTCGACAGCCGCGGCGATCGCAGCCTTGGCGGCCGACTCGATCGATGCGTTGACGCTGGCGGGAGCCGCGATGGGGGCCGGAGCCGTCATCGGTGCGGGCGGCGGCGTCACCGAGGCAGCGGCAACCTGGGTGGTCGCTGCCGCCGCCGGCCGCGCCGGCTCGGCCCGTTCGAGGCGCTCCGCGATGCGCTGGTTATCGCTGCGGATGCGTTGCGCCAATTCGGCGAGCCGCGAATCCGCCGTCGACGCTGCCGTCGGCGCCTGTGCTTGCACCTGTGCCGACGCCGGCGCTGGCGCGCGCAGCGCCATCGCCTGGTCGATGCCGGTGGCCACGACCGAAACCCGGATCATGCCGTCGAGGCTTTCGTCGAAAGTGGCGCCGACAATGATATTGGCGTCCTGGTCGACTTCCTCGCGAATGCGCGTTGCCGCCTCGTCGACTTCATAGAGCGTCAGGTCGCGACCGCCGGTGATGGAGATCAAGAGGCCGCGGGCGCCCTTCATCGAGGCATCGTCGATCAGCGGATTGGAGATCGCCGCCTCGGCGGCGGTCATGGCCCGCTTGTCGCCCTGGGCCTCGCCGGTGCCCATCATCGCCTTGCCCATTTCGCGCATCACGGCACGGACATCGGCGAAGTCGAGATTGATGAGCCCTTCCTTGACCATCAGGTCGGTGATGCAGGCGACGCCGGAATAGAGCACCTGATCGGCGAGCGCGAAGGCGTCGGCGAAGGTCGTCTTTTCGTTGGCCACGCGGAACAGGTTTTGGTTCGGAATGATGAGCAGCGTATCGACGCATTTCTGCAGCTCGGCGATGCCGCCGTCGGCGATGCGCATGCGGCGCTGGCCTTCGAAATGGAACGGCTTGGTCACGACGCCGACGGTGAGGATATTCAGGTCGCGCGCGGCCTTGGCGATGACCGGCGCGGCGCCGGTGCCGGTGCCGCCGCCCATGCCGGCGGTGACGAAGACCATATGCACGCCGGCGAGGTGGTCGCGGATTTCGTCGAGCACCTCTTCGGCGGCGGCCCGTCCGACATCGGGTTGCGAGCCGGCGCCGAGCCCCTCGGTCACCTGCACGCCCATCTGGACGACGCGCTCGGCCTTCGACATCGTGAGCGCCTGGGCATCGGTGTTGGCCACCACGAAATCGACGCCCTGCAGGCCTGCGGTGATCATATTGTTGACGGCATTGCCACCGGCGCCACCGACTCCGAATACGGTGATACGGGGTTTCAGCTCACGGATGTCGGGGATATTCAGATTGATGGTCATGATTGCCTCTTGTGCGTTGCGCGGACGCTGTCCACGCCCGGCCCCGTCCGGTCCGCCACCGGACGCTGAGATTTTCTGGCTTCGCATCTGGGGGCCATCAGAAGCTCTCGCGAAGCCATTGTCCGACCCGGGCGAAATAGCCGCCCGTGCCTGTCATCGGTTGCCGCTTGCGGCGCGACACGAAATGTTCGAGATGCGCCGCTTGCGGATAGACCAATAGTCCGGCCGCCGCCGCGAAGGCCGGGCCTTTCGCCGCCTCCGGCGCGCCGGCAATGCCGAGCGGGCGGCCTATCCGCACCGGCCGGCCGAGAATCCGCGACGCCAGATCGGGCAGTCCGGTGAGCTGGCTCGCGCCTCCGGTCAGAATGACATGGCCGTGCTGCTCGGCGGCGATCGGCGATGCGGCGAACCGGTCGCGCACCATTTCAAGAATTTCCTCGACGCGGGGCCGCACGATGCCGACCAGCGTCGCGCGGGACACGAACTGTGCCTGTTCGCGCTCATCCTCGCTCAGCGGCGGCACCGTGATCATGTCGCGCTCGTCCGATCCACCGGACAGCACAGTGCCATAAAGCGTCTTGATTCGCTCGGCATCGGCAACGCGGGCGTTGAGCCCGCGGGCGATGTCCATGGTGACGTGACGACCGCCCAGCGCAAAACCCGCCAGATGGACGAGCCGGCCGCCCTGGAAAACCGCCATCGTGGTGGTTCCGGCGCCCATATCGACGACGGCTGAGCCGAGGTCGGCTTCGTCGTCGGCGAGCACGGCGAGGCCGGCGACATAGGGGCTCGCGACCATGGCCTCGACGTCGAGATGGCAACGTTCGACCGCGAGCATCAGGTTGCGCGCGGCGGCGACGTCGGTGGTGGCGACGTGCATGTCGACCCCGAAGCGCGCGCCGAGCATACCGCGCGGATCGCGGATGCCGCCGACGCCGTCGATCGAGTAACCGACCGGCAGCGAATGCAGCACGGCGCGGCCGTCGCGCAGCGAATGGCGACTGCCGGCGGCGAGCACCCGCGCGATGTCGCCTTCGGAGACCGTGGATCCCACGATTTCGATTTCGGCTGCGAACAATTCGCTGGCCAGCCGGCCTGCCGAGATCGCCAGCACGACCGACTCGATTTCCACCGACGCCATGCGTTCGGCGGCATCGACGGCTTGCCGGATGGCCTCCTCGGCCTTCGCCAGATTGACGACGCCGCCCGCCTTCATGCCGCGGGCGCCGGTATGGCCGAAGCCGATCACTTCGATCGCATGGCTGCGGCGCGTCAGAACCTGCTGCGGCGCGTGCGGCCGCAGTCGCGCGATCAGGCAGACGATCTTGCTCGAGCCGACGTCGAGCGCCGCGACCACGGCGCTGCGGCGCGGCGAGATCGGTTTCATCTTCGGGGTCAGGCCGTAGCGGAGCGCGCTCATGCGTCGCCGCCTTTTTTCTTCTTCGCGCCGGCCTTCAGCGCGTCGTCGCGCGCCTGCGCCGCGGCGTCCGACAGGCGCACGCTGACGCGATCCGGCAAGCGCAGATCGACCATGGCGATGTCGCGGGATAGGAGCCTTTTATCGCGGTCGAGTTCGACCAGCCGATCGAGCGCACCCTCGACATTGGTTTCAGGCAGCCGGACATCGATGCCGTTGGTGAGGCGGAGATTCCAGCGCCGCTCGGCCACCAGGATCGAGGCGCGCAACACCGCACGGATGTCCGGGTAGCGGTCGACGATGGCGAGGAAATCCTTGGCTTGGCGTTCGGCGCCGCGACCGACCACGAGCGGCAGGCCGAGATAGCGGTCCTCGACAAAAGGCTCGAGCACGGTGCCGTCGGCGGCGATGACGCTGACGCGGCCGTCCTTTTGCCAAAGCGCAAAAGCCAGGCGCTCGGTGATGGTGATCTGCAGGCGGTCGGGATAGAGCTTGAAGACGGCCGCGTCGGCGATCCACGGATTCGACATCAGGCGCGAACGCGCCGCGTCGGCATCGAGAAACAACAGCGAGGCGCGACCGGTCACGCCGGCCGTGGTCAGCACCTCTTCACGGCTGACTTCCTTCTGGCCGGCGAGCGAGATCGCCGCGATACGAAAGCCGAGCGAATTCGCCGCGATGTCGCGCGCATCTTTGAGCCAATGGACGACTTCGGGGACATGCTGGCCGGCGATTGCGCCGTAACCGAGCGTGGCGGCAAGCAGCAGCATCGAGGCGCCGATGCCTACTCCGTGCGGCAGCGGCGCGTGCGCGATTTTCGCGGCCCAATGATCGAGCAGCCGGCGATAGCTGTCCCACCACCGCGGAAATTGGCCACGGCGGCGCCCGGGCGCAGGACGGCCGTGCGCGAAGCCCGGCTCGTCAACCGGCGCGCCGACCCCTTTTGCAGCCGCTGGCCCCGACCGCTTCAGCGGTTGGTCGAGGCGTCCTCCACCATCCATTGCACCAGCTCATCGAACGTGATGCCCGCGTAGGCGGCAAGCTCGGGCACGAGCGAGGTCTCGGTCATCCCCGGTTGTGTGTTGACCTCAAGACAGATCAACCTTCCCGTCTCCCGCTCGTCATAGCGAAAGTCCGCGCGGCTCACGCCGCGGCAGCCAAGCGCGCTATGGGCAGCCAGTGCGAGTCTTCGGACCTCCTGGTAAACATTTGGTAAAATTGGCGCCGGCAAGAGGTGTTTGGAGCCACCGGCGACGTATTTTGCCTCGTAATCGTAGAATTGCGTCGCCGATACGATCTCGATGACATCGAGCGCGTGGTCGCCGACCACCGCGCAGGTCAGTTCCTTGCCCGGGATATAGCGCTCGACCATCACCATTTCGCCGAACGTCCAATCGTCGCGGTACAGTTCCTGCGGCGGATGCGGATGCTCTTCGGTGACGATGAAGACGCCGACGCTCGACCCCTCCGCGATCGGTTTGATCACATAAGGCGGCGCCATCGCATGGGCTTTCGCCGCCTCCAATCGCGAGACCACGCGGTCTTCGGCAACCGGCACGCCGGAGGCGCGAAACATCGCCTTGGCGTAGTCCTTTTGCATCGCGAGCGCGGATGCCAGCACGCCGGAATGGGTATAGGGAATGCCGAGGATTTCGAGGAGCCCCTGCAGCGTGCCGTCCTCGCCTGGCCGGCCATGGAGCACATTGAGGGCAATGTCGGGTTTGGCGGCGGCAAGCGTCGCGGCGATATCGCGGCCGACATCGATCGGCGTGACGCGGTAGCCGAGGCGGCCGAGCGCCGCGGCACAGGCCGCGCCCGAACGCAGCGAAACGTCGCGCTCGGCCGACCAGCCACCCATGAGAACGGCCACATGCTTGGCCATTGTTTAGTCACCCATTCACTCGTGTCTTCGGCCGCTGATTCGCAAGCGACCCCAATAGAATCGACAATGGACGAAAAATCGAGAGTTTCCGCGCATGGTGGCCGGGGGCCACGATCCTGCGGGAGTGGCGCAAAATCAGCTTGGAGCCTGATTCCGGTAGATAAAAATAAGGCCGCAGACTGATTTTCGTGCGGACGGCCATGACATCGGACCGCTCATGACCTTTGTACGAAGTTGAGCCGGCTACGCTCCGCTTCGCGCTCCGAGGAAACGGCGGGCGTTTATTTCGCCACCCCGATCCGCCTGATCTCCCATTCGAGATCAACGCCGGAAGTCTCCTTCACCCGCCGCCGCACCGTCTCGCCCAGCGTCTCGATATCGGCTGCCGTCGCGCCGCCGAGATTGATCAGAAAATTGCAGTGCATGTCCGACACCTGCGCGTCGCCGAGCCGCAACCCGCGGCAGCCGGCGGCATCGATCAGCTGCCAGGCTTTTTGGCCCGCCGGGTTCTTGAAGGTCGAGCCGCCGGTACGGCTCTTCACCGGCTGTGTCGCCTCGCGCGACTCGGTGATCTTATCCATTTCGGCCGCGATCGTGGCCGGATCGCCGTGTTCGCCGGCGAACAGGGCCTGGATGAAGATGTAATCGTCCGGCGCGCCGGAATGACGATAGGTGTAATGCATGTCGGCATTGCTCAGCACGTGCACGCGGCCCTGCCGGTCGACCGCGCGCGCCTCGACCAGCGCATCCTTGGTTTCGCGTCCATAGGCGCCGCCGTTCATGCGCAAAGCACCGCCGATGCAGCCGGGTATGCCGCGCAGGAACGACAGGCCGGCGATACCGGCCTCCTGCGCCGCGCGCGCGAGCTTGACGTCCGGCACCGCGGCGCCGGCGCGAATACACGTGTCTTGGATCGCGATTTCATTGAAGCCGCGCCCGAGCCGGATCACGACGCCCGGCACGCCGCCGTCGCGCACGATCAGATTGGAGCCGAGCCCGATTACCGTCACCGGAACCTCGGCCGGCAAATGCGTCAAGAAATAAGCAAGATCCGCCTCGTCCTCCGGCATCAACAGAAGCTGCGCCGGCCCGCCGACGCGAAACCAAGTCAGCTCGGCCAGCGATTGATTGGCGATGAGCCGGCCGCGCAAATTCGGCATGCTCGGCTGGATGACCGGAACGAGGTCGGGAAACGCCATCAGCGGTCCCCGGCCGTCGCCAATTCCCCGGGCAGCGCATAGGCCCATTGCGTGATCGAACCGGCACCGAGGCACACGACATAATCGCCCGCTTGCGCCATGCCGGCGACGAGCGGGGCTAGCTTGTCGGGGCCGTCGAGCGCCACCACCTGGCGGTGGCCGTGGGTGCGCAGGCCCTGCACCAGCGCATCGCGGTCGACGCCTGCGATCGGCGCCTCGCCGGCCGGATAGACCGGCGCGACGATCACCACGTCGGCATCGTTGAAGCAGGTGCAGAATTGCTCGAACAAGGCGGCCAGCCGCGTATAGCGATGCGGCTGTACGACGGCGATCACCTGGCCCTTGGTCGATTCGCGGGCCGCCCGCAGTACGGCCGCGATCTCCACCGGATGATGGCCATAGTCGTCGATGACGGTGACGCCGTTCCAGGTGCCGGTGCGGGTGAAACGCCGCCGCACGCCGCCGAATTTGGCGAGCGCGTTGCGGATCACGTCGTCGCTGATGCCGAGTTCGTGCGCGACGGCGACGGCCGCGGTGGCATTGAGCGCATTGTGCCGACCCGGCATCGGCAGCGCGATGTTCTTGATCTCATGCGGCGTCTGCCCGGAGCGTTCGCGCACCACAATGGTGAACAGCGAGCTGCCGCCGGCGTGCGAGACATCGACGAGCCGCACATCGGCCTGCGGATTTTCGCCATAGGTGATGATGCGGTGATCCTCGATGCGGCCGACCAGGTTCTGTACGACCGGATGATCGGTGCACATCACCGAGAAGCCGTAGAACGGCACGTTCTCGACGAAAGCGCGAAACGCTTCCTGCACCGCCTCGAAGGTCTTGAAGTGGTCGAGGTGCTCGGGATCGACATTGGTGACGATGGCGATGTCGGCCGGCAGTTTGAGAAAAGTGCCGTCGGATTCGTCGGCCTCGACCACCATCCAGTCGCCGGCGCCGAGCCGGGCATTGGTGCCATAGGCGTTGATGATGCCGCCATTGATCACGGTCGGATCGATGCCGCCGGCATCGAGCAGCGCCGCCACCATCGAGGTGGTCGTGGTCTTGCCGTGCGTGCCGGCGATGGCGATGCAGCTTTTCAGGCGCATCAGCTCGGCCAGCATTTCGGCGCGACGCACCACCGGCAGCCGCTGGGCACGGGCGGCAAGAAGTTCGGGATTGTCCGGCCTGATCGCCGACGAGATCACGACGACCTCGGCAGCGGACAGATTTTCGGCCCGATGCCCGATCGCGATCTTGACGCCCTTGTCGCGCAGTCGCTTGACATTGGCGCTGTCGGCCTGGTCGGAGCCCTGCACGGTATAGCCGAGATTGACCAGCACCTCGGCAATGCCGCTCATGCCGATGCCGCCGATGCCGACGAAATGCACCGGACCGATATCGCGCGGCAGTCTCATGGACGCTCCCTCATGCCAAGAACACGCCAAGACGGCGGCGCAAACTACCGCATGTCCCGCAAAAGTGGAGGCCGGTTTTGCGAAAAGGACATGCTGAAACGAACAGCTAGAGCAGGATGCCAAGTCAAGGAAAAATCATCCTGCTCTAGCGGCTGCGCCTCTCGCCGCCACCTGCAGCACCAAATCGGCGAGCCGGTCGGCGGCGTCAAGCCGTCCGATCGACCGCGCCGCCGCGGCCATCGCGGCGAGCCGTTGCGGCGCCGCCAGGAGACTTGCGATCTCGGCGGCGAGTCGCTGCGGAGTAAAGGCGTCCTGCACGATGCGCAGCGCGCCGCCGGCGCGTTCGAGTACGCCGGCATTGGCGAACTGGTCCTGATCGATCGCATGCGGCAGCGGCACCAGGATCGCGGGCCGGCCGACCGCGGCGAGTTCCGCGACGGTCGATGCCCCCGAGCGCGCGATCACCAGATGGCTCGCCGCCAGACGCGCCGGCAGGTCGGCGAAAAACGGCGCGATCTCGGCTGCGACGCCGAGTGTCGCGTAAGTCGCGCGCACGCGGGGCAAATCCTCCTCGCGCGCCTGTTGGACGACGGCAAGCCGCGCCCGCGAACCGGCGTCGAGTTCGCCGACGGCGGCGGGCACGATATCGGCCATGACGCGGGCACCCTGACTGCCGCCGAAGACCAGCAGCCGTAACGGATCCTGCGGCGCCGGATAGGGGATTGCGGCCGCCGCGGCGACCGCGGCGCGAACCGGGTTACCGGTCAGCGTCGCCTTGGCGGCGAGGTCGGCTGCGGCGCCGAACATATCGGGGAACGTGGTGGCGATGGCGGTAACGCGCGGCGCCAACAGCCGGTTGGCCCGCCCGATCACGGCATTGGCCTCATGAATGAGGCTCGGCACACCCCGCCACACGGCTGCGAGCACCGGCGGGATGGTCGGATAGCCGCCGAAGCCGATGACGGCCGCGGGCCTGAGCCGGCCGATCAAGGCCCAGGCCTGAACGAGGCCGCTGCCGAGCAGCGCCGCGGTGCGCGCCATCGCCACCGGATGGCGCGCGCGCAAGGTGGCGCTGGTAACGACGTGGATGGTCTGTTCGGTGAAGGCGCCGCCGAAACGGGCCGCGCGCCGGTCGGTGACGAGGTGGACCGCGATGCCGCGCTCGGCGAGCACCGCCGCGAGCGCCTCGGCGGGGAACAGATGCCCGCCGGTGCCGCCGGCCGTGACGAGCACCGGTCCCGGCACCGGTCTTTGCGCCGCTTCCGGCATTGCGGCCGGCGCCTGCATCAGCCGGCGCTCCCGGCAAACGACGCGGTGCCGGTGAGCTGGGCGCGCGGCCGTTCGCGCGTCAGCGCGACCAGCATGCCCATGCCATAGGCCAGCGAGATCAAGGACGAGCCGCCGTAGGATATGAACGGCAGCGTCATGCCCTTGGCCGGCATCAGATGCAGATTGACCGCCATGTTGATGGCCGATTGCAGGCCGAACAGGATTGCCAATCCCGCCGTGGCAAAACGGACGAAGGGATCGTCGGTACGCATCGCCTTGGTCAGCGCGCGGATGACGATGAAGGCGAACAGCGCGACCAGAATGAGGCAGAGCACGACGCCGAATTCCTCCGCCGCCACCGCGAACACGAAATCGGTATGGCCTTCGGGCAGGATGCGCTTGATCGTACCCTCGCCCGGACCGCGGCCGAACCAGCCGCCACGGATGAACGATTCGGTCGCAATGTCGACGTTGAACGTGTCACCGGAACTCGGATCGAGGAAACGGTTGATGCGCTGCGCGACGTGCGGCACCGTGAAGAACGCCGCCACCAGCCCGACGCCTGCCGTGGCGGCGAGCCCGAGCACCCAGATCAGGCGCATGCCCGCCATATAGAACAGCGCCCCCCAGACCAGCGAGATCAGCATGGTCTGGCCGAAATCGGGCTGCAGCACCAACAGCGTCACAACCGCGACCAGGAGCGCCAACGCGATCGAATTGGCCGGCATTTCCGGCCGCTTGGCGGTTTCGCCGAACAGCCACGCGATCAGGATCACGAAGGCGGGCTTGAGGAATTCCGACGGCTGCACATTGACCCCGAGAATGACGAGCCAGCGCCGTGCGCCTTTGATCTCGGCGCCGAAATAGGGCGTCGCGGCGGTGAGAAGCAAGCTGACCAGAAACACGACCAGCGCCACTTTGCGGATATCGCGCGGCGACAGGAACGACGTCGCGATCAAGACGCCGGCGGCGGGAATGAGGAACAGAACCTGCCGGTTGACGAAGTGAAACGGATCGAGCCCGATGCGGGCCGCGACCGGCGGGCTTGCCGCCAGGCACAGCACGATACCGCCGAGCATCAGCGCCCCAAGCGCCGCCAGCGTCAGCCGGTCGACCGTCCACCACCATTCGCCGAACAGCGTCGGTTGCGCGCGCGAAGCCATCGGGTTTCCCAAGGACGTGGCCTGGCCAGTCCCGCTCCAGTGGTGGCACCGCGATGGTTTCCAGGGGATTAAGACAATCGTCATTCCGGGGCCGAGCACAGCGAGGAGCCCGGAATCCATACCCACGGTCGGTGATTATGGATTCCGGACTCGCCGCTGCGCGGCGATCCGGAATGACGCGTATCACTTCGCCGTCACTCCCGGCAGCGCCTGCACCAGCGCACGGAACGCATCACCGCGGACCTCGAAATTGCGGTACTGGTCGAACGAGGCGCAAGCGGGCGATAGCAGCACCACCGGCTCGCCGGTCGCGGAGGCTTCGGCATCGTGTGCGGCAGCCGCCAAGGCCTTGTCGAGCGTGCCGGTGATCTCATGTGGCACGGCGCTGCCGAGCGTGGCGGCAAAGTCGTCGGCCGCCTCGCCGATCAGGTAGGCGTTGCGGATACGCGGAAAGAATTTTCGCAAGCTTTCGATGCCGCCGGTCTTCGGCTTGCCGCCGGCGATCCAATAAATGTCGCCGAAGCAGGCCAGCGCCTGGGCGGTCGAGTCGGCATTGGTCGCCTTGGAATCGTTGACGAACAGAACGCGGCCGCGGCGGCCGACCTCTTCCATGCGGTGCGCAAGCCCCGGGAACGAGCGCAGGCCTTTCTGGATCGCCGCCGGGTCGAGGCCGAGCGCCAGCGCCGCCGCCGCGGCGCAGGCAGCGTTCTGCGCGTTGTGCAGACCGCGCAGCGAGCCGATGCCGCCTAGTTCCGCGATCGGAACGGCGCCCGCGGCAGAGCCGCGCAAGATCCGCTGGCCCTCGACAAAAATCCCATCAGTCAGCTTCTGCCGCACCGAGATGCGCACCACGCGCCTGCCAGACTGTTCAAGCCGGTCGCCGATCGCCCGGCACCAGTCATCGTCGACGCCGACGATCGCGGTGCCTTGCATCTGCACCCCGGCAACCAGGCGTTCCTTCACGGCCGCGTAGTGTTCCATCGTGCCGTGACGGTCGAGGTGATCTTCGGTGAGATTGATCAAAATGCCGATCGACGGATCGAGCGAAGGCGCGAGATCGATCTGATAGGACGAGCATTCGATGACGTGGACACGAGCTTGCGCGGGCGGCGCCAGCGACAGGATCGCGGTACCGATATTGCCGCCGAGCTGGGCGTCCATGCCGGCCGCAGCGGCGAGGTGGGCGATCAGCGCCGTCGTCGTCGATTTTCCGTTGGTGCCGGTGATGGCGACGAACGGCGCCGCAGGCGCACGATGCCGGCGTTCCCGGCAGAACAATTCGACATCGCCGATCACTTCGACGCCGGCGACGTGCGCGAGTTTGGCGGTCCAATGCGGCGCGGGATGCGTCAACGGCACGCCGGGCGCCAGCACCAGCGCCGCGATCCGCCGCCAATCGGCCTGCCGCAAATCGGCGGTCGGAATGCCGGCCGCGCTTGCCTTCGCCACGCTCGCCGCATTGTCGTCGCAGGCGACGACATCGGCGCCGCCGGCCAGCAATGCGCTCGCACTGGCAAGCCCCGAACCGCCCAGCCCGAACACAGCGACCTTTTTGCCGGCAAAGGTCGTAACCGGAATCACGACACCACTACCTCAGTTTCAAGGTCGACAATCCCGCCAGCGCGAGCACGACCGAGACGATCCAGAACCGGATGACGATCTGCGGCTCGGTCCAGCCGAGTTGTTCGAAATGATGATGGATCGGCGCCATTCTGAAAACGCGTCTGCCGGTGAGCTTGAACGACACCACCTGGACGATGACGGAAACCGCTTCGAGCACGAACAGGCCGCCGATGACGGCGAGCACGATCTCGTGCTTGGTGGCGACAGCGACGGTGCCGATCATGCCGCCGAGCGCCAGCGAACCGGTGTCGCCCATGAAGATCGAAGCCGGCGGCGCGTTGAACCACAGAAAGCCCAAGCCGGCGCCGAGCACGGCGCCGCACAGCACCGAAAGCTCGCCGGCGCCCGAGACGTAATGGATTTGCAGATAGTCGGCGAACACCGCGTTGCCGGACAGGTACGCGATCATGCCGAAGCTTGCCGCCGCGATCATGACCGGAACGATCGCGAGCCCGTCGAGTCCGTCCGTCAGGTTCACCGCATTGCCGGCGCCGACGATGATGAAGATCGCGAACAGCACGAAAAACCAGCCGAGATTGAGCACCATTTCCTTGAAAAACGGAAACACCAACGAGGTCGAGAACGGCGCGTGGCCAAGCTCGACCAGCGCGATGCAGGCCAAGCCTGCGATGACGGCTTCGACGGCGAGCCGGGTGCGGCCGGCAAAACCGCTGTGCGTCTGTTTGGTCACTTTCAGATAGTCGTCGTAAAATCCGACAAGGCCGAAGCCCAGCGTCACCCCGAGCACGACCCAGACGTACGGGTTGGCGGGATTGGCCCACAGCAGCGTCGAGACCAGCATCCCCGAGAGGATCATCAATCCGCCCATGGTCGGCGTGCCGGCCTTGGCGATGATGTGGGACTTCGGACCGTCGGTGCGAATCGGCTGGCCCTTGCCTTGCAGGAGGCGCAACCGGTCGATGATGTTCTGGCCGAACAGGAAAACGAACAACAGCGCGGTGATGATCGCGCCGCCGGTGCGGAACGTAATGTAGCGAAACACGTTGAGAACGGAGAGCTTGTCCGACAGTTCGACCAGCCAATAGAGCATTGCATCAACCTTATGAGGGCGCGTCTTCGTTCGCGTCTTCCAGAGCGTCTTGCCGGGGGTAGGCCCGTTGCAACGCCTTGACGATGGGCGCCATGCGAGAGCCGAGCGAGCCCTTGACCATGACGGCATCGCCGGCACGAATCGCGGGCAGCACCTGCGCCTCGAGCGCGGCGGAGTTCTCTGCATAGCCGCCGCGGCGGCTCGCGGGAAGAGCCTGCCACAGCGCCTGCATGAGCGGGCCGCAGCAGAACACCAGATCGACCGCATTGGCGAGCACCGGATCGACCAGCCCACGATGCAGGGCTTTGCCTTTCGGCCCCAGTTCCAGCATATCGCCGAGCACCGCGATGCGCCGGCCGCGCGGCCCGACCGGGGCCTGGCCGAGCACCGCGAGCGCGGCCGCGACCGAGGCCGGATTGGCATTGTAGCTGTCGTCGATGACCAGTGCCGGGCCTCCCGGCAGCCCGATTTCGATCGGCGCGCCGCGGCCGGAGACCGGCGCCAATTCGGCGAGCGCCAGCGCCGCCAGCGCCAGATCGGCGCCGACGAGTTCCACCGCCGCCAGAACCGCGAGCGAATTGAGAACGTGGTGGCGTCCCGGGGCGCCGATCTTATAGGTCAGGTCGGTGCCGAGGATGCGCGCCTCGACCGTCGAGCAGCGCGGGTGCAGCGCGCATTTGAGAAGGCGCGCATCGGCCGCCTCATGCGCGCCGAACGAGACGACGCGGGCCACGCCACTTTCCTTGGCGCGGCGCTTGAGCTGGCCGAATTGCGCGATATCGCGATTGACGATGGCCGCGCCGCCCGGCTCGACACCGAAAAAGATCTCGGCCTTGGCGTCGGCGATTTTCGCCAGCGTCCCCAGAAATTCCAGATGAACCGGCGCGATAGTGGTGACGATCGCGACATGCGGGCGGGCGAGCCGCGACAGCGGCTCGATCTCGCCTTCGTGATTCATGCCCATTTCGAGCACGGCATAGCGCGCCGTCGCAGGACAGCGCGCCAGCGACAATGGCACCCCCCAATGATTGTTGTAGGAGGCGACGGAAGCATGGGTTTCACCGTCTTTCGACAGCGCCAACCGGAGCGCCTCCTTGGTTCCGGTCTTGCCGACCGAGCCGGTGACGCCGATCACCTTGCCGTGCAGGCGCGCCCGCGCGACTGCTGCGAGATCGCGCAGACCGCCGAGCACATTCGGCACGACAAGGAGCGGCGCAGCGGTGGCGAATTGGGCGCGTCGATCGGCGGCAATAACGGCGAGCGCGGCATCGGCCTTGAGCGCCGCCGACACGAATTCATGACCGTCGCGACGATCGCCGTGAATGGCGAAGAACGCCTCGCCCGGCCCGATGCTGCGGCTATCGATCGAGAGGCCGGTGACGGATTGCGGCAGCGCGCCTTGGCGGTCGGCGCCCATCGCCTTTGCCATCGCGTCGACCGTCCACAGCGCGGGCGCGCTCATGCGGCATGTTCCTCAAGTGCCGTGGCGACCGTTTCGTGATCGCTGAAAGGGATCACCCGGTCGCCGATGATTTGGCCGGTTTCATGACCCTTGCCGGCGATCAGCAGCACGTCGCCTGAACGCAGATCGGCGATCGCCTGGCGGATCGCCTCGCGCCGGTCGCCGATCTCGGCGGCGCCGCGCGCGGCGGCGACGATGGCGGCGCGGATCGCGGCGGCATCCTCGCTGCGCGGATTGTCGTCGGTGACGATCACCCGGTCGGCCTTGGCGGCGGCGACGGCGCCCATCAGCGGCCGCTTGCCGCGATCGCGGTCGCCGCCGGCGCCGAATACGACGACGAGCCGGCCGGTCGCATAGGGCCGCAGCGCATCGAGCGCCTTGGCGAGCGCGTCCGGCTTATGCGCGTAGTCGACGAAGATTTGCGCGCCGTGACTGGCGCCGACGCGCTCGAGCCGGCCCTTGGCGCCGGTCAGATGTTCGAGCGCCGCGAAAACCGCGGCGGGATCGTCGCCGGTCGAGATCGCAAGTCCGGCCGCGACCAGCGCGTTCTCGATCTGAAATTCGCCGACCAGCGGCAAATGCAGCTGGTAAATCTTCCGCTCGTATTCGAGCCTAAGCCTCTGCGCGAAGCCGTCGATGGCGGATGCTGCGAGACGAATTCCCGTTCCCCTGCGTCCAACGCTCATGATGCGCAACGCGCGCGCCGCGGCCGCAGCCACCACGGCTGCGGCGTGGTCGTGGTCGACATCGACAATCGCGGCTGAGTCGGGAGCGAGCAAGACCTCGAACAGCCGCAGCTTGGCGGCCAGATAGTCCTCGAAAGTCGGATGATAATCGAGATGATCGCGGGTGATATTGGTGAAGCCTCCGGCCGCGATCCGCAAGCCGTCGAGACGACATTGATCGAGGCCGTGTGAAGACGCCTCGATGGCGAGATGGGTCACGCCGTCGCCGGCGAGCGCATCGAGCGAGCGATGCAGCGCCACCGGATCCGGCGTCGTCAATGAGCCATAGGTTTCGCCGCGCGGCGAAACGATCCCGATCGTGCCGATGCTCGCCGCGCGGTGACCGAGCGCGCTCCAGATTTGCCGGGTGAAGGCTGCAACCGAGGTTTTGCCGCTGGTGCCGGTCACGGCGGCGATGATGCGCGGCTGGCGCGGATGGATTTTGGCGGCGATGAGGGCTAGCGCGCGCCGGGCATTGCCGACGCGGGCGAAGCCGACGCTCTGCGGCAACAGCGTTTCCGGCCGCCGCTCGGCGACGATCGCGGCCGCGCCGGCCGCGACGGCGGCATCGACAAAGCGCAATCCGTCGGCCTTGCCGCCGGCAATGGCGACGAAGACGGAGCCGCGCTCGACCGTGCGGCTGTCCGCCGTCACTGCACCGATATCGAGATCGGCGTGGCGCGCGTCGAATTCCGCGTCGGAGGGCAAAATCTCGCGAAGCTTCATGGCAAGCTTCTTGTCGGTCTATTGGCGGCTCGGTCGACGATGCGGCCCGTGCCTTACCTGCTTTCCTTCAGCGAGGCCAGTATAAGCTGGTCGGCATTCGGCAGGTCCATGCGCGGTTCGATGCCGAGCAGCGGGGCGATGCGCGAGACCACGGCGCCGCCGACCGGCACGGCGTTCCAGCCCGACGTGGTGAAGCCATGCGTCTCCGGCGTCGCATGCGGCTCGTCCAGCATGATCAGGACCAGATAGCGCGGCTGGTCGGCCGGCAGGACCGCGATGAAATCGGTCAACACCTTGTTCTTGGAGTAGCGGCCGTTGATTACCTTGTCGGCGGTGCCGGTCTTGCCGCCGATGTAATAGCCGGGAATTTCGGCCTTGGCGGCGGTGCCCTTTTCGACATTGAGCCGCATCAAATAGCGCATCAGGGCGCTGGTCTCGGGTTTGACGACACGGGTGCCGAGTTTCTCCGCCTCGGCCTTGCTGCGCTTGAGGAAGGTCGGCGGGATCAGCATGCCGCCGTTCATCAAGGCGGCGACGCCCATCACGGCCTGCAATGGCGCGACGGAAAGGCCGTGGCCGAAGGCGATGGTCGCGGTGTTGAGGTCGCCCCAGCGCTTGGGCACGATCGGTTCGGCGCTTTCCGGCAGTTCGGTGCGCAAGCGGTCGAGCTGGCCGATTTTCTTGAGAAAGGCCCGATGCGCATCCACGCCGAACGACAGCGCGATGCGCGCCGCGCCGATATTCGAGGAATAAGTAAAGACTTCCGGCACCGACAGGAAACGGTGCATCGGTTCGAAATCGTGGATCGCGAACCGGCCAAAGTGCAGCGGCATACGCGCGTCGAACATCGATTTCAGATTGACCTTGCCGGAATCGAGCGCCATCGCGACGGTGAACGTCTTGAAAGTCGATCCCATTTCGTAGACGCCGGTGGTCAGCCGATTGATACGCGTCGGATCGAGCGCCTCGTGCGGATTGTTCGGGTCGTAATCCGGCTCCGAGACCATGGCGACGATCTCGCCGGTGCGGACGTTGAGAACGAGGCCGGCGGCGGCGAGCGTATTGTATTTGGCGCGCGCCGCGACCAGTTCGTCGCGCAGCGCGTGCTGCACGCGCAGGTCGACCGCGAGCTGGACCGGCGTTTGCAGCCGGTCGGTGGCAAGGCCGGCCATGTGCAGCGCGGCGAGCCCCTGGCCGTCGAGCCACTTCTCGATGCCGGCGATGCCCTGATTGTCGATATTGACGTGGCCGAGCAGGTGCGAAACTTCGGACCCGTTGGGATAATCGCGCTTGTTCTCGTTCAGGAAGCCGATGCCCGGCAGACCCTGGCGATAGATTTCACGCTGTTGGTCCGGCGTGATGTCGCGCTTGAGCCAGACGAAGCCGCGCCTCGACGACAATCGTTCGCGCAACTCGGCGGCGTCGAGATCGGGCAGGTCCGCGGTGAGCAGCTCCGCCGCCTCGTCGACGTCGATCAGCCGGCGCGGCTCGGCGTAGAGCGACGGCACCCGCACATCGGTTGCCAAAACTTCGCCGTTGCGATCAAGGATGTCGGGCCGCGCCGTCGCGATGGCGTCGCCGGAGACGACGCGATGCGCGGTGTGGCTGTTGGAAACGACCGCGAACATCACGAGCCGCGCGGCGATCACGGCATAGACGGCCGCGAAAACGAGGATGGCGAGGCCGATCCGCGCCCGCGCCTTGGCGGCGCGATCGATATTGCTGCCGTAAAGGAGCTTGCGGAAGAGCCAGTGCCGCCAGTGCTCCGCGCGCGGCGCCGGAACGGTTTGCGCGATGGCGCTCATCATCGCGGCGCTCCGTTCGCCGGGCTCGTTGCTCCGGCTGCCGCGGGTGTCGGACCGGCGCTCGCACCGCCCGACGGCGAAGGCGCCGCAGCCGGGATGCTGCCGGTCGCTTCGATCGAATTGGCCGGCTCCAGATTTCCGATCATGCCGCCGATCGGATCCTTATTGGCGGCGGTAACGTCCTGCGGCGGGCGGTCGGGCAGATGATCAAGCGTGTCGAATTGCGTCGGCGCGATCGGCTTGAGCCGCAAATAACGCTTGGCCAGCGCCTCGATGTGTCCCGGATTGTCCAACTGACCCCACTCGGCGCGCAAGGCCGCGATGTCGTCGCGCTCATGCCGCACCTCGCTGCGTAATTTGGCAAGACGTTCGGCCTGGACGGTGGCGTCGAATTTGATGCGATAGACGTAGGCCGCGGCGAGGACGAGTGCGCCGATCACGACGAAATTGAGCAGGCGCAGGATCACGGCCGCCCCCGCATGATGTCGGTCGGCGACGGCAGACGCGGCAGCAAATGCCCGATCGGCGCAGCGCGCGGCGCGGCATCGGTGCGCTCGCCCGCCCGCAGCTTCGCCGAGCGGGCGCGCGGATTGTCGGCGAGCTCGGTTTCGTCCGGCGTTTCCGGCCGCCGCGTCAGCACATGGAAGGTCGGCGGCGGCGCCACGATGTCCGGCCGGTGGCGCGAGCCCGCCGGCGTGCGGCTGCGTTCGGCAAGGAATGTTTTGACGATGCGATCTTCGAGCGAGTGAAACGCAACCACGACAAGCCGGCCTGCCGGCTTGAGCGCGCGCTCGGCGGCGGCAAGCCCGCGCGCCAATTCGCCGAGCTCGTCGTTGACGAGAATCCGCAAGGCCTGAAAGGTGCGGGTGGCCGGATGAATGGCGCCGTCCCGCGCATGCACGACGCGGCCGACGATTTCAGCCAGCATGCGCGTCGACGCAACGGCCTCTCTACTGCGCGCTTTGACGATCGCTCGGGCGACGGCGCGAGCGTGGCGTTCCTCGCCCAGGATGAAAATGATGTCGGCGAGATCGCGCTCACCGGCACGCGCGATGATGTCGGCAGCACTCGGACCTTCCCGTCCCATGCGCATGTCGAGCGGCGCATCGAAGCGAAACGAAAATCCGCGCGCGGGTTCGTCGAGCTGCATCGACGAAACGCCGAGATCGAAAACGATGCCGTCGACCAGAGCCGCGCCGTATCGGTTCGCGACCGATTCCAGGTTGGAAAAGCGATCTTCATAAAGATCGAGCCGGCCCTGCGCCGCCGCGACGAGCGCCTCGCCTTGCGCGATCGCGCCGCGGTCGCGATCGATGCCGATGACGCGTGCGCCCGGCGTTTCCAGAATGGCGCGGGCATAGCCGCCGCCGCCGAAGGTCGCGTCGATATAAAGGCCATCTTGTTTGACGCCGAGCCAATGCAGCGCGTGGCGGGCGAGCACGGGAATGTGACGAGCCGGTCCGCCAGCGACAGCCACGCCGCCGCCGCCCGCCGTCATTCCCGTGCTCCGAGCGGTTTTGCCGCCGCCGTCATCCGGGTACCCAGTTCGCGCTTGAAGGCGCGGACTTTCTCGGTGGCCTCCGCGAGTTCCGCGCGAAAGCGGCCGGGTTCCCAGATCTGAAATTTGTGGCCGAGACCGACAAAGCTCGCGGTGTCGGCGATGCCCGCATGCGCCTTGAGCGTATCGGTGAGCACCACTCGGCCGTCGCCGTCGATCCTGAGCGTCTCGCTCGTCCCGTAAAGCGACAGCGCGAATTGCTCGCGCTCTTCCGAATAGGGCGAGAAGCCGGCAATCAGCGATTCGATCTCGGTCAGGAGGGCATTGCCGCCGGCATCGAGCGCCGGCCGGTCGAGCGCGGCATAGCAATAGAGACCATCGAAGCCGTCGCGCGCCAAAACCGCGCGGAAACTGGCCGGCACCGAAATGCGTCCCTTCGCATCGAGTCGGAGCAGGTAGTGGGACACAAACCGGTCCATTTTGCCCCCCGCCGAGCCGCCCTGCGCACCGGAATTCGAGCCCGTTTACGCCCCAACCGTTGCGGCCCACGGCCGTCCGATCGAACCGCGAGACCTTAAACGCTTTTGGGACAATGTGGGCTATCATGGGACAATATGGGCGTCAACGGACGGGCCCTCGCCGGTCGAAAGTTGCGCCTCCACTCGATTAGCGAGGGGTAAGCTTAAAGAATGGTTGAAGCCGGCCGGGAGCGTGGCCAGCCCGCAACGGATGGCGCCTTTTTGTGCTTCCTGGCCGATGCCGCGTAAATCGGCTTGTCGCCCGCGCGCGTTACCTTAAAGTACCGGCATGTCGCGTAACGTTTTCGCTCCCGACTCTTGTGTCGTCGCCGAGGTCCAGCCATCGCCCAATCACGGCGAACGCAGGGACGGCCGGCGGCCGGATATGATCGTGCTGCATTACACCGGCATGCAGGATGCCGAGTCCGCGCTCGAATTGTTGCGCGCCCGCGGCAGCGATGTTTCCACCCATTACTTCGTGTTCGAGGACGGCCGCATCATCCAGATGGTTCAGGAAAGCCGGCGGGCATGGCATGCCGGCAAGGCATCCTGGGCGGGCGAGACCGATATCAATTCCTGCTCGATCGGCATCGAGATCGCCAATCCGGGCCACGACCACGGTTATCCGGCCTTTCCGAAGCGCCAGATCGCCGCGGTGACCGCGCTGTGCCGCTCGATCCAGACCCGCCATACCATTGCACCGGTGCGGGTCTTGGCCCATTCCGACGTGGCACCGGACCGCAAGCAGGACCCCGGTGAGAAATTTCCCTGGCGCACGCTGCACGAGTCCGGCGTCGGCCAATGGGTCAAACCGGCACCAATCCTGAATTTCGGCGAAACGCTGTCGCCCGGCAACCGCGGCAGTGCGGTGGCGGCGCTGCAAGGGTCGCTCGGCGAGTACGGCTATGGCGTCGTGGCGAGCGGCGAATACGACATGACCACCAAGGAAGTCGTCATGGCCTTCCAGCGCCATTTCCGGCCCGAACGCATCGACGGCGTTGCCGATCCGTCGACGCGCAGCACGCTGCAGGAATTGCTCGCCAATCGAGGCCGCGTCCGCACCATCGCTGCGCGCAACCGCGCCAGTGTGCTCCTGCTCGCGCCCTAGAGCCCTGTCCGTTCTGATCGAAACAGAACCGGGCGCTAGCATTTTGTTTGAACATGATCTTTTCGGGGAGCCGGTTCCCACTTTTCCGGATCATGCTCGAAAGTTCCGCCCCTTGACGGCGAAGCTCAACGTCCCCATCCATGGGTCTGTCAGTCGGCCGGACGGCCGCTCCGGCCCCCACTCTTCCCTCCACCGAGGGTGGAGAGGGATTGCCGGGGAGGAAAGTCCGGGCTCCGTGGACAAGCGGTGCCGGATAACATCCGGCGGGTGCGAGCCCAGGGACAGTGCCACAGAAAACAAACCGCCATCTCCATCCTCACGTTGGGATAGGGACGGCAAGGGTGAAACGGTGCGGTAAGAGCGCACCGCGCCGGCGGTAACGTCGGCGGCACGGCAAACCCCACCGGGAGCAAGACCGAATAGGGACGGTGCGAGACTTTCGCGCGAAAGCGGGTGAGCCTCGGGGTCGGTGTCCAGATCCTGCCGTCCGGGTAGGTTGCTTGAGGCGCCGAGTAATCGGCGTCCCAGAGGAATGGTCGTCACGCTTGCGGACATTGTCCGCAAGCCATCCAGAATCCGGCTTATAGGCTGGCTGACGTAAGACTAAGGGCGCCCGGCGGAACTCCGTCGGGCGCCCGCCAAGTTTTTGACAGGCTGGCACGTGAATTGAATGACTGATTTCGAGAGGACCGGAACAGGTCGGAGGAGGCTCCTATGTGGGCGACGAAATGCAGAATGACGTACCAAATTTAGCCAGATCGCGATGAATTCATTTCAAATGATCGAGCATAGTTTGCGACACACAGAATTACATTCTATCTAACGCCCAATCCGCCGAGACAAGCCGCATGCGCCGCACCCCTGCCGAAATACAAGCCACACGGATCGGTCCGCTGGCGCGGCTGCCGGCCTTCTTCGCGCTCGAAGGCAAACGCGCACTGGTCGCCGGCGGCAGCGAAGCCGCCGCCTGGAAGGCCGAACTGCTCGCCGCCGCGGGCGCCAAGGTCGAGGTGTTCGCGCCCGGGCCGGGCGAGGACATGATCGCGCTCTGCGGCCCACCCGACAGCCAGGTCGCCCTGCACGACCACGCCTGGAGCGCGGCCGACTTCACTGGCTCAGCCATCGCCGTCGCCGATTGCGCCGACGACCGGGAGGCCGAGAATTTCGCCGCAGCAGCGCGCGCGGCCGGCGTGCCGGTCAATATCATCGACCGGCCGGCGTTCTCCGATTTTACCTTCGGCGCCATCGTCAATCGCTCGCCGCTTGTCATCGGCATCTCCACCGACGGCGCCGCGCCGGTTTTCGGCCAGGCGATCCGCGCCAAAATCGAAGCCCTGATCCCTAAAGGATTTGCCCGCTGGGCCGACGCCGCCCGCCTCTGGCGCCCGCGCGTGCAGGCGCTCGCTCTGCCATTCCGCGGCCGCCGCAGCTTTTGGGAAAAATTCACGGCGCGGGCGATTGCCGCGCCGGAGCGGACGCCGACGGAGGCCGACCTCGATGCGCTGCTCGCGCCTGCGGCGGCGCAACACGCCGGTTCGGTCGTTCTGGTCGGCGCCGGCCCGGGCGATCCGGAACTGCTGACGCTGCGCGCGGTGCGCGCGCTCCAATCCGCCGACGTGATCCTGTTCGACGATCTCGTCGCCTCAGACATTCTCGACTTCGCCCGCCGCGAGGCGAAGAAAATGCTGGTCGGCAAGACCGGGCACAAGGCCTCGTGCCGGCAGGACGACATCAATGCATTGATGATCTCGCTGGCGCGGGCCGGGCGCCGCGTGGTGCGGCTCAAGGGCGGCGATCCGATGATTTTTGGCCGCGCCGACGAAGAGATCGCGGCCTGCCGCGCGGCCGGCATCGCGGTCGAAGTGGTTCCCGGCATCACCACGGCGCAAGGCGCCGCGAGCCGGCTATTGGTGTCGCTGACCCGCCGCGGCGAAGCGCGCCGCGTGCAATACATCACCGGTCACGGCCGCGACGGAAAATTGCCGGCCGACATCGACTGGCTGAGCCTCGCCGATGCCGCGGCGACGACCGTCGTCTACATGCCGACCAAAACCTTGCCCGACCTGGTCACAGCCGCGGTGCAAGCCGGGCTCGATCCCGCGACGCCAGCGGTCGCGGTCGAGCGCGCGACGCGGGGCGACGAACGGGTGATCGCGGCCACGATCGCCGACCTGCCGACGCGGCTCGCCGCCGCGGGGCCGTCCGGACCGGTGGTGGTGATGATCGGACGGGTGTTTGCGAATTACCGCGAAGCCGCGAATGAAGCGGCGCCGAGCGGCCGGCAAGCTCGTGCCTGACGCCGTCTTTCAAGATTGAATTGTTATTTCGGGCGGGCCGTCATGATCGCGGCCACCGGCGCGTGACCTTCGCCGTTCTCGCGTTCCATTCCTTCCAGCACTCCGGATCGGTCCTGTTCGGGACGATTTTGGCTCATCTTCCACTTTCCTTCGAGCCGGGTGATGCGGAGCTTGAAGCCGATAATGGCCCGGAGCATGGCGTCGACGTAGTTCGCCGGCGCGTCGCTCACGGCCCACGGCGCCGACCGCAGTGCTTCGTGGCTGTCGGTCAACTTGCCGACATGATCGCGCAATTCCGTCGGATCGTCATAGAAGCTGAGCGTCCCGTAGGCGTGAATGGCGAGATAGTTCCAGGTCGGGACGACCTTGCCGGTTTGATACTTGGTTGGATACCACGACGGCGTGATGTAGGCGTTCGGACCTAGAAACATCGCCAAAGCCTCGACGTCAGGTCGCGTCCGCTGCCATTGCGGATTGGCGCGGGCGAGATGCCCGCGCAACGTCCCCAACGGCGCCGGTTCCGCATCGAGCAGCATCGGCAGGTGGCTCGCTTCCAATTCCTTTTCGCCCAACGTCACCAGGGTCCCGAAGCCGTATTTCCTGATAGCGTCATGCAGGAGAGGAACGCGGTCTTCCTTGAAGTGAGCCGGAACATACATTGCTGCCTCCGCCTGGCCTGACCGGGGTTTTCGGCATCCATACTCCCAGCAGGCCGAATCCTGGCATGATTTTTCCGCGGCCTTGTCGTCGATAGTCATGGATTCCAAGCCACAGGGCTTGGATTTCAGGACAAAGAATGGGTTGCGGAACCCCACCCCAGCCGCCTATTTAAGCGCCCCATGGACACCCTGACCGCACCACCCCCGACAGCCACCCATGCCTCGGAACATGGCCCGGAGAAGGCCGCCCCCGGCTTGATCGACGCGCGTCTCGCCGCGATCGTGCCGGTCGCCCGGGACACCAATCTTTACACGTTCCGCCGCGTCGAAGGCGGGGCTTTGCCGGCCTACAAGCCGGGCGCGCATATTGATCTGCATCTGCCCAACGGGCTCATCCGCCAGTTTTCCTTGTGCGTTCCGAACAACGATCGCGAGAGCTACGTGGTCGGCATCAAGCGCGACCCGGCGAGCCGCGGCGGCTCACGCTACATTTTCGACCACATGCGGGTCGGCGACGAAATCAAGATCAGCGCGCCGCGCAATAATTTCCCGCTCGCCGAGGACGCCGAGCATGTCGTTCTGATCGCCGGCGGCATCGGCATCACGCCGGTGTGGTGCATGGCGCAGGAACTCGCCGCGCAGCAGCGGCCGTGGAAGCTCTATTACTCCTGCCGCACCCGCGACGAGATGGCGTTTCTCGACACGTTGCAAACGCTCGGGCCTGAATCCGTGCAGCTTCATTTCGACGACGAAGCGGGCGGCAAGTTCCTCGATCTTGCAGCCATCATCGCGGAAGCCCCGGCGAACGCGCATTTTTATTGCTGCGGCCCCAAGGCCATGCTCGAAGCCTTCGAGAAGGCCGCCGCTAACCGGCCGCGCGGCAATGTCCACGTCGAATACTTCACCGCAAAGGCGGAAGCCTCGACCACCGGCGGCTTCTGGGTCGAACTCGCGAAGTCGGGCGAGGAATACTATATCCCCGAAGGCAAGAAGGTCCTCGAAGTGCTGTTCGAGGCCGGCGTCGACGTCGAGTATTCCTGCGAACTTGGCATCTGCGGGGAATGCGTCACCAAAGTCATTTCCGGCATTCCCGATCATCGCGATGCGGTGCTCTCTGAAGAAGAGCAGGCCGCCAACGACAAGGTCATGATCTGCTGCTGCGGCAGCAAGACCGAGCGGCTCGTGTTGGATATGTAGGTTTCACAAATCCAACGCCGCGAGCGCCGCTTTCGCCACTTCCACATCCTGCTCGATCTTGGCGCCGCCGGCGGCGACCGCGCCGATCACTTCGCCCTCGACCTCGATCGGAAATCCGCCCGGCACGTTGGTGAAGTCGCCCATCCGCACCGCCATCGACAGCGCGTTCGCCTCCGGCGCGTAGCCGGTCGGCAGCCGTTGCGAGGCCGCCGTGATCGCTTTCCTCTGCGTGGTGATGATCGAGAAATGCCGCGCGCCGTCCATCATCAGAAACGCGATCAGCCGGCAGCTCTGATCGACCACGGCCAGCGACACCTTGCAGCCGAGTTCGTTCGCCTTGGCGACGCCGGCCGCGATCATCTTCTGGCTCGCCTCGTGGGTGAGCCGGTGGGTGGGAACGATATCCGCCATCAGAATTTGCCTCGCCGTGAAGCCAGTCGGCCCCTCATGACACAAAACCGGCAATGCTGTCAGTCTCTCGGCGCCGCGGGCGCGATCTGTCAGGCCTTCATCGCCGGAAAAAATTCAGGAACGAAAATCCCGTCGGCGCGACGCCGGGAGGCGGACTTTTCGGCGGACGCTGCGCGATAACGCGTTTGACGGTTTCGCCCGGAGGAAATGCCAGCAGATCCGATACTTTGACGAAAGTGTAGCCCTGGGCACGGAGCTTGACGATGATTTCGGGCAGCGCGAGCGCGGTCGCCGGCGCGTTGGGGCCGCCGTGCATGTGAAGGACGACGATGCTGCCCGGCCGGACATTGGCGACGACATCGGAAGCGATCCATTTCGGGCTTTTCACGAAGGCATCGGCGCCGTCAACGTCGCCGCCGATCACGGTGTAGCCTTGGCTTTCGACTGTCTTCACGGCCCCCGCATCGGAGCAAAGTCCGGGAAATCGGAAATATTTTTTATAAGCCGTCGCATATCGCCGTAACAGATCGTCGGTCTTTTGCACCTCGGCGGCCTGATTTGATGGCGCTATCGGAGCGAGGCTGTAGCAGGGCGAATGAAAAGCGCCGTGCGAGTAGCTGTGATTGCCGAGCTCGAACAGCGAATCGTTCGAGAGCTCCTTGGTCACGTCACCGTAGGCCTCGATCCAAAGACCAGTGAGGAATAAGGTCGCAGGCACCTGGTCCCGCCGCAGCGCCTCGATGACTTTCTCGTTGTACCAGGAGGCTATTCTCCGCCTTTTCAACTCGCCCAGCATTCCCGGCGTCATGTCGGCGTCGAACGTCAGGGCAACGAGTTTTTGGCTTGTCGCAGCATGATCGAAGATTGGGAACTGCGTGGCCGACGCCGGCGCGGCATGTTGCGCGCCGAGCGCGGCGCAAACAGTCAGGATGCAAAAAGTCAGGAGAGGGATAGCCAAACGCGCGCGCATCGATATCTCGTCGATCGCGCACCCCGCGCGGGCATGGTTGAAGTCCCGTCCCGGCTACACGCTCGTCTGCGCCATACCGCGCTCGGCATTGAGCGCCTCCTTGGCGCCGTCCTTGAACGGCACGTCCGGCGGCAGCACCATGGCGCAGGAGCGCACCTTGTGGTGCGCCGGATCGACGCCCGGCGGCAGGACGCCCTTGTCGACCAGCGCCTTGGCGGCGCGCATCAGGCGGTGGCGCGCCATGATAATGCCGTTGTCGGTCGAGACCAGGTTCTCCTTGCTGCGGTCGCAGATCGGACCCATGCTTTCCTGCAGCGAGGAATCTTGGATGGCGATGCCGCTGACGCCGCTATAGGTCCGGCCGGCCTTCTGCGCGGCGCGATCGATCAGATAATCGTTGTCCTTGTTGGCGAGCGGCCGGTAGCTGCCGGGCGCGTATTTGCAATGCACGCCGGCGCCGTCCTTCATGGCGTCAACCTCAGCTTTCGACAGCGCCCGAACGGGATGAAAATCGTAGGACCAAGCCCAGCAGTTCTCGTCGTCGATCGGCACCCAGAAATGACCGTGCACGGGATGGTCACCGCGCGGCGGGATCATGGTGAAGCACGGCATGACCCAGGGCGTGATGCGCCAATAGTAGTTGCCGTTCTCGGCATTGCGCCGCGCGCCGATGAACAAGCCGCCGGGCTGCTCGACGACCTCGAAATGCGGCTTCATGTCATTGAGGTTGTACTGATTGCCCTTGGCGCCCTTGAACAGCGGATCGGAACCGAGGTCGCCGCGGTGCAGGAACGAGACATGACTCGAATCGATGCCGCCTTCCATGGCCTGCAGCCAGTTGCACTCCTGCAGTCGCTTCGAGGTGAAGCTCTGCTCCGGCGGCACCAGCGCAAATTCCCATTCCGGCAAGGGCGGCTTCCTATCGGCGGGTCCCATATAGGTCCACAATACCGCACCGATCTTCACCAGCGGGTAGGAGGCAAGCTTGATCTTGCCGCAGAACCCGCTTTCGACCGGCTCCGAGGGAACGTCGATGCACTGGCCGGTAACATCGTATTTCCAGCCGTGATAGGGGCAGCGCAAACCGCCCTCCTCGTTGCGGCCGAACCACAGCGAGACGCCGCGATGGGCGCAAAATTCGTCGATCAGGCCGTAGCGGCCTTGCGAGTCGCGGAAGGCCAGCAGGCGTTCCGCGAGAATTTTTACCCGCACCGGCGGGCAATCATTCTCCGGCAATTCCTCCGCCAGGAGCGCTGGTAGCCAGTAACTGCGGAACATCTGCCCCATCGGAGTACCGGGGCCGGTCTGGGTCAGAAGTTCGTTCTGTTCTTTCCTGAGCATCGAAGTTACCTGCGGCCGAGCGTTGTCTTCCCAAGAGTACGAGAGTACGGATTTGGTCGCGGCGGAGCAAGGCGGCCATGCACCGCGACCCCGTAACGACGGTTGCTCTACCAACACAATTACGCTAAGCCCGCCACGCCGGGACTTGAGTTCAGACACTTGAGCTTGGAGAGATGGGATGGCCGATCACGCTGAAGTCCAATACGCGACTGCAACGGGTAACGATTACCCCGCTCACGAACAGACCTACCGTAACTTCATCACATTAGTAAAAGTGATGATGGCTATCGTCGTCGCGATCGTCATCCTGATGGCGATCTTCCTGACTTGATCTAAATCATTTTCCGCATCGGCCTTTGCCGATAATCCCATCGGCGTCGGAGGGATTATGAAGGTTGCCGTCACAACAGAAACCGATCCGGGCGAGCCGCGCGTAGCAGCGACCCCGGAGACCGTCAAAAAACTCGTCGGGCTCGGCGCGGAAGTCGCGATCGAGCCGGGCGCTGGTATAAAATCCGGTATCCTCGACGCGGACTATGCCGCAGCCGGCGCCAAAGTCGCCGCCGATGCGGTCAACGGCGCCGATATCGTGCTCAAGGTACGGCGGCCCACCGCGAACGAGCTTGCCGGTTATAAGAAGGGCGCCCTGGTCGTCGCGATCATGGATCCCTACGGCAACGAAGCCGCGCTCAAGCAGATGGCCGATGCCGGTGTCGTCGCTTTCGCCATGGAATTGATGCCGCGCATCACCCGCGCGCAGTCGATGGACGTGCTGTCGAGCCAAGCCAACCTCGCCGGCTACCGGGCGGTGGTCGACGCCGCGACGGAATACGGCCGCGCGCTGCCGATGATGATGACGGCAGCCGGCACGGTGCCGGCGGCGAAAATATTCATCATGGGGGTCGGCGTCGCCGGCTTGCAGGCGATCGCGACCGCGCGCCGGCTCGGCGCCATCGTCACCGCCACCGACGTGCGTCCCGCCACCAAGGAGCAGGTTGAAAGCCTTGGTGCGAAATTTCTCGCGGTCGAGGACGAAGAGTTCAAGAACGCGCAGACTGCCGGCGGCTATGCCAAGGAAATGTCGAAAGAATACCAGGCCAAGCAGGCCGCGCTGGTCGCCGAACACATCAAGAAACAGGACATCGTCATCACCACGGCGCTGATCCCCGGACGTCCGGCGCCGAAGCTGGTGTCCAAGGAAATGGTCGCTTCGATGCGCCCCGGCTCGGTGCTCGTGGATCTCGCGGTCGAGCGCGGCGGCAACGTCGAAGGTGCCAAGGCCGGCGAGGTGGCGAAGGTCGGCGACGTGAAGATCGTCGGCTATCTGAACGTACCGGGACGGCTGGCGGCTTCCGCCTCCGCGCTCTACGCCAAGAACCTGCTCACCTTCCTCGAGACCCTGATCGACAAGAAAGAGAAGAAGCTTGCGATCAATTGGGACGACGAGATCGTCAAAGGCACCGCGCTGACCCGTGACGGCGCGATCGTGCACCCGAATTTCAAGCCCAAAGCGGCCTGAAGGAGAAGCGATCATGGAGCATCTCGCGACGGCGGTCGATCCCTTCGTATTCCGCTTCTCGATATTCGTGCTGGCGGTGTTCGTCGGCTACTACGTGGTGTGGTCGGTGACGCCGGCGCTGCACACGCCATTGATGTCGGTGACCAACGCCATCTCCTCGGTGATCGTGGTCGGCGCGCTGCTTGCGGTCGGTGTCGCGCTGGTGGGCGACGATACCGGTCCGCTGTGGGCGCGTATGCTCGGCTTTGTCGCCCTGGTGTTCGCCTCGGTCAATATCTTCGGCGGCTTTCTGGTCACGCAGCGCATGCTAGCGATGTACCAAAAGAAGAAGAAATGAGCGCCGCATGAGCCCGAACCTCGTCGCATTGCTTTATCTGGTCGCCGGCGTCCTGTTCATCCAGGCGCTGCGCGGGCTGTCCAACCCGGAAACGAGCCGGCTCGGCAATCGCCTCGGAATGATCGGCATGGCGATCGCCGTGCTGACCACGCTGGGCTCGCATCCTCCGTCAGACCCGCTCTCCTGGGGCCTGGTGCTCGGCGGCATCGCTATCGGCGGCGGCACCGGCGCGGTGATCGCGCGGCGCGTCCCCATGACCTCGATGCCGGAACTGGTCGCCGCCTTCCACTCGCTGGTCGGCATGGCGGCGGTGCTGGTGGCGGCGGGCGCGTTCTATGCGCCGGCGGCCTTCGACATCGGCATCCACGGCCAGATCCATCAGCAAAGCCTCATCGAGATGTCGCTCGGCGTGGCCATCGGCGCCATCACCTTCACCGGTTCGGTGATCGCCTTCCTCAAATTGTCCGCCCGCATGAGCGGCAAGCCGATCACGCTGCCGGGCCGCCACATCATCAATATCGCGCTGGCGCTGGCGCTGGTCTTCTTCATCTACGACTTCTACATAGGCCAGAGCCAGATCGCCTTCTGGGCGATTGCCGGCATCTCCTTCTTGTTCGGCGTGCTCATCATCATCCCGATCGGCGGCGCCGACATGCCGGTTGTGATTTCGATGCTCAACTCCTATTCGGGCTGGGCGGCCGCCGGCATTGGCTTCACGCTGGGAAATTCGGCGCTGATCATCACCGGCGCTTTGGTCGGCTCCTCGGGCGCGATCCTGTCCTACATCATGTGCAAGGGCATGAACCGCTCGTTCATCTCGGTCATTCTCGGCGGCTTCGGCGGCGAGGTGGCGGGACCGGGCGCCGGCGCGGAGCAGCGCCCGGTGAAGCTCGGCTCGGCGGACGACGCCGCCTACATCATGAAGAACGCGCAGAAGGTCATTATCGTGCCGGGCTACGGCATGGCGGTGGCGCAGGCGCAACACGCGCTGCGCGAGATGGCCGACAAGCTCAAGGCCGAAGGCGTCGAGGTCAAATACGCCATTCACCCGGTGGCTGGCCGCATGCCCGGCCACATGAACGTGCTGCTCGCCGAAGCCAACGTGCCGTATGACGAGGTGTTCGAACTGGAGGACATCAATTCCGAGTTCGCCCAGACCGACATTGCCTTCGTCATCGGGGCCAACGACGTCACCAACCCGGCAGCCGAAGAAGACAAGACTTCGCCGATCTACGGCATGCCGGTGCTGCAAGTGTGGAAAGCCGGCACCGTCATGTTCATCAAGCGCTCGCTGGCGTCGGGCTATGCCGGCATCGACAACCCGCTGTTCTATCGCGACAACACCATGATGCTTCTCGGCGACGCCAAGAAAATGACGGAATCAATCGTCAAAGCGTTGTGATCGAACCGCACTTTTCAGAAGACTGCCGCTCACCCTCGGACCGTGTCCGGGGGTGAGTTTTTTCAGCCTCCATGCGGTAATATCTCGGGACGATGGCCGACGACTCTTCACCGAAACCGCCTGCACCCGTCCGCGCGCGCCGCTGGCCGGGACCGAAGTCAACGCCGGCTCGACCGCGTCCCTACCGTTTCGCGCTGCGCCTCATCGGCATCCCGGCCGCAGCCGTCGCCGGCGTTCTGATCTACAGCGGATTGCGCGATCGATTCGTGCTGCCGGAATGCGATTCCGAACGCGCCAAGAAGACGCTGTCGGATGTGCTCGACCAGCTGAAACTGGTCCCGAAGCGATTCGAACCGCTCAAGACCCTATCGAACGGCAAGGACCGCGTTGTCTGTAGCGCCGTTTTGCCATTGCCGGATGGCGGGACCGTCGCAGTCGACTATACCTTCTACTGGGAGGGCGGCGTGGCAAACATGAAATACACGATCGCGCGAAAATCCTCGTGAAGACGCCAAAGAAGCACGCCGGCGATCGAGCCGACGAGGGTCATGCCGCGCCCGACCTCGAGCGCGGCGCGACTGCCGACAGTATTCTTGAACTCTTGGCAAATGGGTTGCTCGCTTGGATGGTGCGGGTCGGTTACGTGGCGAGAGGCATCGTTTTCGTGATCATCGGCAGCTTCGCGTTGCTTGCCGCCGGCGGCCTTGGCGCCAATCCGCAAGGCACACGCGATGCACTGGCGGTGCTCTTTCAGCAGCCGTTCGGCGGCTACTTCTTATGGATTCTTGCTGCCGGCCTGTTGTGCTTCGCAGGATGGCGCTTCCTGCAATGCGTCCTCGATGTCGACGGATACGGCAGCGGTTTCTACGGCCTGATCCGGCGCAGCGTATTTGCCGGCAGCGGCGCGTTTTATCTGGCGCTTGCCGCGGCGACCGCCCACATCACCTTCGAGCAACGGCGAATGAGCGAGGATCAAGCGGCGCGCGAATGGACGGCTTTCGTCATGGCCCATCCGGCCGGGCGCGGATTGATCGCACTGATCGCCACAGGCTTCGCCGGATTTGCGATCGGGCTTGTGATCAAGGCAGTCGGAGCACCGCTTCGCCATCGGCGCTATTTGCCGCGAACGACGCCGGCCTGGCGGGATGCGCTCGGATCATATGGAACCCTGACGCGCGCCTTTGTCTTCCTCATGATCGGCGGCTACCTGGCCGTTGCCGCCTACGATTCCAATTCGCGGGAAGCGGTCAGCCTGGCCGGCGTGCTGCGCGCCATGCAGAGCCAAGCTTATGGGGGAGTGCTGCTCGCGATTGCCGCGCTCGGTCTCTTGGCATTCGGCTTCTTCGAGATCATCGAAGCGCCGGAGCGCCGCGCCGATGCATTGAAACCGGCGCGACAGCAGAAGCCCCGCTCACGCGCGTGATTTGCCATAGCCGCCCGCGGTCGGCGTCTGGATGATGATGGCCTCGCCCGAGTCGATCACCGTGGCGTCGCAGCCTTGCAACTTCTCCATGCGGCCGTCGTTGCGTCGTACCCAGTTCTCGCCGAGCTGGCCGTCGCCGCCGCCGGCAAGTCCGAACGGCGGCACGCGGCGGTGGCCGGACAGCATCGTGCATTCCATTTTTTCCAGGAAGCGGATGGTGCGGCGGATGCCGTCGCCGGCATTCCATTGCCCGCGGCCGCCCGAGCCTTTGCGAATGTGGAAATCTTCGAGCAGGACGGGGTAGCGGAACTCCAGCACTTCCGGATCGGTCAGCCGGGTATTGGTCATGTGGGTGTGCACGGCATCGGTGCCGGGGAATCCGGGACCGGCCGGCGAGCCGGAACAGATCGTTTCGTAATACTGATAGCGGGCATTGCCGAAATTGAGATTGTTCATGGTGCCCTGCGCCGCCGCCATGGCGCCGAGCGCGCCGAACAGGCAATTGGTCACCTCCTGCGAGGTTTCGACATTGCCGGCCACCACGGCGGCGGGAAACTCCGGCGACAGCATGGATTTCTTCGGAATGACGATGCGGATCGGGCGCAGGCAGCCGGCATTCATCGGAATGTCGTCGTCGACCATGACCCGGAACACGTAGAGCACCGCGGCGCGCGTCACCGGCTCGGGCGCGTTGAAATTCGAGGGCTGCTGCGGGCTCGTTCCGGTGAAATCGACCGTCGCCTCGCGCTTCTTCTTGTCGACCGCGATCCGAACCCTGATCCGGTTGCCCTGATCGGTCTCGATCGCGAATGCGCTGTCGTGCAGCCGGTCGATCACCCGGCGCACGCTTTCGGCGGCGTTGTCCTGCACGTGGCGCATATAGGCGCGCGCCACCGGCAGCGTGAAATGGCGCACCATCTTGCGCAATTCGCGCACGCCCATTTCGTTGGCGGCGATCTGCGCCTTGATGTCGTTGACGTTCTGCAGCGGATTGCGCGCCGGATATTTGGCGCCGGTGAGCAGCGCATAAAGCTCGTTCTCCCGGAAGCGGCCGCGGTCGACCAGCTTGAAATTGTCGATATAGATGCCTTCCTGCTCGATGGTGGTGGCGTTCGGCGACATCGAGCCCGGCGATATGCCGCCGACATCGGCATGGTGGCCGCGGGAGGCGACCCAGAACAGAATCTTTTTCCCGTCGAATGCCGGCGTGCACACGGTGATATCGGGCAGATGCGTGCCGCCATTATAGGGGGCGTTGATGGCATAGGCGTCGCCCGGCCGCACCCTTCCCTTGTTCTCGCGGATGATGGTTTCCACCGCGCGGTCCATCGAGCCGAGATGCACCGGCATGTGCGGCGCGTTGGCCACCAGCGAGCCGTTGCCGTCGAACACCGCGCAAGAGAAATCGAGCCGCTCCTTGATATTCACCGAATAGGCGGTGTTCTGCAGCGCCACGCCCATCTGTTCGGCGATCGACATGAAAAGATTGTTGAACACTTCGAGCATCACCGGATCGGCGTGGGTGCCGATGGCGCGAGCCCGGGCGAGCTTTTGCACCCGTCGCAACACCAGATGATTCTTGGGCGTCAGTTCGGCCTGCCAGCCGTGCTCGACGACGACGGTCTGATGCGGTTCGATGACGATGGCCGGACCTTTGATCTTATGCCCCGGCAAGAGCGCCTCGCGCGTATAGACCAGCGCCCGTTGCCATTTGCCGCCGGAGAAGAAGCGGGTGCGGCGCGCCGGCGCGGGCGGCTTTCGCCGCGCGGCGCTACGCGACCGTTCCCGAAACGTGGCGCCGCCGCCGACCGCTTCGACCGATGCGGCTTCAATGACCAGCGCCTTCTTGCGGTCGATAAAGCCGAATTGCGCCTTATGCGCGCGCTCGAAGCTGGATTGCATTTTGGCAAGCGAAGCCAATCGCAACTTCGCCCCCGCTCGCGAGGGGGCTGCAGAAAATGCTCCGGCATCGACGATCAGGGCGGTGTCCGTCCCGGCATAGCGAATATGGGCGCGCACATGGAGCGCGATCTTACCTTTGGCGACGCCCTGGCCGGCGACTTCCTTGCTCGTTTCGCGCAGGAGCCGTCGCGCGACCCGTTCGAGCGTCGTGGCCGACTTTTCGCCGAACGGCTCCTCGATCGCCTGCTGGCGCACGCTGCGGATATCGGCAAGGCCCATGCCGTAGGCCGAGAGCAGCGACGACAACGGATGGATCAACACGCTCGTCATACCGAGCGCATCGGCGACCAGGCAGGCGTGCTGGCCGCCGGCGCCGCCGAAGCAATTGAGCGCGTAACGCGTCACGTCGTAGCCGCGCTGCACCGAAATCTTTTTGATCGCGTTCGCCATGTTCTCTACCGCGATCTTGACGAAGCCGTCGGCGACCTGTTCGGGGCTCCGGCCGTCGCCGATCTCTCGCGCCAGCGCGGCGAAGGCTGTGCGCACGGTGTCGGCGTCGAGCGGCTCTTCCTGCCGCGGCCCGAAGATTTTGGGAAAGAAGTCGGGAATGAGCTTGCCGACCATGACATTGGCGTCGGTCACCGCGAGCGGGCCACCGCGGCGGTAGCATTTCGGTCCGGGATTGGCGCCCGCCGAATCCGGCCCGACACGAAACCGCGCGCCGTCGTAGTGCAGGATCGAGCCGCCGCCGGCCGCCACGGTATGGATCAGCATCATCGGCGCCCGCATGCGCACGCCGGCGACTTCGGTTTCGAAGGCGCGCTCGTAAGTGCCGGCGAAATGCGACACGTCGGTCGAGGTGCCGCCCATGTCGAAGCCGATCAGCCGGTCAAAGCCCGCCGAACGTCCGGTCTCGGCCATGCCGACGACACCGGCGGCCGGGCCCGATAGGATCGCGTCCTTGCCGCGGAACAATTCGGCCGCCGTCAGCCCGCCCGACGACATCATGAACATGAGGCGGGATTCTTTACCTACCCCTGCAGGGGAGGGTGGATTTAGCTCCCCCGCCAGTTGCGCAACGTAACGGCGCAGGATCGGCGACAGATAGCTGTCGACCACGGTAGTGTCGCCGCGGCCGACCAGTTTGATCAGCGGCGACACTTCGTGGCTGGCCGACACCTGGGGAAAGCCGATTTCGCGCGCCAGCGCCGCGACGCGTTGTTCATGGGCGCTGTAGCGATAGGCGTGCATCAGCACGACGGCGACGGCGCGGATGCCGTCGGCCTTGGCGCCCTCCAACTCCCCGCGCAAGGCGTCGAGTTCGACCTCCCGCTCCACGGTGCCGTCGGCGCGCACCCGCTCGTCGACCTCGACGACGCGTTCGTACAGCATGTCCGGCTTGATGATGTGGCGGGCAAAGATTTTCGGCCGCGCCTGGTAGCCGATCCGCAAGGCGTCGCGGAAGCCCTTGGTGACGAGGAGGAGCGTGCGCTCGCCCTTGCGCTCGAGCAGCGCATTGGTGGCGACCGTGGTGCCCATCTTCACCGCCGCTATGCACTCGCTCGGGATCGCCGTGCCGGGGGAAAGACCGAGCAGATGGCGAATGCCGTGCACCGCGGCATCCGGATAGGCCTCGGGATTTTCCGACAGCAGCTTGTGGGTGACAAGCGCGCCATCCGGCCGCTTGCCGATCACGTCGGTAAAGGTGCCGCCGCGATCGATCCAGAATTCCCAACTGCCGGACATGTCAGCCGTTCTGCGCTCGTTCCGGACCACGCCAAAGTCGTGCCGGGCCGAAGTGAAGCCGGACTGGACGACCGCTACGGCATAATACGAACATCGGGTCCATGGCTAGAGCAGGATGATTTTTCCTTGAATCGGCATCCCGCTCTAGCTTTTTGTTTTCGCGTGTCCTTTTCGCAAAACCAGCCTCCACTTTTGCGGGACATGCTGTAGGTCGTGGGTGGCGCCGCGGCGGCTACTTCCGCACATCGCCCGCCAACAGGCCGGCGATGGTCTTGATCTCGTTGCGGGCGTATTTGGGCAGGCCGGCGCTGAGCGAAGCGCCGGAGTTGAACGACGACTGGCCCATCAGGACTTGCGCCGGCACGAGATTGCGCAGCACCGGCACCGTCTCGAAGCCGCGCTTCTCGTCGAGCACGCGCGCCTTGATCGCGAGCGCCATGAAGGCGGTGACGACGGTCTTGTTGGCGTCGTTCGGATGATCCTGGAAGACGGCGAAAAGCTTGCCGAATTTCATGATCTGGTTGACGTAGAATATGTCCTGCTCGAGCACGCCCGACACCAGGGTGCCGAGCGCCGTCAATTCCTGCAAGCCGGCCTGGTCGAGATCCGCCGGCGCCAGCACCGACAATTCGCTCTGGAAATCGATGTGATCGGCGACCTTCTTGACGCTGTCGCGAAATTTATTCACCAGCATGATGCCCATGGGGATCTTGCCCTCGAGCTTGTAGGTCGACTGGATGCAGATCGAGCCGGCGCGACCGTTGCACCATTTGCGATCGGGATTGTCGTTGCCGGTGCCGGCGTCGTCGGTGAACGGCCCGATATCGGAAGGGGCGATCTCTTTGTGCTTGATCGCCGGGTCGATCTTTTCCAGAAACGGCAGCGTGACGTAGCGCGACAGGTCGACCGTTCCTGGCGCCGAATCGAGAATGAAGCGCGCCTGCGCCACATACATCGAAAGCTTTTCGATCGTTTTCTCGCCGGCCGGCGCCGCACTGCCATTGCCCGATCTGACGAAGGCCGGTTCGCTGTAGCTCGGGAACAGCGCCAGGAATTTCTTCTCGGTGGCATGGTTCGTCGCCCAGTCGGCAAACGGCATGAGCGCCGTCTCGCTGTCGATCGCGCCCGAGCCGGTGTGATCGCTGAACGCGATCGTGCCGGCTTTGAGCTGCGCCACATCGGCCTGACGGACCGCGCTCACGTCGTCGATACGCAATTCCGGCACCAGCGCCGCGGCGGCGGCGCCGAGTGAGCAACACAGCAAGCCAACAAGCACGATCGCGCGCCGCGTCCACATTCTCAATTCTCTCGTGAATAAGCTTGCTTCAATTCACCCGGCCGCCCCAGAAATAGTCCTGACTGGGCCGGGGCTGGGGCGGCCCGTTCCAGGGCTGGAACAGACCGAATATGCCGCGGGACGGCGGTGGCGGGGGCGGCTGCGTGTGCCAGCCCTGGTTCGGGTAATAGGACCGCCCGACCCATTGGCCGTTATTTGGGCCGTTATTGGTCGGCGCGCCGCCCCAGAAAAAGCTATGGTCGCTGTCGGCCCCTGGCTGGCTCTGGTAATAGGCATCGGTCCGCGACACCAGTTCATATTGCGTGTCGTCGGCCTGGCCGCCGGCGTCGCGGCGGAAGTGCTCGACGAAAGCTTGCGCCGGAGGTTGCGGCGGGCTCGGAGCGAACAGCGCGCCGAAACCCTGGTTCGCGCTTTGCTTAGCATCGAGGCGATCCCCGGTCATGTAATCGATCGGAATATCGACCAGCAGGCGTTTGGCCTCCGCCGACGGTCCGGCGAGGACGGCTTTCGGCGCGATGTGCTCGGCCCAGATCGCATCGAGAATCGGCTGGAAGATCGGCAGCGCGACCCGCGCGCCGCTCTCGTTGGAGCCGAGCGAGCGGCGCTTGCCGTCGCCGTTGTCGTAGCCGACCCAGACCGCGATCGTGACATCGTTGGTGAAGCCGATGAACCAGCCGTCGACGGCGTCCTCGGTCGTGCCGGTCTTGCCGGCGACGTAGGGCGACAGCCAACCGATGCCGCGGGCGGTGCCACGCGCCACGACGCCCTGCAGCATGGTCTTGAGCTGATAGAACGAGGCTTGGTCGGCGGCACCGACGCGGGGCAGCGGCGTTGCGGGATACTGATAGATGGCCTTGCCGTCCCGCTCGATCGAATCGATGCCGTGCGGATGCGGCAGCGCGCCCTCGTTGGCAACCGCGGCATAGAAGGCGGCGAGATCGATCATGCGGACCGGCTGCGCACCGAGCACGAACGGATAATAGCGCACGCATTCGGAGTAGATCTTCGCGGCAACCGCGGTGGCGCAGACCAAGTCGAGGCTTTTGGCCGGATCGGCGTCGATGCCGCCGTCGAGCAGATGCGCGGTCACGACATTGACCGAATTCTCCAAGCCGCGCCGCATGGTGTAGACGCCGCCCCCGCCGTAATCGGCATTGCGCGGCGACCAGTAATCCTCCGGGCGGGCATTGCCGCCGAATTCGCGGGCGATCACGTCGCGCCCGCCGCTGCCGATCGGCGGCAGCGTGATCGGCTCATTGAGGACGAGCGTGTTGGGCTGCAACCCGCGCTGCAAGGCGGTGAGATAGGTCAAGGGCTTCATTGCCGAGCCGGGTTGGCGCTGCGTTTGCGCGGTGCGATTGAGCTGGCTCAGCGGATAGGAGAAACTGCCGGCCATGGCGAGGATGCGGCCGGTCTTGTTTTCGAGGACCAGCGCCGCGCCCTGCACCGTCGGCCGCACCCGCATTTGCGCCTGGCCGACGGCCAACGATTTGCTCTTGCTCTTGATCTCGCGACCGTTGCCGTCGCGGTTCTTGATCTCGCTCCCTTTGGGTTCGATGACGTTGACATAGACGACGTCGTAGAGGGCGAGGTTGCGCCGGATTTCGCCGGTCAGGCTCGTCAGCGGCTGGACGCGGCCGTCGGCGAGCCCGACGCGGATCGCGTCGTCGCCTTTTTTGCCGCCACCCTTCTGCACCACCACGGCCGGCGTCCAATGCACGTCGTAAAGCGGCAGGCGCAATGCTTGCAGCGCCTGCTGCCAGGCGGGCAAAGCAGAAGGCGCGGCCGCGGCGGCGCCGGGCTTGCTGCCGGTTTGGGCGGCGGCGGAAAGCCTTTGCACGGCGTCGGTCAGGTTGGCTTCGGGGCCGTGAAACTGGACACGGCCGGTCGAGATTTCGTAACGCGCCAAGCCCTCCTGCAGCGCCGTTTCGGCATCGCGCTGCAACTGCGCATTGATGGTCGAGTGCACCGTATAGGACTCGGCCGTCATGCTGGCGACGCCGTCCGACTTCGCCTCGCGGCCGAGAAAATCGATGAAATGAAAGCCCCGGTCGCGGTGCGGATGCGCGGCGGCGACCAGCTTCGGCAGCGCGCCCGACGCCTCGTCTTTCTGCGCGGCGCTGACGACGCCGTCCTCCTGCATGCGGCCGAGCACATAGCCGAGACGATCCTTGGCGCGGTTGGGATGACGATCCGGGCTGTAAAAAGTCGGACCTTTGAGCAGGCCCGCCAGCATGGCGCCTTCGGCGACCGTCAGGTTCTTGGCCGACTTGCCGAAATAGCTGCGCGCGGCCATTTCCACGCCCCAAGAGCCGCGGCCGAGATAGGCCGAATTGAGATAGAGTTCGAGAATCTCGTTTTTGTTCAGCGTATTTTCCAGCCGCGAAGCCACGATCATTTCGCGGATTTTGCGCTCATAGGTCACGTCCTCGCCGACCAGGAGATTTTTCACGACCTGTTGCGTGATCGTGGAACCGCCTTGCGGCCGGCCGCTATCGCCGAGATTGCCGATGAAGGCGCGGATGATGCCACGCTCGTCGACGCCGTGATGCTGAAAGAAGCGGCGATCCTCGGCGGCGACGAAAGCCTTCTGCACATAGTCCGGGATATCGGCGAGCGGCACCCAGATGCGCCGGTTGCCGGGCAGGAAAACGTCGGCAAAATCCTGTCCGCTGCCGTCGAGCACGACGGTGGTGCCAGGCAGCTTTTTGCCCTTGAGCTGCGTCGGGTCCGGTAGGTCGGCCGCCGCATTGTTGAAGAAGTCGATGACCTGGCCAAGGTCGACGACCGGATTGGCGATGGTCTCGTTCTTGCAAAACTGGTGATAGGCGGTGTTGAGGTCGGCGAAATTGAGCCCGTGGAAGGCCTTGATATCGGCACCCATCGCCTTCGGGTCGTCGAGCGCGGTCGAAATGAGGTCGTCGATGTTGATCGATTCGACGTCGAAGGCCTGCTTCATATGCTCGCAGCCGTTGCGCAAAAGCTGCACGACCTCGGCCTGATCCTGGGCCGCATCGAAATGCGTTTTCACCGCCTGCGGCGCCGTCGTGACCTCGCTGAGCGCGAGCGCCGTCGCAAAGATCTTGACCAGGATGGTGGTGTCCATGCGGGGACGGCTCGGGAGCGACCGGGTTCGAGGGACGAGGGCGAGAGAATAACCGCAATTATAACGATCTGATCCTTACAAAAAGACTTTTTTGCGGGGCCAGCGGCACGCCGCAAAATGCCGCGAATCCCGGCGATTTCGGGCCTGCGCCGCTATCGCCCCGTCATGGCGGCGTCATTTTTCGGCCCGCTCCAGGGATACGAAATGGCCCCGCCATTGCAGGACGGCGAGGAGCGCGAGTGCCGGTAAACCCGCACCCGCGCAGAGGACGAAAAACCATACCCACCCGGCAGCGGCAGCGATAAAGCCCGCACCCGACGACAGGTAAGTGCGGCCGAAAGCGGCGAACGCGGTCAGGAGCGCATATTGCGTCGCGGTGTGCAGCGGATTGCGGCACAAGGCCGAAAGGTAGGCGACGAAGATCACCGTGCCGATGGCGCTGGTGAAATTCTCGATGACGATCGCGAAGGAAAGCCAGGCCGTGTTGTGGCCCAAGATGGCCTGGACCGAAAAAGCGAGATTGGCGAGCCCCTGCAATAGGCCGCCGATCCAGAGGCTTGCCGGCAGCGAGAGAGCGCGCGCCACGAAGCCGCCGGCGAAGCCGCCGACGAGCGTCGCGCCAAGGCCGAGGCCCTTGATGATGGCGGCGTATTCGTTACGCGAAAAGCCGAGATCGATCACGAAGGGCGCCGTCATCGCCCCCGACAGCGCGTCGGTGAACTTGAACAGGACGACAAAGACGAGCGCGAGGAATGCCAGATCGCGCGTCAGAAACTCCGAAAACGCGCCGACCGCGGCGTCGACGATGCGCCGGCCGGTCTTTTCCTGGGCATGGGCCGCCTCGGCCGCCGCGGATTCCTGCGGCTCCGCGGCAAACAAAGTGGTGGCGACGCCGATAAGGACGAGGACCGCCATGGCCGCATAGCCGGCGGTCCAGGCGGCGTGATGGCTCAGCCCGAAACCCTGAAATCCACTGACCAGAAACAGCGCCCCCGCGGTCGAGGCCAGCATGCCGATGCGGTAGGCGGCGACGTAGGATGCCATGCCGGCCGCCTGCTCGCTTTCGTCGAGGCTTTCCACCCGGAAGGCATCGACGATGATGTCCTGGGTCGCGGACGCAGCCGCGACAAGGAGCGCGCCGATGGCGACGAGGAGCGGCGAAACCGAGGGGTTGCAGGCGCCGAGAAAGACGATCGCCGCGATCAAGAGGAATTGCGACAGCAAGAGCCAGCCGCGCCGCCGGCCGAAGACCCGCGACAGTACCGGCACGTCGAGCGCGTCGATCAGCGGCGCCCAGAGGAATTTTATCGTATAGGGCGTGCCGACCAGAGCGAACAGCCCGATGGTGCCGAGATTGACGCCCGTCTCGGTCATCCAGACCAGCAGCGTCGAGCCGGACAGCGCGAGCGGCAGGCCCGACGAGAAGCCGAGAAACATGACCATGAGCACGCGCCGCTTGAGATAGACGGCAAGCGTGTCGACCAAGGACGGGTGTGGGCTTTCGGCGGTCACACTTAATCTTCCGCCCCGACGAAAGCGGGGATGATAATGGAGCTACTCGCCCGCTTCGAGCTTGCGCGGAATCGGCGCGGGAATGACGTTCGATGCGGCCGGCACCGCGCTGCCCAGTTCGACATGCTGAATGCGTTCGCCGCGCGCTTCGATCTTGTCGATCGACACGATCGACTGGCGGATATCCTCGTTGGCCTGATTGAAGTGCGTTTGCAGCTTGCGGATACGCTCGCCGAGCAAGCCCACGTCCTTGACCAGGCGGCCGACCTCGTCGCGGATCTGGTCGGCCGCTTCGCGCATCCGCGCGTCCTTCTGGATTTGCTGCACCACCTGAATCGCCAGCATCAGGAGCGACGGCGACACCACCACGACGCGGGCGCGGTAGGCCTTCTGCACCACGTCGTCGAAACCGTCGTGCAGGTCGGCATAGACCGATTCCGACGGCACGAACATCAAGGCGAGTTCCTGCGTCTCGCCGGGGATCAGATATTTGTCGGCAATGTCGGCGACGTGCTTGCCGACGTCGCTACGCAGCCGCTGCGCCGCCGCCTTGCGCTCGTCGTCGGTTTTGGCGTCGCGGTAGGCGGTGATGCTTTCGAGCGGGAATTTGGCGTCGATCACGAGGAGCCGCTTGTCCGGCAGGAACACGCAGCAGTCGGGCCGGGTGCGGTTCGACAGCGTATGCTGGAAGGCATAGGCGCCCTTCGGCAGGCCGTCCTGCACGATCGCTTCCATGCGGCCCTGCCCGAAGGCGCCGCGCGATTGCTTGTTGGCGAGCACGCTTTGCAGCGAGGTCACTTGGCTCGCGAGATCGGTGATGTTCTTCTGCGCGCTGTCGATGACGGCGAGCCGCTCGTTGAGCTTCTGCAGGTTCTCGGTCGTGCTCTGCTTGGTCTTTTCGAGCGAATCGCCGAGCCGGTGCGAGACCGAATCGAGCCGCTCGTTGACGGCGTGCTGCAACTGGGTCTGACCCCGCGCCAGCATGCCGATCATGGCTTCGAGCCGGGTCGCGGTGTCGGTCTGCGCCCGCGCCAATTCGGCCATCACCGTCGCATGCGGATGCGCCGCATGGCGCGCCCGCCACAGCGCGACGCCGAGCACGATAACGGCGGCGCAGGCGGTGAAAACGGCGACCAGGATCAGGCTTTCGGTCATGGCATGCTTACGGTCGAAGGGGGTGTTTGCGACTCGGCGCGGAACGAAGGGCGAACGGTCATATCGTGTCGCGGGCCAAGCCGCAACGGACCGATCGATGCATCACGCGCATTGACCCCACTTTGTTCACCGCTTAAATCGCCCGCCAGATACTCGAGAAGATCTATGGCTGTTCGCGAAATCATCATTCTCCCCGACAAACGGCTGCGGCTCAAATCCGAGCCGGTCAAACAGATCGACGCCGGCATCCGCACGCTGGTCGACGACATGTTTGCCACCATGTACGACGCGCCCGGCATCGGGCTCGCGGCGATCCAGCTCGGCGTCGCCCAGCGCGTCGTGGTCATGGACCTGTCGAAGAAGGAGGACGACCACAAGCCGCAGGTCTTCATCAATCCGGAGATCACCTGGAAGTCGGAGGAGACGGCAAGCTACGAGGAAGGCTGCCTGTCGATCCCGGAATATTACGAGGAGGTCGAGCGACCGGCCGAGGTCAAGGTCAAATATCTCGATCTCGACGGCAAGACGCACGAGATCAAGGCCAAGGGCCTGCTCTCGACCTGCCTGCAGCACGAGGTCGACCACACCAACGGCGTGCTGTTCATCGACCATCTCTCCAAGCTCAAGCGCGACCGCGTGATCAAGAAATTCACCAAAGCCGCGAAGAAGGAAGAGGCGTGATTGTCGCTCCGCCTGGTTTTCATGGGCACGCCCGATTTCGCCGTGCCCACGCTTTTGGAGATTGTCGGCGCCGGCCATGAGGTCGTCGCGGTCTATACTCGCGCGCCGCGGCCGGCCGGCCGCGGCATGGCGGAACGGCCGAGCCCGATCGCCCGCGAGGCCGAGCGGTTCGGTCTGCCGATTTTCACGCCGAAAACGCTTCGGACACCTGACGCGGCCGACAAGATGCTCGCCCATGGCGCCGACGCCGCCGTCGTCGTCGCCTATGGGCTGATCCTGCCAAAACCTATTCTCGACGCGTTTCCGCTCGGCTGTTTCAATCTTCATGCCTCGCTGTTGCCGCGCTGGCGCGGCGCCGCGCCGATCCATCGCGCCGTCATGGCCGGCGACAAAGAAACCGGCGTGATGGTGATGCGGATGGACGAAGGCCTCGACACCGGGCCGATAGCCATGGCGCAGCGCGTGGCGATCGGCGCCGATGCGACCACCGGCGCGCTGCACGATGAACTGGCACGGCTCGGCGCGAAGCTGATGCCGGTCGCGCTCGGCGCGCTGGAGCGCGACTCGTTGACGCTGACGCCGCAGGCTTCGGAGGGCGCGACCTACGCCAGCAAGATCGACAAGAGCGAGACCCGCATCGATTGGACGCGACCCTGGCTGGAGGTTCACGACCATTGCCGCGGCCTGTCGCCGTTTCCCGGCGCCTGGTTCGAGCTCGCCGGCGTCGGCCGCATCAAGGTGCTGCGCACGACCAAAGGCGACGGCGCGGGCGCGCCCGGGACCGCGCTCGACGACACGCTTACCATCGCCTGCGGCGGCGGCGCCGTCCGCATCGTCGAACTGCAACGCTCAGGCGGCAAGCCGATGCCGGCGGACGAATTCCTGCGCGGCACGCCGATCCCGCGCGCTACCATTTGTCACTGATGCCCCGCTACAAGCTCACCATCGAATATGACGGCACGCCCTATGTCGGCTGGCAGGCGCAGGACAACGCCGTCTCGGTGCAAAGCGTGCTCACCGACGCGATCGCGGCTTTCGCCGGCGAGCGCGTCACCGTCGCCGGCGCCGGACGCACCGATGCCGGCGTGCACGCGCTCGGCCAGGTCGCCCATATCGATCTCGCCAAGGACTGGGACAGCGACCGCGTGCGCGACGCCAGCAATTTCCATTTGCGCCCGCAGCCGGTCGCCGTGCTTAGCGCCGAGCCGGTCCCGACCGCTTTCGACGCGCGCTTCTCGGCGATCAAGCGCCACTATCTCTACCGCATCGTCAATCGCCGCGCCGACCTCACCCTCGACCAGAACCGCGCCTGGCGCGTGCCGCGTCCGCTCGATGCCGGCGCCATGCACGCCGCCGCGCAGCAGCTCATCGGCAAGCACGACTTCACCACCTTCCGCTCCACCGAATGCCAGGCCAAATCGCCGGTGAAGACGCTCGATCGCCTCGATGTCGCGCGCGACGGCGACGACATCCGCATCACCGCGTCGGCGCGCTCGTTCCTGCAGCATCAGGTGCGCTCGATGGTCGGCTCGCTGGTTCATGTCGGCGAAGGCAAATGGAACCCCGCCGATCTCGCCACGGCGCTCGCAGCCCGCGACCGTACCGCCTGCGGCCAAGTCGCCCCGCCGCACGGACTCTATCTGGTGCGGGTGGAGTATTGAATTGTAGGCGGGGACCGCGGCGGGAGAGCTAGGCCGCGTGGGCACCGCACCGACACGATTTTGCCCACGCGGCTCTGCTCTCGCGCTGCGATGCCTACAGCGCGCGCAATACAATTCAGTTCTCGCGACGCAGGTGCGCCCGAGTTTTGCCAACGCAATTTGTTCTCTTCGTCACCACCGGGCATAGCCGTTCGAAGAACGGCGTCGCTTCGCTCGCCTACGCCCCGGTGGTCCATGCCGAAGTTGCGGTAACGACAGCCAATCGGCAACTCTCAATAAGCCTCGTCGCCGCATGGATTGCCGGATCAAGTCCGGCAATGACGAAGAAGAAAAGGGAAGCGGAACGCCGACAGACGCAATGTCTTCACCTCCGTGCCTTACGGGCACGGCGCGCGCTCGGCGGAGCGCGCACGCCTGTCGGCGTCCCACCGCGGC
>Ga0181539_1000244_pt1 | contig 65709 bp, 58 predicted proteins | sample PEATcosm2014_Bin_46_FD_119767 | JGI IMG/M metagenome (GOLD analysis project Ga0181539, IMG submission 119767) | Peatland microbial communities from MTU Mesocosm Facility, Houghton, MI, USA - PEATcosm2014_Bin23_60_metaG | ecosystem: Environmental > Terrestrial > Soil > Wetlands > Peat | place...
GAAGGTGATCCACCGGCTCGCTCAGCTCTCCCTCGCCGTCACCTGCCTGCTCACTGCAAAGCTCGTCGACTGGAGAAACCGCTGGTCACCGGCGATGGCGCCTATCCGCTGAGGCTCTAAGTCCGCTGGGTCGCGCCGTCTGCAAAAACTGGTCCAGAGGCGGGCACACGATGGACAGAAGACCTCCGTGTGGGGGCTCCGGTGGATGACGGTGGCTATCGGCGCAGCCATCGCGGCGAGCCGAGCGACCTTCTCCTAGGAGGAGCAAATAACTGGCCTTGACAAGGTCACGGTATCCTCGGAGGCGGACATGGTCGATGTCGAGCTTTTTTACCGCCAGCACCTGACCGAGGCCGACCGGCGGCTCCTGCAGGAGGCCGCCGGCGACGTCCCCGTGAACGTCGCGCTCGGGTCACCCGCCGTGGAAGCGGTGGTCTTCGGTCCGGGTGAGCGCGCCGGCGTGTCGGTCGGGGTCTCGCCGTTTCTCGCCTTTGCCACCGCCGTTCACCGAACGGCGGCTGCCCTCGAGACGGCGACCTTCGTCGAGGAGAGGTGGGCACCGCGGCTGCGCATCCCCGTGTTCGACGTGGCGGCGCTGCGGGCGCTGCTGTCTGATCCGGAGCGGCGCTACTTCCTGGTCGAGCTGCTGGCCTCCTACACACGCGTCGCCAGTGGCGTCACTTGGACACGCACCGCCCGCGGGTGGCGTCGCCGCCGATTCAGCGAGCTGGACCCGGCGCGCCTGGCCGGGCTGCTCGAGATCGTCGAGGCGGCCGAGCGCCCGGGTATCTACCGCCGCCTCGGCGACCTGGCCCTGTTCCTGCTGGGCGTCTTCCCCGACCATCCGCCGGTACTGCGTAGCGGGGCGGCCACCGACCGGCTCATCCGCTTGTCGGGCCTCGGCGGCGACCGAGCCGCAGAGCTCGACGCTCAGGACCTTTTTGAGCTGCTCGGCGCCCGCTGGTACGGGGCAGCGGTCGCCTCCGCCACCGCCACGGGGCACCCGGTGACCACAACCTTGGCCGTCGCCGGCCACATGGCCGACCACTTCCGCGACGCCCGGCGGGTCCTCAACGCGGTCACCGACCGCTACCTGTTCCCGCTGCGGGAGCAGTGGTTCGGCACGAGCTGACCGCAGCCCGGAAAGCACCCCCCGGCAGCTGGCGGGCTCGTCTACACCCCGGCACCGGCGAGCCACGCCGCCGCGCCGAGGCGACTCGGCCATCGGCGAGTCGGGAGAGCTTTGCCGCACGCCAGGCCCTAGGATAGTGAATTACCCACAAAATGCGCTCATTGACCGCGCCGGCCAATAGAGCTGACAGGTGCCGAGTGGACACCGGTGCCGCCCGAACGGAGAGATAACAATGGCAGTCCAATTGCCCAAGGCGACCCGCGAGACAAGTAAGGAGGTGGACCGACGGCTGGAAGCCGTCATCGCCGAGCAGGAGAAGATCTTCGTCGACCGCCAGCCCCGGTCCTTGGAGCTGAGCCGGCGCGCCGTCCGGGCGCTCGCCGGGGGAGTGACCTCGAGCTGGCAGATAACCCGCCCCCAGTCCGTCTGGATCAGCCACGGAGCAGGCTCGAAGATCTACGACGTCGACGGCACTGAGTACGTCGACATGCACGGCGGCTACGGCGCCGGCCTGGCCGGCCATGCCCACCCGGCGATCGTCGACACGGTACGCCGCCGTGTCGCCCTCGGGACCCATTTCGCACAACCGACCGAGGACGCGATCATCGTGGCCGAGGAGCTGGGCGATCGCTGGGGCCTACCTCTGTGGCGCTTCGTCAACACGGGCACGGAGGCGACCATGGACGCGGTCCATCTCATGCGGGCGATCACCGGCCGGGACCTGATAATCAAGGTCGAAGGCTGCTATCACGGGCACCACGACTCGGTGCAGGTGTCGGTCGCACCCGAGGCCGACGAGATCGGCCCCGCCGACCGGCCTGTCGGAGCGCCTGCCAGTACCGGTATCCCGGAGGCTGTCCTGGTGCTTACCAAGATCGCTTCTTTCAACAGCGTCGAGAGTGTCCGGCGCCTTCTCGAGGAGAACCCCGGCCAGATCGCCGGGATGATCATCGAGCCGATCATGATGAACGCCGGCATAATCAAGCCGGAGGAGGGGTACCTGGCGGGCCTGAAAGAGGTGCTCCACGAGCACGGGGCGTTGCTCAGCTTCGACGAGGTGAAGACCGGCCTCACCGTCGGCCCCGGCGGGGCCACGAAACTGTACGGGACCACGCCGGACATCGTCTGCCTCGCCAAGTCGATCGGTGGCGGCCTGGTCTTCGGTGCCGTGGGCGGCACCGAAGAGGTCATGAGCTATGTGGCCAAGGGCATCTATCCCATGGTCGGGACGTTTAACGGGAACCCGCTCTCGGTTGCGGTGTGCCGTACCGTGCTGGAGGAGATCGCCACCGAGGAGGCCTACGAGAGGATCGGGGCCCTCCACGAGCGGATCGACCGGACCCTCGGGAAGACGATCGCCGAGGCCGGCCTGCCTGCCCATGTCGTTTCCGTGGGCGGGAAGGGGTGCGTCACCTTTTCGAGCTCCCCGGTTCGCGACTACCGGGACTTCCTCGAGATCGACGACAGGTACAACCACGCCCACTGGCTGTTCCAGCACAACGGCGGGGTGTTCCTCCCTCCCTGGGGCAAGACGGAACAGTGGCTCATCGGGGTCCAGCACGACGACTCGGACGTCGACCGGTTCCTCGGCAACTTCGAGCGCTTCGCCCGGGCGGTGGCGGACTAGGCCTTCGTGGCGCCCGTTGGCGGGGCTGCGGTTTCGCCTGCCGCCACCGGCGCTGGGAGCGCGTCGGGGAGCTGGATGATGCCTGCGGCCAACATGGCCGCGTTGGGTATCTTGAGCGGCTGGCCCTCCTCGGTGCGCAAGCTGACATAGACGAGGCTGACTTCGACCACGTAGGCGTCGAAGACGCCGCCGAGCGCGCCCGAGCGGATCCTGATGTGGTCGCCGACCTCGAACGGCCTCGAGAACAGCAGCACGAGGGCGGCAAAGAAGTTTCCTAGGCTCTGCTGGGCCGCGATGCCGAGCACGACTCCGGCGAAGCCCGCTCCGACGAGCACGTGGTCGATGGCCACTCCGAGCCCGAGCACTTCGAACACGGAGACGGCGACGATGATGTAGCCGAGGCCGGCCATCACCATGCGCACAGCCGACCCGGCCGTGGCGACCGATCGCGACGAGACGAAGTCCCCGAGCCCCTCGGCAAGCCGCCGGGAGGCGACGAAGCCGAAGAAGAGGAGCACGGCGGCGCTGATCCAGGCGATGAGCTTGGGATCGAGCGTCGGCGCGTGGATGTTGCCGAAGTCCCTGCCGCCCACGAGCGCAGCGATGGCGATGAGCCCTGAGCCGGTGCCTATCGCCCAGTTCCGTCTGCGAGACGTCTTCGTCTTGCTCGGCTGCTTCCTTGCCACCATTTGTCCAGGGTAGTCGCCTTTTCGCGGAATCCTCCGACCTGGAACGGCGCGTCCTTGCTGGCCACTGCCCAGCCGCTGGTGCCCGTGGCCGCGCCAATGCAGCGCAAGGCCTGCTCGCGGGCCGTGGGGAAGAATTCGGCGCCATCTGGCGATACACATGACGTGGATCGCAAAGTGGAGCTGACCCCGGGGAAGGCCGCGCCCCACCGGACCCCAGACTGGCTCGTGCTCACATTGGCGTGCGTGGCCCAGTTCATGGTGCTGCTCGACGTCTCGATCGTGAACGTGGCCCTGCCGTCTATCAAGCACAGTCTGGGTTTCTCCCAGGCGGAGCTGCAGTGGGTGCTGAACGCCTACACGCTGACCTTCGCCGGCTTCCTCCTCCTCGGTGGCCGCACCGCCGACCTGTTCGGGCGCCGCCGCACCTTCCTCGTCGGCCTGACCGTGTTCACCCTCTCCAGCGTGCTCGGAGGCTTCGCCCAGAACCAGGCGATGTTGATCAGCGCCCGGGCCGCCCAGGGCCTCGGAGGTGCGATCCTGTCTCCCGCCACCTTGACGATCCTCACGACCACCTTCCGCGAGCCGCAGGCCCGAGCCCGGGCGATGGGTATATGGAGCGCCGTAGCCGGAGCTGGCGGTGCGGCAGGCGCTCTGCTCGGAGGGATTCTCACCGAGGAGCTGTCGTGGCGGTGGATCCTGTTCATCAACATCCCGATCGGGATCGTGACCTTCATAGTCGCGCGGGCGTTCCTGCAAGAGAGCCGAGGGGAAGGCGACCGCCAGCCGCTCGACGTGCTCGGTGCCGTTCTCGTGACCGGTGGCCTGACCGCCCTCGTGTTCGGTGTCGTGCGCACGACGAGCGTCGGCTGGGGCTCTTGGCAGACCTTTGCGGCCTTGACGCTCGCCGCTTGTCTGATGGCGTGGTTCGTGGCTCACGAGGGGCTCGTGGCCAAGTCCCCGCTCATGCGGCTCTCGCTGTTCAGGCGGCGGTCGATCTGGACCGCCAACCTCGTGATGTTCCTGACGTCGGGCGCTTTGTTCGCGATGTGGTTCTTCGTCTCGCTCTACTTGCAGCTGGTCCACGGCTACTCGCCGCTCAAGACGGGATTCGCCTTTGTCCCCCAGACGCTGGCGATCATGGTCGGCGCGCAGGTCTCCTCGCGACTCGTGCTCCGCCTCGGACCGCGGCCCCTGCTCGTGGCGGGTGCTGCGTCTTCGGCCGTGGGGCTCTTGCTGTTCTCCGGTCTGGGTGTGCACACGGCCTACTGGTCGGGTTTCTTCCTTCCGAGCGTGCTCGTCACCCTCGGGCTGGGGATCTCCTTCACGCCGTTGGCGTATGCCGCGACGGCGGGTGTACCGCGCAACGAGGCAGGTCTCGCCTCCGGACTTGTGAACACCTCCCGCCAGATCGGTGGCGCCGTGGGCCTGGCTGCGCTCGCGACGATCGCCACGACGAAGACCCACGACGTCGCCCGGGCCGTGAGCCAGCTCGTCGCCTTGACAGACGGCTACACGCTGGCCTTCAGGATCAGCTCGGCGATCGCTCTCGCGGCTGGCATTGCGGCGCTTGCGGTGCCGGCCAGGCAGACCGAGCATGCCGCCGCCCCCGAGCGGTCCCCGGCCGGGCAGCCGGCAGCAGTTCGCGCGACGGAGTAGGTTGCCGGGGCTCCGGGACTCCGGGGCTCCGGGGCTCCGGGGCGTCGGGCTCCGGGGTGCGGGGCGTCGGGGCGCGAGCCTCCGGGGCGTCGGGGCGCCTGACTAGCGCTCTCGGGGCATGCCCGCCGGCGAGAGCGTATGGTGTCGGGTACCCGGAATGGAGCTTGAGGAATGTCGGAAGAGCTGACAGTACCCGATGGGCCTCAAGGTCCCGGCCGAGGCGCCCCTCAACAGCCGGGCGACAGGCCCGAGCGGGGGGCGACAGGCCCGTGACCCGGGTCCGCGTCGTCACCGACGGTTCCGCCGACCTCGAAAAGGAGCTCGCCGCCGAGCACGCGCTGAGCGTCGTGCCGCTCGACGTCCGCCTCGGCGAGTTCGGGCCTGACGTCACCTCGACGTGGTCAGCCGAGGAGTTCTGGCAGATGAGTGCCAAGGTCGCGGAACTGCCTGAGACGTCCGCGCCCTCACCCGGGGCTTTCCTGGAGGCGTTCTCCAATCTTGCCGACGAGGGCGCTGAAGGAATCGTGTGCGTCGCTTTGTCCTCGAAGCTGTCCGCGACCTACCAGGCGGCTGTCCTCGGAGCCGAGAGCATCGCCGATCGGATCGAGGTCCGGGTCGTCGACTCGCTGTTCGCGACCATGGCGCAGGGGCTCGTCGCGCTCGCGGCCGCCGAGGCCGCCGAAGCGGGCGGGGACGTCGAGGCCGTCGCGGCCGCGGCGGCCTCGGTTCGCCAGCGCGTGCGGCTCTACGGCGCACTTGCCTCCCTCGACAACCTGCGCAAGGGCGGGCGCCTCGGGTCCGCTCAGGCACTGCTGGGCGGCCTGCTCGACATAAAGCCGGTCCTCGAGATCCGAGACGGGGCCCTGGAGCTCGAGTCGCGCCCCCGCACGCGCCAGCGCTCCCTCGATCACATCGCCTCCAAGGCGCGTGCCGCCGGAGAGCTCGAGCGTCTCGTCGTCGTGCACGCGGCCGCCACGGACATCGACTCGTTCGTGGACCTGCTCGCCGCCTCGTTCCCGAGAGAATGCATCAGCGTGGGCTGGCTCGGTCCCGTCATCGGCGCCCATGTCGGACAGGGCACGATCGCGGTGGCCGAGCAACGAGCGCCCCGGCCGTCTCCTCAAGCAGCCGACTTGTAGATCCCCTGCCAGTTCGGCTGGGAGGGCTGGGCCCGCCCGGCACGGGCCTCTCCGAACAGGGAAAGCAGGTTGCCGGTGATCTTTGCCACCATCGAGGCGGGGCACGACGAGGCGGCGGGCGCGCAAGGGGCCAGAGAGGGGATCCAGTTGGTGGTGCCGCTGTCGAAGATGCCCGCGCCGCTGGTCGGGTCGCTCCAGTAGGTCATGTCCGAGTCGAGGAAGCCTTGCAGATCGCCGTCCTCGCTCACCGCATCACGCAAGGGCACCGGCGAGTGCCCGAGAATCTCGACGTTGGTCGGATAGTCGTCGGGATCGAACTCGTCGAGGTCGGTGGCGATCACCCCCGGCACGCTCGAGCCGTCGCTCAGGCCGGTCCCCTTGAAGATCCACGCGCCGGCGTCCGCGACGACAAAGGGGAACAGCCCTATGCCTGGCTCGACGAAGCCGATGTAGTTCTCCCCGACGAAACCGACCTCGGACCAGTCCGCCGGCGGGCTGCTCCAGGTGTTCCCGGTCACCTGGAGGGGGTTCCCCTTGCCGTTGAGAGGGTCCTCTGTGGCGTCTCGATAGTCGACCTCCTCCCGGTCCGGGCCGAGGGGGGAGGCCTGGAGCCGGACGTGGCGCAAGATGGCGCTGGCACCGAAGAACACCATGTTCACCCCGGCGTGCTCGGCGGCCACCGCAGCCAGGCGCTCGCCGAGCGACCAGCACTCGTCGTGACCGAGGGAGAGCAGAGCCTTGTGATGTAACAAGATGCCCGGGTGCTGCTCGACGGTGACGTCGGTCACGTAGGCGACGTCGAGGCCGTGCCGTTCGACAAAGCGTATGAAGGGGTACTCGCTCCCGAGGAAGTCTCCGGCTCCTTGGCCGTAGCCGTAGGGCCTGTCAAAAGAGACGATCCTCGCCCGGGAGCACAGCGGGTAGGCGTCCTCGGGGCAGGCCCCGATACCGGCGTAGAAGTCGTAGCCCCCGTAAGGGTTCCAGGCCTGCCAGGTGTAGACGTCGTTCTTCACGAGGTAAGTGGCCGTGGAGGTCGGGTCCCAGACCGTGAGCGGTACGTAGCTCTCCTGGCCGCCGGAACCGAGGAGCTTCAGCAGGTAGTCGCCTTGCACGAAGGCGGAGGTGACACGGAGGACGAACGTCGGCGCCCAGTTGTCGCAGCTGGCCATGTTGACCCCCGGCGTCAGCGGGCACGCCGGCTGCTGGCGGCCAGGGATCTCCTTCGACTGCCAGACGAGACGGGCGCCTTTGCCCTGGTAGTAGCCCATGCGGTAGGCATCGATGCGAAACCGTGCCGCATTGGTGCTCACGTACAAGCTGACCTTGGCGCCCTGGGCGGCATAGGTGGTCGAGGCGAACCCCGCGATGTTCGGCGGCGTGCCCTCAGGGATCCGCCAGGCGTTCGTCCCGGGCCGCTTGTTCTCGGCGATGACCGAGCTCGATTCGATCCCGTACGCCCCGGCGAAGGTGACCTCTCTTGCTGGAGCCGGACGAGGCTTGGGGTGTCTCACAGCGCGTGCCTGTGTCGCGGGGGTACTGCTACAAGCCGCCGCGACGAGCGCCAGGGCGGCGAGGAGGCCACCGCGAAGAGCGCGCCGGCTCATCGGAGCCCCGTTTCTCGACCGCATGCCACACCCCCACCGTAGTGAATGGCAGCTCTGATCTGCGGCCCATCCCGACCGGAGCGAGCCAGATCCCGGGGGGGTGCCGAGCCGAGCGCCGCAGCGGCCAGCAGGGTCAAGGCCGCGGGGCTCAGTTTTCCCATGATGTCATGTACCCATCGGTGAGCCTCCGACTGGCCACGGTGCGCGGTCAGGTTCCGCGTTGTGTACTCGCGCCCATCTGTCGAACCGCGGGGATGAGGAGAATGGCGGCGACGGACACGAGAAGGTAGCTCGTCCCGAAGATGAAGACGGCATGGATCCCCACCATCGAGGCGACAGGCCCGACGATGGCGTAGCCGAGCGGCAGGAACACGAGCGACCCGAACCAGTCATAGGCGCTGACGCGTGACAGCACCTCCGCGGGTACCTCGCGTTGCATGGTCGTTTGCCACTGAGTGTCGAAGATGGCAAAGCTCGCTCCGCCGAGGAAGGCCCCGATCGCGATGACGAGCACAGGCGCCCGGTACGCCAGCGACAACAGCGGATAAGGCCACACCAGCAGTGAAAGCCCGGCGACGACGAGGGGCCGTCTGAAGCGCAGGCGAAGCATCGCCACGCCGCCGACAACGGCACCCACGCCTTGAGCGCCGAGGATCGTCCCCCACGCCGTCGCCCCGCCGAGGGACTCCTTGGTGATAACGGCCCCGAGGACAAGGTAGGGGGCCATCATGGCCATGTTGAACCCCGAAGCGGACAAGACGATCGCCCACAGCCAGGTCCTCGACCAGAACTCGCTCCATCCCCGCCGGAGTTGGGCATAGAAGGACTCCGATGTTCTCGTTGCGGCTGGGCCGAGGCGGAGGGCCGCGAGCGAGCAGACGCTCAGGACATAGGAGAGGGCGTCGGCGAGGATCGCCCAGCCCGGGCTGGCGGTCGCCACGATCACGCCCGCCACCGCCGGCCCGATGATCCCTCCGATCGAGAACGTCAACCCGTTCAGGGCGTTGGCCTGGGTCAGCCGCTCACCGGAGACGATTTGTGGAATGAGCCCGGTGAGCGCCGGCATGAAGAAGGCTGTACCCGAGCCGACCAGCGCCGAGAGCAGCAGGAAGCCCCAGAAGGGCGCGTTCGCGAAGAGTATCCATGCGGCGAGGGCGGCCTGTGCCGAGGCGCGAAGGATGTCGGCACCGAGCATGACGCGGCGCCGCCCGAGCCGGTCGCCCGCGACGCCACCGATGAGGAGGAAGACCACCAGGGGGACTGTTCCGGCCGCAAGCACGGCACCGACGTCGGACGCTGATCCGTGGCGCAACGCCAGCACGGCGAACGACAGTGCTACGGGTGTCATGCCCGATCCGACCGAGGAGGTCAGCTGACCAAGGAAATAGAGGCGGAAGTTGTGCTCGCGGAGAGCGCCCAGCCACTTGTCCAAGCGCATGGGCTCCGATGCTAAGGGCTGGCCGGACGGGCCCGAGTCTGGGTGCAGGACCGGCTGAGCTGTGCGATTGTTGCTGGGTGCCGGTGCGGGAAAGGCTCGACGCAGACCTCGACGATTGCGTGCAACTGGCACGCGTGGTCCACGAATTGGACCGATATCCGATGCATCTTCCAGACGACCTCCGAAGCTTCATCGCGACCGCCGACGCTCTCGCGGCCTGGGTGGCCGACGAGGACGGCGAGGTCATCGGCCATGTGGCCCTCCGCCCGCGCAGCTCCCCTGCCGTGATGGCAACGGCGAGCGAGGCCTTGGGCCTGCCGGCAGATCGGCTCGGCGTCGTCGCCCGGCTGCTCGTCGCTCCCGGGCACCGCCGGCACGGGCTCGGCCGGTCCCTCCTCGAGGTGGCAACCGGGGGCGCCCACGCCCGGGGGCTCTGGCCGATCCTCGACGTCGTGGCCGGCCGCGAGGCGGCAATCGGCCTGTACGAGCGCTGCGGCTGGGTCCGCGCGGGACAGGTCACCGTTCGTTGGGGGGACCGCCCCGAGGTCGACGAGATCGTCTACCTCGGTCCTCGCCCAGCGGTGCTCAGCTCTGGTCCGGACGGCGCGCCTGGGTAGAGAGTGCTCCTTGGGCAGCGGCCGACCCGACGGGGCCGCCGCCCGGGCCCCGCAGCACGAAGGCCACGGCGACTGCCAGCAACGCGCCTGCCAGCGGGCCTGCGACATACACCCAGTAACTGGCTAGGTGATCGCTCACGACATCGGGCCCGAAGGTGCGGGCCGGGTTCATCGAAGCACCAGATATCGGGCTTGCCCACAGGCCTGCCAAGGCGATGTAGCCGCCGACGCCGAGGGCCCCGAACAGCCCCACGTTCTGGGCGCCGGAGGCCGTCCCGAGGATCACGCTCACCAGGCCGAGAGTGAGCACGGCCTCCATCAAGAAAGCGTCGACCCCCGAGTAATGAGGCGCCGGGTAGTTCGCACCGAAGAGCGCAGAGACGTGGATGACGACCTGGAGAAACCAGGCTGCGAGGCAGGCGCCCCCCAGCTGCACCACGATGTAGCCAGGCACGCGCCGCCAGGGAAAGTCGCCCCGCAAGGCGAAGGCGATGCTCACGACGGGGTTCAAGTGAGCTCCGGAGACCTTGCCCATGAACAAGATGACCGCCAGGACCGTGAGCGCCGGCGCCACGACCGCGGCGCTCCGGCTGATGGTGTCGGGGAAGGCGTGCCCCATCATCCCGCCGCCTGCGGCGGCCAGAACGAGGAAGAAAGTGCCCAGCAGCTCGGCGAAAAGCCGGCGCCACGCCTGGCGCGGGTCGTTGAAGTCCTCGATCGTCTTGAGGGTCCGCTCCTCGATGACGCTGCCTACGCGGAACACGCCCCCTCGCCGCGGGCCAGCTTCCTCGGTGCTCATCGGCCCGATCCCAGCATGCCACTCAATCTACGGCCTTGGCGCAGCCGTCGGCGGACTGCCCGGCGGACTGCCCAGCGGACGGTCCGATGCCGCCAGGAAGGGCCCTAAGGTGGCGCGCACGCGGCCGAGGGGCCGGCAAAGGAAGAGGAATCACCCCTGCACGAGCCGGGAGGGCCAGGTTGAGCTTCACACGGGGATTCAAGGGTCGCGGCCACGCCGAGCGTGATGCGAGGCTGCCGCCTGGCCAGTACGACGTCGGCTCTGACTGGCCGGTGCTCACGGCGGAAGCGACGCCGAACCTGGCGACGTCGTCGTGGACATTCGCCGTGGAAGGACTCGTCCGGCACCCGGTGACCTGGACGTGGGACGAGATCCACGCCCTGCCTCCGGCCAGCTACGAGGGTGCCATCCATTGCGTGACGACCTGGTCCAAGTTCGGCGTGCGTTTCGGCGGCGTCTCGGTCGACACCTTGCTTGCCCAGGCCGAGCCTCTCCCCTCCGCCACCCACGTCGTCGCCCATTCGCACACGGGTTACACGACGAACCTCCCGCTCGAGGACGTCACCGGCGGCAAGGCGTGGGTGGTGTGGGACTGCGACGGCCGCCCACTCGAGGTCGGCCACGGGGGCCCGGCCAGGCTGCTCGTGCCGTACCTTTATTTCTGGAAGAGCGCGAAGTGGGTGGCCGGGCTGCGGCTGCTGGATCACGACGAACCGGGATTCTGGGAGGTCAACGGCTATCACGACCGCGGCGATCCCTGGCTCGAGCAGCGCTACCAGGGCGACTGAGGTGGACGCGCCGGCGCCTGGCCGCTGGCAGATGGCGACGGTCGAGCAGGTCAGGCAGGAAACCAAGCGTGCGAAGACCTTCCGCCTCGCGCTCTCCGAGACCTCGCGGCACCTCGCCGGGCAGCACTACGTCGTGCGGTTGACCGCGCCGGACGGTTACACAGCCTCGCGGTCCTACTCGGTCGCCTCGGCGCCGGATGAATCGGCGCGATGCATCGAGATCACCGTCGAGCGTCTCGAGGACGGGGAGGTGTCCTCGTATCTGCACGACGTGATCGTCCCCGGGGACCGCCTCGAGGTGCGCGGCCCCATAGGGGGGTGGTTCGTGTGGCGGGGGGACGTCCCGGCCCTCCTCGTCGGCGGGGGATCAGGGATCGTGCCTTTGATGTCGATGCTTCGCTTGGCGCGCCGATCGGGCCGTTCCGACCTGGTCCGTCTCGTCGTCTCGGTTCGGAACCAGGACGAGCTCTATTACGCCAACGAGCTTCCTGGTCCCGAGACGACGGTCGTGTACACGCGGGAGGCACCGCCGTCAGGGGGGCGTGCACCGGGCCATCTCGGCGAGGCCGACCTCCGGCAAGCCTTGTTGCCGGAGGCGACCGCCTATGTCTGCGGGTCGTCAGGTTTCGCCGACCACGTCACGGGTCTGCTTGCCCGACTGGCAGTCCTCAGCGAGCGGATTCGTGTCGAGCGCTTCGGGCCGACCGGCTGAGTGGAGGCTGCCGCCACTGGGGCAGCCTAGGGTCGCCACGCGCAGTAGTTATATCGCTACGCTGCGTGCCTGAGGGGAAAATAGGACAGGCCCCTTCGCGCTCAGGTTTTCAGGCCTTCCGGAGACTTTAGGCCACTAAGACCTTAAGGCCATTTGGCTTTCCCGCTTGACATAGACCCTCTAGCATGGCAATGTTTTTGTCTGCGAGGGAAGTGTCGATACCCAACCTTAATGTGGTCGCTTGGGTTGGGCGGAGCCAATAGCGAACCCGTCCTTGCTCGGTACACGAGGTGGTTCAGGACCTTCGGGCGAGGTGAAGGCGAATGGCGAGCTTTCCGCAGTCTCAGTCTGAGCGGGCGTTTGTCGCGTGGCTATACGCCCGCAGCGAGACGTCCAGGCTCGATCCTTGTCACCTGCCGGGAGACCGCACGCCCGCGGGTAGCACGCTCGCCGCTACCGGCGAGCCGAGCGCGGTGGCGGACAGGCCGCTTGCAAAGGTGCTCGTTGCCGTGAAACGACTCCTCGCCGAACGTGACGACGCGTCGACCTGGCTGTTGCCCTCTGGGGTCAGGAAGGACACGCATTTGTCGCACTCGGCCCCCGGCGCGAGAGGGAAAGGCGTCCCGACTCGGCCAGATGGAACAGGGGTGCTCCCGCGGGGCGACCAGGCAAGCAAGTCCGTCTGGGGATCCTGGCAGTAGGGCTGAGTTGACCACGGTTTCGACCAGGGCGCTGAGAGGCGACGTCGCCGCGCGACCTGAGCCCTCCGACACAGGAGGTGTCGGGCCCCGGCCTCACGATCTGCTCGTCAAGGCCCTGAACGTCCAGGGCGGCGAGGCCGATATCGGCGGTGTGAAGACAGCTTTCGCCCGGATCGTCATGAGCGGTGTCGACTGAGACCTACCTGCCAAGCGATCAGCCGCTGGCTGCTTTCGGCTTCTGAGCCTGCCTGAGACCGGGCAGCTGCGGCCTGAGACCGGGCAGCTGCGGCCTGAGACCGGGCAGCTGCGGCCTGAGACCGGGCAGCTGCGGCCTGAGACCGGGCAGCTGCGGCCTGAGACCGGGCAGCTGCGGCCGCCGGTCATTCGCGGTCGTTCCTTCAGCCACCGATCATCGACATCGAGCGGGCGGGACGCAAGAAGGACGGGTCGTTTATGCCGTGCCCGGCCCGCTTGGCCCAAACCGCCTGTCGGACCAGTAACGCCAGCTCGGCATCGCTGGCGCCACCTCGCAGGAGGTCCCGCACCGGGTGCTCACCGGTGGCGAACAGGCAGTTGCGGATGGCCCCGTCTGCGGTGAGCCTGAGGCGGTTGCACGAGCCGCAAAAGGCGCGGGACACGCTCGTGATGACGCCGATCTCACCGCGACCGTCCAAGAAGCGGTAACGGTCGGCCGGCGCCGGGTCCACAGCCCGCTCGCTCGCCGGTTCGAGCGGCCAGACATCGTTGATGCGGGCCAGGATCTCCTCGCCCGGCACGACCTTGGCCCGCTCCCAGGTCTCGTCTGCATCGAGGGGCATGAACTCGATGAAGCGCACGATCCGACCGGTATCGCGTGCAAACGCGGCAAGATCGACGATCTCGTCGTCGTTGACCCCGGCAATGACCACGACGTTGACCTTCACCGGCGGCAGCCCGGCCGCTTCGGCGGCGTTCATCGCCTCGAGCACCGTTGCGAGCGCCCCCCGGCGGCGGATAGAGGCGAACCGCTCCGGCTTGAGCGAGTCACAGCTGATGTTCACCCGGTTCAAGCCCGCCACGACCAACGCCGGTGCCAAACGGGCGAGGCCGGTGCCGTTGGTCGTCATGGAGAGGTCCGAGAAACCGATCCGGCCGAGGCGGGCGACAAGGTCGGTGACATCGGCCCGCACGAGCGGCTCACCACCTGTCAGGCGTACCGAGTCGACTCCGAGCTCATGCGCGACCCAGGCGACCCGCTCGATCTCCTCAAAGGTGAGGATCTCCGCACGGGGCAGCCAGGCCACTCCCTCTTCGGGCATGCAGTAGACGCAACGCAGGTTGCAACGGTCGGTGACCGAGATCCGAAGGTCCGTGTGGACACGGCCGAAGGAGTCGACGAGGGGACCGGTGGTCGGCATCGCGAGCGCCGCCGTGCGTTGGGGAGACAACGCGATCGGGACAGGTCTCATCGAGCCGAGCGCCCTCTGGCCGCCTGATCTTGGATCGTTCCTCCCAGTCGTGCCGTGCGCCACCGATGAGCGACGAAATGTGCCGGAGGGGCAAGCCTACCGGCGGGCGCTCCGAGCCGCACCCGAGGGCCGGCGCCGGGCCGGTCGGGCCTTCGCCGTCAGGATGCCTTGCGACGCCGGGCGCCGGTGGCATCGGCGACGGCCTGCTCGAGCTGCTCGCGGCTCATCTTCGAACGTCCCGCTATGCCGAGATGGCCCGCTCGGCGGAGCAGCTCGGTTCGGCTCTGGCCAGCGACGTCCTGCGCGGCGGCCTTCTGCGCCGGGGCGGCCTTCTGCGCCGGGGCCGCCTTTGGACCAGCCACCTTCTGCCCAGGCGACTTCTGGGTGCCAGCGCGCTGACGAGGTCGCTCTTGTCCCTGCTGGGTGCTCCCGGTGCTCGCGCCAGGCGTTGCGGAGCGTGCCCGGGCGGCCTTCACGCTCGCCTGCAGGGCGGCCAACAGGTTCACGACCGGGGCCGGCTCGGCCCGCGGGGCCTCGCTGATGACGAGGGTGCCGTGGCGCTTTTGCTCGATGAGCTCCTCCACCCGCTCCCGGTAGGTGTCGTGGTAGCGCTGGGGGTCCCAGGTCGTGGTCATCGAGTCGATGAGCAGCTTGGCGGTATCGAGCTCGCGGGGCTCGAAGCTCGCTTGGACCGGGACGCCGTCTATCTCCTCGACCGGGTCACGGACCTCGTCCGCGAACAGCAGCGTCTCGAGCACGAGGGCGGATTGCTCCGGCCGCACTGCGACTAGGTACTCCTTGTCGCGCATGACGAAGTTCCCGATCGCCACCTTGTTCGTCTCGGCCATCACCCGGCGCAGCAGCTCGTAAGCGCGGTCGCCGCTCTTGCCCTGAGGGGCGAGGAAGTACGGCTTGTCGAAGTAGATGGGATCGATCTGGGCGAGCTCCACGAAGTCGGTGACCTCGATCGTGCGCGAGGGGCCCGGAGCGACCGAAGCGAGCTCCTCGGGGGTGAGGATCACGTACTCGCCGCCGCCGAGGTCGTATCCCTTCACGATGTCCGAGTAGGCGACCTCTTCACCGCTCTGCTCGCCGACACGCTTGTTCCGGATCCGCTCCGAGGTCCCTGCTCGGAACTGGTTGAAGTGGATCGAGTGGTCCTCGGTCGCCGAGTACAGGCCGACCGGTACGTTGACAAGACCGAAACTGAGTGACCCGGTCCATATCGCCTTGGCCATCCTGGTTCCCCCTATGTCAGAAAAGAGCAGGATACCCGGGGATCCACCACACTGATACACCTGCTTGGGACACTGGCACCGGGAAAGACCCCGAGCATTGGAGCCGAGAGTGGCCGAGCCAAGACCAGCCATCGAGATAGGAGACACGGGAGCCGACTTCGCAGGCGAGGTCGTTCGTTTCCTCGCCCGCCTGTCCGACGAGGGCCCCGTCGGCGACTCGCTCAGCCTTCCCTTCGGGCTGAGCGCCTCGATGAAGCGCTACGGGCTGAGCCTCGACGAGACGATCAGAGCCGTGCTGAGCATCCGCGCGGCGCTCCTGTCGGTCTCCGGCCTCGACACGGCCACCGAGCCGGTACCGCTTCGCGTGGCGGATCCGGTGCTGTTTGTGCTGAACTTGGCGGTCTACCTAGACGGGCTCCTCGGCCGTGCAGCGAGGGTGCTTGGGCTGTCGCCAGGGGAAGCCGCCGATGTCGCCGTGGAGCTGTTGCGCTCGAACTGATCGTCGCAAAGGGCCCGGGAGGGTCCCCGGCTCGTGAGCCCGCTCGAGCGTTACCGTGCCAAGCGAGACCCGAAGAAGACTCCTGAGCCGATCCCACCCGACGAGCCGCCGGCGAAAAAGCACCTTCCGCCGGACAAGGCGCGCGCCGACCGGCCCGGGGACGAGCCGTCGTTCGTCATCCAAGAGCACCACGCCCGCTCACTGCACTGGGACTTCCGGCTCGAGCGAGACGGGGTGCTCGTCTCCTGGGCGGTGCCCAAGGGCCTGCCCATGGAGCCGGGCGTCAACCACCTGGCCGTCCACGTCGAGGACCACCCGCTCGAGTACGCCAGCTTCGCCGGGCGTATCCCCGATCACGAGTACGGGGCGGGCACGGTCACGATCTGGGACCACGGCACCTACGAGTGCAGCGAGTGGACCGACAAGTCGGTGAAGGTCACCCTGCACGGCTCTCGTGTCGAAGGCCGCTACGGCCTGTTCCGGACCCACGGCGCTGACTGGATGATCCACCGTGTCGACCCCGCCCCGGTCGGCTGGGAACCTCTGCCCGAGCTCATCCGGCCCATGCTGGCCACCCCCTCGAACGAGCTGCCCGGCCCCGACAGCGACTGGGCCTACGAGTTCAAGTGGGACGGGGTGCGGGCGGTCGTCTACGTCGAAGGTGGCCGGCCCCGCGCCCTGTCGCGGAACGATCGTGACGTGACGGCTTCCTATCCGGAGCTGAGGGCCCTGGGCGAGGCGCTCGGCTCCCTGCAGGTCGTCCTTGACGGTGAGATCGTGGCGCTCGACAAGAAGGGTCGGCCGAGCTTCGAGGCCCTGCAGCCCCGGATGAACACCGCCGAGCAGAGCCGTGTCCGCCGGCTGGCCGAGAGCGTCCCGATCACCTACATGATCTTCGACCTGATGCACCTGGACGGCCACTCGGCCCTCGCGATCGCCTACAAGGAGCGCCGGCACCTGCTCGAGGGACTGAAGCTGTCCGGGCCCCACTGGGAGACGGCCCCCTCGGAGACCGGCGGGGGAGCGGCCGTGCTGAAGGCGGCAAGAGACGCCGGGCTCGAGGGCGTCGTCGCGAAACGGCTCGACAGCTTGTACCGACCCGGCATCCGTGACCCGAGCTGGCGCAAGGTGAAGAACTTCCGCACCCAGTCGGTGGTGATCGGGGGATGGGCGGCCGGTCAAGGGCACCTGGAGGGAGATCTCGGTGCCCTCCTGCTCGGGATCCCAGGCGGCGGTGGGCTCGATTTTGTGGGCCGCGTCGGCACGGGCTTCGACGCCGCCGAGCGGGCCATCCTCCGCCAGCGGCTGTCCGGCCTCACGCGGACCACCTCTCCCTTCGCGAGCTCGCTTTCGCGCGCGGAGTTCGCCGGGGTGACCTGGGTCGAGCCCAGGCTCGTCGGCGAGGTGCGCTTCACCGAGTGGACCCGCGCGGGCCGCTTGCGCCAGCCCTCCTGGCGCGGCCTGCGCCCCGATCCACGCCCGGAGGAGGTCGCCGTTGAGCCCTGAGCAGCGCCAGGTCATCGAGGTGGACGGCAGGCAGCTCACCGTGTCGAACCTCGACAAGGTGCTCTACCCGGAGGCCGGCTTCAGCAAGGCCGATGTCATCTGGTACTACCTGCACGTCGCCCCTGTCCTCCTCCCACACCTGCAGGGACGCCCGCTGACCATGGCCCGCTACCCCGACGGGGTCGACGGCAAGTCGTTTTTCGAGAAGAACACCGCCCGCAAGGCGCCCGCGTGGGCGCATTGTGTCCGCGTGCCGCGAGCCGACAGGTCCAAAGGGCCCGAGTTCATCGAGCAGCTCGTCGTCGATGACCTGGCGACCCTGATCTGGGTCGCCAACCTCGCCGCGCTGGAGCTGCACGTGCCCCAGTGGCGCTCTGTCGCCGACGGCGCCTACGGCCCGGTCGACCTGATCGTGTTCGACCTCGACCCCGGGGCGCCGGCGACCATCGTCGAGTGCTGCGTGGTCGCGCTTTGGCTCCGCGTCGAGCTCGAGAGCCGGGGGCTCGCGACCCTCCCGAAGACGAGCGGCTTGAAGGGCATGCAGCTCTATGCCCGGCTGGAGCCGCCTTGGCCGTGGGAGAGGGCACATGCCACGGCGCGCGACATCGCCCAGCTCATGGAACGCGAGCACCCGGGGCAAGCTCTGTCCAACATGCGCAGGGACCTCCGCCCGGGAAAGGTGCTCATCGACTGGAGCCAGAACCACGCCGCCAAGACCACGATCGCCCCCTACTCGCTCCGGGCCTTCCCGCAGCCGACAGTTTCGACACCGCTGACCTGGGAAGAGGTCGCAGAGGGGGCGAAGGGCGGGGGAGACAGGCTTCGTTTCCTCGCCGGCGAGGTCCTCGAACGGGTCAAGTCCGTCGGCGACCTGTTCGCGCCGCTGACCGGCCCGGCGGCCGCCACGTCCCGGCCGGCGCGGCGCAGCCGCCCGAAAGGGCTCGAGGCGAAGGCCAAGGCGAAGACGTGACCGGCGGCCGGCGGGCAGTCTCGGGGTTGCTGCTCGCCCCGGGCGCGAGCGCCGGCCGCGACCAGAACGCCCTCGTGGCCATTGACCGAGCTCTGGCGGCCCACGGTCTGCGGGTCGAGCGCATGGACTTCCCGTACCGGCTCGCCGGCCGCCGGGCGCCCGACCGCCAGCCCGTTCTCGTCGCAAGCGTCGTCGCCGCCGCCCGGCAGCTGGCCGCCGACCTGGGCGTGCCCCAGGACTGGATCGCCCTCGGGGGTCGCTCGATGGGCGGGCGCATGTGCTCGATCGCCGTGACCGAGGGCCTCCCGGCGGCAGCGCTCGTGCTCGTCAGCTATCCGCTCCATCCCCCGGGCAAGCCCGACAAGCTCCGGGTCGGTCACTTCGCGGCGATCGAGGTGCCCTGCCTGTTCGTCTCTGGGACCCGCGATCAGTTCGCCACGCCCTGCGAGCTCGAGGCCGCCACGGCTGCCATCGCCGGCCCGGTGACCCGTGTCTTTGTCGACAAGGGCGATCACGGGCTGCGCCGGCGCGACGAGGAGGTGGCGGCGATCGTCACCGCCTGGGTGCTGGCGCTCCGGGCCTAGGGCTTCCCGCCGGGGCCGGCGCCTAGGGGCGTGCGGCCATGATGGCGACGCCCTCGCCCGAGAGGTCCGCGTAGGCCTCGCGCCGCCCGGTCATGGCCACGACCAACGAGGCCAAGGGCCCGGCGACCTCCGGGCCGTCGCCGTTGGCCCAGGAGGCGTCGGTGGCCTTGAGACGCAGTCCGGAGATGCGCCGTTTCGAGCCGATGAGGAGGTTGGATCCCTTGTAGAACTCGGCGACCGTGACGAGCGTCTCCTCGGGGAATCGGCGGCTCAGCCCGAGGGGACGGCGGATGTCCTCTCCGTGGACGACGGCCTCGCCGAGCATCGCCGTCGCCGGTCCGGGCGGATGGTTCCGCCGCAGCGCCCCTGCCCGCATCTGGGCGGCGAGGCGGGACGGATCACCCGAGCTGCAGCGCTTGGCGTCGGCCGCGACCATCTTGTCGAAGCTGAAGCCCGCCCCGGCAAGGCGGGCGAAGAACACGACCGGGGACTGCTCGGTGGCGGCGATGAGGTGTCCCGCCACCTCGCGCACGCTCCAGCCCTGGCACCAGGAAGCGCTCGTCCACTGCTCGGGTGTCAAGGACTCGAACAGGTCGGCGCACGCCTCCCTTTCGGCCTGGATCTTCGGCCAGACATCGCTCATGGTCGGTCCCAGCATGGTCTCCGACGCTCCTTTTCCGGGTGCTGCGGCCCTGTTCCGCGTGCTGCGGCAAAATGTATGTGGCCGGCGAGCTAGTCAGCCTGCGCCACAGGCTCGAACAGGCTGAACCAGGCGCCCTGCGGGTCGCTCAGGGTCACCATCGAGCCGATCGGGGTCGGCAACGGGCCGGCGAGGACCTGAGCCCCGAGCTGGCGCGCCTTTTCCAGGCTCGGCTCGAGCTCGTCGACGGCGAAATAGACGTGCCAGTGGTTCGGGATGCCCTCCATCGGGGGCGCCATCGAGCCTCCGACCATGTCGTCGCCGACCTTGAACACGGTGTAGGGATTCCCACCCAGGTCGCTCGCCTCGGCGCTCAGCCCGAGGACCTCGTCGTAGAAGGCGAAGGCAGCCTCGCCGTCGTCGGTGATGAGCTCGTTCCAGATCAACGAGCCCGGCTCGTTCACGAGGGTGGCGCCGATGTGCTCGTTGGCCTGCCACAGGCAGACCACGGCCCCGCTCGGGTCGGCGACGGCGGACATGCGGCCCGCGTCTATGACGTCGAACGGCTGCATCAGGACCTGGCCGCCTGCGCCCTCGACCGCGGCGCTGGCGGCGTCGACGTCGTCGACGGTGATGTAGGTGTTCCACGTCGGCGGACGCCCCGCGGCGGCCATGTCGGGCGAGAGAGGCGAGATCGCGGCCACGAGCTCGCCGTCTTTGAGGGCCATCGAGTAGGTGGCCCCTCCCGGGATGAGCTGGTCGTCGTACTGCCAGCCGAAGAGCTCTCCGTAGAAGGACTTGGCGGCCTCCTGGTCGGTCGTTTGCAGGTCCACCCAGCTTGGTGTTCCTTGCGCGTATGAGGTTCGCTTGGGCATCGAGATACCTTTCCTGTCACGTCGGGTCCTGTCACGTCGGGGCTTGAGAAGGAGACTTCTGGCTGGAAGCTGGAACCGGTCTCGAAAGCGACTGCGGTCAGGCCTCGCGGCCGGTGAAGGCCGCCAATCGGGCGAGGTTATCTGCCTCCGGCCCGGCTGCGCGTTCGGCTGCGAAACGGTCGCCGTCGCGCATGTGGGGAGCGATCAGCGACCGCGTCCGCTCGAGGGCGTAGGCGCTGATCGAGTCGTCGACAGGAACCGTCTGGCCCGTGGCCTGGGCGAAGTCCCAGGCGTGCACGAGGAGCTCGACGAGGAGGATGTCTGTGGCGACCGAGGTCGGCACCTCGTTCTCGCCGAGCCGGACCGTGCCCTCGAGGCCGCGCTTGCGCCAGGCCTCGAGAGCCACCTGGGCGGCGTCAGCCACCTTGGACTCCGCGGTGGCGCTGCTCGAATCGGGTGCTTTCCCCGTGGCGGGCGCTCCCGCCGACACGCCGAGGAAAGCGAGCGACCCGACGAGGTGCTCGACGAGATCATCGACGGTGTACTTCGCACACGGCGTCTGGCCGGTGCCGTCGGGCCCCAGGGAGCGCAGGACGAGCTGGCAGGCGGCGAGCGAAGCCTCCGCAGCCGTGAGCGGGTCGCTCGGCTCGGAGGCGTACCATTCGTCGGGACCGGCGTCGCCTCGCTCGGCTGCGGCGACGAGCCGCTCCAGGTAGTGGTTCCAGCCTTCAAGATGGCCGGCAGCCTGCTCGGGCGTCAGGCCGCTGTGGACCAGGTGCACCTTCGTCCCTCCCTCTGCCGGCTCGAGGGTGATCGTCACCATCGAGGCTCCAGGCGGTAGGTCCTCGGTGCCCTCCCAGCCGAAGGTGAGCACGAGCCGCCTGCCCGGCTCGAGCTCGGTGATGGTGCCTGATGCCGTGTGCCCTGGGACGATCGTCCAGCGGTACTCGCCACCGGCGCGCAGCTCGACGCGTGCCGTGACCGCCTGCCAGCGGCGCAGCCGCTCCGGCTCGGTCAAAAGGGCGAAGGTCGCGTCCGGGTCGAGGGGCACCAGCACGGACTTCTCTGCGGTCATGTCGTGCGCTCCTTCCATCGCTGGCCGGGCAGCCGCCAGCTGCTCGAGCTCGTGGGTCCAGAAGACCTCGAGTGCGTCGCGCAGCGCGGCCATGCCGTCCGGGTCGAGCCGGTAGTAGCGGAAGCGGCCTTCTTGGCGAGCCTGCACCAGCCCTGCATTCGACAACACCCCCAAATGCTGCGAGATGGCCGAGCGCGTGACCCCGAACTGGGCGGCGAGCCGGCTCACGGTCTGCTCGCCTGCGGACAGCAGCTCCAAGAGCCGCCGCCGGTTCGGTTCGGAAAGGACAGCCACGAGCTCGGGCACAAGATTACGTTAGCGGAGACTAACACGTCGCCGGGATGGGCGTGCAAGTCGAATCTGAGCCCTCGGTCCCGAGATCCGGGCGCCCGAGGGCGGCGTCCGAGTAGGTTCTGCGAAACAAGCTGATGAGGAGGCTGTCGCGGTGCGGATGTCGAGGCTGTTCGGTGAGACGTTGCGGGAGGCGCCCGCCGGGATCGAGTCGGCCGGCCACCAGTTCCTTCTGCGGGCGGGCTACGTCCGTCAGATCGGCCAGGGCATCTTCGCCTACCTTCCTCTCGGCTGGCGGGCCATGTCGCACATCGAGCAGATCCTGCGCGAGGAGCTGGCGGCCATCGGGGGTGTGGAGCTGTCCCTGCCTGTCGTGCATCCCGCCGAGCTCTGGCAGCAGAGCGGCAGGTATCAGGCCATCGGGGCCGAGCTCACGCGCTTTCAGGATCGGCGCGAGAGGGACATGGTGCTCGCCATGACCCACGAGGAGGTGGTCGCCAGCCTCGCCGCGGGCGAGATCAGCTCGTACCGCCAGCTCCCGCGGCTCGTCTTCCAGATCCAGATCAAGTGGCGCGACGATCCCCGTCCCCGGGCGGGGATGATCCGGACCAGGGAGTTCACCATGAAGGACTCCTACAGCCTCGATCTCGACGAGGCGGGCCTCGACACTTCTTACAGGGCGCACTACGCGGCCTACTTCAAGATCTTCGCCCGCTGCGGGTTGCCGGTGGTCGCCGTCGGCGCCGATGTCGGCATCATGGGCGGCAGCGGGGCGCACGAGTTCATGTACCTGACGCCGCTCGGCGAGGACACGCTCGTGCTCTGCGACGCCTGCGGGTACGCCCAGAACCGTCAAGTGGCCACGTCCCGCAAGGCGGTGGCGGCGCCTGAGGAGCTTGGGGAGCTTCGTCGGGTCGAGACACCGCACGCGACGACGATCGAGGAGCTCGCGGCGATGCTGGAGGTGCCGAAGGCTCGGACGGCGAAGATCGTGTTTCTCGCCGCGGAGCACCGTGGCGACGACGGCAAACCCGTCGTGCGCATGATCGTGGCGGTGGTGCGGGGCGACACCGACCTGAACGAGGCCAAGCTCGCCAATCTCCTCGGAGGGGCCGAGCTGCGCCCCATGAGCTTAGAAGAGATCAGCTCCATAGGCGCCGTAGCCGGCTTCGCCTCGCCGATCGGGCTGACCGGCGGGGAGGTCGTCGTCGACGAGCTCGTGATGAGCTCGCCCAACCTGGTGGCGGGAGCGAACGAGGAGGGCTGGCACCTCCTCGGCACCAATGCGGGACGCGACTGGCAGCCCGACATGGTGGCCGACATCGTCGCGGCCGAGGAAGGTGACGGGTGCTCGGTGTGCGGCGAGCCGTTGCGCACCGAGCGGGGCGTCGAGGTCGGCAACATCTTCAAGCTCGGCACGCGGTTCTCGGATGCCTTCGGGGCTACCTATCTCGACCCGGACGGCAAGGCCAAACCGATCGTGATGGGCTCGTACGGGATCGGGGTGGGGCGGCTGCTCGCTTGCATCGCCGAGGAGCACCACGACGATCGTGGGCTGCGCCTCCCTGTGGCCATCGCTCCCTACCCGGTGCACCTGACGGTGCTGCGGGGGTCGGACTCGCCGGCGGGCGAGGTGGCCGAGCGCGTCTACAGCTCGCTTGAGGCCGCCGGCATCGGCGTGCTCTTCGACGACCGAGGCGAGCGTCCCGGAGTCCAGTTCGCCGACGCGGACCTCATCGGGCTCCCGGTGCGCCTGACCGTGAGCGAGCGCTCCCTCAAGCTGGGCGGAATAGAGCTCAAGCGGCGTGACGGGGACGAGTCGCGGATCGTTGCCGAGGAGGCCCTGGCTGAAGAGGTTCGTGCCGAGCTCGAGGCCGAGGGGTAGGCCGTGGCCGTGCGCGGCTCGGCCCTGCAAGGACGGCCTCTGTGACCGATCTGAGTGAGAGCGACGCCCGCCATCTGCGAGCTGCGTTTCGAGTCGCCGCCCGGGCGCGGGAGGGGGGCAACCTCCCCTTCGGATGCGTCGTTGCCGACGACACGGGCAAGGTCGTCATCGAGCAGGGGAACATGGCCCTTGCGCCCGTGCGGGACCCCACCGCCCATGCGGAGACAGTCGCCGCCGGGCTGGCCGCCCGGCGCTATGAGCCGGGAGAGCTGGCTGGCTTCACCTTGTACTCGAACGCAGAGCCGTGCGCCATGTGCGCCGGCGCCATCTACTGGTCCGGGATCGGGCGTGTCGTCTTCGGACTGACCGAGCGCGACCTGTCGCGCCTCACGGGCAACCATCCGGACAATCCGACGATGGACTTGCCCTGCCGAGACGTCTTTGCCGCCGGCCAGCGCCGCGTCGAGGTCCTCGGTCCGGAGCTCGTCGACGAGGCGCTCAGGGTCTTTGAGGGGTACTGGGGTTGAGGAGGGCGCCTGCGGCCTCCAAGGCGGCGATCCGAGCCTGTTGCGCGGCCGCCAGGCGGCTGAGGCCTGCGACGTTCCGGCTCATCTTCTCGCGTGCCTGCTCGGCCGCGGGGCTCAGTCCCTCGAGCTCGAAGATCCGCCAGTAGGCGAGCGTCGGCTTCACGACCGTTTCGACGAACTGCTGCGCGCCGAAAATGCCGGCCAGGGCGATGGCCTCCTCGTGCTGGGCAAAGCCGGGGATGCCCGTCCCCGGCATCTTGAAGTTCCGCAGCTCGCTCTGGATCGCCATCACCATGGTCGACGGGTCGATCTCGAGGCCTGCGAGGACGAGGTCCCGGTAGAAGGCATGGTGGAGGCCCTCGTCGCCGGCCACCTTGGACATGATCTTCTTTCCCCGCTTGGTCTTGTCGAGGGCCATGCCGGTGTTGCGGTGGGCGACCTGGGTGGCGAGCTCCTGAAAGCTCACATAGGAGATCATCTCGGCAACGCTCTCACTCTGGGGGACCTGGCCCTTTGACATCTGGACCATGCGGTCGTCCTCGAGGCGGTAGGGGTCGATCGCCCGGGTGGCGAGGATCCAGTCCCGGATCGCAGCCGAATGGCGCCATTCCTCCGCCGTCCAGCGGCGGCTCCACTCGAGGAGCGGGTGGCCCGGCTTGAGGGGCGACATGATCGTGTGGGTGTAGTAAGGGAGGTTGTCCTCGGTCAGGACGTTGACGACGATCGCGCTCTGCACGCCTTGGGAGAGGGGATATTGCTGAGCGTTCCAGGCCTCTTCTTCGAAGTCGGAGGCGGCCCCCCACGGGACGTCCTCGAACGGGTACCACTGCTTGGATGCGCCGAGATGCCGATTGAACAGGCCGGCCGCGGGGCCGGCGAGCTCCTCGACAAGCGCGAGGTCCTTGGCGGGGTCGACTACGAGACTTCCCATGTCCTGTCCTTTACTGTGATGCACGGGTATCCCGCAGGAATCGAAGGAGACCTGATCTGATCTTTGAGCGAGGCCTTCTCGAGCTCGCTCCTGATAGGCGCCCGGTTACATCTCGGGCTTTGGGATTGTAGGTCCCCGCAAGTCCCGCGGGAAGGGCAAAGGCCCACGAGCCGCTCCCGGAGCCCCGGAACCGCCGGCTTGGCGGACCCCGAAGGCGGCGCAGGGCGATCAGGGCAAAGACCTGGTAACAATTCGTGGGTTGGGCCTGTCGAGCGAAGGGAGGTCAGCTGGGATGAAAGTCGAAACTCACCCTCTCACCCGCATTGACCGCGCGCTCGGGCCCTGGGCCGTCTGACAGCCTGGTTCTCTACCAAGGCCGGCCAGCGCCGAGCGCTCCGATAGAAGGAGCTTTCTGTTGTCCAAATCATCTGCGGTCCCGCGCGGACCGCTCTCGGCGGCAGGGCAAATGCCGATGATCTCAGTTGGTGGCCGCACCGCTGCCGCCACATCTGCGCCGAAGCGGCTGTCGACGGCACTCGCGGATCTCGGCTGGGGACCGTCCTTCCAGGCCGCGTTCGAGGATCAAGGCCTTGAAGGTGCGGTTCCCGGCCGCGTCGCCCGGGTCGATCGCGGCGCGCTCACGGTTCTCACCGAGGCCGGCGAGTTACGGGCAGTTGTCGCAGCGGAGATGGCTCACGAGCCCGACCCCCTGCGGGCGCCGACGGTCGGCGACTGGGTGGTGCTTCATGCCGGCTCGGTCGTCGGCCTGCTCCCGAGGCGGAGCGCCATCGTGCGCGCCAGCGTGGGCGGTGGCGACAAGCCCCAGGTGCTGGCGGCGAACGTCGACAAAGTCTTCGTCGTCTATTCGCTGGAAGGCCGGTTCAGGCCCAGGCGGCTCGAGCGCCTCTTGGTGCTCGCTTGGCAGAGCGGTGCAGCCCCCGTGGCGGTGTTGACCAAGGCGGACATCGCCACCGACGCTCCCGGTGCCCTGGCGGCGGCCGAGCGGCTGATCGGCGGAGGCGACGTCCTGGCTGTCAGCTCGCTGACAGGTGCGGGCATGGACGAGGTCTGCGCCTTTCTCGAGCCCGGCGCCACCGTGGCGCTCCTCGGACCGTCCGGCGCCGGCAAGTCCACCCTTGCGAACCGGCTCGGGCAGGGGACGATCGCGCTCGCCACCGGGGAGATCCGAAACGACGGGAAGGGTCGCCACACGACGACGGCCCGTGAGCTCGTCCGCCTCCCAGACGGGGCGATGCTCATCGACACGCCGGGCCTGCGGGCTCTCGCCCTTTGGGACGCGGACGAAGCCATCGGTGAGGCTTTCGGAGAGGTGGAGGAGTTGGCGGAGGCGTGCCGTTTCTCCGATTGCGGGCACCGGAGCGAGCCGGGATGCGCACTCAAGGAGGCCATCGCCGCAGGCACGCTCGACGCCGAGCGCTTCGCGAGCTTTGAGAAACTGCGCCGCGAGCAGCGCCATCTCGCCGCCCGGGTCGATCCCCGCGCGCGTGGCGAACAGCGCAAGAGGTACAAGGCACTCGGGAAGCTCGCGCGCCAGTCTCCGAAGCGGTGAGGTGCAGGCGAGGAGACGGCCGGCCGGCCGAGACCACCCGGGACGCCTGTCGTGGGCGCCCGGGCGGTCAGCACCTTCGGCCCGCTCAGGAGCCTCCGTCTTCGGGAGCTCCGGCCTTCGTGCTCTGGGGAACACTCTCGCCATAGCGGTTGATGACGTGAACGTCGATGCTCGACTTGCGCGCGAAGCGAAGCACACGCTGGACGACCGAGTTTCTGCTCGTGAGTTGCTCCCAGCGAGATGTTGGGGACGCGCCTAGCACGATCTGGGTGATCTGGTTCTCCTTGGCGAAGTGGACCAGGGCCGGGGCCGGGTCGTCGGCAACGATGGCATGCCAGGTCGCACCCAGGTCCTCCGCCAGGTGCTTGATGGCATCGAGAGTCTGCTTGGGCACCGGGCGCGACCTGTCGTCGCCGGCCACGTAGACGGCGTGTAGCCCTGCATGCGCCCGTAACGCGATCCGAGCCGCGCGACGCAGCACCGCGTCGGTTTCCGGTGCCGCGGTGACAACCACCATGATGCGCTCGGCGGTGTCCCAGACGATCTCGGGGTGCCGGGAGACGAGGAACTCCAGGAGCTCCTCCTCGGTCTCGTCTGCTACGAAACGAAGGGCGAGCTCGCGCAACGCCACGAGGTTCTGATAGCGGAAGAAGCTGGTGAGGGCGCTGGGGACCTTCTCGGGGGGGTAGATGTGACCGTGCAGCATGCGCCGGCGCAGCTGCTCGGGGGAGGAGTCGATCAGCTCGATCTGGTCGGCCCTGCGCACCACCCAGTCGGGGACCCGCTCCCGAACGGCCACGCCGGTGATCTGCTGCACGGCGTCCGCGACGCTCTCGAGATGCTGGATGTTGACTGTGCTGACGACGGCGATTCCCGCGTCGAGGATCTCGAGCACGTCCTGCCAACGCTTGGGGTGTGGCCCCGAACCCGGTACGTTCGTGTGGGCGAGCTCGTCGACGAGCGCCACCTCGGGCTTGCGGGCCAGGACAGCCGCGAGGTCCATCTCCTCGAAGACCGTGCCTCGGTAGTCGACGACCTTGCGAGGCACGACCGTGAGGTCTCGGATCTGCTGAGCCGTGAGCGTTCGACCGTGCGTCTCGACGAAGCCGATGACCACGTCCGCGCCGCGCTTGAAGCGGCGCCAGCCCTCGTCGAGCATGGCCCAGGTCTTGCCGACGCCGGCTACAGCCCCGAGGTAGACGCGGAACTTCCCTGTCGGCTCAACACCTTGATCGGTTCTCGGGGTCGCGTCGTCGTATTCGGCGTCCCTGCTCACTGCTCGATCCCCAATGCCCGGTCCTAGTCTCGAGGTGATCCTCCGTCAGATGACGCTACCCCAGGCAGTCGATGGGAGACCTGAAGACGGCAGAAACGGGCTGCTGGGCGAGGAGAGCAAAGGGGCCGAGGCACCGGCCCCAGGTCCAGGAGGGCGAGGGCGGCTCGGCGCGCACCGGTCAGGGGCAGCTACTCCATCTTGGCGAGTGCCTCGTTCAGGTGCAGCACGACGATGTAGTCCGAGCCCAGGAACCCGAACTGGGCGGTGTTGGTCTCGCGGGCGATGAGTGCGTCCAGGACCTTGGGCGAGAGCCCCGTGGCCTTTGACACCATGGGTACCTGGGCGTAGGCGTCGACCGGGGCGATGTCGGGGTCCAGCCCGCTGCCGGAGGTGGTGACCAGGTCAGGCGTCGGGTTCACGCCCATCTTGTGCCAGTAGGCGATCAGCTCCTTGGTGTCCTCGAGCAGCACCTTGGAGCGGGGGCCGAGGTTGGTCGGGCTCGATTCGCCGGCTACGCCGTTGGCTTCGAGGGGGTTGTCCCCGCCGGCGATGTTCTTTTTCGGGTCGGCAGCGTAGGGTCCGAAGTCGTCGGGCCGGCCGTGGAAGAACTTCGGGCTCGTCCAGTTCTGGCCGATAAGTGTCGAGCCGTTCGCCGTGATCGAGCCGTCAGCCTGGTGCTTGAACAGCACCTGAGAGAGGCCAGTGCCGACGAGGGGATACACCAGACCGAAAAAGACGAGGCAGAGGAGGGCGAGGACGAGCGAACGTCTGAGATGAGTGAGCATCAGTAAGCCTTCAGTGCGGTCAGGATCAGGTCGATCAGCTTGATGAAGATAAAGGGGCAGATGATGCCGCCGACGGCGTATATGTACACGTTCCGCCGCAGGATCGAGGCCGCGCTGGCGGCCCGGAACTTCACCCCGCGAAGGGCGAGCGGGATGAGGGCGATGATGACGAGGGCGTTGAAGATGACGGCCGACAGCACGGCGCTCTGCGGGCTGTGCAGCTTCATGATGTTGAGCGTCTGCAGCTGCGGGTAGGTGGCGGCGAACAGGGCCGGGATGATGGCGAAGTACTTCGCCACGTCATTGGCGATCGAGAAGGTCGTGAGCGCCCCACGGGTGATGAGCAGTTGCTTTCCGATCTCGACGATCTCGAGGAGCTTGGTCGGGTTGGAGTCGAGGTCGACCATGTTGCCGGCCTCTTTGGCCGCCGTCGTGCCCGAGTTCATGGCCACGCCGACATCCGCCTGTGCGAGCGCCGGGGCGTCATTCGTGCCGTCGCCGGTCATGGCGATGAGCTTGCCGCCCTCCTGCTCGGACTTGATGAGGGCGAGCTTGGTCTCCGGTGTCGCCTCGGCGAGGTAGTCGTCCACCCCGGCCTCCTGGGCGATGGCGGCCGCGGTGAGCGGGTTGTCACCCGTGACCATGACGGTGCGGATGCCCATGGCCCGCATCTCGTCGAAGCGCTCACGGATGCCTTGCTTGACGACGTCCTTCAGCTCGATGACGCCGACGATCTGCTTCCCGTCGGACACCACGAGCGGCGTCGACCCCGCCCGGGAGATGCGCTCGACCACCGGGTCGAGGTCGTCGGGGATGGTACCGCCCAGATCGGTGACCCAACGCTTGACAGAGTCGGCGGCACCCTTTCGGATCTGCCGCTCGCCGAGATCGAGGCCAGACATCCGGGTCGTGGCCGTGAAGGGGACGAAGGTGTGCTGCGGGCCGAGCTCGCGGGCGCGGATGTCGAAGCGTTCCTTGGCGAGCACGACGATGGAGCGTCCCTCAGGAGTCTCGTCGGCGAGGGAGGCCAGCTGGGCGGCGTCGGCCACCTCCCGCTCGGTGTGGCCGCCGACGGGGTAGAAGGCCGAAGCCATGCGGTTGCCGAGGGTGATCGTCCCGGTCTTGTCCAAGAGCAGTGTCTGTACGTCCCCGGCCGCCTCCACCGCCCGGCCGCTCATCGCGAGCACGTTGCGCTGCACGAGCCGGTCCATGCCGGCGATGCCGATCGCCGACAGCAGGGCGCCAATCGTCGTCGGGATGAGGCAGACCAACAGTGATACCAGGATCACGACAGATACCGTCGCCCCCGCGTAGTTGCCGAAGGGCTGCAGGGTGACCACCACCGGTATGAAGATGATGGTGAGGACGGCGAGGAGGATGGTCAGGGCGAGCTCGTTGGGCGTCTTCTGGCGGTTCGCACCCTCGACGAGGGTGATCATGCGATCTAAGAAGGTCTGTCCTGGTTCGGAGGTGACCATGACCACGATGCGGTCGGAGAGCACCTTGGTGCCACCGGTGACCGCCGAGCGGTCACCGCCGGACTCGCGGATGACCGGTGCCGACTCGCCGGTGATCGCCGACTCGTCGACCGAGGCGATGCCCTCGATGATCTCGCCGTCGGAGGGGATCATGTCACCGGCCTCGCAGACGACACGGTCGCCCTTGACGAGCGAGGCGGCGGCGACCAGCTGCTCGGTGCCGTCCGGCAGCAGGCGGCGCGCTTCTGTCTCCGAGCGCATCTTGCGCAACGTGTCGGCTTGGGCCTTGCCCCGGCCTTCTGCCATCGCTTCGGCGAAGTTGGCAAAGAGAAGGGTGAGGAACAGCCAGATCGTGATCGACCAGTCGAAGAGCCCAGGGTGCGCGATCGACTCGAGGAAGGTGACCACCGTGCCGACCAGGACCACGAACATCACGGGGTTGCGTATCTCCGCCCGCGGGTCGAGCTTCTTGAACGAGCCGACGACCGCCTGGCCGAATATCTCCCGGTCGAAGAGGCTTCGTGCCTGCGCCACCCCGTGCGGTGCGTCCGGGGGCGCGTTCCCAGACGCGACGGCGGTGGCAGAGCTGGCGCCGTTGGTGGGACCAGTTGATTCGTTCATGTGGGAAGGCTCCATCAGAAGAACTTGTTGTGGATGAGCTGCTCGACGATCGGGCCGAGCGAGATGGCGGGGAAGAAGGTGAGGCCACCGACGATGAGGATGACACCGATCAAGAGCCCGACGAACATGCCGTTGTCGGTCCGGAACGTGCCGATCGACTCGGCGACGGGGCTCTTTGCCGCCAGCGATCCGGCCAGTGCCAGTGCCGGGATCATGACTCCGAAGCGTCCGAGGAGCATGTCGACGCTGCCGATCACGTTGTAGAACTGCGTGTTGCCGCTCAGTCCGGCGAAGGCCGAGCCGTTGTTGTTGGCCTGGGAGGTGATGGCGTAGAGGATCTCTGTGAACCCGTGCGGCCCGGCGTTGAGCGGGCCTGCCCGGCCCTCGGCGACCGAGACGGCGATGGCCGTGAGGATGAGCACGATCATGGGCATGACCAGCATCCCCAGCCCGGCCAGCTTCACCTCTTTCGCCTGGATTTTCTTGCGGATGTACTCCGGGGTCCGCCCGATCATCAACCCGCCGATGAAGACGGTGATGATGGCGAAGATGAGAATCGTGTAGAGGCCGCTGCCGTCGCCTCCCGGTGAGATCTCACCGAGCATCATGCCCGTCAGCAGCCCGAAGCCGCCCATGGCGGTATACGAGTCGTTGGAGCCGTCGACCGAGCCGGTCGAGGTCTGCGTCGAGGCGATGTCGTAGAGGGCCGACTGGGTGTCCCCGAAGCGGACCTCCTTGCCCTCCATGTTGCCGCCGGGCTGGCTCTTTATGCCCGCCGCGGCCACGGCGGGGTTCCCCACGTGCTCTGAGTAGGAGGCGAACCCGACCCAGGCGCCGAAGAGGATGACCATGGCGGCCAGCAAGGCGACGCCCTGGCGGATGCTCCCCACCATCTTGCCGAAGGTGTAGGTGAGAGAGAAGCCGGTGCACAAGAGTAGGCAGAACGAGAGGAAGTTGGTGAGCCCTGTCGGGTTCTCGAAGGGGTGGGCGGCATTGGCGTTGAAGAAGCCGCCTCCGTTGGTGCCGAGCTCCTTGATCGCCTCCATGAAGCCGACCGGACCGACGGCGATGACCTGGGTCATGTTGTTCAAGATGTCGTGAATGTGCACCGGGCCGCTCAGGGTCTGGGCCGCGCCCTGGCCGACGAAGATGAGGCCGAAGACGAAGGCGATGGGCAGCTCGATGTAGAGCATGCAGCGCGTGATGTCCACCCAGAAGTTGCCTATCGTGGGCGAGTTGCGGCGGGCGAAGCCGCGCACGAGGGCGATGGCCGGCGCAATGCCCACAGCCATGCTCACGAATTGCTGCACCGTGAGGGCGGTCATCTGCGAGAGGTACGACATCGTCGACTCGCCGTCGTAGTTCTGCCAGTTCGTGTTCGTCACGAATGAGACGCTCGTGTTCCACGCCAGGGCGGGGGAGACGGCGTCGAGGTGCTGCGGGTTGAGGGGAAGAGAGCCCTGGATGCGGATGATCAGGTAAGTGATCATGATCGCCACCCCGGAGAAGATGACCAGGGCCCCGGCGTAGCGCTTCCAGCTCTGCTCCTGCTCGGGGCTCGTGCCGAGGGCCCAGTAGACAGGGCGCTCGAGCCACCCGAACCAGTGCACCCGGCCCGCGAAGACAGCTTCCATGTACGAGCCGAGGAATCGCCAGGCGAGGCCCAACACCACCACGAGGGCGACAAGTGTCCAGAAGTACTGCATCAGAACCACTCCGGATGGAACATGGCGACGCCGATGTAGATGAACATCAGGATCGAGACGACGAGCAACGCGATCTGGACGCCGTTCATACTCGGTCCAATGCCCAGATCAAGCCCAAGAAGAAGAGCACGAAAGCCAACGTGCCCAGCACTGCGAGGAAATCAGCCATACCTCCAGCATCCGGCGGGCCGCGTCAACAGAGCGTAAATTCCGCCGCCCGAAGCGTTAAAAATTAATAAACGGCCAGCTCACAAGAAGCCGGTTCGTCGTGAACAGGCAGCCCGGCTGTCGTCAGTTGGCGAGAACCGTACGTCCTCCCAGGCGCGCACGAGGCCCCCGGGAGGCGCCTTGCTCGTCGGTGAAGACACGCAGGACGCGAACAGGTCTGTTGTCGTGGCCTGTCACGGCGCTCCCTGAGGCTCGGGTCGGGGCCGGGTGGGAGGCGCCTGATTGTGGGCAACGGCGAAACGCAGCCCCGACCAGGTCTCGTCTATCGCCCCGATCTTGAAGTCGACGAGCCCGTTTTCGATCCCCGCCGCGCGCACGGCGTGCTCGGTGACGTCGGTGCAGACGCCCGAGGACCGTTTCGGCCAGCAGATCCAAAGAGCGCTCTTGCCGGCGCGCCCGGCCATCTCGCCGATCCGTGCCGACAACTCGGCGGCCGAGCCGACGAACCACAGGGTCACGTCGGTCGTGCCCTGCGCCGAGCGGCGCAGCGCGACGCCGGGCGGGAGCTCGGGGATGGTGAAACTCGCCGGGGCGCCTATGAGGGCGACCGTCGACGCCTCCCGGATCCCGAGCTTTCTCGCAAGCGGAGTCCCTGAGTAGCCAACGGGCGCAGGCGGCGCTTGGGGAGGCCTCGTCACGGTCCAGGTGAGCATATTGCCTCACCGGAGGCGCCCGCCCGCACGCCCGCAGCCGCCCTCTGGCATCGCTGCCCCGGTAGCGTGCTGGTATGTACCTGCCTGAGGAGAAAACGGCGCACGGTCTCTCCTTCCAGGCCGTCCTCGCCGCCGAGCCCGGCGGGCCTCCGGGCCGTCTCGTGACACTTCGTCGCGACGAGCTCCCGGATGATCCGGTCACCGTGCGGGTCGCCTACTCGAGCCTCAATTACAAAGACGGGCTCGCTGTCACCGGCAAGGGCCCGGTCGTCCGGCGGTTCCCGATGGTCTGCGGCGTCGACCTCGCGGGGGAGATCGAGGTGTCCCGTGACCCGTCCTGGCAAGCCGGAGATCAGGTGATCGCCACCGGTTGGGGGCTGGGTGACGAGCATTGGGGCGGCTTTTCGGAGCTGGCCCGCCTGCGCCCCGAGTGGCTCGTACGTGTCCCGGACGGTCGTGACGCGCTCTGGGCGATGTCGCTCGGCACGGCCGGCCTCACGGCCATGCTCTGTGTGTTGGCGCTAGAACGCCACGGTGTGAGCCCAGAGGCGGCCGGTGACGACCCGATCGTCGTGACAGGCGCGGGCGGCGGCGTCGGCAGCGTTGCGGTCGCGCTGTTGGCCAACCTCGGCTACAGGGTCGCCGCCGTGACAGGACGGCCGGAGAACGGGGAGTACCTGCGGAGCCTTGGCGCGAGCGAGGTGCTGGCCCGTTCCGAGCTTGCCGACGCGCCACGGCGGGCTTTGGGCAGGGAGAGGTTCTCCGCCGGAGTGGACGTGGTCGGGAGCTCGACGCTCGCCAGTGTGCTCAGCCAGACCCGATTTGGAGGGTGTGTGGCCGCTTGCGGGCTCGTCGGCGGCGCGGAGCTCTTGACGACGGTTCATCCCTTCATCCTCCGCGGCGTGACTTTGGCGGGCATCGAGTCCGTGCGGACCCCGCCCGAGCTTCGACAGCGGGCGTGGGAGCGGCTCGCAGGTGAGCTTCCGCCGGCCGTCATGGAGGAGATGACTGTCGTCGAACCGCTCAGGCGAGTACCGGCGCTAGCCGAGGAGATCCTTGCGGGACGAACCCGAGGCCGGATCGTCATCGACGTCGCGATCTCGTGACGAGCTGACCCATGCCCGTTCCCGGTGTTGCCCGGTTGGCTAGGAGGGCTCCTCGGCGGGCGACGGTCCCAGGGGGCAGAGCTGGTCGTCGGCGGCAGCCGCAACAGCGCCCGCCTGCCTTCTAGCCGCGGCCTTCTCCGCTGCCAATTTCGCAGCGCCCGCCTCAGCAGCCATCTCCGCTGCCAGTGCCACCCGCGTCTGTACCTCTGCAGGCGTGCGGAAGAGCTGCTCGCGGTAATAGATCAGCTCGGCGACGCTTTCGCGGATGTCGTCGAGTGCCCGGTGCGCGGTGAGCTTCTGGGGCCGGGCCGCGTACAGCTCGCGGTACCAGCGCTTGCAGAGCTCTTTCACGGTGGAGACGTCGATCGTGCGGTAGTGGAAGTAATCGTCCAGAGCCGGCATGTAATGCCTCAGGAAGCGACGGTCCATCGCGATCGAGTTCCCGCAAAGTGGCACCGAGCCCGGGACGGGGATGTGCGACCTGAGAAACTCGATGGTGGCCCCAGCGGCTTCTTCGATCGTGACGGTGGACTTGCCGATCGCGGTGAGGAGCCCACTTGTCGTGTGCATCCTGCGCACGACCTCGTCCATGTTGGCCAGCTGCTCAGGTGTGGCGCCTATGACGAGGTCGGGTCCTTCTGCGACGATGTTCAGCTCGTCGTCAGTGACGATCGTGGCAATCTCGACGATGACGTTGCGGACCGGGTCCAAACCGGTCATCTCGAGATCCATCCAGGCGAGCACCGAGGCGCATCGTATCTGCAAGCTCCACTACGGTGCGCTGTCGTGCTCGAGATCCCACTGCTCCGCCTCGATGCGGACCTTCTGACGCCGAGCTATGCACGGCTCGGCGACGCCGGTTGCGACCTGGTTGCCAGGGTCGACACGCTGCTCGCCCCGGGCGGTGGGCGGGCGACAATTGCTACCGGGGTCGCCCTCGAGATCCCCGACGGCTACGCCGGCCTCGTACTGGCGCGAAGCGGGCTGGCAGCCAACCACGGGATCGCTTGCCTGAACGCGCCCGGCTTGATTGACCCTGGTTACCGGGGTGAGGTCGCGGTCATACTTGTGAACACAGATCCCGTGGCGCCTTATGAGGTCCACCGTGGAGACCGGATCGCCCAGTTGGTGATCTGCCGGGTGGAGAAGGCCCGTTTCCTCGTGGTGGACCATCTCGAAACGAGCGAACGCGGCGCGGAAGGCTTCGGCCACAGCGGCCGGTAAGAGAGAGTTGAGGTGAAGTGCAGCGCCTGAGCGGGGTCGATTCCATGTTTCTCTACATGGAGACGCCTACCAATCACATGCACGTGACCGGGGTCTTCCTCCTCGACCCGGCCACCGCGCCCGGAGGCTTCTCCTTCCCCCAGGTGCACGCCATGGTGGCGCGTCGCCTGAACCGTGCGGTGCAGTTCCGGCGCCGTGTGGTCGAGGTGCCCTTCCGCCTCGCGCACCCGGTCTGGATCGAGGACCCGGATTTCGACCTCGACTACCACGTGCGCCGGGCCTGCCTACCGTCACCTGGCGGTCGGACGGAGTTCGAGGACTTCGTGGGCCAGATCGTCGCCCTACCTCTGGACCGCCAGCGCCCCTTGTGGGAGATGTACGTCGTGGAAGGTCTGGAAGGTGGCCACCAGGCGATCGTGGTGAAGATGCACCACGCCGCGATCGACGGTGTCTCGGGGGCTGAGCTCTCCGCCACGTGGCTCGACCTCGAGGCGGATCCGCCGCCGCAGGTCGATGAGGACGACTGGCAACCCGAGCGCGTCCCGAACGAGATCGACCTCCTTGTGGCAGCGTGGGCCCAGCTCGTCTCCAGCCCCATCAAAGCGGTGACGGCCGTCCGACGTTTGGTGGAGACGGCACTGCATCTCTCGGAGCACAATCGCGACTCGGGAGTCCCGCCCCCGCCGTCGCCCTTCAGCGCACCGAGGACATCGTTCAACCTCGCGATCACGCCGCACCGACGCGTCGCCTTCGGCGAGGTGTCACTTGACGACTTGAAGGCGGTCAAGAACCAATTCCAGTGCACTGTCAACGACGTGGTGCTGGCACTTTGCGCCGGGGCGCTGAGGCGGTACCTGCTTGGCCGAGGTGAGCTGCCCGACGAGCCGCTGGTCGGTTTCGTGCCGATCTCCGTGCGCGCCGACGAGGACGGGCTGGGCGCAGGCAATCGGCTCTCAGCCATGCTCACCTCGCTCGCGACCGATGTCGCGAATCCCATCGAGCGCCTGCGTCTGGTCTCTGCCGCCATGTCGGAGGCGAAGACTCAGCAGTCTCTGATCGGGGCAGACGTGCTGACCAACTGGACGGAGTTCACCTTTCCCGCCCTCATCGGCCGTGCGGCTCGTCTGATCTCCTCGATGCGTGTGTTCGATCGTCTAAGGCCGGCGTTCAATGTCACGATCTCGAACATCCCGGGACCTCAGTTTCCTCTTTTTCTGGCCGGAGCGCGTGTGGCCGGGATGTACCCGCTGGGGCCGGTTGTCGATGGTGCCGGGCTCAACATGACCGTGATGAGCTACTGCGGCACGGTCTACTTCGGGTTCAACGGCTGCAGGGAGACCGTGCCCGACATATCGGCTCTCCCTGAGATGGTCGTCGACAGCCTCGACGAGCTCCTGGCCGTCGTTCGGCCCAGGCGCCGCGCCGGCGCCGGAACTCGCGCCTCCGGGCCGACACGGCGAACCCGCCGCCCTGCCCAGCCGGGCGGCGACGTCAGTCGCCAGTGAGAAACGGCGACCGGCTTGGTAAGATTCGGCTGCACGCGGACGTGGCTCAGTGGTAGAGCATCACCTTGCCAAGGTGAGGGTCGCGGGTTCGAATCCCGTCGTCCGCTCCAAACAAAGTCCAGCTCAGCCGGGGTGTGCGCCCCGGCTCTTTTATTGCCCACTGACCTTCATCGCGCGTCTATCGCGCGGTCCGATTCGCCAACCTTCGCTAACCCAGCGAGAGCATCCGCAATGGCTTGGTCACGGTCCTCTGTTGCGTGCTGATACCGAAGCGCAGCTCGCGGGTTGGCGTGGCCGCCCCTACGCATGAGTTCGGCCACGCTCGCGCCGCTTGCCGCTGCCCAGGTGAGCCCGCTGTGTCTGAGGTCGTGCAGGTGGAGGTCGGGCCGGCCCGCGATCTGTCTCGCCTTGTCCCAAGCCCGATTGAAGTTCCGCGGTGACAACGCCGATCCGGACGCGGTCGGAAACAGCCAAGCGTCCGGCTCGGAGCCGACAAAGTGTTCGAGGTGCGAACTGACCGCTGGCACGATGTTTGCCGGAATCGCCAACGAACGACGCCCCGCCTCGCTCTTCGGAGGACCGAGTACGGGACGCTGTCCCATCGGAGCTGTCCAAGCGCGCTCAACTCGAATGGTGGCGTGCAGGAGGTCTACGTCTCTGCGCTGAAGTCCGAGCACCTCGCCCCGACGTAGTTGACACCACGCGGGCAGCAGCAAAGCGAGCCGATACCTGTCGGGCACGGCCTCGACCGCGGCTGCCACCTCCAGGACGCTGGCGGTGGGTCGTTCGGGTGAACGAACCTGGCCCGCGCCTTTCACCTTGCAAGGGTTGACTGCGATCACCTCATCGGCGACGGCCGTATTGAGAACCGCCCGGAGCAACCGGTAAGCGTCGTCCGCGGTAACCACATATCGGCCGCGTAGGGCCATGTACCAGCCGCGGACTGAGGACGGCGAAAGTCGACAGAGATCGTGCTGGCCGAGTGTCGGGAGGATGTGGCGGTCGAGGAGGTGGCCGTACTTTGCCCGCGTAGTTGGACGTATGTCAGTTCGGCGCTCCATCCACTTGCGTGCGTACTCTGCGAGCGTGATGCGACTAGCGCGGGGATCCCTCGCTACGCCTCGCAGTTTGTCAGCTTCGACCGTATTCGCATAGGCGTCTGCGTCCTTCCGTCGCTTGAACGTGCGGGTGACCACTCGCCCGCCGATTCGGGTCCGGACGTCGTAGACGGTTACCGCGTTCTCAAGCTCGAGCGCGAACGCCTTAGCTGCTTTGCCGCCGTCGGAGAACCTTCCTGAAACGCCGTCAGGGAATGACCGCTCGACCCTCTTCCAGCCAGGTTCGGCCGCGGACTCGCCATATCCGCGCACGCGGTGAATGATCTGAGCCATGACGCCGTCAGCGTACGCGGGGGTTGCGCGGTGCCACTACCCCCACCGACTCGTGCTGGCGTGATGGCTGTACACGAAGCCCCTCGCCCTCGGATCCTCGACCTGCGACCGCTGTTCGACGTTCGCCTGTTGAGTGAGGTTGAACAGCATCGACGTCGCCGATCAACCTGTTGACAAACGACGACAGCGAGCTCACCGGCACACGCCTGCAGCGACCGATGTTGACCGACTGGAGCTCACCATTGGCCATCAGCTCGTAGATGGTCGTCCGTCCGACCGACAGTCTGCGGGCGGCCTCTTCTGGCGTCACGAGCAGCAGGTCATCGGTGATGCAGGACTCGTTCATGAGGACCTCTGCACGGACAGTCACAGTGCTGGCCCGTCAGCGGTCACCAGAATGGCTGGGACAGGGGTCATCTCGACAGCCGCGGCGTGAGTCGCGAAGTACCTTCCCGCCGGGAGTCGGCTTGAAGAAGTGTCCCTGCGCGAGGGCGACGATGCGTGTGCGGCCCACGCGCGCGTGAGCGCGCAGCCCGAGTCGAGGATGTGGATCGCCTGACGCCATCCTCCACCTTCGCCCTTGCACACCCACTCGACGAAATCACCCGTCTGGCCGCAGCCGAGGAAGTGCCGGATGCCGTCATCGAGATGCAGTTGCAAAGAGGGGGAGCGCTCGAAGTGGCCATGGGAGGGCAGCCGAGCCACGTCGTCAAGGCCGTGGCGGGCGCGAGCGGCCTCGATGGTGGCGAGGTACCGGGTCGTTCGCGGTGACACCGACGTCAGGTGATCGTCATGGGTGGAGCGGAATCGAATCATGGCGCGATGATGCGCCCGGGGACTCACAGCACTTCTCACAGGACTACTCACAGCAGTGCTCACAGACGAGCAACCGGGACGGTTTCTTCGGTTCGACAACTCACAGCAACCCTCACAGCAACACTCACAGGCCCAGGTCACAGCCCTGTGAGTAGAGCGGCTCGGTCAGAGCGTCGCGGCTCATGATCGGGTTGTCCGGGGAGGCCGGGGGTAGGGAGGGGTAGTCCTCGGGATCATCGTGCTCGCAACCCGGAACGCGTATTCATGCGTTCTAGTGACGAAAGCAGTCTCCCGAGGCGGCTCGGCGTCCTCGCACCACAGAAAATCGTGCAAATTTCTTCGGTTCGACAACTCACAGCAACACTCACAGGCCCAGGTCTGCCCTGTGAATTGAAGGGCGCGGTCGGAGCGACGCGGCTCGGGATCGGGTTGTCAGCGGGGACCGAGGAAGGGGTGCACGCCTTCCGGGATCATCGTGCCGTGGTCACGTTTGGCGTGCTATGGGTGAAAGCCCATAATGGTCCGAGGAGGCGATATGGCTCGCAACTATGAGGAGGCTTCGGCGACCCGCCGTGCGCGCCTGCCCGTCGAGGCGCGGAGCGACGGGGCGGTCTTCGGACAGACCTACCGGCTCGCTGTTCAGGTGATGGAGCGGCGGGAGCTCCTCGGCCTGACCCAGACCGAGCTCGCCGGGAGGACCGGCATCGACCAGGGCGACATCAGCAGGATCGAGCGTGGCTCGATCTTCTCGAACGAGAAGACGCTCCTCCGTCTCGCCGACGCCCTCGGTGCAGAATGGCGGATGGTCGACAAGGTGACGGCCTGAATCCAGATCTAAGCTCGGTGTCGAGCAACGGAAGGGAGTTACTACGCTCCGCGAACACGGCGCGATCGTGAGTGCCGAAACGCTCGGACGTCCGCGCCGGGCGCCGCCGCCGGCCTGGCACCCTGTGCATCAGGCGTGATGCCCGGACGCCCCTTGTTGTGACGCCGATGCAAGCCGTTAGCTGAGGTCCTAGACGTGCCCCGAGGTCGATCCTGCCGGTCACCACTTCCTCGTGCCTCAGACATGCCTCACGCGCAGGCTAAGAGCAGACGCCGGATCCTGTTCGAGACCGAGAAGCACTTGTCAGGGGGGAACTCTGCTGGAATAGGCGGCAGCACTACGCGACAAGGGGAAAAGATGGAACTTGGGCATCGTCCGGTGGAGAATCTTGTCGGCAAGCTGGTTGACGGAGAGATCGTCCTTCCCGACATCCAGCGCGAGTATGTCTGGTCGGGGTCTCAGATTCCGCGGCTCCTAGACTCTCTGAACAAGCAGTGGCCGGTCGGATCGATCCTGCTGTGGCGGACGAACCTCGACATTCCGACAAAGACTGCAGCCGTCATGCAGGGGGACGCGATCGGAGTGCGGTCGTCGATCCTCCTCGATGGTCAACAGCGGCTCTCCACGCTCGCTCGCGTCATGGAACCAACACGGGTGCCACCCGGACAGAAGGCACCGGATGTGCGCTTTAACCCGGGAACGCACGAGTTCAAGAATGTCAACGCTGTCCAACGCCGCGACCGGCATTGGATACCTGTATCGGCGATCCTCGCTAAGGATGCGCAGTATCGCGAGCTCCTCAAGCCGCTCGCACTGGCGCAGTCCACGGAGGACCAGTGGACGGACGTGCTCGCGGGTGTGGCGAAGCGCATCCGGGAATATCTACTCCCGGTGCAGACCGTCGACATCGATGACTACGAGACAGTGGCTGAGATCTTCAATAGGGTCAACACCGGCGGTACGCGGTTGAGCAAGGGCGACCTCGTCATGGGGTCAATGGCAGCGCGGTGGGCCGGTGGTCGTCAGGTCATCGAGGACTTCGAGGCTGAGCTACGGCAGAAGGGTTGGGGAATCAACCGCGAGGTCCTGCTGCGGATCATGAGCGTGCTCAAGGTCGGCAGTCCGAACCACATCCGGCTCCTCGAGCTGAAAGACGAGAGCGAATGGGTCGAGGCGTGGGAGAAGATGCAACACTCCGTGCGCGACGCGATTGGCTTCTTCCAGGACGACGCCGACATTCTCGGGAGGCCGCTCCTTCCAACTGAGTACGTCGTGCTACTGCCGGCAGTGTTCCTCCACGACCGCAAGGGTCAATTCCGTCCCGGAGAAACGAACGAGCTAGCCCGCTGGCTCCTTTTGGCGAGCGCCTTCGGTCACTACAGCGGCTCGCTAGAAACGACCTTGGCCGCCGACGTCACGCTCCTGCGCAACAAGGAGACTGCGGGCAAGCCGGAAGAGACGCTCCCGGCGCTCATCCGCGCCGCACAAGAGCCGAGGACGCCGGGGGCACGCATCGTGGCGGATGACCTCAAGGGCCGGACTCGCAAGTCGCCGCTCATGCGTCTGCTGCAGCTCCGCGCAACACAGCTCAAGGCGCAAAGCTGGGTGAGCAATCGGGCGATCACGTTCGACCCGAACCACTACGGTCTCGCAGTCGAAGTGCACCACGTCTTCCCGAAGGGGTGGATGCGTAAGAAGAAGATGGCTGCACACTCCGAGTTGGACACGCTCTCCAATTTTGCCTTCCTCTCGAAGTGGGACAACATCCGCATCAGCGACGATGATCCTGCGGCGTATCTCGCCAAGGCGGACACGAAGGTGCTCGCGGCCCAGTGGATACCGCTGGATCAGAATCTGTGGTCCGTAGAGCGGTTCGAAGACTTCTGCGCCGCGCGTCGTGAGCTGATGGCCGAGGCGCTCAACGAGATGCTTGGCCTCGACCAGAGTGCTGAAGAAGGCGAGCCGCTCGACGTCGACGAAACGCCCGACGTGGAAATTGGCGCCTGGGCCGAGGACTCCGAAACGTTCTGGTAGGACGATGGCGCTGTCGCGAGCGGAGCGGAAATGTTACCGGGAAGATGGTGCTCGACATCAAAGGCTTCAGCGCGAGATCGAACACAACCGACGTGCCGCCGAGAGATCGCCTACGGAACTCGGCGTCGTCCGCACCACGCACCTTCTTTGTAGGCGTGCTACGCGTCCAAATAATTTCGCAAACGCTCTCGGACGCAGCAGGTAAGGCCGCGTGTACGTGAGTAGCCGGTGTGATGTCGATGGCGTCCTAGCTCCCCGGTGAATGTCGCGCCCGAGTCGTAGGCTAGCGGTCGTGGTGAAGACCCGGCTGGTCCTCATTCAGGCAATCCATCGGAGCTCGCACCCAACAGCAAGACGATCGATCAACACTCTTTGCCAGCCGCTACCTGGAGCGCCCTCGCCGCTCGCGTCAGGTACACGCCTCCGATACACCGCGGCTACGGGGTAAGGATGATGGCTCGGCTCGAGGACCTGACCAAGGGAGCGCTAGTTAGGGGGGTTCTCAGTGACCGTGCCGTCAAGGTCGTCGATGTCGACTGGCACGGGTCGAACGCCGTCACTCTGACATTTACGGACGACGCTACCGGCAAGCCGAGCCAGGAACTCCTCTACCGGGACGACGAACCTCGTCTCAGCGTCGAACAAGTGGGTCGCGCCTGGTCGATGGACGGTGACGGTGCGCTCTTCCGCCTCGTCTCCGAGGCAAAGCGGATCTCACTCGCTTACCTCTTCGATCCGTTCCTCGCGGTCCAGACATCGAACCTCGATCCGCTGCCGCATCAAATCGACGCGGTCTACAACGAGATGCTGCCCCGCCAGCCGTTGCGCTATCTGCTGGCTGACGACCCTGGTGCCGGCAAGACGATCATGGCGGGACTGTTCTGCAAAGAACTGATGATCCGCGGTGACGTTGAGCGCTGCCTCGTCGTGGCACCTGGCAGTCTCGTCGAACAATGGCAGGACGAGCTGTGGCAGAAGTTCGGCCTTAACTTCGAAATCCTCACCAAGGACATGATCGAGGCTGCCCGGAGTGGCAACCCCTTTGGCGAGAAGCCGCTTCTCATCGCCCGCCTCGACCATCTGTCTCGAAACGAGGCACTCCAGGCGAAGCTTGAGGCCACGGACTGGGACCTCGTCATCATGGACGAGGCCCACAAGCTGTCGGCCCATTATCTCGGCGGCGAGGTCAAGGAGACGAAGCGTTACAAGTTCGGCCGCCTAGCGGGCTCGGTCGCGCGCCACTTCCTGCTCATGACCGCCACGCCTCACACCGGTATAGAGGAAGACTTCCAGCTCTTCCTGGCACTGCTCGACGCCGACCGCTTCGAGGGCAAGCCTCGTGACGCGTCGCACACCGTCGACACCTCCGACCTCATGCGCCGCCTGGTAAAGGAGAACCTGCTCAAGTTTGACGGCACGCCGCTGTTCCCCGAGCGACGGTCCTACACCGCGATCTACCCGCTCTCTGATACCGAGGCCCTCCTCTACAAGCGGGTGACCGAGTACGTGCAGGAGGAGATGAATCGAGCCGAACGCCTGAAGGCTCAGGGTGAAGGGCGTCGCGGTGCCATCGTCGGATTCGCTCTCACGACGCTTCAGCGCCGCCTCGCATCGTCCCCCGAGGCGATCTACCAGTCACTTTCGCGACGCCGCAAACGTCTAGAGAGCCGAGTCTCCGAAGAGAGGATCCGCCGCCGTGGCGCTGAGATCGCCTTGGAGCTTGGGGCGCCAAAGCTGCCCGACGTGTTCGCGATGGTCGACGAAGACTTCGACACAGACGACCTACCTGAGGGGGAGCTCGAGGACCTCGAGGAGGAACTCGTTGATGAGGCCTCGGCCGCTCGCACGATCGCCGAGATCGAGCACGAGATCGCAACGCTCACCGATCTTGAGGAGCTGGCCCGCCAACTTCGCAGCTCAGGCACAGACCGAAAGTGGGAGGAGTTGGCGAACCTGCTCCAGCACACACCGGAGATGTTCGACGCCCACGGCGAGCGCACAAAACTGATCATCTTCAGCGAGCACCGCGACACCCTGAACTATCTGGTTGACAAGATCCGTGCGCTCCTTGGTCGCGCGGAGTCGGTCGTCGCCATTCATGGCGGGATGCCTCGCGACCAACGCAGGAAGGTCCAAGAGGCATTCGTCCAAGACAAGGAGGTCCTAGTCCTCGTCGCGACCGACGCCGCCGGGGAAGGTATCAACCTCCAGCGTGCCCACCTCATGGTTAACTACGACCTGCCTTGGAACCCGAACCGCATTGAGCAGCGGTTTGGGCGCGTCCACCGCATTGGCCAGACCGAGGTGTGCCACCTCTGGAACCTCGTTGCTGATGACACCCGCGAAGGCCAAGTGTTCCAGAGGCTCTTCGAGAAGTTGGATGAACAGCGCAAGGCTTTGGGCGACCAGGTTTTTGACGTCCTCGGAGATGCCTTCCGCGGTCGAAGCCTTCGTGACCTCTTGATTGAAGCCGTTCGGTACGGCGAACAACCAGACGTGAAGGCCCGCCTACACGCGGTTGTGGATGCCACAGTCGGCGACGCGCTTCGTGAGGTGGTCCACGAACGGGCGCTTGTGAGCGATGTGATGACCGGCGCCGACGTCGAGCGAATCCGCGACGAGATGGAACGGGCTGAGACTCGCAAGCTCCAGCCGCATTTCATTCGCTCGTTCTTCATGGAGGCTTTCAGCCTCCTTGGCGGTGCGATCCGGGAACGCGAACCGGGCCGGTTCGAAATCACCCACGTTCCAGCGGAGCTTCGCCGACGAGATCGCCAGATCGGGCTCGGTGCACCGCTCCTCCGACGATACGAGCGTGTCACTTTCGAGAAAGGTCTGATTGCAGTCGAAGGCCGCCCACTCGCCGAGTACGTAACCCCGGGTCACCCGTTGCTCGACGGCACGATCGACCTGATTATCGAACGATACGACGGTCTTCTCCGTCAGGGCGCGGTGCTTATCGATGAGTCGGACCCAGGCGATACTGCGCGCGTACTTGTCTACCTTCAGCATTCGGTTGTCGACGGTCGCATCGACAGCACCGGGGCGCGTCGCGTTGTCTCGAAGCGCTTCGAGTTCGTCGAGATCGACCCCGATGGGACAGCACGAGACGCCGGTTGGGCGCCGTACCTCGACTGTCGGCCGGCAACGCGCGAGGAACTCGGTCTTCTGGCTCTTCTGATCGAGCGAGACTGGGTGCGGGCTGACCTCGATTCCAAGGCACTTGACCACGGAGTCGAGCTAGCGCGAGTCCATCTCGAGGAAGTCCGCCGCCGAACGCTGGACAGGGTGGAGCGAACGACAGCCGCAGTCCGCGAGCGTTTGCTGTTTGAGATCCAACATTGGGATCACCGGGCCAACCAACTGAAGGACCGCGAGCTAGCCGGAAGGCTTCCTCGGAGTGGGATGAACTCGGGGAAGGCCCGCCAGCGTGCGGACGAGCTCGAAGGGCGTCTCAAGCGACGCCTCGAGGAGCTGGAGGCTGAGCGTCAGTTGGCGCCCCTTCCCCCGATCATCGCTGGCGGGGCGCTCATCGTGCCTGGCGGCCTGTTGGCTTCACTCAAAGGAGTGCCAGCCCGCCAGATTGGGGACTACGCCGCTGCCCGGACAGCGACAGAGCGAGCGGCCGTTGACGCCGTTCTGGCGGTCGAACGCAATCTTGGTCGGGTACCGAGGGAGATGCCTCCAAACAACAAGGGCTATGACATCGAGTCGAGAGATAGCGATGGCATTCTCTGGTTCATCGAGGTCAAGGGTCGAATCACCGGGGCTGATACCTTCACCATCACTCGCAGCGAGATCGGAATCGGTCGTAACAAGCCCGAGCAGCACCTGCTCGCACTAGTAGAGGTCGAGGAAGCCTCGGCGCGGGAGGTCCGTTATATCCGACGCGCATTCGAGGACGTTGGCGATCTACCTTTCGACACCATTAGCGTGAACTTGAAGTGGAAGCCCTATTTTGATCGAGCTGAGGTGCCAGTGTGACTGACAAGAAGAAACTCATCGAGATCGCTCTACCTCTTGAAGCAATCAACGAAGCATCGCGAAAGGAAAAGAATCCCTTCCTCAAGCACCACCCTCGGGCTCTCCACGTTTGGTGGGCGAGGCGTCCTCTCGCCGCCTGTCGAGCGGTGCTGTTCGCGTCGCTGGTCGACGACCCTTCGAGTCACCCAGAGAACTTTCCTACCGAGGAAGCGCAGACCATCGAGCGACAACGGCTCTTCCGGATAATCGAGGATCTCGTCCGATGGGAGAACATCACGAAAGAGTCTGTCTTGTCTGCCGCGAGAGCTGAGATTCTTCGCTCGTGCGACGGCGATCCACCTTCCTTGCTGGATCCGTTCTGCGGCGGAGGATCAATTCCTCTCGAGGCGCAGCGACTCGGTCTGCACGCGGTTGCGAGTGACCTTAACCCGGTATCGGTGCTCATTACCAAGGCGCTGATCGAGATTCCGCCGATCTTCCATGACCAGCCTCCCGTCCATCCAGGCTCGACAGGCCAGCTTGGCTCTTGGCAAGGCGCCAGTGGGCTTGCGGAGGACGTTCGCTTCTACGGCAGGTGGATTCAAGAAGAGGCAGCTCGAAGGATCGGCCACCTCTATCCCACGGTCAGGCTGCCGCGCGAATACGGAGGAGCGACTGTCGATGTCCAAGCTTGGATCTGGGCGCGAACCGTGTCTTCGCCAAATCCTGCGTGGCATGGGGCAATGCCGCTCGTCCGGTCCTTCACGCTCTCGACGAAGAAAGGGAGAGAGGCCTCAGTTGTGCCGGTGGTCGACCTAGGCGCGGGACGAGTTGAATTCAAGGTGGCCAAGGGAGTCTCAGGTCTGGGCCCGACGGTGAATCGAACCGGAGCGACCTGTCTAGTTACCCAGACTCCGGTGCCGCTTTCGTATCTTCGGTCGGAGGCGAAGGGCGGACGCATGGGGACTCAGCTCTTAGCTCTTGTTGTTGAAGGTCAGGGTGGACGTCTCTTCTTGTCTCCGTCGCCAGAGCAGGAGGCGGCGGCGCTCGTCGGTCCACCACCAGATGCTCCAGACACCGAACTTCCGGATCGCGCCCTCGGGTTCCGCGTTCAGGCATATGGGATGACGAAGCATCGCGATCTCTTTACAAATCGTCAGTTGGCGGCATTGTGCGTCCTCACTGATCTTGTTAGGGAGGCACGAGAGCGTGTGTTGCAGGACGCGCTGGCGTTTGGTTTAGAAGACGATCGGATCAACCTTGAGCAGGGTGGGTCCGGCGCCGTCGCGTACGGAGACGCTGTTGCCACCTATCTCGCTCTTGCCGTTTCACGGTTCGTTGACTTCTCAAATGTGATTTGTTCGTGGGACGCTGGCAACACGAATCTGCGTCAGTTGTTCTCGCGACAGGCCGTCCCCATGGCTTGGGACTTTGTCGAAACGAACCCCCTTAACGGAGTTGTCCCCGTTACTGCGGCGTTTGAATGGGCTGCCAGTTCATTGGAGGCACTGCCCGCTCGCGCGAGCGGGGTGGTGGCACAACTTGATGCCGCACATCTGGAACTGACCGATCGGTTCCTAATAAGCACAGATCCTCCGTACTACGACAACATCGGGTACGCGGACCTCGCGGACATCTTCTACGTGTGGCTCCGCCGCGCGCTCCGAGGTGTCTATCCGCAGCTGACCAGCACTCTTCTGACGCCGAAGTCAAGCGAACTCGTGGCAACCCCTTACAGGTTTGAAGGCAATCGACAGAAGGCAGCCGAGTTCTTCGAAGTTGGGTTGGGTTCGGCTTTCACTCGGTGCAGAGCGCTCGCACTTGACGGATACCCCGTAACGGTCTACTACGCATTTAAGCAGGCGGAGGAATCTGAAAGTTCAGAGAGCGTTGCTTCAACGGGTTGGGAGACGATGCTCGAGGGGCTGCTGTCGGCGGGCTTTGCCGTGCTCGGAACGTGGCCAATGAGAACCGAGCAGCAACAGCGCTCCGTCGCGGCAGGCACGAATGCACTTGCCTCGTCCATCGTCCTCGTGTGCCGACCGCGTCCAACTGACGCGCCGCTCGCGACCCGAAAGGAGTTTCTTGGAGCGCTTCATCAGGAGCTACCGGGAGCTTTGCGTCGACTACAACAGGGCAACATCGCGCCCGTGGACTTGGCACAGGCGGCTGTTGGTCCGGGAATCGGCGTCTTCTCACGGTATGCGAAGGTTGTCGAAGCTGACGGCCTCGCCATGACCGTGCGAACCGCGCTCGGACTTGTCAATCAGGTCCTCGATGAGACCTTGTCGGAGCAGGAGAGCGACTTTGATCGCGACTCACGGTGGGCGTTGGCATGGTTCGAGGAGTCCGGGATGAACCCGGGACCGTTCGGTAAGGCTGAGATTCTCTCGAAGGCAAAGAACACGTCCATCGAAGGCATGGTACGCGCCGGGTTGTTGGAGTCGAAAGCCGGCAACGTGAGGCTGCTTGAGCGCGGGGAGCTGGACGATGACTGGAATCCAACGAGCGACGCGCATCTGACGGTGTGGGAAGTCACCCAGCACCTGGTGCGGAGTTTGGAGGTCGGTGGCGAGTCAGGAGCCGCCAAGTTATTGCGCGAGGTTGGCGGTCTCGGTGAAACCGCACGAGAGCTGGCGTATCGACTGTACGTGATCTGTGAGCGGAAGAAGTGGGCCAAGGAAGCAATGGCTTATAACGGTCTTGTGATCGCGTGGCCGGCGATCGCGCGGCTGGCGTCCAGTGCGGCGCCTTCCGCGAGCTCGGCCGAAAGACTCTTCTGAAATGGACGACGAACACTTCTGACACGACTGACAATTAGAGGTAGCAGCTAATGGCGACCACGAACCATGAACGGGTGGGTAAAGCACTCGGGCTACTTAGCGAGGGCCTCGCTCCTTTCGTAGCGCGGGAGTGTAGGGCCAAGTACGGCGACGACTGGCTAAAGGAGATATCGGGAAAGGACACCGGAACAGCGCCGCCCGGCAAGAAGGTTTCGCCCAACGACGCGCAGTTCCTCCTCAAAGTCGTTTGGGATGAATGGCAGACGGTGTTCCGGAGTGTTCTCGGTCAGAGCGAGCGAACGTATGTGAGCGAACTCCGCGACATTCGCAACAGATGGGCACACCAGGACGCCTTTTCGGGCGATGACGCCTACCGAGCCCTCGACTCGATGTACCGGTTGCTCTTGGCGGTCTCTGCAGCCGAACAAGTGGTCGAGGTGGACAAGATGCGTCAGGATCTTCTCCGCTCGCGCTTCGCCGAGCAGGCGCGGCAAAACCAGCGTAAGGCTGCGGTTACGCCGATCGAGGGCCAACCAGCCGGAGGTCTGAAGCCGTGGAGAGAGGTGATAACACCACACCCTGATGTCGCGTCTGGTCGTTACCAACAGGCGGAATTCGCTGCAGATCTCCACCAGGTCTGGCGCGACGAGGCTGCCGACGAGTATGGCAAGCCCGTTGAGTTCTTTCGTCGCACGTTCCTGACGGACGGACTTCGGGAGTTGCTTCTAAACGCAGTACGCCGTTTTCGCAAGGAGGGCGGTGACCCGATCGTTGAGCTCCAGACCAACTTTGGTGGCGGCAAGACGCACTCCATGATCGCCCTCTACCACCTAGCTGCTGGCTACCCCCCTCACGAGCTTCCAGGAATTGAGGCGATGCTGGCGGAGGGCGGTCTCCAAGCCCCACCGGTGGCGAAGACGGCAGTTCTTGTTGGCCAGATGATTTCGCCAGGGGTTGTCTACGACAAAGGAAAGGGCGTCAAGGTCCACACCCTCTGGGGTGAGCTGGCTTGGCAACTCGGTGGGGCCGAGGGCTATGCCCTCGTTGCTGAGGCCGATCGAACGGGTACGAGCCCTGGTGCCGCTCTGGTCGATCTCCTCCGTCGCAATTCGCCGTGCCTGGTCCTGATCGACGAGTGGGTCGCATACGCAAGGCAACTCTACGGCGTCGACGGGCTGCCTGCCGGCTCATTCGATGCCCAATTCACCTTTGCCCAGGCTCTCGGCGAAGCATGTCGGGCCGTCGAAGGAGCGCTGCTCGTCGTCTCCATCCCGGCATCGGATATCGAGGTGGGTGGGGAAGGGGGACGAGCAGCCTGCGAGCGGCTGAAGAATGTCGTCGGCCGCATGGAGTCATCATGGCGACCGGCTTCGGCCGAAGAAGGGTTTGAGATAGTCCGTCGCCGGCTGTTTGATGATCTGCCTGCCAATGTCGCGCCGAGTCGAGATGCGGTGGTCAAGGCATTCGGGAACTTCTACCGTTCGCAAAAGGCGGAGTTCCCATCAGGGTGTTCTGAAGGTGATTATGAGCGCCGACTCATTGCCGCGTATCCAATTCATCCAGAGCTGTTCGACCGGCTCTACGGCGAATGGTCCACTCTCGACAAGTTCCAGCGGACACGAGGCGTGCTGCGTCTGATGGCCGCGGTGATCCACGAACTCTGGGAGCGAAACGACACGAGCCTGCTCATCATGCCAGCCTCGATTCCGATCGACGCTCCGGCGGTGTCATCGGAGCTCACGCGCTATCTAGAGGAGGGCTGGACACCCGTCATCGAGAGCGACATCGACGGACCTAACGCGCTCCCGCTGCGCCTCGACCGCGAGAATCCCAACCTTGGTCGCTACTCCGCCACGCGGCGAGTCGCCCGAACCATCTACCTGGGGTCAGCTCCGACGCAAAAGGCTGCCAACCGGGGAATCGATGACCGCTCGATCAAGCTCGGCTGCGTCCAGCCAGGAGAATCCCCCGCGACGTTCGGCGACGCTCTCCGACACCTGACCGACCAAGCCACCTACCTATACGTGGACGGCCAGCGCTACTGGTACTCGCTGCAGCCGTCCGTCACCCGCCTCGCGCAGGACCGTGCTGCATCACATTTCAGCGACGACGATGCCGATGAGGAGATCCGCCGCCGTCTTGGGACAGCCACTCGTGCCGGCCAACGCGGCGATTTCGCCAATGTCCACCCTGCCCCCCGCTCACCTGCCGAGGTCCCCGACGAACCCGAGGCGCGCCTCGTTGTGCTCGGTCCCGAGCACCCGCACTCTGGAAAGACAGCGAACAGCCCGGCGCGTGTCGCTGCGCAACAGTTTCTCGACAAGCGAGCCGCTGGTGACCGACTTCACCGCAACATGCTCGTGTTCCTTGCACCGGACAAGGCTCGTCTGGAGGAGCTACGCCAAGCCGGCCGAGAGTACTTGGCATGGAAATCGATCGAGGCTGAGAAGGAGACGCTCAACCTTGACAACTTCCAGACTCGGCAGGCAGAGACGAAGCGACTTCAGTTCGACGAAGCGGTTGCTCAGCGAGTCGGCGAAACCTTCGCGTGGGTGCTCGTTCCATCCCAGACCGCCAACGACCCGGCCGTCGCGTGGGAAGAAACGCGGGTGAGCGGTCCTGATCCGCTTGCGGTGCGCGTCGCAAAGAAGCTTCGCGGCGAAGAGGCACTCATAACCGAGTATTCCGGTGCTCGTCTCCGCATGGACCTCGACCGGATTCCGCTTTGGCGCGGTGATCACGTCGCGCTGAGACAGTTGTGGAGCGACTACAGCCAGTACCTTTACCTCCCGCGTCTGCAAGATTCAGCGGTACTACTTGAAGCCGTGCGGTCCGGTGTGGCGCTCCTCACCTGGAGCCCTGACACCTTTGCTTACGCGAGCGCCTTCGACGAGGGGACAGGTCGGTATGCGGGTCTGGTCGCTGGCCAACATCCAGCTGCGGTCCTGGACGCGACGGCCGTTCTAGTTAGGCCTGAAGTCGCTGCCCGGCAAATGGACGAGGAGCGAGATGCGCGGTCAGCCGCATCTGGCACCGAGACGCGAGAGCACGAGGGCAAGGGAGCAACCAGCGGCGGCGAACCGATCGGCGTGGGAGCGCCCGGCGTAACTGGTCCGGGGCTGCCGAAGCGATTCTACGGCCGAGCAACGATCCAGCCTGTGCGAATGCTCCGTGACCTCGGCGACATCGCCGAAGCCATCGTCGCCCAACTCGGCAGGGCCAATGCCGAGATGAAGATCACGGTCGAGATCGAAGCGAGAGCTGAAGATGGCTTTCCCGACGACGTACGTCGTACGGTCAGTGAGAACGCGCGGACCTTGAAGTTCGAGTCTCACGAGTTCGAAGAGGGCTGAGAAGTTGAGACCGATCCTTCGGGGTACGGGAACTCGAACGGCGGGAGAACGGGAAGACGAAGAGACCAATCCGGAAAGGCGATCTCAATGAGCGTTCCCCTCACGATTCTCCAGCAGCTCGTGCCGAACTTCCCGGCCAGTGCAGTCGTCCTTAATCAGCGATTACCGGTCAACAGCGGGCACTGGTTGCTGTACACACGCTGACCGGTGATCCGGAGGTTGCCTGGCTGCTGGCGAACCTGCCGCACGGCATCTCGCGACAGAATGTGATCGGGCTGACCGACCCGAACCGAACCGTCCTGAGGCGGAGGATCGCTGTTGCGGCCCTCATGTGGGGGTACGGCGTGAGCGGGCTTCGGTGGGGGAACGAGCTGGTCGCCGCGCACTCGACGATGCTCGGTCAGCAACTCGATCAAGTGTTGGCGGGATGCGAGGCCGACCTCTTGAACAACAACGTCGAAGCGGCGTACCGGCGCTTCGTTACGGTTGGCCGAGGCCGTCAACAGGATCCGCTCTACGAGAGGGTGGGTTCGCCCTTCTTCAGCAAGATCCTCTACTTCCTCGGCAAGAACCTAGCCATGGGGAAGTACCCGCTGATCCTTGATACCAAGGTTTCCATCGCTCTAGCTCAACTCACAGGTTTCAGACTGCTTGTCCGACCGTCCGGTCACCGACCCCTCCCAGACTCGGAGGCCTACGGGCTGTATGTGGACTACGTACACGCATGGGCGGCGAATCTGGGGGTCCAGCCAGAAGGATCGAGTTCTATCTGTGGGAACACGCCTCTAATCCAGCCTTCTGTTCGGTCTGTCGACAAGCTCATCTCGCCCAGTTCCCATAGGCGTCTTGGCAAGGCACAAAGAAATCCGTCCCTACTCTTTCCCAACTTTTGTCTCGCGAGCCGCTAATTGATCGTGCCTGACCTCTCGTGGTGCCGCGGAGAAAGCCCATGTAGACCCATTATTCAGGCCAACTGAAGCCGACGCCAACGGACCCCAGAGATGGCTCGGAGAGGACTCATGAGTGTTCCTAGATCAGGATCCACGAGCAGCCGGAGCGCATGCCTACTCCAAATTCGCACTCGACGTGGAAGTGCTAAGCGCGCATCCGAGATGGCGTCGCCAACACGATGTTGCATCCAACACACCTATAATGCATACTAGAAGCATAAGAAAAGCACACTGGAGGGCTCATGAGTGACACAACAACCGACGATGGCGACGAGAAGGCGAGGGTGCGTGTGGCCATCAACATGTTGCGAACCGACTTTGAGGAACTGAAGAAGCTCGCCGAAGAAGACGGCGAAACTGTTTCGGGGTACCTGCGTAAGGCCCTTGCCACCGAGCAATTCCTGAAATCGCGTACCAAGAGCGGTGGCCGAATCCTCGTGGAAGAGGACGGCATACAACGCGAGATTGTGTTCAGGTAGGCAATGGAAGCGTCCGCGGACCTCGGTGTCACCCAGGGCGACGAGAACGTTGTGGACCTTGGCGATCTCTCGATTTACGAGCCCAGCATCGGCATCAAGGAAGGCCCCGCGTACCGCATTGAGCGCACCCGCGCCACTTTGGCCTACCTGCTCCTAGCGCTACTGACCGGCCTGCTAATTGTGCTCCTCATCATGTTGTGGACAGGTCACCTCACCGCCAGTGGGTTCGGCAACGTCGCCGCCATCGTCACAACCCCCGTTGTTGGTTTGCTTGGTGCAGCGACCGGCTACTACTACGGAAGGGGCCAGCGGTGAACGAGGACAGCGCGGCATATCGGTTGACAGGGATGGTGCTCCCGAGCGGGTGGACGGTCCTCGAACGCATTGAAATGTCACCAGGCAAGACCGGATGTGCATGTTCGGTCGCGTACCTCGTAGAGGGACCTGACGGTGAACAAGGCTTCCTCAAGGCAATCGATTACGCCGCAGCCCTAGCGTCTGATGACCCACCTCTGGAGATCGCGTTGCTAACTAATCGGTACAACGCCGAGCGTGACCTGCTCAAGCACTGTGGTGACCGAAAGCTTGGTCGCGTTGTGTGCGCGTTGGACGCTGGAACCACTCGCGTCCCAGGCGCACAGCCAGAAGCCGTTAGCTACCTCATCTTCGAGCGCGCCGATGGTGACGCGCGGGACGCTGTGTCCACGTTCGATGAGGCGGACCACGCGCCGATGTTGCGACTCGCCCATCATGCAGCCGTTGGCGTGTCCCAGCTTCATAGCATCAGTTGTGCACACCAGGATCTGAAGCCCTCCAATCTCCTCGTTTGGAACCTGGCTGCCCTTGCTGAGGCCAAACTCGGCGATCTCGGCAGTGCGTTCCTAACGGGACGACCAGCTCCTCAAGACGACGAGCGCGTACCCGGAGACCCGGGTTATGCGGCGCCGGAGCAGCTCTACGACGGAGACAACAAGTTACCGCCTGCCCATCGACGGATCGCGGCGGACATGTTCATGTTCGGTGGCCTCGTCTGCTTTCTCTTAACCACGGTGCCATACAACGGCCTCCTCCAGATGTACTTGGACCGCAGTTTCTGGTGGACTCAGTGGGAGGGCACATTCGCCGAGGTCCTGCCAGCACTCGTCGACGCCCACGGCATGGCTATCCGTCGGCTGGAGGAAACCCTGCACGCATGCGTTGCGGCCGATACTGCGGGAGTCATCCGGCAGCTTTGTCATCCCGACCCGATGGTCCGAGGCGATCCGAAGGCACGTCGCTTCGGTATGAACCCGTTCGATCTAACCCGGTTCGTGAGCCAGCTGAATCTCATCTATAGGCGCGCCTCTTTCGAATCTCGGGCGAGCGCGTGAGCGCATTCGATGGCGACTCGCCCCGCCAACTCGTGCCGAGGTGGCGTCCATGGCGAACTACCGCCCGATTGGGAGAAAGCGCCAGTTCGACCCGTCGTAGACACGAAGCGACAGTGTTCGACAATGAGCGAGCGCTCAGCCGATTCCGCGACCGCCCCAATGTGGGTCGCGCTGCAGAGCTGTTGACGACCGCGCTGGTCCACGACTACCGAAACGAAGAGATACAGGCGATTGCTGGCGACTACCTCAGCGACCGGCGACCATTACTTCGGGAGCTGGCAGCCGTGACACGCATGGACCCTGACGAACGTGTGCATCAGGCAGCCCGCGTGGAGCACAGAGATCCGCGCAAGAGGATCGCACAATTGAAAGTGTTGCTCACCCGCGAGCCGTCGAACGCGCTCCGTTGGTCGGATCTAGCCCGCGAGTACACGGTGTTAGCCCAGTCAGCGAAGGCGACGTCTGCGATTCGTGTCGCGCTGCTGCTCGCTCCCGAGAACCGCTTCGTACTTCGCAGTGCCGCGACGCTCTACGTTCAAATCGACGAGAAGGACCGAGCCGTGAGACTTCTCGAGACAGCGCCGAACCTCACTGTCGACCCGTGGGTGCTGGCGCCTTACGTCGCTATCAGCGATCTTGCCGACCACAAATCGCACCATCACCGCGATGCCGTTCGCCTGCTCCAGGACGAGGACATAGGCCAACGTGATCTCGCGGAGCTCGCCGCGGCGCTTGGCACTGCAGAAGTCAACGCGGGCAGCGGAAGGAGGGGCCGGCAGCTGTTGCGTCGCAGCGCTGAGGACCCGACCGAGAATTCACTCGCTCAGGTCGAGTGGATGTCGGGCCGCCTTCGCAGCCGCCTTGTCGACACCACCTTGTCCGACGTCCTCCGCGACTTTGAGGCTCGGGCAAGGCGCGCGGCGTACGACGGGCGTTGGGATGTGGCTGTTACGTCCTCCTCGCACTGGTTGGACGATCAGCCCTTCTCGGCCGATGCTGCTTGCTTCGGCAGCTTCTGCGCGTGGATGGCAGAAGACTGGGCAAAGTCGAACCGCATCGCCAATGACGGCTTGCGCTCCAATCCTGGTCACCCAGTGCTCCTCAACAACGCAGCTGTCGCCCTCGTAGAGGCTGGCGAGCTAGCGAAGGCAGGCGAAATCCTCTCTCACAGTCGCGGAGTGCGTGCGCAAAGTCGTGAGCGAGCATTTTTAGCCGCCACCGAAGGAATGTTCTTCTTCCGGATAGGGATGGTAGAAGCGGGGCGGCATCGGTACAACAGGATCATCACGTTCTTCGAGGACAATCACGAGGATGAGATCGCGGCGCGCGCAGCCTTGATCCTAGCCCGCGAGGAGATTCTGGCGAACACACCGGAGGCACACAGCAGCTTGAGACGGGCCAAAGCACGGATGAGTGCATCACCGCCAGCAGACCTCGTAACTCTCAGAGACAGGATCGCTTCGCTCTGTCCCCAGGCAGGAATCCGCCCAGTCGTGATTCCGAAAGGCATCGAGCTCTCTCTCGATGCGCTGCTCAAACTACCGGCAACGCTTTAGCGGTCTGCCGAGCCCAGTTTCCGAGCCTCCCTGTTCAGCGCCTCCCTCTTCAGCACGTTCAGTGTTCAGGATTCAGGTTTCAGGTTTGTTGTGAGGACTTGCCTTACTTCCATCAAGTACAAGTTGAACCGCTCTGAGTTTGATGGAGACTCCGGCTATTGGTTTCCAACCGCGAGAGCGGAAGCCTTTTGACGGTAGTAGAGATCCTCAAACTCCGCCGGGGGAACGTAGTCGAGCTCTGAGTGGAGGCGCTCGTCGTTCCACCAACTGACCCACGACGCCGTCGCGATCTCGAGGTCGGACCGGCCTCGCCAGGGTCCTTCTCTCCAGACGCACTCGGCTTTGTAGAGCCCGTGCACTGACTCGGCCATGGCGTTGTCGTAGCTGTCGCCCCGCGAGCCAACCGAGGTGACAGCTCCTTCTGACGCCAAGCGTTCCGAGTAGCGAATTGAGAGATATTGACCTCCCCTGTCGCTGTGGTGGATGAGACCTGACACCTCACGCCCGCGCCGCCAGATCGCCTGCTCCAAGGCGTCGAGGGCGAGCTCGGCACGAAGCGAGGTCGATACCTGCCAGCCGACAATCGTGCGGGAGAAGACATCGGTGACAAAGGCCACGTAGCAAAAGCCTGACCAGGTCGGGACATAGGTGATGTCGGCCACCCAGAGACGGTTCGGCTCGGCGGCGCGGAACTGGCGGTCGACGAGATCGGCGGGGCGGGCGGCTTGTTCGTCGACGATCGTCGTGCGCTTTGTTTTGCCCCTCACGACGCCTCTCAGACCTAGGGCGCCCATCAATCGGCCGAGGTGGTCACGTCCGATGTCGATGTCGTCGCGGATGGCTGCCTTCCAGAGCTTGCGTAGCCCATAGACCGAGCGGTGCTTTCGGTGCAGGTCGACGATCTTGTCCGAGAGCTCGCCATCGCGCACCGAGCGCCGGGAGGGCCGGCGGGTCTTCCTCGCGTAGTAAGTAGACGGGGCGAACTGCAAGGCGGCGCAGATCGGCTCGACCCCGAAGGCTTGGCGATGTGAGTCGATGTAGGCGACTACTTCGGCTGTCGGCGGTCGAGCTCCGCCCCGAAGAAAATCGCCGCGGACTTCAAGATCTCATTCGCCCGGCGAAGCTCCCTGTTCTCCTTTTCGAGCTCACGCATCCTCCGGCGCTCGTCGGTTGTGAGCCCGTTGCGCCGGCCCTGATCGATCTCGGCCTGGTTGACCCAGTTGCGGAGCGTCTCGGGATTGAGGCCGAGTTGAGTGGCGACCTTGCCGACGGCGCCTCGCTTCTCACCGGACTCCTCACGAGTCTCAAAGACGAGGCGAACGGCTCGTTCTCTCAGCTCAGCTGGGTACTTCCTCGGTGCTGGCATGACTCCATCCTTTCCAAAGAATGGAGCCTCCAGGAAACTCAGGGCGGTTCAAGTAACCGATGCGAGCCGAATCCATTGACCCCGCCAGCCTCCTTGCGGTCGCATCGTCGGGTCAGATGGTCACGGTGGAAGAGCCGGCTCTCAATCGTGCAGCACCGTCTGGTGCCGCCCAGCCACGACTGGCTCGACCATCCCGACCAGACGTTCTATCACTACGACAAGGAGCAAAGGGGCGGGAGATGGAATTCGTTGACGGCCGCGAGCGACCTTCCGACGAGCCTCCTTATTGGTGCCAGACTAGCCAATATTGATAAGAGCTGAGAGTCCTGGGTACTCACTAATGCCCGCTTCACCACTGGGTTCGTCATCCTTAGTCTTCGTCCACCTGTCAGACCTTCACTTCCGCGAGCCAGGCTCGGCGCTGGCTGTCCGTGAGGCTGGGCTCCGCGAGCGCCTGTTGACTGACATCCCGAAGTCGGTTGGGCTCACCAGCGCGAAGCAGGTCGAGGCCGTCCTTCTCACAGGCGATATCGCCCGCTCGGGCCAGCAGGCCGAGTACCGGGTCGCTCGGGCTTGGTTGGACGAGCTGTGCAACCTGTTGGGAATCTCAGGAACCAAGACGTTGACCTGTCCCGGAAATCACGACGTGGACTGGAATCGAATCGACGAGGCTCGCCGAGCAAAGAACACCGACCTCCGTACCTGCGCGCCACACCTGTTGGACGCGACCATCGACGCACTTCTCGAGGACGCTGTCGAGTCAGTGCTGGCTCCGTTGGAGAACTACAACGAGTTTGCGTCCGGGACTGCCTGCTCCGTCGAGCGCTTTCTCGCTTGGGACCTCCCACCGCTTGCCATAGCTAGCGGATATAGGCTCTCAATCCGGGGAGCGACGAGCGTCGTGAACAGCGACAACAACGACGCTGCCGGGACCATGGCCGTGCAAACCAACCAGTTGCGGGTGGCCTCAGTTCCAGGCCTCGTGCGGATGCTCTTGATCCACCACAGCCCTTACTTCTGGGTCAGACCGGTGCCGGGACCCGCGCAGTACGGGCATCATATCGTTCTGTACGGGCACACCCACGAGCCCCATCACCAGGTCATAAACGGGACATGCTTGGAGATCACCGCCGGGGCAGTCCATCCAGAGGAGATGGAAGGATTCGCGATACCGAGTTACAACGTGATCGAGGTATCGATCGAGGAGCCGACCGACGTTCCGCACGACCAAGCGGTCGCCAGAGTGCGAGTATTTCATCGTGAGTTCTCAGTTGTCGACGACCGGTTCAAGGACTCTGGCGGCGCACCGGACATCGATGAGAGGGTGCGAATCCTTCGGGCAGTCTCGGAACTCCTTCCCGACACCCAAACGTCACAACCGGAGCGGTCTCCAGCAGCGCAGGAACTGTCCGAAGAGTGGGACTTGCTCGGAATGAACGGTGAATCGGAGATCCAACCACCGCTTGAGACTGTCACGGGCGAGCCTGATCCATCGAGACTTGTTCGCTTGGCTTTCGAGCGGCTGGGGGCCGGCGACCGGCTCCGAGTTCTGGACCGCCTCGGTGTTCCCAGAAGTATGTTCGCAGGCCTCCCGCCACATCAGCAGATTCGAGAGGTCGCTAAACACGTCGTGGCGTTAGGTTCTGTTGACGAGTTCCTTGCGATTGTATTGGAAGTTGGTGGCTGATGGTTGTCCCAAGAGGGAGTGTGAGGGCCATGGATCCCAGGTTCGCCGACCGGATGAATGAGCTTTCGGAGATCAGCCCGGAGTTGCTTGCGCAACGGTGGGCGGCCGTTGTTCAGATCGTGGCCGCGGCAGGCCCGCATGAGAAAGCTCGCTTGGTCCTGCTCGCATGCCGAGACGTGCTCGACCGCGACAGCGACAGGTGGTTCTGGGAGCCATTTCGTACATTCGAAATGACGTTTCCTGTCGAGAACGGTGTTGAGTTGCATTCGCGCCTTGCCGACGCGTGTGCCCGCGAACTCATCGCGAAAGGCAGCCATTTGACAGCCATGTTGGTTGTGCTTGCGAGGAACTGTGGTCGAACGCCAGTCAGCGCGGACCTCATTGGCGCCTCGATCGAGCGTCTCCATGAGGCTCCCGTTACCGTCCAGTCGTTCTCAGCACCGCCGCTGTTTTGGACCAAACAACTTCAGGACGCCTTCAAGGCCGCGGAGGGCGTCGACCAGGCAGCGATTGTCGCCACTGTCGATGGTATTGCGACTAACTCCCAAGCCGCGGTCACCGCGCTCATCAACCAAGTAAAGGCCCTTACGACGTGGGCGACACATGTTGATCGAGGATTCCGCGCGGAGCAGCGTCTCGTTCAGTGGCTACTAGCCGGGGCGAGAAAGGACGGCGTCGCCTGGAGTACGCTCTCGCCGGGTGCGATCGCCATCGATGCAACAGCAGAATTGGCCGAATTGGTGAGTGGAGCGCCCCAAGCGCGACACGAAGCGATGCTCTCGCAAGTTCTTGCTGTCTCCGACGTTGGAACTCAGGAGATTAGCGCCACAGTTCTAGACGCCCTGACTAAGTTCGAACTCCCGGATGACGGGGCGCTGGCAGCTTTGAGTCCGATAATTCACCTCGTAGCAAGCGGTAAGGGGTTGCCAAAGCAGTCACCGTATGAACTCGCAAGGCGTGTGCTCTGGGAAATTAAGGCGATCGACGGGTGGAACGGGCGAAGTGACTGACGTTACCGTAGCTCCCACGTCGCGCGGCGGAATCTGTTCCAAGGACAGCTGTCCCGCCAACTTGGGGGGTGAGTGCAAGCAAGGACATGACGATCTCCTCGACTGCGAATTCTATGAACTGACAGAGGCGGATGACGAACCCGCCCCTTCGCCGCCGGCGATCCGTCGAATAGACCTTCCCTCCGGTGAGGCACTTCAGGCCAACGAGCTTGAGCGAGTCCTCGCAGGACATTCGGCGTCGGTCGTTGTTCTCCTTGGGCGAGTAGGTGCCGGGAAGACCACCTTGATCTCCCTCGCCTACCACCTCCTTGGCTCCCGCCGACTGCCCGACTGGAGTTTCGCGGGCTCTAAGACGATCGTCGGACTCGCGCGGCGAAGCCACTATGCGTCGTTTGCCTCCAACCGAACTGTACCGACCACTGCCCGCACGGAACGATGGGCGAGCGGTCTGTACCTCCACCTGGGAATGCGGAGGCAGAGTGACGACGTCCGAGCCGAGCTCCTGCTTGTGGATGTCTCTGGCGAGGATGTAGTCGACTTCTCGAACGGAAAGGCGGAGCCTGTTGTGCAAAAGGCGCTCAGGCGGGCGAATCACATCATCATCGTGGTCGATGGCGCCGAAATTGCTGACGTAAACACCCGCTCATTAGCTGTTTTTCAATCCCGCACACTTCTGAAGATGCTCGAGAAGCAAGAGTTGTCCGATCCTGCCCAAGTGTGCGTTGTAATCACCAAGAGCGATCTTCTCGTTGGCAACGAGATGAATGAGGTGTTTGATGCGATTTCACGAGGCACGCTCGCAGAAGGCTCGCCAGGCTTTGTTACCGCCGACAGGGAATCCGTGAGCTCAGACGGAAGCGACCCCAAAGTGATGAGAGGCGATGGGGTCAACGCTCTTGTCGGACACATCGCCGTCGGTCAACTCGCGGAGACGGCGATTGACCCAGTAACCGCCTTACCTCCTCAACCCTCACCGTTGCTTCGGCGACTATGGACTGCGCCATGAGTGAGAGGGCACCCTTTCGAATCTGCCTCGTCGGTCTTCCGGCCACTGGCAAGACCACTTATATAGCGGCATTGTGGGCCTACCTCACATCCGGCCTTCCGGATGGCCGATATCGGGTAACAGCTTTCCCTGATGACCCCTCGTATCTCAACGAGATAGCTACCGCCTGGGCCGCCGGGCGGGACATGCCGCGCAACAGCTTAGGAACAACCGACCGTATCGAGTTCACTATCGAAACTCCGGATCGAGCCGAAATAACTGTCGTGCTGCCGGATCTTGCAGGCGAGGTGTTTCTCAACGCAATCATCAGACCGTGGATCGCGGAGGATGTTGCTGAGGCGGTGACGAGCAGCGACCTTCTCCTTCTGTTCGTCAATGGAGAGAAGGCTAAGACATATGCGGCTCTCGGGGACCACGAGGTGCCACAGGGAGAGGGGGGCGGACTGCCGTCCATCGCAAGGCCCGCGGCAGTCACCACTCAGGACACATCAGCAACCGATGCCGTCACGGTTCAGATTGGTCTGGGCCTGGCTCCTTTCAGCGACTTTGTTGTCGAGGACTTAGACAGCGACACCCTGAATACAGAGTTGCTTCAGCGTCTCCTTTACCTCACGCAAGACAACGGACCGCCACCGATCGCGATCGTTGTCTCAGCATGGGACGTGCCAGACGGAAATGGCGACACCCCCCGGTTTGGCTACGCCTCGAACAGCCAATTGTCAGCGTTCAAGTAATCCCGCAGTGTTTCTGAGCGCCGTTCAAGTTATCCAGCACCCCGACGTTCAAGTTATCCCGCACTTTCGAGGGCGGGGATCCACCACTTGGGCTCCTTGATCCACTAGCCGTCCTCTCGTCCACCGAGACGAGAGGCGTAGATGACAAGGAGAACCTTTGCAGTGATTGACATCGTCGAGGTGCTCGTGCACTGGCACGCAGGCAGGAAGAAGTCCGAGGTCGCGAGGAGCCTCGGGGTAGACCGCGGCACCGTCCACAAATACGTCGCCCATGCCGAGTCCGAGGGCTACTCGCCCGGTGACCGGATCGTCACCGTCGAGCAGTGGGGGGCACTCGTGCGGGGTTGGTTTCCCGAGCTGGTCGACGCGAAGGTGCGAAGTCGCACCCACGACGCCATCGAGGTGCACCGTGAGCTCATCGCCGAGATGCTCACGACCAACACGGCCGCCACCGTGCATCAGCGCCTGCGCGACGAGCACGGACTCGGTGTGGGCATCTCGAGCTTTCGCCGATACCTCTGGCGGGAGTTCCCCGAGGAGAACCTGCGCAATGTCGCGTCTCCGCCTCGCCCGGACGTCCCGGCGGGCGAAGAGGCCCAGATCGACTACGGCTATCTCGGCAAGTGGTTCGACCCCGTTAGCCAGAGGATGCGCCGGGTCTGGGCCTTCGTCATTGTGCTTGCCTTCAGCCGTCACATGTTCGTGCGCCCGGTGCTCGTCATGGACCAGCGCACCTGGACGGCGTGCCACGTGGCCGCCTTCCAGTTCTTCGGGGCGGTGCCGGCCCGGCTCGTCAGTGACAATTTGAAGACCGGCGTGATCAAGGCGGACATCTACGACCCGCTCTTGAACCGCTCCTATGCTGAGCTCGCCGAGCACTACGGCTGTCTCATCGATCCAGCAAGAGCCTTGAAACCAAAGGACAAACCACGCGTCGAGCGCCAGATGCCCTATGTACGGGACTCCATGTGGCAAGGGCGCGAATGGCTCGGCGTCCCCGGGATGGAGGCCGGAGCGCTGCACTGGTGCACCGAGGTCGCCGGCGTCCGATCACACCGCTCCCTCGAAGGAGCGGCCCCGCTGTCGGTCTTTCGGACCCTGGAGCTCCCAAAGATGCTTGCCCTGCCGTCGGCTCCGTTCGAGTTGGCGAGCTGGAGCCGCCCCAAGGTCGGGACCGACTGCCATGCCAAGGCCGGGAGAACGCTCTACACCGTGCCGTGGAGATACATCGGCAAGCAGCTCGACGCCCGTGAGGGCGAGCGCACCGTGGAGTTCTACCTCGACGGCGTGATCATAAAGACCTGGGCGCGCAAGGACAAAGGCAGGCAGACGGACTGGGCCGACTTCCCGCCCGAGAAGGTGGCCTTTTTCATGAGCACGCCGCAGTGGTGCCTGCGGCGAGCTGGCGAGCTGGGTGCCAACGTGAAGGCACTCGTGGAGCAGCTGCTGGACCGCAACGCCTGTTACCGCCTGCGCCAGGCCCAAGGCGTCGTCGGCCTCGCCGACAAACACGGAGCGGGGCGACTCGACAAGGCGTGCCGGCGCGCCCTTCAGATCGGTGACCCGCAGCTGCGCACGGTGAGGGGCATCCTCACCGCTGGAACCGAGGACGAAGGGACCGAAGAGCAGGAGAGCCCGGCGGCGCCCGCCCACCTGCACGGGCCGGACCGGCTCTTCGACCACCTCGAGGAGATGGCGCGATGAGGACACATCAGCTGGAGACGACGCTCCGCGCGCTCAAGATGTCGGGGATGCTCGAGACTTTGGAGGCGCGCCTCGCCCAGGCGGGCGCCGGGGAGCTCGGCTATGTCGAGTTCCTGCAGGCATTGTGCGAGGACGAGGTCGCACGCCGCGACGCTGTCGGCATCGCACGGCGGGTGCGAGCAGCTCACTTCGAGCAGATCTGTGTTCTCGAGGACTTTGACTTCTCCTTCAACCCGAAGATCCCCGCTGCCCGCATCAGGGACCTGGCGACGCTGCGCTTTGTCGATGCCGGGGAGTCGGTCATCCTGCACGGGCCGGTCGGAGTGGGAAAGACGATGATCGCCCAGGCCCTCGGCCACCATGCCTGCCGCCACGGCTACAACGTCACTTTCACCAAAGCCAGCAGATTGCTGGCCGATCTCGCCGGCGGCCATGCCGATCGGACCTGGGAGACGCGCCTTCGACGCTGGGCGCGACCGGACGTCCTGGTCATCGACGACTTTGCTATGAGGGCCTTTTCACCGAGTCAGTCCGACGACCTGTATGAGCTCGTGACCGAGCGAGCAGGCAAGAGCCTCATCGCCACGGCGAACAGATCGGCGACTGACTGGTACTCGCTGTTCCCGAACGCCGTCGTCGCAGAGTCGATCCTCGATCGCGTCGTCAACTCGGCTCATCACCTCCACATGGACGGAAAGTCCTACCGACCCAACAGGAGGCCCGGTCTCGACGACAAGGACAAGCAGTGACCGCGCCGGGCAAGGGGCCACAGCTCTGCGCGGCACCGGGGTGCGACGAGCCGCTCCCGGAACAGACCGGCAGGGGACGTCGACGGTTGTTCTGCTCGCCGAGGTGCAGGACCGCCAGCGCCACGCGCACTGCACAGCTTGGCGTCGAAGTCGACCACGAGACCCTCGATGAGAACGCCGCACGTCCATTCGGACGCGTGTGGCTCGTCAAGATGCGACGAGGGCCGAAGGAAGTGGTCGTCGCGCAAGGGCTCGGACGACCCTCTGCTGACTACCTCGCCAGCCAGATCGCCGACCTCATCGAAAGGCCGCGGAGGCAGGAGGGAGGTGGAATGAACTAGAAAGAATCCCCGGGGCCCGGTGGTGGATTACTTGAACGCAGGGCTGCGGGATAACTCGAACGTCGGCA
>Ga0181539_1000246_pt1 | contig 65523 bp, 54 predicted proteins | sample PEATcosm2014_Bin_46_FD_119767 | JGI IMG/M metagenome (GOLD analysis project Ga0181539, IMG submission 119767) | Peatland microbial communities from MTU Mesocosm Facility, Houghton, MI, USA - PEATcosm2014_Bin23_60_metaG | ecosystem: Environmental > Terrestrial > Soil > Wetlands > Peat | place...
CTCTCAAAATTTCAATTGCCGTTGCATCGGTTTTCTAGGCCGTCGCTGAAATTTATCATGTTGAGATTTCCTGAACAATCGGCCAGCCTCTTTTGAGGTATATGGTATCCCCTGCGAAAAAACAGAGGCGAAAACAAAGACGGCCCAATAAATCATTGCCCTTGCTGCGTAAAATTATCGGCTTAACGCAATCGCAACTCGCCCAATTGATCGGCGTGAGTCTCATAACGATTAAAAAAATCGAAAGGGGGGAAAATAAACTCACGGAAGAAATCATAAGGCGGCTTTTTAGCACAACGGGCGTAATGCCGTCGTCTGTGAGAAAAAATGATGGCAAGTTGTATCGCATCGGCGGAGTGGAGACTTATAGACGAGAGCATTTTGAACTTTGGAGAAACCGGATTTTCCCGGTTTCTGAAATGGAGGCGTGGAAGGCTTTTGAAGGGATTATTTGTCCGCATATGTTGTTGCTTTTGCTTGCGGCGGCAAAGCCAGCGATGGGAGGCAAAGTAAAAACGAGATTAAGCGGTCTGCTTGAAAGTTGGACCGAATGGGAAAAGAGAGTTGTGAAATCATTTGGTCTGTATCCGCAAATAAAGACAATCCTGCATCAATTTCCAGTTAAACAAACCAAGGAGGTCGCCTATTTCGCTTTTCTTCCCGGCCTATACCCCATGCCCGGAGTGTTCAAATTGTTGAAGGAACAAAAACAATCTGGAAAAAACCCTGAGTATGTGATTTAATAGCTCCATGCCAAAAGCCATTGATCTGCGATTGCCAGGGATCAGTTTTGAGGATGCCATGAAGCGACTGGCGAACACGCCACCGCCGCCAACCTCAAAATCTGCCAAGAAGGCCGCTAAGGCCCAAAAGCGAAAAAAATGAAAATTCGGGGTAAAATTTTCGTCGGATTTAAGGGGGCTGGGCCAAGCATCAAATTACAGGAGCCGTTCCTTAAGCAATATATTCCAGAAATTTCATCAATGTTTTTTGGGACAATAAACGTCCGTTTGGAATTTCCGATTTCAGTCGCCACTTACGATGTCGAAACGCCTTCGATTGAATGGCAAAAAGACCGGTGGGAGCGGTTTAGAATAATCAGGGCTGAATTTCAACTTTGTGCCCCCGATGCCAAGCCTGTTCCATGCCTTTTATATTTTGCGGAAAAATCGCCGTATCACTTTGAGCCTTGCATTGTCGAAGTCGTCACTCGCCAGATTGATTTAAGTCAGGCAAGGGAATGTTTCATTATTCTAACCCAACCATGCCGAATCGTTGTGGGGGAGTAGCAGAAATTTGTTCTATTGGGTGGGGAAATCGGCAGGATGAAAGAATGCAGGCCAACAGCCCAAGAGACAGCCTTTTGTCGGCTTTTCCATCCCCCCTCCATTCTATTCCGGCCCCGGTAGCAACCGCTTTCTTTTTCCCTTTGACTCTTATGGTAACGCTCCAAGCGAAATTGTATCCCGGCGCAATCGGGGTTTTCAAAATGTCTCTTTTTTCTCGTTGACTTGCCACAAGACGTTGATTTTCTCTTACTAAGATTTATCCAATCTACGACACCCACAAAGAAATTTATTTGCATTTATTTTCAGGTTGAGAGGGTTTTTTGCGTAATTTCAGCCTGCCCGTTTTGCCCCAAAGTCAGGCTTGAAAGCCTCACCGTCATTTCCCAAGCGAAAACAAAGGCGACTTTCTGCTTACGCGAAGTACATAATCCCGCTGGCTGTTGTCATCTGTTTATGTGACATGCAATCGTTTTTCAAAATTGCTAGGCTTCCTTTTGTCCCATTGGAAGCACATTGAATTCCAGCCGCCATTTTAGGCGCGTTTGGAACGGCTGTGGGACGGCGTTCGGCGTTTCCTGTTTTTGGGGCATGATATTTTGTGTGGAATCCAGGTTGGCTGGGTCACGAAACATGAAGACTGTGAAACAGAAACTGTAGCGTTGGATCCCTTCAGCCGTGAACGATGTGACAAAGCTGTTGTACCCAGTTTTGGTGACAAGCGTTCCGGGAATCGTGTGATAGAGTAAATTAAGAAATCCAGTTGTGTTTATGGAAAGGCAGCATGCTCTCAGCCGGTTTTGGCCTCAGCGGACTCCACTAAAGTGGAGAGCTGTCAGTCCCGGAGCCAGAACGAAGGGCAGACTGTGTCAAACGTGAGTTAGCAACCAACCCAATCGCAAAATCCCCACCCCAATAAATAAAAAAACCACCAAACCCCAAAACCAATAATTATGAAAAACAATCGATATCTAAAATACCTCGGGCTGGCAGCGGCCGCGCTGCTGCTGGCAGGCGCCACAACCCAAAGTCGGGCGCAGACCGTGCTGACCAACACCATGACTTGGACATTCCCCATAGGAGCCAACACCGCTGACTTTACAGACCCCAGCTGGCTTTATTGGTATAGCGTCATACCTCAAGGGCCGGCGACGATCAGCGTCGAGAAACTGGACCCCAACGCGGGCCCCGGTTGCGGCTCTATGCAGGTGATCAGTCCTCTCGCTGGTGGCAATCAGAGCTTGTTTTTCTGGATGCTTAATGAAGGTGGTTATGTTGGCCAGTACGCCTGCAATCTTTTGCTCTATACCAACATCACATTTGACATCCAGGTGCAAAAAGGCACTCCCCCGGATGCGAACGGAGATTTCGGAGTCATTAACGTCGGCTTCTTGGAGGGCGGTTGGACTTGGGATCAAATTTCCAGCCTGACAATTCCGGGCGCCGCCTCGAATGGCTGGGTGCATATGGTGTGCCCCGTAAACCCTCAGCAGGCTAATATAGACAATTGCCAGGGAATCTGTTTTTCCATTACTTCTTGGGGCGGTTATCCACAATTTACCTTTACGAACTGGATTGGCAACCTCGCGGTTAATCAGAATCCCGGCCCGCCGCCGCCGCCGCCAACGATGTCCACAAAAATTCCTCCGGCCATCACCGGCTTCAACGCGACTGCCACTGACCCCAATGGTCCGAATGACCGTGAACACATCCTCACCGCCGTTGCCACCGGCTATTCGTTTGTGGGTCAATCCTCGGTGACCTATGCCTGGACCAACAAGGCGTGGCCCAACATCGCCACAGCCAATAACTGGCAAGAGGACTTCTTCATCGTCAGCGGCACCTCTTCTTCAGGTGCTCCGAATGGCGACCCTGGACAGTATGATACAGCTACGGATTGGAACATGGCCAACGTTCTGTGGTTTACTGTTCAACAAGATACGAATGGCACCGGGTATATCAACTTCCGTTGCAAGACCAATGAACCTGCTGGGAACGGCATGATCTTTAATACCCTTACTCTCGATAATGTGACCAATGTCAATCAGTGGCCGGTTGAACCTCTATGCATGTTCCGCGCGTCAACGCCCTTGGGCCCTTGGAGCGTGAATATCACCAGCGGCGGTTTGATCACCATCACCACGCCGGACCAAACCTCGACCAACTTCCAAATGGATGCTGCGACAACCGCGCTGTTTGCCGATCCTTGCACTCTGTGCCTGGGCATCCAGCCTAACAATGCAAATGGCTACGGCCAAACCACGGTGATCAGCGGCTTCGGGGTCCAGGGCAACGCGACTCCGTTTAGTGAAGACTTCACTTCCGAAACGGCGTTTAGTTCAAACTGGAGAGTTCTTGCCAGCGATCCCAACGGCGTCATTCTGGTGCCGCCGGGTTCGGCGTGCTGGGTGAGTTGGAACTTGCCCGATCAGGGGTTCAGTTTCCAGTCATCCCCGAATCTGACGGGCGCGTGGAATAATCCCACAGTTCTTACCAGATTGAACAATAACCTACGTCAAGTCCTCGTTCCCTCATCTGCGGTGGGAGCCAATCAGGGTTATTTCCGCCTTATCAAGCGCGTCTTCTCGCAACTGCAAGTATTGCTGCCAGGTGAGGTTGCCGCGCCGAATACGCTCACTGGCAAGACTGGAACCCCCCTTGCCCAGTCAAGTGGCGTTCCCTTCAACGTGATTATCAATGCGTGTGACGCCACTTGGAACGTGGTCAATGTGACCGACGATTGTGTGCTCACCGATGCAACAGACAGTGGTTTTATTGTGTTGGATGGTACAGATGCAAGTCAGACAGGGATGCTTTTGGTCAATGGAACCGGAACCTTGTCGGTCGAGTTCCTTGACGATTCAAGCTCACAGATCACCGCGACTGACATTACCAACATTCTAATACCGGCGGCCAACAGTGCCACAGTAACGTATTGATTGGTGCCGTGCGCTGAAAAGTGAACAAATTCACATGGGCGCCGGCCTGAAACCGGCGCCCGTTTTTTATTGGACATTTTTTTAAAAAACGTGTATATTAAAAACGAATCAACCAAGCCTGTATGAGAGTGAAAGTTCAAACCAAACATCAAAAAGCTGATTCCAGAAATGGCGGCTTCACCCTGATTGAACTGCTGGTGGTTATTGCCATTATCGCCATTCTGGCGGCCATTCTTCTGCCGGCACTGTCCAGGGCAAAGCAAAAGGCGCAAGGAATGCAGTGCATGAGCAACACCCGTCAAGTCATGCTGTGCTGGAAGATGTACGCTGATGATAACAGCGATGTCGTGGCGCCAAATGATTATCCTTATGAAACACACGTAGCGCGAGACGGCACGGTGAAGAATTGGGTTTTCGGCACCATGTATTTTATTACTGATGCGGTTGATCTTCCGGGTTTGGGACAAGGAATACAAGTGAACCCAGCGCTTACCTGCCTGGCTGCCTACAACCAGAATAACGCTATTTTCAAATGTCCTGCGGACATCACTCTGTTCCAAGGCCAGATACGTCAACGCAGCGTGTCAATGAATAGCGCCGTTGGGACGCGCTGGTGGTCGGCTGGCGTGGGAACCGGCGCTACCGGAGCAATAGGGCCGGCTGGTTCTGCGGTCGGAGGCGGATGGCTTGGAGCTAGCTACGTTGATCCGCAGGGTACTTACCGCACCTACGGTAAAACCGCAGACTTTTCTGTGCCGGGGCCTTCCAGCACGTGGGTAATCGCGGATGAGAACCCGAATACCATCAATGACGGGTCGTTGGCTGTAAGTATGGCACAGATAATCGTTGATTTCCCTGCCAACTATCATGGCGGCGGAGCCGGTCTGGCTTTCGCCGATGGTCACTCGGAATTACACAAATGGATGGACGTTTATTTAATGCTTATTCCCTCACCCAACTTGCTAAGTGCCGCCGCCGAAGATGGAGCACCAGTTTCAAAATTTATGTCTGGCCCTTCCCAAGATTTGGCCTGGATACAGCCTCTGACTTCAGCGCTAAAGTGATGTTATTTGCGTGTTGAGTTCGCTTGACCTGTCGGCGTGACGTATAATGTGGCAAATGCGTAAATATGCGGCGTTTGCATTTGCTTTTGGTATTGCCTTCAGCGCCATTGCCCAGGCCCCGCTGGCGATTTACACCGACAACCTGGTCAACGGATTCCAGGACTGGGGTTGGGGGGGGGGCCCGCAACTTCAGCAACACGTCACCCACCCATTCGGGAAATGACTCCATCAGCGCGGCCCTGACCGCTTGGGGGGCGCTTTCGCTCCAGCATTCGGATTTCAATGTCACGCCTTACGCCAGCCTCACCTTCTGGGCCGACGGCGGCACCGGCGGCGGACAGCAGTTGCAGGTTTACTTGTCATACGCCCCCAACGGCGCCACCAATGGCCCGGCGTATTCATCACTGTCGGCGTTGCCAGCCGGCGCCTGGCAGCAATACACCGTCCCGCTCAACTCGCTCATGGTGGCCGGCGTCTCCAACTACAACCGGGTGAACATTCAAATAACCGGCTCCGGCACGACCAACACGTTTTACGTGGATGACATCCAGCTTGTGGCCGCGCCGGCGCCCGCCCTGGCGCACCTCGGCGTGGATACGACTCAAACCATCCGGTCGGCGGACGCACGCTGGTTCGGCGTGAACACGGCCACTTGGGACAGCTACTTGGGCAATTCTCAAACGCTCCCGCTGCTTCAGCAAGCCGGCTGCCTCGCCCTGCGCTGGCCCGGCGGCTCAACGTCCGACACCTATCATTGGGCCGCAAGCGCTAACCGGGCCGGCAATGCAAATTTTTATAACCTTGCCACCAACCTCGGCGCCCAGGTCTTCATCACGGTCAATTACGGTTCCGGCAGCAGCAATGAAGCCGCCGCTTGGGTGTTGTCGGCGAACAAAACCAACAACTGTGGGTTCAAATACTGGGAAATTGGCAACGAGTGTTATGGTACATGGGAAACCGACACGAACATCCCTGCGCATGACCCTTACACTTATGCCGTCCGCGCCGTTGGTTATATTGCGGCGATGAAGGCCGCCTATACGAACATCCCGATCCGGGTGGGCGTGGTCATGGTGCCCGGGGAAGACAGTAATTCCAACAATGCCGCGCATCCGGTCGTCAATCCGCGCACCGGCCTGACCCACTACGGCTGGACCCCGGTCATGCTGGCGACCTTGAAAAGCCTGGGGGTCACGCCGGACTTTGCCATCTATCATTTTTATCCCGAATACACTCCCACGGGCGTCAGTCCCGTGCCGGCGGCGGACAGCGACCCGCTGCTGCTGCAGGTTGCAGGTAATCCGTGTCCCATAATTTGGACCGACTGGGCCAGCGCCGCCGCCAGCTTACGCCAGCAAATAAGCGATTATATCGGACCCGCCGGCACCAACATCGAACTCGTTTGCACCGAGAACAACAGTGACTCGTCCAGTGCCATGGGAAGACAACTGACCAGCATCGTCAACGGGCTTTATCTGGCGGACAGCGCCTGTCAGCTCATGAAAACCGAATTTAACGCCTACCTCTGGTGGGACCTGAGAAACGGAACCAACAACACCGGCTCGTTTGATCCGACAATCTATGGCTGGCGTACCTATGGTGACGAAGGCCTGATGAACATGATTAACAACGTCACCGGCCTTTATCCGATGTTTTACGCCGAAAAATTGCTGCAATATTTCGTCCGGCCGGGCGATACCGTCCTGAGTGCCACCAGCGACTATATGCTGTTGTCCGGTTATGCGGCCCGCAAGGCCGACGGCGCCCTGACTTTGCTGGTCATCAACAAGGACGCGACCACCAATTTCAACGCGCAAATCTCCCTGTCTGATTTCACGCCCCTGTCAACGGCCACGGTCCGGTCTTACGGCATTGCGCAAGACGATGCCGTGCGCACCAACAACCTCACTCCCGGCGCGCAAGACATCGCGACGAATATTGTTTCGGTCGGCGCCGTTTTCACCAATTCCTTCCCGCCGTATTCCCTGACGTTGTTCACCTTTACGCCCGCGCCGGCGCAACTGTCCGCGCTCCTGCCGCAAGCGGGACAATTCGTCTTGCAACTCCAGGGCCAGCCGGGCACGCCTTACCTCATCCAGAATTCACCGGATTTGTTCACGTGGACATCGGTTTCTACGAACCTGCTGGCGGGCAGTGTCTTGAACATCACCAATACGATTTCACCCGACAGCACCCAACAATTCTGGCGCGCCGTGTGGCAGCCGTGAGAGTGGTGAAATAGAGCAGGCGTTTGTCTGCGTGAATGCTCCCGGCATCGGCGGCAGATCACGGGCTTCCCGCAAGTCCCTTGGGCAAATCCTCCCGGTTGACGATCCAGGGATGATTCAATAATTCCGTCGTGTTGGTGTTCCGGGCCAGGCTCCATTTGTCGTTCCAGCTCATAAAGAACACCGTCCGGGGGAAATCCTTCTGCACTCCCTGAATGAACCGGAGATAATCGTAGTCGCCCGGAGGATTGCTGGGACCGTGCGGCCCGAATTCTGTAAAACCGAAAGGCTTCTTGATTTGCGCCATCTGGGCGTAGCCCTTGATGTGGTTGGTGTCAACAAAGTCCGTATAGGCGTCGAGACCGACCAGGTCCACATAGCGGTCACCGGGATAGTAGGCGGTGGTCTTGTTCCCATGGTTGGGCGCGTAAACCCAGAGCAGGTTGTCCAGGCCTTTTGTTTTTGTGAAGTAGTCAAACATCTGCCGCCACAGTTTGATGAACGTTGCCGGGTCTTTTCCATTCCACCAAAACCAATCCCCGTTCATCTCGTGAAATGGCCGCCACAGCACCACTACGCCGGCGTCCTTGAGTTGCTGCAAGCCCCCGGCCACTTGATCGAGTTCGTGCAGCCAGCGAACCTGCGTCTCGGACCGTGTATCAAGCAAGGTGTCAAGCTCAACGCCCTTGTCGCGCAGTCCGCCGTTCGCATTCGTCCGGGCGGGATTGTAAAGGTGCGTGCTGATGGTGACCAACCCGCCCTGCTTCCAATACTCGATGGCTGCCTGGTTCGGTGCGCCGTGAGTGATGCCACCCCGGCCGGCATAATCAACGCCGAGAATCGCCGGCCAGTGACCCGTCTGATCGTGAATCTCAGTCACCAGACGCAAGTCCGCTCCCTGCCCAAAATTGGAAAATTGGCCGGACAGCACACATTTGTTGGTGCGCCCCTCAAGGCTTTGGAAATACTCCAGAATGGCTTTCGCCCTGACATTGGACTTCGGATTGGCCGGGGCTTGGGAAGTGCGGCACCCGGATGCCAGAATCGTTGTCAGCAAAAGGCAAAGAATTTTTTTCATGTTATGGTTGGCGCATGAGGCTAGGATTAAGCCGGCTTGGTTTCTGAACATCCATCGGCAAAGAGTCATGGCGCCGGCGGGGTTGCCGGGGGCAGCGGCGGCAGTCCGGACGCGGCCCGGATGGGAGTGATGCCCTTGCGGTATTCCGGGTCGTCACGACTCAGCGAGCGGGGATCGTTGACCAAACCTCGCATCGGGCTGTTGGTTACCGCCATCCCTCTTCCGCCAACCGCCCAGAGCATCCACCAGGTCCATTTCGGCTGCTGCTTCAGGACTGCCGGCGCTGGCGCCGGGCCCACCTCGCCCAGGGTAACCGGTTTGCCCGCCGCCAGCTTGCGCAGGTCGTTGTAATAGGACTTTTGAAAGTCGTTCCGGTAAACATCCAGCGCCGCGATGTCGAAATAGTCCCGGCCGGGAAAGTAATCGGCGAACTGTCTTTCCGGAGTGCTGGGCCGGTCCACGCTCCAGATCCAGACCAGATTGTTCAGATGATGATAATTCACCAGCCGGTCGAACAACTGGCGGTAGAGCACCGTCGTGCCGCGCTCTCCCCGCCGACCGCCCCACCAGAACCATTCGCCGTTCATTTCGTGGTACGGCCGCCACAGCACCGGAACGTGCGCCGCTTGCAATTGTTTGAGATAACCGGCAATGACGTCCACCTGGGCGCACCAGTGATTGTACAATTCGGTTCCGGGCGTGATCACGTCGTTCCACTGTTCATCCGTGAGCTGGCCCTGTACGCTGGCGAGCTGGTTCGTTGCCGCTCCCGGCTTCGGCCGGAACGTGACCGGCTCATCCGCGGTGGGCGGCACGGCGTGCCAGCACAGGGTGATGATTGAGCCGTTCTCGTACTGCCGCTTGACCTCCGCGATAATCTCGGGTCGGGCGGCCGCCGCGTCCTTGTCGCCGGGCCTGGCGAAGCCGAAGTCCTGGCCGAAAATAGCCGGCGTCTTGCCCCAAGCCTTGACGGCCAGGCGGGTGGAAGCGTCCTTCGTGTTCGGATAGTTATGCTGGCCGGTGAGCGTGTGCCGGCCGGAAAGACTCCGGATATAATTCAAAAGCGCCGCGGCTTCCGGCGAAGGATTGGGAGTTGCCGGCTTGATGGAATTGCATCCGCCGCACAACAAGCCGACCAACGGCACGAGCATGGTTCGTTTTTTCATGACTGAAAACTCCCTTCGTAAAAAAGAATTCATCGCTTAGACTTTTCCACTTTTCAACAGGCCGGCCGCAGGTTCTGTTCGATCAAACGACAATGCTGTTCGACACAAACTTTCGAACGCCGGCCGTCTTCGGGTGTGTTGGCCGCGTAATCCAACAGTTCACCTTCGCCCCTGCTATTCCACGATTTTATCCGGCGATTTGCCGGGCCACGCCGCTTTGCCGCTGAAATACTCCAGTTGCAATCCTTCGACGTGGCGCGCTTCCAGCGCCGCACCATAATAATCTTCCAACGATCCGCTCCAGATCACCTGCGTGTTGCGAAGCGTCAGTCCGCGCACAAACTCGCAATGGATGCCGGCGATGGTGTTGGTGTAAATTCCCGCGAATTTTCCGCCGGCTGAAGCCGCCCCAATCGGACGGTCATCATAAAATCCCCCCGGCACGTCGCTGGTCTTGCCTGCCTCCAGGCGCACGTTGTCAAACACGATGTCCTCGATCGGCTGAGCCTCACAGCCGTGGAGGTAAATGCCGCTCTCGCCCCGGCACAGAATGTTGCTGAAGCGGATCTGGCGGACATGCCCCAGCTTCGTGTCCGGGTGGCGCGGAAGGTTGCTGATATGAATCGGCTCGCCCGCGCCCCACCACTTGCCCGGTTGTAGTTGGGTTTCAATCGTGAGGTTTGAGAAAAGAACATTTTCAATGTCACCCTCGTCGCGGCTTTGAATGCAAAGCCCGCGATTGCTGCGGTAGATGACGCAGGCGTCGAAAATCACGTTGCGGATTCCCGGCGGCGCATAAGCTTCATCGAGCTTCAGGGCGCAACTGCGCGAAGCGATGGTGCAGCCGGTGACGGTGATGTTTTCGCTGCGGCCGTAGCTGGCGAAGTTCGGCGTGTTCTTGAGCACGATGCCGTCGTCCGCGGTGTCAATGTGGCAGTTGGCGACGCGCACGTTCCGGCAGTGATCGAGGTCAATGCCGTCATTGTTTGCCACGTTCCAATCGTTGAGGATGCTGATGGAATCAATCACCAGGTCCTCGCACCCGGTCGGATGAACCGTCCAGCTTGGCGCGTTGCGAACCGTGATGTCCCGGATGCGCACCTGCTTGCATCCGATCAAGATGATCACCATGGGCCGGCCGGCGGCGAGTGTCTTGTCGGTGGCGCTCCGCCCGAACGGCCACCAGACCCCACAGAAGGATTGCGGCCACCAGCCCGGTTTGTTCACGTCGCCGCCGGCCTCTTCATCGGCGAGTTTTTGCCATACCGCCTTGTCATTGCCATCAAGCACGCCGTCGCCGGAAATGGAAATGCCCGTCGCATCCTTCGCAAACAGCAACGCCCCCGCCTGGCCGTAATCCTGCCAGCGCGCGCTTCCCTTCAACACCGCGCCGCGCGCCAGGTGGAAATCCACGCCAGTTCCCAACGTGACCGCTCCGGAAAGAAACGTTTTCCCGCCCGGCAACACCACTTGGCCGCCACCCTGGGCGGCGCAGGCGTCCACCGCTTTCTGGATCGCCGCCGTGTCATCGGCCGCGCCATCACCCTTCGCGCCGTAGTCCAGCACATTGTAAACGCCTGATGCGGCCAGTGGTTCGTGATGGCCGGACAGGTCAACGGCGCGCGTTGTGAACGCGGACAGAATCAACACTCCAATCAGAAAATGAGCGGTCATGTTTATGGGTTGCAGTTTTTCAACGCTCAGGTTCGCCGCGCGGTCCTCAGGCGAAGATTGTTTTCGATCAAATGACAGCGCTGTTCGACACAAACTTTCGAACGCCTGCCGTCTGCGGGCGTGTTGGCCACGTAATCCAGCAATTTCTCAACCGTCGTCGTCACCACATGCGTGCGCGTGTCCGAGGAACCGTAGTAGAGGAACACGTCGCCATTGGCGCGGGCCACCCAACCGTTGGCAAAAACGACATTCGACACGTCGCCCACACGTTCTTCGCCTTCGGGCGCCATGAAATAGCCACCGGGGGTCTTGATAATCTTGGCGGGATTGTTCAGATCGCACAGGAACAGGTAGAGCACATAACGCATGCCGGCGGCGGTGTTGCGCACCCCATGCGCCAGATGCAGCCAGCCCTGCTTCGTCTTGATCGGGGCCGGCCCGAGGCCGTTTTTGCCTTCCTTGATCGTGTGGTAAAAACGCGGGTCAATGATCTGTTCCTTGCCGATGACCGCGTTCTCAATGTCATCGCACAAACCCCAGCCGATGCCGTCGCCGCTGCCGGTGGCCGCGAAATCGGCCATGGGCCGGGTGTAGAACGCGTACTTGCCCTTCACAAATTCCGGATGCAACACGCAGTTGCGCTGGTGCAATGAATTCGTCTTGAGGTCGGGCAGCCGTTCCCATTTCACCAGGTCTTTCGTGCGCGCAATCCCGCAACGGGCGATGGCCGCCGAAAGATCTCCCGGATTCGAGTCGTCATGCCGCTCGGCGCAAAATAATCCGTAAATCCAGCCGTCCTCATGCCGGACCAGACGCATGTCGTACAAATTCGTCTCCTGCGGCTCGTAATCCGGCATTCGCACCGGGTAATCCCAGAACCGGAAGCCGTCCACGCCGGTTTTGCTTTCCGCCACCGCGAAAAACGATTTGCGGTCCCAGCCCTCCGTGCGGGTCATCAGCACGATGTTCCCGTTCCACTCCATCGCGCCGACGTTGAAAGCACAGTTGATGCCGAGCCGCGTCATGAGATGCGGATTGGTGGCGTGGTTGAGATCATAACGCCAGAACAAGGGCGTATGTTCGGCGGTCAGGACCGGGAATTCGTACCGGTCGAAGATGCCGTTGCCGTTCTTTTGCGTCCGGTTGCGGCGTTTGATCAGTTGTTCCTGCTGCCGCTGGAGTTGTTTCAATTGGGCTTGAAATGCGGTTTGGTTCATTTGGCTTGGACCGTTGTGAGTGAATGGGTTGTCGGTTTGGACAGTTTTCCGTCAGGCATAATCAGCCGCCAGCGCCAGCATCATGCGGGCAACTTGCTGGCGCGCCTGGTTCACAATCTTTTTTTTTGCAAAAAAAACGGCGCTTCTCCACCTTCCGCTGGTTGTCGGCTGAAAAATCATGCTCGCTTATGTCTGCTGCTTGGTACAGTTTGGCGAAGGCCAGGCGGAATTCAAAATCAAAAATGTCGTCTATATTTGCGACTTGAAAAAATTTCCATTCCAGCACGCACTGTACGCGTTTTTGCCATGTCCATTTGAAAATTTAGCCGGAACCATTCAGCGACCTTGCACGACAAATCATTATGAGCAGCCGACACACGTCCCGCCGGGACTTCATCAAAACCGCCGCGCTGGCGTTGCCGCTGGCCGTCGCCAGCTATGGCAATCTGCAGGCGAAATCCGCCGCTACCAAAAAGAGCGCGAACGACTTCGTCTCCGTCCGCAACGGACGCTTTGAGTTGCGCGGTCATCCTTATTGTTATATCGGAACCAATGTTTGGTACGGATGCTACCTCTCGGACGCCAAATTAGGCGGGGGCCGGAAACGCATGATTCGCGAGCTCGACCGCCTGCAAAGCATCGGCGCCACCAACATCCGTCTGCTCGCGGGTTCGGAGACTTCACCACTGGCCGGCGCCATTTCCCGCGGGATCACGCGCAGCCCCCGCGACTGGGACGAGAATTTGCTCGCCGGGTTGGATTTTTGTCTGGCCGAAATGGCCAGGCGCAATATGCGTGCGATACTTTTCGTGTCGAACTATTGGCAATGGTCCGGCGGCTTTGCGCAATACATCCGCTGGATTACCGGCGACACGATTCCCGACCCGGACAAGCCGGTCATGGCGAGGGGCAATTGGGGCAGCTTCATTAAATTTTCCGCGCGGTTTTACGTCACGCCCGCCGCGAACCAGCTTTATCTGGATTACATCGCGCAACTCATCCAGCGCCGCAACACGGTGAACGGCCGGGTCTATCGTGACGACCCGGCGATCATGACCTGGGAACTCGCCAACGAACCGCGCCCCGGCGCGGATGCCGCGGTCAGCGGTGTGCGGGAGTTCTGCCAATGGGTGGACGCGACGGCGCGATTCATTCATGCGCAGGATCCGAATCATCTCGTTTGCACCGGGTCCGAAGGCATTCATGGTTGTTTGGACAAGCCCGAGGTTTTTGTGAAGGCGCACGAAACTCCGGCGATTGATTATGTGACCGTCCACATGTGGCTCAAGAATTGGGGCTGGTTGAAAAACTTCCAACCTGGGCCCGATTATGAAACGGCTGCAACCAAAGCCAGGGATCATGTCGAACAACACAACGTCCTGGCCACCGACACGCTGCACAAGCCGCTCGTCCTGGAAGAATTTGGCCTGCCCCGCGACCGCGAGCAATATGGACCGGAAACGTCCACCACAGCACGCGATGATTATTTCCGCCGCATGTTTGAGCAAGTCGCGGAATCCTGCCAGGCCGGACGCGCGCTACAAGCGGCAAATTTCTGGACCTGGGGCGGTGAGGGCCGCGTGGGCGACAGCATGAGTTCAGCCGGCGCGCTGATGGGCGACCCGTTCTGCGAACCGCAGGGGCTGAACTCCGTTTTCGACACGGACAAGAACACGTTGGCCATCATTGCCCAAGCGAACAAAAAACTCGCCGCTCTCGCCGGGTGATTTGATGTTGAGGTTTGTGCGGGTTGTTTTGGATCAATCTTTGAATGATTGATTCCACCGGAAAAGCCGCTACGCTTGCTCACGCAATGGCTGAAAACCCTTCAACTCTCGCCGAACTGGAGAAGCATGTTCCGGATGCGGTTAAGTTTTATTGGCAAACACGTTCCAAGCAGTTGCAGAAACAACGCGAAGCCGGTGGGTCGGATCAAGGTTTGCGTTCAGCAGTAACCGGCGGCGCGCAGATGGACGGCTTTATCAAACTCCTGACGCAGCTTGTAATCGAAGCCGGGATTGATCGGGCGCATATCTATCATCAGGACTCGCTCGAGCTGCCGGGTTATTTCCGGCCGAACAAGAAATGGGACTTCATCGTGGTCGTGAAAGGCCAGTTGGTGGCGGCGCTGGAAGCCAAATCCCAGGTTGGTCCGTCGTTTGGCAACAATTTCAATAATCGCACCGAGGAAGCCATGGGCAGTGCTTTGGATCTGTGGACGGCCTTCCGCGAAAAAGCATTTGGATCGAAGATTCGGCCCTGGATCGGCTACATGTTCTTGCTTGAGGACTGTGCTCCTTCAAACCGTCCGGTCGGCGTCAAAGAACCGCATTTCAAGGTGTTTCCTGAGTTTCGAGACTCATCCTACGCGAAGCGTTACGAATTGTTTTGTCGCCGCCTGGTTTTGGAGCGTCATTACGATGCCGCGTCATTTATGATGTCGAACACTGAAAAGGGAGCGAACGGTGAATATTCTGAACCTGCATCCGACCTTACATTCCAGATGTTCGCCAATTCTTTGGTCGGTCATGTGGCGGCATTCTCAGGTCGAATCAAAGAGCTATGAAGTACGTAACTACCGGTCCCCAAACACTGGACGATGTTCCCACGGTGCATCGTTTGGTGCAGGGTGACGCCCGCGACCTCTCGTTCATCCCCGACGAATCGGTTCATCTCGTTGTAACTTCTCCGCCGTATTGGACCCTGAAGCGATACAACGATTCGGAAGGCCAACTTGGCCACGTCGAGGACTTCGAACTGTTTCTCTCGGAATTGAATCGCGTGTGGCGCGAGGCCTTCCGCATTCTCGTGCCCGGAGGCCGCCTGGTGTGCGTCGTTGGCGACGTCTGCCTTTCGCGCAAAGAGAACAATGGACGGCATACGGTTGTCCCATTGCACTCGGAAATCTGTGTGGCGTGCCGCAGGATCGGCTTCGACAATCTGAACCCGATCATCTGGCACAAAATTTCCAACGCCAGTTATGAAGTGAACAACGGTTCAAAATTCCTAGGCAAGCCATACGAACCAAACGCCATCATAAAAAATGACATCGAGTTCATCCTCATGCAGCGAAAACCCGGCGGCTACCGCAAGCCCACCGAGGACCAGCGCCGGTTAAGTATGATTCCCAAGGACAAGTTCGACAAATGGTTTCAGCAGTTTTGGAATTTGACCGGCGCATCCACGAAGGAACATCCCGCGCCGTATCCGCTCGAACTGGCCTCCCGGCTGGTTCAGATGTTTTCGTTTGTCGGCGACACGGTCGTTGATCCGTTCTGCGGCACTGCCACGACGATGGTTGCCGCACTGAAGCATGGGCGGAACAGTATCGGCGTGGAACTCGACACCGCCTACTGCAAAATGGCGGCTTCGCGGCTGATGAACGAGAACGCATCCCTGTTCGGAAATGCGAAATTACAAATCGAGTTCAAGCCGCAGGGTGCGCTCGTGGACACGGTTGCAGTTTTAAGCGAAACCGTGCAGGAGTACCACACGCGCAAACGTAAGAAATCAAGGCGGTCGAAGACAACGGAATTATAGTACCCGAACGAGCTTGAAGCGACGCGGCGTTTGACCTGTTCTGCGGCTGCGGCACGATGATTTGATAGGCAATTCGGTTAAAAGAAATAAAAATGAACAGCGAGCAACCCAGGCAAAAATTACCTTTTGCCGCAGAAAAGGATTCAAGCCAATTCTTTCAAGAGGTCATCCAGCTGCTAATCAAAGAGTTTGATAACAGACGCAAGAAATATGTTCCGACGGAAAATTTTCAGGTTTTCCATCACGGAGCCGGCTGGAATTTTCAAAGACAAGAAAAAGAAGGCTTCAAACCGCATTCGGGCGAACTAGAAAAAGTAAGCACGGGTTGTGAGGTCAAACTTGACCGCATTGTGGCAAACGACATGGCCGTTATTTCAGATTTCATTCTCGAAACAGCCAATCGCATGGAAGAAGGCCTTGTCCGCAAGTTGACCGAAGAAATGGTTGCTGTAACCAATGAAACAGGAAATACGGTTTCCATTCCCAAAGGAGGTTCGTTGGCTGATGCCTTTCTTGAAATGATTAAGACGACTCAAGCGGGCGTTAGTCGTGACGGCAATGTTTCAAGACCGACGCTTTTCCTTAATGACCCCGGTTTTATTGAAAAACTTCAGCGCGAACTTATTGAGCGCGGGCCTGAATTCCAGAAACAAATTGAAGTTGCCCGCAACGAACAAGATCAACAGGCGCTGGCGCGTGAGGCGGAACGTCTTGCACGATACGACAATTTGGAATGAACGCTTTGCTTTGCATCGGCTGTAATGCTTACGACCATCTTCGAGTCCTTGAAGGGGCTGAAAAAGATGCGAAAGAAGTTTTCGATCTCCTTTCCAACCAGAATGGATTTTACGACCAAGAAGTGTCATGTGTTCTTCTCTCACCTGCCACAAACACAATTATAGATGCGCTCAATAAGGTTTTTCCTGCCGGTAAGGAAATTGATGTGTTCACTTTTTTCTTTGCCGGACATGCGGGTGTCAAAGCGAGCAGTTTTTATCTTTGCGCGCGTGAATCTGAATCGGAACGGCTTTCAACAACCGCGTTTCCGATTACCTCTTTATTTTCGATCATTAACGAATTCCGACCGGGACAGGTAAATATCGTCGTGGATGCGTGTGAAGCAGGAGGGTCGTCATTCGATCTGGCTCAATTGTTGAAACCGGAAGTTATTGGTCATTCGGATGCATCCAGTATCACTTTTCTTGGGGCTTGTTCTTCCGACCAATTTGCAAGTGAGACGCCAGATGGTGGCATTCTGACGAGGCAGCTAATCAAGTGCATGACCGGCGAAAGAGAAATACAAACCAAATCCCCATTTCTGGACTTGATTGAAATGGGCGCGGCTGTTTGTCAGGACGTGCTTGCAAACCATCCAAAGCAAAAACCGATTTCATGGGGGTTGAGTCTATTTGGAAATGGGCGTTTTGCACAAAACCCACATTTTGATTCTGGAGCAGCGGAACGAATCTTTCCCACAGGGTCAATTCTCCCACAATCAGAAATGGGCAAGCGAATCCGCTTGAACTCTGCTGCACTTTGGAACGAATACCGCACGATTAAAGAAGACCCGAATCCAAGACGGCTACTCGACCTTTTGGATTCAGTTTTTCGAGGGGCAAATGGTGATGTTCAAGCAATAATTGCATCTGTTCAGGGTCTGGCGCGCACTTTGAGCGCGCGAGCGCGTGAATCATCAGAACTTTTAGCACCATCACAATGCCTCGCCACTTGCGCCGTCTCTCTCCTGCCAAATATTGAATCCGAAATAGTCAGAAGTTACACGCTTGCCGCTCTCCGAGAAATCATGGTTCTGGACATGGAGGTTTGGAGCGAACTGTTAGCGTCGGTTAAATCTGAAAATCATACACTCTTGAACAACATTGGAGTCATGGCCGACCTGTATTATCTACCGATGCGGATAACAAGAATCTTGGGGTGGATCGGTTTGTCAATTGTAGCTGAATCGCTATTCCCGGAACTTGATGACGGAAATGACTCATTGCGTTTCTCGCTGGCCTCCGCACTTGTGAATCGTTATGGCGATTCACTTGTGGCAGTGTCCGACGAGCAAGCGTCTTCGTTGTATGTTTTTTTGAAAGCATGTCTTTTTAAAAATCAGACGGAATTGGCGGAGCATGTAATAATCCGATATTTCGCAAGCTTTGCCGACAAAAAGGGGAATGTTAATCGTGCAGGAACTGACGGAGTTCAAGCATATCGCTACATCCTCTCGCTTGGGCCTGAACAATTTCGACCGCAAGATTGGCGACCAGCCAATCCATCACATTTGCTACCTGTGTTGTTACTATTTGGGCAAAAACTTGGATTGGGCGCTGTTTGGGATTTGCGCGCGATAGATCGTGTATTCGGCGCGTTTTTTATTCCGGCAAACTATCGTGATTTCGGACGCAAAGTGATTGATCGGGGCATAAACTACACACAACAAATTGGGTTTGGTGTATGGTCGTTGTCGGATTTCAACAAGGAGTTTGAACGGGCAATCAAAGAAAGCTTTACATCTGACACGCTTGGTTTTTCTAAAGAGGGTGCGACTCTTTGTACAATTGCATCGCTTCTTTTTCCCGATCGTCTTCCACTCTTACTTGAACGCACTTTAGCAGGCTGCTGAAAAACTAGAATTTGCGGTTTTTTGCTTATGCAAGTTATTGATTATCAAGACCCCATTTTAGGCGATTTCAAATTGCATGGGCTTTTTCCGCATCCTGTTAGGCTAAAAAAGCGGCCCTCGTTGCCGAAGGCCGCTTGCGTGGGTTGAATTTGATTTATTTGACCGGCTTTGTTTATGTTTGTGTTTTTGCCTGCGGCGTCGGTGTCGGAGCCGGGCTGGCGTGGCTGCCGCCCGTCTCACATTTTATTGAGGCGCAGCATCAGGACATCGTGCCCCGGCACATCGGCGGTCAGGGGTTCGGCGGTCGTTCCGATGTCCTTTTTCGTCCACAAGTTGCGAATGCCATAGGTTGTCGTGTCAAACTTCGCTTCTCTTTTTGAGAGATCATCCGTCACGGCTTCGTTTTTCCAGTTGAAGGTGACGGGTTGCGAATTGGTGCCGCGATTGAGAACGCACATGGCCCAGGCATCGTTGCTGAGCGGCTTGAACCAGATTTCCACGCCATCCTTGGCGGAATACTTGAACCCTTCCACGCCCAGCGCGTCCTGATTCACAGCAATGACTTCCTTGTTGGCGAGAATTCCCAAGGTTTCCTTGGACATGCTCCGTAAATCGTTTCCAGAAATCAGCGGCGCAGCCAGCATGCACCACATCGAAAAGTGCGCGCGGTCTTCATTCACCGCCATGCCGTTTCCGACTTCCAACATATCGGGATCGTTCCAGTGCCCCGGTCCGGCGTATTTCCGCAGGCCCTCCTGCTTGTCAAGGATTTGCAAGACGCCCCATTGATACCAGGTTTTGTGATCTATTTTGCAGTCGAAGCAATTGCAGATGTCGCCGGTGGTGCGCCAGGAATGGCCGACATTGGTGGCCCAGAGCCACGGCTGATTGTCGCCCCATTCGCACAGGCTGAAGAGAATCGGCCGGCCAGCCGCATACAGGGCGTCGCGCATGGTCGTATAGGCTCCCTCAGCCTTCAGGCCCTCGGCGTTGCACCAGTCATACTTCAGGTAATCAATTCCCCACTGGGCGTAAGTCAGCGCGTCCTGAAATTCGTGACCCCGGCTGCCGGGCCAGCCGCCGCAGGTTTTGTAGCCGACATCCGAATAGATGCCGAGCTTCAATCCCTTGGCGTGGACGTAGTCGGCCAGCGCTTTCATTCCAGACGGAAACTTCTTCGGATTGGCGTGGATAAACCCTTGTGCATCCCGTTGTCCCTCCCAGCAATCGTCAATATTGACGTATTGGTATCCCGCGTCCTTCATGCCCGAGGCAACCATCGCGTCGGCGGTTTCGCGGATCAATTGCTCGTTCACCTTGTCGGTAAATTTATTCCAACTGTTCCAGCCCATCTGCGGGGTCAAGGCCAGTTGGTCGAACTTCTGGCCGGGCGCGACGGGCGCGACGGGCGCGACGATGGCGACGACGGGCTTCTTGGTGGCGCAAGCCGACAGCAAAATCAGCGGGATTAAAATGAGTATGCGTTTCATGGTGGTTGGAGTGTTTTGTATCGTGGTTATGGGAGTGCTTCGATTTTTCAAGAAAGTGATTGCTCCGTTCAGTGCTGCTCCTTGCCCGCGGAAATTGCGCGCAACCGGCGGAGCGTTTCCAGGCACATGCGCGACCCGTGATACGGGCCTTTCCATTCGCTGACTTTTGGCAGGGTCGGATCCACGAGGCCTTCAGGCGTGATGCGCCAGAACCATTCGCCGTGAACGCGGTCAACCAGATGCCGCTCGATAAAATCCCAGGTGTGCCGGGCGGCTTCGAGGAATTTCGCGTCACGGGAAAGCTGGAAGGCGTTAAGGAAACCGATGACCGCCTCAGCCTGCGGCCAGCATTCCTTGCCCGCATCAATGATTTTTCCACCTTTCCCCTCGTAATGAAGCGCGCCGTCCACGTCAATTCCTTCCTTGAGCACGACCTCCGCCATTGGCAGCGCAACCGCCCCGGCTTGTTTGAGCAAAACGGCGTCCCCAAGAACTTCGGCGGCTTCACACAACAACCAGGTGCCTTCAATATCATGACCGAAGGTATAGGAATTGGAGCGCACGTGCCATTCCTCATCGAAGAAGTGGTTCAAGTGCTTTGTGCGGGAATCAAGCATGCGTTGCCCGAAAAGCTGGATGAGTTCGCGCAGGCGTTGCTCGACCCGAGGTTCTTTCCAGACCCGGTACAGATTGGTGTAAGCCTCAAGGAGATGAAGATGATTGTTCATCGACTTCTTCTCGTTCATGTCCTTGTCGCTAAGCCGCGCATCGGCATCGGCCTCCGACCAATCACGACGGCGCACTTCCAGATAACCACTGTATTTCGAATCGTGCGCGTGCCGCTCGATCAATTCAAAGAGTTCCCGGGCACGAGCCAGCGCGACCGGCGCGGCAAAGGCCTGGTAATATTCAGCCAGTGCGTAGATGTAAAACGCCTGGCCATAGATTTTTTTGGAATCGTCAATGACGCGTCCGGCATCATCCAATCGCCAATACGCGCCGCCAAATTGCATATCCCAGAACCGGTTCATCACGTAATCAAACGCGCGATCGGCCATTTGTTGGAAGAGCTTTTCGGGCCGGGCCCGGTGGACGGCGGAAAACGCCCACAGAATGCGGCTGTTGACGATAAGTCCCTTGGGTTGCGTGCGGTCGGGCATGAGATCGTTGAACAGCCAGCCCATCCAGCCGCCTTGCTCGTGGTCCACCGCCGGTCCGCACCAGAACGGCATGATCTGGCCGAACAATTGGTCGCTGACGCGCTGCGAAAAATCCTTCAATTCATTTGTATTCATGTAAAATTCCGGGTCGCCGGCTATTTCGGCTCCAAAGCATGAATGATTTCCACCCGCCCGATTTGGGTTTCGCCGGTCAGTTCGATTTTCAGGAACTTCGCGCCGCTGCCGATATTCTCGGCGTGGTAGAGGACCGGCTCCCAGAAACCGTAATCGCCGGCACCGCCAAAATATTCATTTTTGCTGACATGGACGTCATGATAAGTCTGGCCATCATCGGAGATTGAACACTTCAAGTCCACAATATTGTTGGGAAACAACGTGAAAACGCGGAAACCTTCAATCGAAGCCGGAAGCTCGTAGATGAGCGCGTCACCGGCCTTGCCGGCGGCGCGGTGCGCGTCTTCCTTCGCCCGGCGGCAGTTGCGCGTGGTGATTTCGATTTGACCCTGCCGGGCGTGGACTTTTGAGAAGTCAGCGAGTTCGTCCACCAGGGTTGCGTGCGTGACTGCGACCGGCCCGACGACGTTGGAGGGTTTCGAGAGACCCGCTTCATTTTTTGCGCGGACCCGGTAATACCAATTGCCTTTTGGCGCGGACTCGTCGTTGAACAGCGGACGATATTGCACGAAGCTTTCGTCAATGTTCGCGCCAGCCATCGTCCACGGCCCGTCCGCTTTCGGGGCGCGTTCGACGGTGTAGCTGGCGGCACCCACGGAGCCTTGCCAGGAAATCGCGGCGGCGTCGGTGATGGGCAGCAATCTGGGCGGTGCCGGAACGGGAATGGGCGGCGGAGTCAATCCACGGATGGCAAAGGCATAACGACGAGTGATCGCCATAAGATTCGTTTCGTCGTACTCCGCGCCAGTGGTTGAACCGGGCCAGTGAAAACCTTTGTAAAGATTGCCGCCCGACGGTTCGCTGTGCCAGTAGAAGCCGCCATCACGGTCGCGGAAACGCAGGCTCCAGAGCAGGCCGCCGGAAATGCCGGTATCAATGATTGCCTGCATGGCCGCAGCCATCTGTTCGGTGGGAACGAATCCGAATTCACCGACGATATAAGGCTTCTTGCCTTTCGCCATGGCCGCATTCTCCTGGATGAGCTGGGCGAACGGAGTTGTCCGCATCGAATTCGGATAATGGTGCGTCGTGACGATATCAATCTCCGGTATGGCCAGCAATTCCGGCTGCAATTGCCAGGCCCGACCGTCCATAACCAGGTGGTTCGTATCAAGGCTCTTGATGTAGCGCGCGATCTCCCGCGTCCACGCGGTGGTTGGGGATATTTCATTGCCGGTTTCCCAGCACAGAATGGCCTGGTCGTCGCAATAACGCACGCCGGTGAATGTGTTGGTGCGCATCAAGACAAACCGGATTGTCTCCTTAAAATCCGCAATGAGTTGAAGATCGGTCCAGAAGTCATCCCGGTCCTTGCCGCGAAAGCCGGCGTATTCCGCGCGGCCGCCCTGCCATTTCCAGTTATCCACGAGGGGAATAACAAGCCGGATGCCTTGTTCGTTGGCCACTTGGAGGACAAGGTCGAGTTCGCGGAAGGCCGCTTCATTGAATTTGCCCGGCCCCAAAATGTGACGGGGCGTCCCCGGCGGGTCATTGGTGCGCACAACGGAAAGCACGTAGGTGCGCACAACCGTGCCACCCATCTGGCGCACCGTCATCAGCCCGTCCCTGATTTCAAACTCATCCGGCAAACGCCAGAGATTGGTCTCCGTAAAAGGCATGTTGTCTTCAATCATTTGAAGATTGGGGAGGTCGAAGGAAATGAAGCGAAACGGTTTGTCGCCTTCCATCAACTGGTCGCCGCGAACGGTGATGAAATCGCGCAGCCCCGGTTCCGCCCGGACCGCGGTAAAGGCGAGAAAGGCGAGGAGCGCCGTCGAAAATAAAGAGAGCGGTTTCACTGAAGGATTCCCGTTAAAATGCTCCCGGCCGGCACCCGGTTGTGCGCGAAGTTTCGGACAGGAAAATACGGTTTAAGCCCAAGGTCGGTCGCACGATACGATGCTGCCAGGCCGTCTGCCGGTTTTCGAGGGGGATTTTGGTCATCTGTTTTGACGACAAACATCGTTGTACCGCATCGCAGCATCAAAATTACTCCTGCCACCTCACTTCAGCATCAGCATTTGGTTGAGTGGGCCTTCCATGGTGGCGGCCCAGATTTGATAGCCCTTCTCGTTCGGATGCAGCAGGTCCGGCATGATGTCGCGGGACAGCGTGCCGTCCGGTCCAAGAAATTTGGAACCGACATCCATGAACTTCACCGTCTTCCCGTCATCCAGCTTTGCGAGTTGCGCGTTGACCGCCCTGACCTGTTCGCGGACCGGATCGTTTGTTCCGCCACGCGGGAAAATGCCGAACAACAGGATTTTGCTTTCCGGCAGGCGGGCGCGGAGTTCACTGACGACGGCGGTCACGCCCTCAATGATTTCGGGCGTGGTGTTGCGGGGTTTGCCATTGTCTTCATTGCCCGCATTGTTCGTGCCGATGAGCAGCACGACGACTTTGGGTTTGATGCCATCGAGTTCGCCGTGCTCAATGCGCCAGAGCACATTTTGGGTGCGATCATAGCCGATGCCGAACTCGGCGGCGTGGCGCGGCACGTAATACTTGTTCCAGACATTCAGCCCGCCCCCGTCCCAAAGCCAGCCGGCGGTGATGGAATCGCCGAGAAACAGCAGGTCAATGCCGCCCTGCTTCGCCTGCTTCACAAAAGCCTCGTGGCTCGACATCCAATTGGTGGGAAAGGTGCGGGGCACGGGAATGACGGCGGTGTTTTCGGCCAAAGCCGTGACCGCCAGGAACAGGGAAACGGCAAACGCGAAAGTGAAGAGGCGTCGTTTCATGCGGCGAACATATCGGGCAGAAACGAAAAAAGCAACCTGTTCTCGCCTCATGCGGTGTCATGACCGACTTCAGCCCCGGGTAACCTTTATCCGTGAGTCAACCCGAGGCGTGTTGTTTCCGTATCTGTCCGGCTTGCGTGCCGGCGACCGCGTCATGGAGTTCAAACAACGTCATTCGCTTCGCACGTGGCTGATTGCTTGTCACCAAACGCAACCCGCAGATTCTGATGAAATATGCGGGTTGGTTTGAATTTACGGTAAGAGCGCCCCCGGGGCGGCGATTTTCTCTGAAGCCTTCGGCTATGGTCCATTCGTCAAGCCAATCGCCTTGCCTGCGGAGCATTGTTTTAACAATTGTTCGTTTATCGCGGCCTCTGCTACCCGCCCCTCACAAGGGCGATAAATCTTGGCCAGAACCTTGTTACGGCGAACCTTCTTGGGCCATTTCATAACGTCCGCCTCAGCAGATTTGGGCGTTTCGTGTGTCGGAAGCGTGTCGGAGATTCCGAATCTCTCGTTTTCCTCAATAAAATTGGCTCCAGAGGTAGGGCTCGGAGACTTTTCCCTATTTATTTCGAGGAAAAATATAGCGTTTTCCCCTTTAGAATCAAGCTAATTCTTCAAAATCAGCACTTACCCAGAAACTACTCATTTCCTAGTTTTACTACACGTTTTACTACACACTTTGCTCCAGAGGCAGCTTTAATTAAGAAACAAATTGTCCGCTGAAGTGCTGTTCCCAACCTGACTTGTAATCGAGAGCTCTCATCTTGATGTTTCCGAGCTTGATCCCGCGGGACAGCATCTCCTGCTGGAAGACAGCCTCTGAAGACAGTCCGTTTCTGATGATTTGAAAGACCCTCGATTCGGATAATTGCCCCAGACGGCGGCAGTGAGCGTAGTGAAAATTGCCCGCCAATCCTTCCTCCAGATTTCTTTGCAGAGCGACGGCATCGGACATTGCATCGGCATCCAGGAAAAGTGTGTATGCTGGCTTCGCCATTGTCCCGGCAACTGGCGCCAGCAGAAAGAACCGGCTCTTGATCGCTTGTTGTGCGAGCACGCGGCAAATGACCTCCTCGACGAATGCGCCTTGCAGCTTTTCGCCAAAAAGATCGGACACGTTACCTTCTCGTCCAATAAACCGCAGGCATGGTGCCTCTTGAATAAATCCCGTAACCCGAACCAGATCGCCCAGCGGATAGCGATATAAACCTCCCCCTGTGGTGACGATTACGCGGTAGGTGTTCCCAACAGTGAGTTCATGTGCCAAGAAAAGTTTTTCGCTGGTCGTATCCTGAAATTCAAGAAAGTGGGAAGTGACAGCCAACACTGGGTCCTTGCCTTCGTGAAACGGCAACGAGACGAAGGCTTCCGTGGCTACCAATCCCTTGCCTTGAATTTCGATGTTAGGAAACAACCTCCGAAGATTTTCCGCATATAATTCGCTGGGGCCGTGAGTCCAGCAACTGATAACCTGAAGGTTTGGCCACACCCCTTCAAAGGAAGTTTGCCCTGTGCGCCCTTGTAACATGTGCCGGAGAAACTCCGTGCGCTGGCGTGCCCCAGCACGATCACTCCGGTCTAATGCGTCAAGAATCTCTTCACGCCGGGCCAGGAAATCATCGAAAAGCGTCGTCAGAAACGTCGGGCTCCAAATCGAAATCAAGCTCAGGTTTTCATCGGCTAGAAGTGAAACCAGTGTTTTCGTTTTGAATTCGTGCATGTCGCTGCAACGCGCCAACTCGGGTGGCGCAGCACTGACGAGCGGAAAAAGACTTTTCCCGATAAAGCCAAGATATTTGGCATCGTGGTCAAAACCCACAGGCAATCGGCCACGCGTCTGAACCGCTGTCCCCGGCGGCGAAATAGACCAGTAGGCTGTTCCTCGCAGAAGCGCAGGCTTCCGACGATAAAGCGCGACCAACCACGGCGAGATGCCCCGGCGGAATTCCCGACCAAGAGTGGCCGTCCATGGAATCAACTTGGTTGCCGAAGAGGAGCCGCTGGTGGGTTGGAATTGTTTGACCCGGTCTTCAGTCAGCACACCCTGCTCCCCACGAGCAATCTCCTCAATGGATTCGGTGAGTGCTTCATAATTGGTGACTGGCACCCGCGCCTGAAACTCCGTCACGGAACGAATGGTGGTAAAACCATGCTTGCGTCCAAACTGCGTTTCCGCGTTGCGGCCAAGCAGGTCGAGCAGGTAATGCGATTGGGTTGCCGCCACGCGCCCTATGGCAACGGTGAAGCGCGTGTGCTCGCGGGAGCACGAGGCAATCCAGGCGCGGTTGATTTGTTGGCGGATGAAGGAACGCGAGGACATGTTCAGAGTTGGCGACGGATGTAGGGTGTCAGGTTGTCGGGATGGAACCTTGCGAGACAGACCAGTTCGTCACCTTGTGCGTGTCCGGGGTTCAGCTTCTGGAAAAACTCCACGTTCGGGTCCTGTAACCGTTTTTGGTCAATGTCCGCCACGCCTGGGCGCAGCCTTTGTGCGCCGGGCGTGGCGCGCAGGATTCCGGTGGCCGCGTTAAAATCTTTCCCGAACCGGCGGGTGGCGACACTCTGCAATAATTCCCTTTCCAGCACCGGCGTTTCCGCCGCGCAACACGGATGGAATTGGTGAAAGAAGACCGGCAGAAAACGATAGGTCTTGTAGCCTTTGCTGGTGAGCAGCCAATAGAGTTCCGCATCCGGATGAGCGGCCTGGAGCGAAAGCATCAATCGTCCCCACGCCACAGGAAGCGCCAAAGATCCCCAAAGGTTCTTTTCAATGACGGTGTCTCCCGAAAATAAAATCTTAAAAGTCCGCCCCTGTAGCGGGTGGTCAAACAACGTTTGGGTGGAGAATCCACATAACCGATTCTCGTGATACAGGAGAATGACCCATTGCTTGTCAAAAAGATCCGCGAGAAACCGAGGGCTGGAAACGCCTTCGTAATGCGCCTCCATGAGCTCCTGCATCCGGGGGATGCACTCGCGTGGCAACTCGCTTACGGAAATGGTTTTTGCTTCCAGTTTCATTACAATGATCCCAGTTCCAGGTAAGGGACCAGTCCACGGTCCAATTTTTGCACCGCTGCATCACCATCTTCCCACGCGGCAACATACAGCCGGCTTGGCAGGGGAAAATGCGGTCGTGCCAGCAATTCCGACAACAACGGATCACGCTCGTGTAGTCCCGCAAGAAAGAAAGCATACTGTCGGCGCTTTTGCCGGACCATCTCTTGCAACAATGCCGCGAATGCCGCCCGATCGCTGCCGCGAATGCAAACCAACGAGAGGATAAAATAATCCGGCGTCGAGCCGGGCTTCGGCAACCGGGGCATGTGCCTCATTTTGGCGATGAGGTTGAATGGTAGTCGCAGGGCGCGCAGCCAGTTTGCGTAGCCGGTCACCCGCCAGCGCCGGATTCCCCGCTGGTCCCAGGCAGCAGCGACCCCGACCAATTCATCGCCACGGATAACCAGGAAGACGTCGTCCCATTTCAGGTGGGCCAGCAAACCACCAGCCGTGTCGAAGTCCGCCACCTGATATTCGGGGAAGAATTGCCGTGAACGGCCTTCGCTTTGAAGAAAGTTAATGATTATCGAGGCATCGCCAGCACTGGCATTCCGCACACGCAGATCAGTATTGACCGAGGAGTCGCCTCTTGAGTTCAAGCTGATCGCCATGCAACAAAACCGTCCAAAATCATGGTATTTAGGCAAACCGCAACGCCCGGAGAGCAAGGCGGCTGTTGCTTGACTGTTGTCCTCCATGATGGTGGTCAAATAGAAAGGCACCCGCCCGTCACCATGGCGTTCGCGCAGGAACTGGTAACCGCGCCCGAGAATCTGTCCGTTGCGGACAGGTTCCTCCAAACGCAATCCGCTGAGATAACCCACGGGCATGGGCTGGCCATTGACAAACACCGGCTTGATTGACCGATGACCAGTTGCCCGGACGAGACCCGTCCCGGTTCCCCGGCAGACAAGCACTTCGGATTGCCGTCCCTCGACACACAACGCGCCGAAGTAATCGGGTTCGCGTTCAAATGAGAAGCGAACCGCTCCGGGCATGTCCACCCTCCGGCTAAAAGTGCGTAGCGCCGGCTCATCCGCCGATGTCGCCACTTCGAAGCGGAAGCTTCCATTGCGTATCGATGTCGGCGTCAGACCGGGCACAAGACCTCCTCCTCTTCCTGCGGCACCTGCCAATGGTCAGGCAAGGGCGGACTGCCGGGATCTTGCACGGAATATGGCGTAGCAAAGCGCTGCTCCGAATACAGCCGCTTCACAAAAATTCGGTAGGCAAGATTACCTACAAAGTTGATGGCGCACCGGATGTCCGGTCGGCTGACGCGCTTGAGAACGCGATCCAGCCGGAAGGTTTCTTTGTAAGCCCATTTGAAGCCGCGATAAAGCTCTTCGGGTGTCATCTGCACCGGCCTGATGACCACGTGCATCGTGTCGTAGTCGTTCCAATTGAAACTGAGAATCCGGTCCTCCGCCAACAAACGCTGGAACAGTGGCGTGCCGGGATAAGGCGTATAAAGCGAGTAGCGCGGAATATCCACGCCCAGATCCTGAACCAATTGCACGGTGGATGCGAACACGTCGGCGTCATCATGATCGAACCCGAACACAAAACATCCCTGCACGGTGATGCCGCGCCGTTGAAGAGAATGGATCAGGTCCCGATAGTTCAGTGTTTTGTTGAAGTTTTTACGGATGCCCTGAAGCGTCGTCTGATTGCCGGATTCGAAACCGACCAGCAAATAGACGCAACCGCTCCTGGCCATGATGTCGAGCAGTTCGGTGTTCTGGAGTGTGTCAGCGGTCACCAGGCCACCCCAGCGCTTTCGCAGTGGCGTGATGGCGGTGAAAAGTTCCTTCGCGTACTCCACGTCGTCAATGAGACTCACGTCATTGAATCCGAACCGGCCGCCTTTGATGTTGCGGATGTCGCGGACGACATCGGCGATGGGCCGCTTCAGATAGCGGGGCCAAACGGCATTAACGGTGCAAAAGTCGCAGATCCGTTTGCAGCCGCGCGTGGCTTGAACGGTATTGGGCAACATGTAACCGCTGTTGCGTTGCAAATCCCTCCGCGGTGAGGGAACGCCGGCCAACACGTGGTCGGGCAAGGGGAGTTCGCGGTAAACCCGCTTGAGTACACCACGGCGAAAGTCCTCGATCAATTGCGGCCAGGCGTGCTCGCCCCGACCGATGACGATGCTGTCAGCGTGTTGGGCCGCCTCACCTGGCAGGATTGTCACATGGACTCCGCCAAGTACGACTGGGATGCCACGCTGACGGAAATGTTTCGCCAATGCATAGGCTGGCCGTGCGCAACCGGTGATGACGCTGATCCCAACCAGATCAGCCGACTCATCCATTGGGATTGGGTCCACGCTTCCATCCACCAACTTGACTTCGATGTCGGGCGGCACCATGGCCGCCAGCGTGGTTAACGTCAGGGGCGCTTCCCGCATGGACCGGACAAACGATCCGACCCGCAGCTTGTGCATGTGCGCATCAGGCATGATGAGAAGAATACGCATTACAAACCTTTCCAAGTTTCGTTTGTTTTCAAGCGGGCGTTAGCTGAACCAAGACAAACAGGAATGCCTGCGCCACAAGGTTGCTGGGGAGTTTTCGCGATTACTGGCTGGTGCAGTTCCCGAGCTTCCCGCTCGTGACCGCGGTAACCAAGCATCATCTCGTACTTCTTGTGGAACTCAACCCGGAAGATGGGGTTGTAGGCAAAATAGGTGAACAGGCTCCAGAAATCCTTTGCATTGGTCTTTAGATCCGTGGCACGTCGGAGGATCTGAAAACTGGTATTGTGCCGGATGCGTGCCTGATAACCAAGTTCAGACAGTTCCTCGGGACTGATTCGCTTGGGGCGGAAGGCGGCATATCCAAACCGGTAGTCGTCATGCAACCACCAGCAGCCGTCATAGAGCAGTCGCCCTTCCGCCTTCATCCGCTCGTAGAAAGCCGTGCCTGGGTAGGGAGTGAGAATGTTGAAAGCGGCAAAGGCGAATTTTTTGGAAAGCGCCCAATCCACCGTTTCGCGGATGCTGTCAGCAGTTTCATGGTCATAACCCAGGAGGAATGCTGACCAAAGCATAATGCCAGTGTCCCGGATTCTTTCCACCACCTCGTCATAGCTTCCGCCAGCCAGGTTAAATTGCTTGTTCATCGCTGCCAGGTTGGCGGGATCCCGGGATTCAAATCCAACCACCAGCCCGGCACAACCGCTTCGGACCATGAGGTCCATCAGTTCAGGATCCGATGCGAACTTCAAGCTGGCCTGCCCGATCCAGCGAAGCTTCAGGGGGATCAATTTCCGAAACAGAACTTTGGCCACTTCCGGGTTCCCGACGAGATTGTCGTCCACAAAGAACACGAATTTCCGGCCAATCCTGACCAGTTCATCCGCAACTTCGTTCGGGGACCGGTGCGGGAAACAGCCGTGGTAAAGGTGACTGGTGGCGCAATATTCGCAGAAATTGATGCAGCCCCGAGAGAATTGGGTGAGGGCCACCGGCAGGTAGGGCTTTCCTTTGAAGATGTCCCTGCGAATGCGGATGGGCTTCAGTTCGTTCCCATCCAAAGGCAGGCCCCGATACACCGGCTTCAAGCACCCGGCTTCCGCGTCATCGAGAATGGTTTGCCAAATCCCGTCAATGTCTCCCAAGGCCACAGCGTCCGCGTGTCGGGCAACCTCCTCGGGAATCAGGGTCGCGTGGGGTCCGCCGATGACCACCTTCACGCCCGAGGCGCGAAAACGGTCGGCGATCTCGTAGGCTCTGCGGGCAGAATAAATCTCGTTGGTGATTCCCACGAGATCCCATGGTTCTCCGTAAGGAACCGGATCAAAACGGTCATCACAAAGGCATACCTCGTGGCGCTCGGGAGTGAAACCCGCCAGCACCGCGAAGGTGAGAGGTTCCATGCGCCCACGATCGTCATAAGGCCGACCATGAACGAGTCCCATGTTGGGCTTGACGAAGAGAATTCTCATGGCGCGGCCTCCTGTAGGCGTAACTTGGCCCTGATTTCCCTCCGCGAAACCCAGTTGGAAGCCAGATACACTGCCAGATTATCCAAGCTGCCGAGATGAGCCCTCGAAGGCAGCCGTCGGGTAATCCCTGCCAAGCTGTGGAAACGTGCCCGTGCCCAACGGCAGCCTTGCGCGAGTTGTTCGGTGGTCATGCCCTTGGGACGTACGAGGGTTTCCTGCCAGCGGTAACCCGGCTCCATCCACCATCGTTCATACACCAGCCGGGATTCCTTCTGCAGGCGCTCGTAAAGCGGCGTTCCCGGGAAGGGCTGGAGCGGGTTGAAATTCGCGATGAAGAACTTCTGTTCCAAGACAAAGTCCAAGGTGCGCTTGAAGACGCCGGGGTCATCTTCATCGTATCCGAAAAGAAAGGTGCCATAGACCATGATTCCCAACCGTCGGATGCGCGCGAGGCGCGATACAAAACTGGAGACATGGTTCCATGCCTTGCCCATCTGCCGAAGATTATTTTCGCTCAACGACTCGAAACCGATGAGCATGCTCTGGCAACCGCTGCGCCTCGCGAGATCCAGCAGGTCCGGATTGTCGGCGATGCTTAGGTCCATCTGGCTTGTCCAGCGGAGCCCCAGCGGCAGGATGGCCTCCATCAGGTGATGGAAGGCGCTACGGTCTGCCAGCAAGTTGTCATCCACGAAGAAGACCCTTCGGGCGCGGCAGGCTTTCAATTCTTCCACCACCGCCTCGACAGGCCGGTGTCGCACACCGCCGCCATAGAAGGCATGAATGGAACAGAACTCACAGGCTCGCGGACATCCCCGTCCGAATTGCACCAGACGTATCGGGAGATAATTCTTGCCTTGGAAAACGGAACGGTCGGGCATTGCGGCCACCGCAGGGCCGGGCGATGAAGGTGTATAAAGACGCTGAAGCCGGCCGGCAACCGCATCCGCCATAACTTGCGGCCACGTCGCTTCCGCATCACCCACGACAACTGCGTCCGCGTGCATCATGGCCTCTTCGGGTTGCAAGGTGGGATGGAAACCGCCCAGTACGACGGGCACGCTTCTCTCCCGGTAGTTTGCGGCAATCTCGTAAGCCCGTTTCGCAGAAAAAGTGCATGCGGAGATGGCGACTAGATCCGTCGGTTCTGAAAAGGGCACCTCCTCGAACCGTTCGTCAACGGCCCGGACCTTGTGTTCTTTGGACGTGAGGGCGGCGAGGATGGCCAACGCCAAGGGTTCCATGCGCGCCGGGCTTTGGTAGCCTTTTGCAAAGCGGGGGCGGATCAGGGTGACATTCATTGCGCCGCCTCCAGCAGTGGGCCGCGATAATTATGATCTCCCAACGGCAGTGCGTCCCGTTTGTTGATTTCTGCCCGGTGAAGCAGGTTTAAGGCGAAAAATGCTTTAAAGAACATCCAATCCGAACGGTTGGATGGATGAAAAGCCCGGCGCAAGGTGACTGGAAGCGAATAGAAACGCCGACGCGCTTGCAGACAACACTTTCTCACTTCCTCGGGTGTCATGCGGGCCGGACGAAATGGCACGGTGTTGTAAGTGTAAGCATCGTCCAGCCACCAGGCATCGTGAAGCAGCCGTCCTTCCTTTTCGAGGCGCTGGTACAGTGGCGTACCCGGCATAGGGACGAGGTGATTGAACCCACATAGATACAACCCGTGGCGGACGGCAAAATCGTAGGCCCGGTCGAAAGATTCGGGAGTGTCATTATCGTAGCCGAAAACAAAGGTGCCATAAACACGGATGCCGTACTTTCGAAGGTTCACCATGGCCTGCTCGAAATCACCCTGAGCAAGGTTCACTCCCTTCCCCATCTGGCGAAGGTTGTCCGGGTTCATGCTCTCGAAGCCGATGAGCAGCCCCTGACAACCGCTCGCTTTGAGTAATTGAAGAAACTCCGGATCCATGGCGGTATTGATGCTGGCCTGACTTACCCAGCGAATCTTCAGGGGAATGAGCGCTTCGAGGAGCTCCCGGGCATCTGCGCGGTCGGAAACGATATTGTCATTCACGAAAAAAATCAGCTTCGAACGGTTTCTGATATTCCGGATTTCTTGGACGATTTGCCCGACGGGCCTCTGACAATAGGTGGAGTGATAAAAGCTTTGGATGGCACAGAACTCGCATGAAAACTTGCAGCCCCGGCCGGCCTCCACCAGTCCGATTGGCAGATAACGTTTCCCATTATAGATGCTCCGTTCCGGCGTTGAACTCTCCAGAGACGGGCGCGTTTCGCTGCGATAGACTTTCCGTGGCGTTCCGCTGCGGTAGTCATCAATCACTTTGGCCCACAGGTCTTCCGCTTCTCCCAGCACTACGCTTTCGGCATAGCGCTGCACTTCCTCAGGAAACAGCGTGGCGTGAAAGCCGCCCATGACCACAGGAACGCCTCGGCGGCGGTATTCGCTGGCAATTTGATAGGCCCGCTTGGCGGTATAAACTTCCGTGCTGATGGCCACGAGATCCGTGGGTTCGTTGTAGGGAATGAGTTCCAGGCGATCATCGTGGAATCTCTGCTCCACATCCTTGGGAGTCAGGGCGGACAGGACGGCAACCGGAAGCGGTTCCATCTGCCATGTTCGCAGGTAGGGCTGACCGGGCTTCCGCCCGATGCACGGGTGAACAAACGTGAGGTGGAATCGATGTTTCATAACACGAGGAGAAGCATTCGTATCATGAACCTCCACCAGCTCCGATTCCTGCTCTTGATTCCACCTTGCTGTTGATCACCCGATCAGAAATGCATAGTGGCACCAGACGGCCATCCTTCACCACAGTGTCAGGACAACACTGGCAATGAATCACATGGCCGTGTTCATCGAATGCAGCTGGTCGTTGGAACAAAAACCGCTTGGCGGTCAACTGCGCACCGGAACGACTCGCGCATCGCAGCAGCTTCAGATTCCCCGCGAGGCTGCCACCCGCCAAACCGTTTAACAACAGATGTGCTGCAAATTGTCCAGCACGCTGCGACTGGTAAAACGGGTAGCGCCCGGTGAATTTGCGCGATAATTCGAGGAACGCCTTTTCAAACCAAGTCGGCCGCAGACTTTGGTGGAAAGATAATTTGCCTCGGCGATGCACTGCGCCAATGATGAATGACAACCAGCGCCGGTCTGCCACATTCAGATTGGACCCAATGAATCCGAAAGGCTTCAATCCGTGCTTTGCGGCCAACCGCCGTCCAATTTCCTGGAGGGCTGTCTCCTCCTCACGGCCTTGGTGTGAGGCAAAACCGGATTCTGCAAACATCCCGGTCGTAACATCTCCGTGAATCGGCGGCATTCGATTGATGTCCCGGCACCACGTCACCAGCAGCCAGCAGATGTGGGGTGATTCCAGCGCGAATGCGAACGCGTCCTCGACTTCCGCCAACTTTTCCGGATAAGCGGTCACCGTCAGGCCAACCTGGATGCCGTGCGCAGCGACGAGGGCCGCCTTTTCCGCGCGTAGCCGCCGTACGTCTTCAGCCGTGGCGTTCTCCGGAAGGTCGGGACGCCGTTGATTGGGCTCGATGTGCAGGAAAATGACGTTGGCCCCCGCTTCGCTGAGCGCGACGAGCAGGTGATCGCTCAGTTCCACACCGTTCGAGCATAACTCGACAAACAACCCTCGCCGCCTAACCAGCCTGACAATTTCGATGAGTTCCGGGTGCAGCGTGATTTCCCCACCGACGATGGAAACCGAGTGCAGCCTCCGCAGACGCATCAGGGCATCCAGTTCCGCTTCGATTTCTGCCAGCGGCTTGATGCGATCCGGTTGCGAGTTGTAGCAACTGCGGCAGTGGATGTTGCAACCACGCAGGATGTCCAATACGCCATGCGGGACGTTCTCCAGCGTCCATGGCAACCGCATGGCGTCATGGTTTGAACCATTCATACTACACTCACCTCCAGCTTTCCGGTTTGGACCCTCTGTTTGTCCTGTGGAATCCGAAGCAACTGCTCCGCACGCGTAAACACCGCGTCGGGAACACCCGCCGCCTTCATCATTGCAACAGCCTGATCAAAAGGGTTCGTCATTCGTCGTAGTTCGAGCGCGTGCCGAAAGCTCACAGGACCAAGGCAACTCAACGGCATCTGTGGAACCGGGAAATCGGAACCGAACACCAATTTCGCCGTCATCGCTGGCGATTTCAGCATGCGCCTCAGCAACCAGATGCGGGTGACCATGCCAAACGCGCTGATGTCTCCGTAGAACTGTTCGTAGCGCAAAGCCATTTCCTCCCAGCTCCTAAAATACGATTTCTCGTGAAGAAAAACTCGTGTGCCACAGTGCGCGGCAATGACCGTAACTCCGCGTTCGAGAGCCGGTATCAGTCGCCGGGGATCATTAAGCGTATTGGGAAATGCCTTCAGCGTGTGTTCCACCCCGGTGTGGCAGAGCAGCGGGATTCGATGGTGTGCCAACGCATCATAGAATGGCAGACAGCGCGGATGATCCGGCTGGATGTTCTGTGCGCCGGGCAGCCATTTGACCAGACAGGCACCACGGCCAATAAGTCTTTCCAGTTCAGCCACGGCGTCGCGCCGATATGGGTGAAGGCTTGCTCCAAACAGGATTTTTTCGCGCGTTGCGGCCAGGTCGGCAACGAAATCGTTGTCGGTCACCATCAACGTGCGACCATGGTCGCGTGTTCCATCTTCGTTGTAAGCCGCGTCAAACGCCAATAGCACGGCACGATCCACCATACTGCCATCCACCCAATCCAAAATCCGACGGGCAATTTGTTTGTCACAATCCGGCCAGGTTATCACCTCAGGTGGCAGTTTTAAGTAATGCACCAATCGTCGGAAGGCATATCGGCGTTGAAATGCCGGCGAAAGACAATTGCCGCTTTCGCCCGAACCAATTCCGGCAATGTGAACATGCAAATCGTAGATCATGGCACAACATCCGTTTTGGCAACCCGAACCCCGCTCTTCCATTTGCTGAACGGAGGTGAAATAAGAAATGCCTTCGTGCATTCACCCGGCGCAATTTCCGTTCCGGCGGTCAGCAGAGAATAGCCGCCAATCAAGGCTTCGTTTCCAATGACGACGGTTGCCAGAATCAATTCCAACTCGCCCGCTTTGTTGCGCGCCAGGACATGGGGATTCAAACGCACCGTCGCCCCAAACATCACGCCATTGCCAATCTGCACAAACGAACGGTCGAGAATTCTCAGTCCGGCTCCCCAATAAATCAGCCGTCCAACCCGGGCACCCCAAAGTCGAAGCCACGGGCCGTAAATTCCCGGCACCAATCGCAGCATTTCTTCCAGCGCCGGAAACCGGCAGAAGATCACCTGCAGATTAAACAAAGCCCACCAGACAAAAAAATCACGCTGGCCGATGGGAATGCGTCCTTCCTGAACCGGGGCGAGGCAACGAATGATTCTGGCGGCCAGGGGCGGAACCAGGTAGAGCAACAACAAGCCGGCCAGAAGCCGCCAGCGAAACAATGCCCAAGGAATCCCCAGAGTCAGCCCGATCAGAACAACTTGAAGAATCGTCCAATAATTGATGAGTAGAATCAACAGGCGTTTGGGGCCGGACAGCGCAGAGCCCAGCCCGGCGGCAACGGTCCTGCCGCTATCCATCAGCGTTGAAGCATCAGGTCCCATACAACGATCCAGCAAATGGGGTGTTCAGGAAAACACGAGCCGCCGGTCGCACACCGGCTGGAGTCACGCCTTAACATTTCCGCACGCCTTTTTCCGACAACACATCAACCGGCATAAAATGATCCCCAGGACCAAGCCGCCTACCCCGGCACCAAGGGCGAGTTTTTTTGCAAATGCCACGGCGCGATCAAGCACAGGATTGTTCATAAAATCGGTCCCGACATGGACGAGGGCCGCCTTCCATTCGCCGTTTTCCTTGATTACCGTGACGCTCCAGCGGTTGCTCATGGTGACCGTCCCGCCGCTTTTCAACGTGTAGGTGTCCTTGGTGGATCCGTAGCAAACGCCGGTGTTTTCGTCGATGAACCGCGTCAAGATGTCCGCAGTGGCTTCGGTTTTAATTCCGGTAACAAGCGAATCCGGCGAGTGGAATGTCCGATCGAAGAACTCTTGGAATTGCGTTTGGTTGGTGATGACGGTCTGGTTCACCGTGGTAAACACAAACTCTTTTGCGAAACAAGGGGCCAGCGCCTTGCCGTCCTGATTATTAATGGCGGCGACGGCCTTGTCACGCAGTTGACGCAGGGCGGCGTGGTCCGCCTCGCGATTGGCTTCCGCGGCACGGAGGTCCGTGGCGGCGATGGTTTGATAGCTGATCAAAAGAGCCAGCAGGGATAGGACTTTGGTTGTTTTCATTTGTTTATTTGAGCAGATTGTGGTTCCGACAGGCGAAGTGTGCGACAAGCCAAGTGGCACTCAAGCCAAATCCACATTGAAAAATAATTGGACGTTATTGATACAATTGATGATGCGAATCGCGGGTTGAATGCTCGATATGCACCAGATCAATGAATGAAAACTGTCGTTGATGAATAAAACCGGCCAAATCATTTCAGACTCGACTCAGGTGGAACGCCTACTTCTGGAGAAAGTGGGAACACTCCCGCTTTTCAAAGATTACCCACGACTGGCCGGACAACTTCCCCATGTATCGTTGGGACGGTTTCCGACGCCGGTGGAAAAACTGGAGCAGGTTGGAAATGCCATCGGACTGAACCATCTATACATCAAGCGGGATGATTTGAGCGGCGACATCTATGGTGGGAACAAAGTCCGCAAGCTGGAGTTTTTGCTGGGGGACGCCCAGCGCCGTAATGCAAAGGAAGTGATTACTTTTGGTTTTGCCGGGTCGAATCACGCCTTGGCCACCGCCCTCTATGCCAATCAACTGGGGCTGGGCAGCACTTCCCTGCTGCTACCACAGGTCAACGCGCATTATGTCCGACGCAATCTTCTTGCCAGCCATTATTTCAAGGCTGACCTGCGCTTTTATAAAAACTGGACGTTGCTGGGTTTGGGACTGCTCCACCAACTGCTCCGCAGGAGAGTGAAACACGGAACTTTTCCGCGCGTGATTCCAGGCGGCGGATCCTGTCCCTTGGGTGTCTGTGGTTATGTCAACGCCGCGCTGGAATTGAAGGCGCAAATCGTCGCCGGTGAATTGCCGGAACCGGATTTCATCTACGTCCCGCTGGGATCCATGGGCACTGCGGTGGGGTTGACGCTGGGTTTGAAGGCGGCGGGTTTGAAATGCCGCATCATCGCCGTCCGGGTGATCGAGAAACGATTGGCGAATGCAAAAAAGATGGCCCGGCTATTCCAGGACACGGCTTCGTTTCTCCGGAAGCTGGACCCGGCATTCCCCAATCTCCTCCTCCATGAAGTTGATTGGACCATCCGGGACGACTGTCTGGGCAGCGGCTACGCGTGCTTTACGGATAAAGCAATGAAGGCAGCATCGCTGATGAGGGAACAAGCCGGAATCATTCTCAACGGAACCTACTCGGCAAAGGCGTTTTCCGCCCTTCTTGACGATGCCGGAAACCAGGCTTTGAGCGGAAAAACGGTTCTCTTCTGGAATACTTACAACTCCCGGGACCTCTCGAAGTTTGCTGCCGAGGTTGACTACCACCGACTGCCCGAGGCGTTCCACCGCTATTTCGAGGAGGACGTTCAACCCCTTGATCGGGCAGGATTCGACCGTTGACGGATTGCCGGCTCATCCATTGCCATTATGAGACTCGGCGGCGGCAAACTCTCCACCGACCTTGGCAATGCGATATTGATAGAATCGAAAGCCGAGGTAGGACAAAACTACGAGCGGTTTTACCCATAATGGCTTCACGAATAGGCGGCGGGATAAAGCGCCCCAGGAATAAGCCCGCTTGCGGACGTAGTCGGTGCCGCGCTCCAGTTCCCCGGCGGTCATGCGGAACGGACGGAAGACCACATTCTGGCCGTTGTACAAAGACCAATTACGCGTCAGTATTCGCCCCTCCTGTTCCAACCGATCGAAGACTGGAGTTCCGGGGAACGGCGTGTAGATGCTGATTTGTGGCAGATCGAATCGCGCGTTCACGATGTAATCGGCAGTTTCCTCAAAAACCGAACCATCATCCGTATCAAACCCAAAGACAAAACAGGCTTGGACGAGAATGCCGTGGTCATGAAGAGTGTCCACCACCTGCGCATACGTTTTGCCCAGGTTCCTGATCTTGCCCGATGATTCCAAGGCCTCGCGCCGAATTGATTCAAAACCCATGAGCAGACCTCGGCAACCGCTTTTTGCCATGATCGAAAGAAGTTCCGGATCTTCAACGACGTCCAACGAAGCACATCCCACCCACCATTTTTTCAGCTTGGCAAACTCGGTGAAAAACTCTTTGGCGTGTTCCCGGTTGCCGATCAGGTTCGGGTCCAGAAAAAAGATGATCTTGCTGCGCAGCGATTTTACTTCTTCGATGACGTCGCCAATTGTGCGACAGATGTAGGAGCGATGGAACCGATGGCTGATGCAGAAATCGCACTTATTGGAACAACCCCGGCTCATTTCCACCGTGCACCAGCCTAAGTAGTCATGGCGGTGGATGGTGGAACGGTCGGGAGACACAATGAGCGCAGGGTCGAACTGCTCTTGGTCTTCGTAAATCCGCTGCAGACGGCCAGCGGCGAAGTCACGCAGCAGACGCGGCCAGGTCCTCTCGGCATAACCGCGAACAACGGCATCAGCATGCAAAAGGCTCTCCTCGGTGCGCAGCGTGGGATGCACGCCTCCCAGTACCACCTTGGCGCCACTGGCTCGAAAACGGTCGGCAATCTCAAAAGCCCGTTGTGCAGTACCGGTGATGGCCGTGATGCCTACCAGATCCGCTGCGGTGCCGAAATTGACATCTTCCACCATCTCGTCCACGACACGAACCTGGGCACCCAGTTCTGCCGGAACAAGCGCCTTCAATGTAGGCATGGTTAGTGGCGCGTAACGGAGGCTTCGCCCGTATATCCCCGTCGAGTGCCGTTGGAGATAATTTTGGGGATGGATGAGCAGAATTTTCATGTCCGGCTTCCCTCCTGCCGAAGTCTGTCCACCGCCGGCTCGCGCCAGCGACGGAAGGCATGCGTAACATCGGCGGTGAATCCGTTATGGCCCGTCAAAAGGCATTCGATCCCATTCAATCCGGCCAGCTTGCGAACGGACTGGGCCAGAGCCCGGCTGTCCCGGTTGAACCAAAATGGAAAAGGAAAAGCCTCGTCTTGTCGGAGGCGAATAACATCGCCGCTGAACAGATAACGTTCACCAGCTAGGTAGGACACCGAGCCGGATGTATGACCGGGAGTTTCAAGAACGCGGACTGAGATGCCGGCGGCCGTTAACCTTTGTCCTTCCGTTACGCCAGTCAATCTCTTCACAGGTTTGAGCCATTTTGGAACCTTTGCCGGAATTTCGTGTTTACTAACGAACACCTCTGCGTTGCGAAACAACCCTGTACTCCGAGCGTGGTCCCAGTGCAGATGAGTCAGGAAGACTGCGACGACATCCCGAGGATTCAATCCTAAAGCTCCAAATCCACGGGCAACCATCGCCGTTCGCCAGCCGGCATCAAAACAAATCAGACCGTTCGCAGCTTTCAAGACATAAAGATTCATGAAACCATCCCGAATTGTCAGGATCGGACCGCAGACCGGGCCGGTATCGAGCAGACCTGGAAAAAGGAAACTCCGGATCATTTGACGACGACTTCTTTCCGCTTTTGTTGGATGAGGCACAATAGGTTGGCCAGATATAACCGTGCCGCGATGGCAGTGTGCGGACAGGATTCGAGGCAACAGAAACAGTCAATGCAGTTCGAATGATTGATGGCCGGATAACCGGTGCGCTCATTTTTCGTGATGGCATCCTTCGGACAGGTGTTTGCGCAAATGCCGCACTTTTTACACAGCAGAATCTTGATATGGGGCCGAAGCTGGAAAAGACGCGGTGTAAGCCAAAATGACCACTCCGGAAAGAGCCGGAGATACCGCGCGAGGGACGGCTTCATTTTCACCGACTGCAACCGCGAAACACCGCTGCCTGTGCATTCAATCCTGGATTCATCCATTTGTCCCAGCTGGCTCTTTGCTGCCAACCGGATCATGGGCACTGCCGAAGGTGAAATCCGCAACGCCCTGCAAGCGACGGCATCCAGAGCCACGGTATCGCGGCTGCCGAGCAATGCGCCCACCGGCACCGGGTGTCCATGTGCCGGCCCGTTGCCTTCCATGGCCACGATTGCGTCCGCAATGGTAAGCTGAGGTTTGAAGGTGCCAAAAACCCGCACCAGAAAGGCGCTCATGGCGAGTGGCGACGGATATTTGACATGAAATCGTGACTTTGCCGGGCCATTGACGATCCCATAAACATTTTTCAGGCCGCAGGTCAGCGTTGTCAGATTGTGGGTCTTAAGCTTGGGCAGCGAAATGACCACGTCCACTTCACGATACCATTCCGGCACAGCCAATACATCGTCACCGCACTGGAGCGGGATTTGTTTTACCTGCCATGATTTTAATTCAGCCGGCGTACTTGCCACCGCCACCGTCATACCTGTATGTGACCAAAGCGCCTTTTCTGGTTGGAAACCCACAGGACTGTCACCGACCCAGACGCGCCCGGCTCCTGCCTTGAGGCATGACAGGACAACTTGACGGACAAGTTCCGGATGAGTCGTCACTGCATGTTCCGGCGGATGCGTGCTGAACAGGTTGGGTTTTATGAGAACTGTTTGTCCCGCCCTGATAAAAGTTGATAGCCCACCCAAACTTTCCAGGATCTCCGCCAACGCCTTTTCAACCTCCGACGATGAATAGGAGGCACAGGCAGCAACGGCCACGCGGCTGTGACTTGATTCGGAAAATCCCGCCGGTGCAGGAATGGAGATTCCAAGGCAGCTATCTTTCATGCTTGTTTTGTATCCTTCCAGGACTCTTTCGGCGAGCGGTAAAAAAAGGCGAACCCCGCAAATCCAAGTGCGGCACCGGCCACCGCGTCCAATACAACGTGTTGTTTCGTTAGGAGAGTTGCCGCAATTATGGCCAACGCCCAACCCTGGAAAAACCAACGAATTCCATTACGCCCGGTGCCGATCCGGAATACCACGCAGCAGCATGCCGCGTGAAAGACGGCAAAGGCAGAGTGCAGGGAGGGAAACACGTTCGATTCTCCGTCAATTTGGATCAATGTCCTGTACAGGAAATTGGTGTGCTGGGGGACTATCGAACGGGTGATGGCTGTGGGATAAAGTAAAAAAAACACGAAGCCAGCCAGACTGACCGCAAGCAGACCCTTGGTATATTGATTGAGTTCCGCTTTTGATTTCATCAGCCATGGGGCGATCGGCATCAGTATCAGCAATGATTCATACAAATAAACGGTGCTTGGGACAAACGGGATCATCCGATCCAAGCTGGATGGCTGCAGAATCGTCACGCGAAAGAATGGATGCCATTGGAGCAAAAGATAGGCGGCCCAGACGAAAAAAGTCAGCACAACACTGAGCCTGGCCTTGTATTTCCAGTTTGTCCTGATCCGAAGTGCCATCTCATTCACGTTCATGTGGTGTGGAAGGGTTTGCCCCCATTATCAGGGCGCGGAACGCAGAAAACCAGTTGCGATTTCATGGAACCGCAAGTGCTGAGAAACCTAAGTGGGGTAGATCTCGGATTGATTTACGGTGCGAACCGCTGTGCATGTGTCTGATTCACGCGCATAGCTGTGAGTGCGAGATTGGACAATTGCAGCGCGGACCCGCCCGCAAGCGAGCGGCGGGCGGAGCGCAGTGAAACCTGCGCGAGCCTTCGGGCGGGTCGGCGCGTTACCGGGGGCGCGACACGAGAACGCCGACAGAATATTTTGACGGCGTTTTGGTGTCGCGCGGGGAATCAATGCGGTAAATTATTTTGCCTTGCCGCTGGCGGTATGCGTCAGTTTTGCCGTTTCCTGCCGCAACAGTTGAATCTGTTCTTCCGAAAGATTGCTGGAAAAGAAAATGTAGCCGTTGTTTTTTTCATCGGCTTGACGCATTTCCGCCGAGTCCGCGCCTTCGACAATCAAGGCAAAGTTCCGCGGATTGGCGACGCCGTAACTTTCCGTCCGCAAAACTTTGACGGGCACCTGGGCGATGGCCAGTTGCCGGAACGCTTCTTGATTGTAATTCATCAGTCGTTCGACGCTGGCGATTTTCTCGGCGGCTTTTCGTTCCGCGTAATGATCGAAAGCCATGTAAACGCCTAACGTTGCCAGGTTGAAAAGTATGAATGTCACTAGAAAGGTGCTGGCCCATGCAGTCTTCCATATATGTTTCATCCAGAGCGTGTGTGCTTCACTGGACGCTGCTTCAATTTGCTTCAAAGCCGGAAGCACCCGCTCGCCCAATTCCTTTGAATGTTGGATGAACGGCGAGATGATTTCGCCTTGGATGCCTTTGTCCAACGCAGTTTGAACCCCCTGCACGATGGCCTTGGTGTCCACCTGTGCACCGAGATTTTTCACCAGCGATTCAAGCCGGGCGACCGCCTCATAGCTCTTGGCCAGCGTTATCCGGCAAAGCTCGTCCGTCTTTTCCGCGTGATTGGTGATGTTGACATCGCGGGTCTCAATCGTCTTGGCGAGCAAACCGACTTCCTCGCGTATCTCCTGCACGGTTGCCAGTGCATCGGCGTTGGCCGAAATCATCCGGGCAGGGATACGCTCGACATAATGGGCATACAAGTCCAGCACGAGAAAAAGCTGGGTGAAAAACTGCGCGCTGTCGCCGTCAGCGAAGCGATGATAAACCTCCCGCGCCAATTCCCGCTTTTCAGCGGGATAGGTGGCGAGCATTTCTTCAAACAAATTGGGTTCGGTCATAATGCCTCCTTTCAATTCGTGAGATTCACTTTCGCGCCGCGCTTGGTGGACAGCGGTTCGCCGATGGGCGGCACGATTTTGGGTTTGATGCTGGCCGCTTCAACGGCGGGCAAAAGTTTTCCGGCGATCTGGTCGTATTGATTGAACATGGTAGCAAGCCAATCCTGCAACACACCCCGCGCCATGATGTCCAAGCCGAGGGTGTCGTTGCCGATGGCTTCGTTGAACGGGATGCCGCGCTGCTGGTCGGCCTCCAGCTTCGCCAGCCGGAGTTTTACAAATTCCGAAAGCACCGGCACGGTGATGGTGACTGCGCCTTGGTCGAACAATTCCTTTTCCAGCGGGCTGCTGTCAAACATCCGGGTTTTGGACGCACGCGCCGGGTTGCGAACGATGACATAATCCACCTGCCTGCCGCAGAACTGGCAGACGGCATCGAGGTTGGTCATTACGTCCAAATCATCGAACGGAAAAACCATGAGCGTGATGCCGATGTTTTGCGCGCTGGCGATTTCAAAGAAATGCGTGGCAGCAAGTGCCTTCATTATTTGCGTGTCCAGATGCGCTCGTGGGTCAACCAGCGTGACGGGTTTGGCCGTGGTCTTCCGCAGAATTGAAATGAGTTCGTCCAAGTCTTCAGCTTGGCCGTTTAACGGCGTCAGCTTCACTTGGCCGGGGAACAATCGGGACAGGGTGCGGTTGTCCCCGTCCAGATCAAATCCCTGCCATTGGATGCCACGTTGGTTAAGCCAGCACGCGCGGGCGGCGGCTTCGATGCTTTTGCCCATGTTACCTTTGGCCTGCATGGGCAGTATCAGGCGGTGTTTGTTTGTTTTCATATATCGAGGTTGAACCGATGTTTGTTGGTTGATGTGATTGGCGGTGTTTGGATGGGAAATGATTCCGCAGCCGATCCCTCAATTGAAAGCGGACTGCTGCTGCGTGGCCGGCGGGCGATGGCCCGCTGACAGAACCGATGCACTGAACTCAAGGTGATGGACACGCCACGCTCGTTGAGCCATTTGGCGATCTGGCCGTAACTCCAATGTTTGCGGCGCAGGGCGAAGATGGTTTCGCGATGCGGCTCCAGTCTGCTGCGCGTCCGGCGTTCGCTCTCGGCTTCGGCTTGTGGTTGTAAATTCATAGTTGTTTTTTCAACATCAATAATTCGGTCGGACGTTCGCGCGAATTTCGCGCGAATGCGCGGCAGTCGCCGCGCCCCTCTAGCTGTGCTAAGGGAAGATGTCTGACCGAATTATTGATGCTTTGAACTGTCTTCATCGCTGTGTGCATTCACTGCTACAAAGATAAAGGTGTGGAATTGGATTCGTTTAATGAGTAGTGGGCAGGTTGGCGCCGTGTAGGTACGAATAGCGGCTTCAGGGGGATGACGAGGACGAAATTCCGGTTACAGTGGCCTCTATGTTAAGAGTCATTGCCAGTCGGAATGCGAAGGAATATTTCGCCCAATCTTTGAAGCGTGAGGATTATTACAGTGAAGGTCAGGAGGTCCGTGGCGATTGGAATGGGGTGGCAGCGGAGAAATTGGGATTGTCGGGTGTGGTGACTCAAAAAACATTTGATTCGCTGTGTGATAATAAAATTCCGGGGACTGATGAACGGCTGACGCAGCGGAACAAAAGCAATCGCACGGTCGGTTATGATTTCAATTTCCATTGCCCGAAATCAGTTTCGGTCGCCTACGAATTCACCAGAGACGAGTGCATTTTGGATGCTTTCAAATTATCCGTGAGCAAGACCATGCGGGAAATTGAATCGGAGATTAAAACACGGGTACGGAAAAATGGGGCGGATGAGAACCGAACGACGGGTAACATGGCTTGGGCGGAGTTTGTTCATTTTACCGCGCGTCCAGTAAACGGCATACCCGATCCGCATCTGCATGCCCACTGCTACGCCTTCAATACGACCTGGGACGATGTGGAAAAGAAATGGAAGGCCGGGCAGTTTCGGGATTTGAAAGCCGATGCACCGTATTTTGAAGCGGGGTTCCACGCTCGTTTTGCCGGGCGACTCGCTGAACTGGGTTATCGAATCGAACGGACGGCCAAAGGTTGGGAATTGGCCGGTGTGCCGCAACGGGTGCTGGACGAATTTTCCAAACGCACAGAACAGGTCGAGCAAAAGGCGAAGGAATTGGGCATCACGTCGGCCAAACAAAAGGATGGACTGGCCGCTTTGACCCGCGAACGCAAACAGAAGGACATTGAAAAATCAGAATTGCGCGAACTATGGGACAAACGCATTTCGGCAGATGAACGGCAGGCGATTCAAAATGTTCGCAATGCGGTCGCTGCCACGCCGATAATTTCCGAGATGAAGGCGATGGATTTTGCGGTCCAGCATTGTTATGAGCGTGCCTCCATCGTCACCGACAAGGAATTGCTCCGGCACGCCCTCCGTTTCGGCGTCGGCGATGTGGACGTTGAACGGGTCAAACGCCAGCTTCTGCGCGATGAGTTCATCGCAGAAAATGCCGGCGGTCAGCAATGGCTCACCACAAAGGACGTGCTGGCCGAAGAAAAACGGCTGATTGATTACGTCCAGGATGGAAAAGGAAGATTTAAGCCGTTCGGTTCGGGCAAATATCAGTTTGAAAATCCCAAACTTTCCGATGAACAACGCAACGCGGTTCTTCATGTCTTGCAAAGCACGGATCGTGTCACGGCAATTCGAGGCGGCGCTGGCACGGGCAAAACGACGATGATGCGTGAAGCCGTTGCCGGGATTGAATCAACCGGTCAGAAAGTTTTCACGTTCGCGCCGTCGGCGGAAGCATCGCGCGGCGTCCTGCGGACGGATGCCGGTTTTGCCAATGCCGAGACGGTCGAGGCATTGTTGCAAAACCAAAAATTACAACAGCAAGTTCGGGGACAGGTTATCTGGATTGATGAAGCAGGTTTGTTGAGCGTTCGCACACTGGCGCGTGTGGCCGATCTCGCCGACAAGGAAAACTGCCGCATAATTCTTTCCGGGGACACCGCCCAGCATCGCGCCGTTGAACGTGGCGATGCACTCCGCATTCTGGAAAAACACGCTGGTTTGAAGGCTGCCGAACTGACTGAGATCCGGCGTCAAAAAGCCGCTGCACACAAAGCCATTGTCGCCGATTTGCGCGCTGGCAATCTGGACCATGCCTTCAAGCAATTGGACAGGCTCGGAATGTTGCGGGAACTGGATGCCGGCGACCGGCATGAAGCATTGGCCACCGATTACACTGCTGCCGTCAGTAATGGCAAATCGGCCCTGGTCATCTCGCCGACGCACGCCGAAGGCGAGCGGGTGACACGCGAAATTCGCACGAAGCTGAAAATTGCCAGAAAGCTCGGCGCTGACGAGCGCGAGTTTGTTCAACTTAAGAATCTGCAATGGACGGAAGCACAACGTGCCGATGCCCCAAATTATCATGCCGGGCAGGTTGTCCAGTTCCATCAAAACGCGGCTGGTTTCCGACGCGGCGAACGGGTCACGGTCAAAACGCGCGAGGAGCATGGCGTTTCGGTCGAGCGGCAGAACGGTGAAACAGCTTCTCTGCCGTTGGGCCAAGCCACTCGTTTTCAGGTTTATGAATCCCGAAACATCGCCCTGACCGCCGGGGACAGGATTCGGATCACTCAAAATGGATTCACCAAGGACAAACACCGGCTCAACAACGGTGATTTGAAGCAAATCAAAGGGTTCACTCCCGATGGTGACATCAGGCTCGCCAATGGCTGGGTGGTTTCAAAAGATTACGGAAATCTGACGCACGGCTATTGCCTCACGTCTTACAGTTCGCAAAGCAAGGGCGTGGACTGCGTTTTCGTGGCCGAAAGTTCCGAATCATTCCGAGCGGCTGGCCGCGAACAATTTTATGTATCGGCCAGCCGGTTCAAGGAGGCGCTGACGATATACACGGATGACAAACACCAGTTACTTGAGGCCGTCCGCAAATCCTCGCACCGGCCTTCGGCGATGGATTTGGTCAATAAGGATATTTCCGAATCGCCCGATGAGGCAGTGATAAAAAAACCATTGCAGCCGGTGGCACAGGAGAATGTAAAAAATGTCCAACAGTTGATGCTCGCAAAACAAAAATCGAACTGGCTGAGGAATCAACATGGGAAAAGTATTAAGACGTGAAACTGGCGATCTGATATGAAATACAGCTTGGATGGGTATGCGCCAGAATGCGAACTTCATCGGACGAAACGTAGGCAGATTTCGATACCAACGGGGTTGGACGCAGGAAGATCTAGCCGCCAAAATACAATTACTTGGGGGCTACATGACGCGCGATATTGTTGCCAACATTGAGAATCGTCGGACTTCTGTAAACGACACACAAATCGTGTTTCTGGCCGAGGCTTTGGGTGTGGAAATAGGTGATCTCTTCCCACGAAATCGGCCATGGGATCGGTCGCGCTGATTAAATTAGGGCGTGTAGTTCAAGCCATGCTTGAACAACGCTGCCGAAATCAAACACACTGCGAACTCCACCTGTGAAAGACGTGGCAGGCAAGACACTGGTATGACTGCATAAAAGGCGGCAAAATCCTGAATTTTTCGATTGCCGGGCAGTCCAAGGGTGGAATTGTTGCGTTTTCACAATGAAGCGAACTTCACTACAATGTGCAAACGAAACAATGAAACGGATTACGCTACGATGTGAAAACCAAATCCTGATCTGAATCCTCTATCGGCTATTTATTGTGCGTGGTAGGCGCACAATAAATAGCATTACGTTGCGCTGCCAACAGGACTTTCACCAGACTGGCATAACACTCGGCAATGAGCGGAGCCATGACGACCAACGCGGCCACCGCCGCGAGGCCAAAGGTCTTGAACTTGACCACGCGGTCAAGCCGGCCAATTTAAGCAAGTTGGCATTCTCCAGTCGCCCGCAACATTTCAAAGGTGTGATTATTGCTGCCGCTCGTGCTGCTCATGCTGTTGTCATCATCATTACGCTCGCGCTCAACCTCGTGCTCGCCGTCGCGGTCATGGGCATGGCCGGTGCATTCATCGTCAGTTCACAGGGTCCTGTTCAATAAACGCCTGGGCCGAGTTGTTCTATGTAAAAATACTCAGGACGTTGAGTAAATTGTATGGCGGCAAGTTCGAATGTCGGATGATTATGACCGAAGTCGCCACCTTTGGGTTACAAGTTTTGGATGAATCTTGAAACCAGACATGCAGGCCGCGAGCGTGATTCCTAAGCGCCCTCCCTTGGCGAAGCGAGCGCGGTCAATGTGGAGGCGGCGGGCGGCAGGGCGCACTACATTGACGGCGCGAGCGAGCCATATAATTGAGGCGCGAGGCACGCTCTCGGTCCGCCGGTGCGAATACGACCGTCACGGATTCTCCCCGCGAAGTCGTAACGCCTCGCCCCAGAGCCACATCGCCTCGGGAATGGCCTTCAATCTGCCGACAGCAGAATACGCGGCGCCAAATTTCGCACCTTTCAAACCAGAGAGCTTTGTATCGTTGTAACGTAGCGCGGCAATGGCCGGAGGCCTTGGGACACGTAACGCGCTTGTGAGCAAGGCGGCCTTGGCTGCGGCGGTTTTCATTTCTTCCCGCCGAAATTTCACACCGACAAGATGGCTTCCAATTTGTCTGCGACCAGCTTCGAGCAGTTCATCACGTCCGTCCTTCGGCGCGATGGCGAAGCCAACTTGAGCGATGCGATACGCAGTATCGAAAGCGTCCTGCAACGCCTTTTCCACGGTGAATTTTCCGCCCCGATAGCCGTTCTCGGCGGCGAAGACCTGGTCGTAGGCCGCGCGGACAGCGGCAATATCGCCGGCGGCATCGAACAATTCACCGATGTCAAAAACCTGCTTCATGAACTGCATCGTATATTTGGCGTTCAACGCCACGCCGGTCGTGTTCGGGCCGAAAGCAGTCAACTTGTCACCAAGCAGGCCTTCCACGGTCGGGACGAAAAGCGTTCCATCACTTTCCACAAAAGCAGTCCGAATCGGCACGCGTTCCACTTGTGGATACACGTTCCGTTCATGCACCACGTCGAGCAGGACAAACGGCGCTGGATTCTTTGGGTCGAACGGTGTGTAGGAGAACTTGAAGTGTCGCCGCGCGGGAATGCGATGTTCCCCACGATTATCCTCGGTCATGCCGGTAAAGGGCGGCGTCTGGCTCACTTCAGCCAGCAGCCGGTTAAGTTTTTCTGCCGGCTCATGGCAAAAAATATCCACATCAATTGACAGGCGGCGGATGCGCGGAAGGCGAAGCAACAGACTCGTGCCGCCCTTGAAAACGAATTGCAAACCCCGTGTCGCCAGCGCATCCAGCAGGGCAAATGCGTGAATCGTCTTTTCCAACAGCACCGGATCGCAACCGCCGAGTTCCTCGCGCTTGCGTGTCTGCCACTCACTCGTAAAACATTCGCTTGAAATCATTTTTACAAATCAAGTTTCTCCACCTTTTTCAAAAAGGCGGAATTAGTTGATTATTCTCCCCAAAAAGCTGCTGGAGCGGCAATTTCCTCGCGCCAGCGTAACTCAAGAGCTTGGCCATCGGGATTCGGTGCGTTCCGGCCAGATTCGCCAGCATGGTGTGAAATTCCCCAAGTCCCATGATTTGGAGGTCGCGCGCCTCGAAGCACAACTCAACCAATAATTTCTCGATGGGTGCGACAGGTGTTTTTGATGGGCTTTTGCGGCTTTCACTGCGTACCACCACGGTGCGTTCCCGCACGGCGAAGCGTGCCGCCTCCGCCCCGCGCGGGTTCAACCAGGCATCCCAGCCGGTATCCTGCAAGTGCTGCCACACGCTCTCCCGTGAGTCTGTCTCGACATGGACGAACACGACGAACCGGCTGAGCAGATGGTGCATTGCCCCGCTGATCTGCTCCGTTGACCAGCACGAAAAATCGAGCAATGGAAAAGCCTTATTCAATTCCTGAACCAGACCGGCAACCGGTTCGCGGTTCAATGTAAACGGTGTTGCCAGAGTGGAATACCAGCCGCGCCCGGCGGCGAAGACCTGTCTGGTCCGGGTAAATTCATGAAAATAACGGTTGAGCGTTGCTGGCGGGCAGTGGATTTTGCGCTTTTCAAGCCAGGCCTTTACGGCCTCGGTGCTGTAATACTTCGACTGGCCTCCCAGTGTTGGGAGGCACTCGTCCCGCAGAACTTGTTTTAGATTGGTCTTATCGCCGGTTGACATTTTAGTGCTTCGTTGCCGTTCTTTCAACAATTTTGATTTTCTCCGGTGTCAGGGCGTTGAACAATTTCATAATTCTCCTTTGAAGGCGTGGTCAAATGCCGGCATGAGACTGTCGAGTTGACGGCGGACGAAGGATTCAACTTCAATTGGCTGGCCGCCTTTCTCAAAATAATCCTGCAAATTGTAAGCCATGACTTCGAGCGGGTTGGCGCGATAGCCGCCGCCTTGTAGATAGCCAAGCGCGTAGGCCATCACGAACTGTTCCGCGCCCAAGTGCTGCCACTGGACAACATGCACCAGTTCGTGAAAATGAAGCGATTCCCGGAGCACCTCACCCGATTGCACAAAGTAGGTGTCGAGAAAAGTGATTCCGGCGTAATTCCCGTCCTCGAATTCTCCGAACCCTGTGAGTCCGAGTGCGGACAATGGCGGCACGGGCACACGCTCGACTTCAACCACCTTCGCCGTCGTCAAAAACCCGCTGGAATAAAACGCGCCAAGCCGGGGAAAGCGATAAGACGCTACCGAACGCGCTTGATTGCTGTGCTCGGCCAGCGTGCGATCAATCCAACCCCGCACCAAAGGCAATTTTTCCAATAGTTCCTTTGGATTCATAGTTCTCCTTTGAAGGCGCGGTCGAGGATGGCGGGGAGTAAGGCGTCCAATTCGGCGGCGGTCTGTGCTTTTAGGCAGGCCACCGAATCATCCTCGCTAACGAGTGCAATACGGATGCCGGTGCGCTGAAACAAGACCGACTTCAACCAGTCGCCCGCGACTCGTTGAAACTCGGCGGTTCGCGGCACAGCCACGAAAACCAGGTCATTTGACTTTCCATACCATTTTGTGGCCTGCCCAATCGCCTCCGCGAGCAATCGGCGTTCTTGTCCATTTTTGCTTTTCTGCCGTGGGCCTTTCTTGCACTCGGCAACCAATCGCCGACCACCAAGCTGAATTACAACATCGCCCTCACCAGGGCGCGAGTGGGCCTCCAATTCCTTTCCGGCCCGTTCATAATCCCCTGTCCAAGCGTTTTTTCCTGATCGCCGTTTCTGTTCCCAACGCTTTCCAGCCAGAAACCCACCAATGTCAAAGCACTTGGCCGCTGCACCATCAATCGAAATGGACGCCCGAGTGGCCACCTCACAGCGGGTCAACACGTAGTCCGCCAGCCTCAATGCAACCTCCCCTTCTGGCATATTCTTTGAAATGCTCACAATTCTCCTTTGAAGACGCGATCGAGGATGGCGGTGCGCGTGTTCATTTCTTCAAATCTTCGGTGATGGTGGAGAATTGTTCCAGGGCGGCTTCGAGGTCGTCGGTGATTTCTTGAGCGATCACTTCTGGCGCGGGAAGATTCGCGGATTCCTCTAGCGCATCGTCTTTCAGCCAAAAGATGTCGAGGTTGACCTTGTCGCGCTTGAGCAGGTCATCGTAGGCGAAGCTCTTGAATCGCTCGGTTTCCTTCCGCTCGTGCCGGTTTTTCGGGTTGTAGCACTTCACGAAGTCGTCGAGGTCGGTGCGCTTGAGGGTGTTTTCCTTGAGCGTGAAATGCTGGTTGGTGCGCAGGTCATAAATCCAGAGCTTCTGCGTCCACGGTTTTTCCTGTGCCGGCTTGCGGTCGAAGAACAGGACGTTCGCCTTCACGCCTTGCGCGTAGAAGATGCCGGTGGGCAGACGCAGCAATGTGTGGACGTCCGCCTGCTTGAGCAATTCTCGCCGGATGGTTTCGCCCGCGCCGCCTTCGAACAGCACGTTGTCCGGCAGCACCACCGCCGCGCGCCCGTGCTGCTTGAGGATGGTAAAGATGTGCTGGAGGAAATTTAGCTGCTTGTTGCTCGTGGATGCCCAGAAATCATCGCGGTTGATGATGAGCGATTCCTTCGATGTGTCGCCCGCCTCGTTGACGATGGTAACGCTGCTCTTTTTGCCGAACGGTGGATTGGCCAGCACCAGGTCGTATTCACCGTGCTTCCCGGCCAACGCATCTTTGGTGACAACAGGCAGGCCATTGTCGCCCAATGGTAGGTCGGACTCCGACCCGATGCCGTGCAGCAGCAAATTCATTGCGCAAAGGCGCGTGACACTGTCCACCAACTCGATCCCGAAAAGCATGCCGGACTTGAGCTTCTTCTTTTGTGCGCGGTCGAGCGCGTGATGTTTGGCGATGTAATCATGTGCGGCGAGCAGGAAACCACCTGTGCCGCACGCCGGATCACAAATCGTATTGCCAGGTGCAGGTTGCACCGCATCCACCATAGCGGCGATGAGCGGACGCGGCGTGAAATATTGGCCTGCGCCGCCTTTCACGTCCTCAGCGTTCTTTTGCAGCAAACCCTCGTAGGCATCGCCCTTCACGTCGGCGGATAGGCTGGACCACTGCTCCTTGTCAATTAAATCGACGATGAGCCGGCGCAACTTGGCCGGGTCTTGGATTTTGTTTTGCGCCTTGCGGAAGATGACGCCCAACATGCCGGGCCGTTTGCCAAGTTCCTCCAACGTATGGCGATAATGAATTTCGAGATCGTCGCCATCCAGCTTCAGCAGCACGTCCCAACCGAAACCTTTGGGGATGGGAGATGGTTTGTTAAAGGGCGGTTTGGCCTGCTCGTCCGCCATTTTCAGGAACAGCAGAAACGTCAATTGCTCCACGTAATCGCCGTAGGACAGGCCGTCATCCCGCAGAATGTTGCAATAATTCCAAAGTTTTTGAACGAGTTGTTGCGGGTTGCTCATTTTTCTTTACCTGATTTATTCACAAGTTGCGCGGCTAGGTTCCAAGCCATTTGATAATTTACTATTGCTAAAGCGTATTGATGCCTGTTTACGCATTGGTCGCCGTCTGCACATTTAAGGATGACGAATCTTAGCTGGCCAGACGTAGCTCTGGTAGTTCTAGCAGCATTCAATTCAACCAGCGCCAGCAGGCGTGTAGCTCTGACCAAACGGTTGATCCAGTCGTTCAAGACGGTTTGTGGAACGAGATTTTTCTCGATCCGGGATGATGCCAATAAAAATTCGACGCTCTGCTGAACGTCAGTGAATACGGAAGAGCCGCCTTTAATGTTCAAGTGGGTTTCATCCACCCATAGATTAGTGGTTGTCGCACGTTTCATCCCAGCAATGGCCAGGTCAAAAAAGGAAACATGTTGCCTGGGTAGCGCTGCTCGCATTGTGATCATTTCATCCAGCACATCATTCATGACCCCCCTTGCACCGAGAACCACCACGCAAAAATTGCTCTGGCTGCTATTCCCGGAATCATCCGTTGCCACGCACTGAACATTATTGGTTCCAATGGCAAAAGTGCTACCCGATGGCGGCGAACAAGTGACCTGCGCGTAGCCTGCACAAAGATCTGTTGCCTGAACACTGAAGTTCACGACTGCTCCGTTCGTGCTTGTAAACTCAACCACAATATTTGTGGGGCAAAATATTATTGGCGGCGTGGTGTCCACCACCACAACCGTTCGCGAGGCGGTATCAAAGCCCCCCGCCGAATTGGTCACTGTGTAAATCAGCGTATAGATTCCCGGGGAGTAAACATTTACAGCACCAGCCACCGATACTGGCAGGAAACTTGAGTTGAGTTCGTCTGGAACTGTGGCTTGGCCATAATAATCACCACCCCAACCAATAACCTGACCATCTGCCCTTTTAGCAAGGCAATCGTAATAACCCGCTGAAATTTCGACGATGTTGGTGGCATCGGGTGGAATGTTCGTTTGACCGGCGGCACCCCAACCCCAGACAAAAACCTTGCCGTCAGCCCGCAGTGCCATGCTGTGCAATCCGCCCGCCGCGATGGCCACGATGTTTGTCGCTTGGGTCGGAACATCGAGTTGTCCCATTTGATTGGTTCCCCAGGCGATCACAGTTCCTTCTGCCTTGAGCGCCAGACTGTGGACAGCACCTGCCGAGATAGCTATGATATTTGTAGCATTTTCAGGAATGGTTGTCTCTCCATACGTATTATCTCCCCAGCCCATAACCGAACCATCGGCCTTCAGCGCCAGGCTGTACGCGTAGCCCGCCGCGATGGCCACGATATTCGTTGCGTTGGCCGGGACAATGATCGGTGGGAAATGGCCAATTTCATATTCTCCCCAGCTAATCACGGTTCCATCCGATTTGAGTGCCGTGCTGAAAGAATAGCCGGCTGCAATGGCGACGATATCAGTTTCAGTCTCCGAGGGCGCAATGCCGCCGCGATTTAAACCCCAATACACCATTGATCCGTCGGCTCGCAGCGCCAGGCTATGATAACCACCCGCTGAAATGGCCACCACGTTGGTTGCACTCGACGGGGAATCAATTTCACCAAAGTCATCAAGCCCCCAACCGACAACTGAACCATTCGTCAGCAAGGCCAGACTGTGATAAGCGCCCGCAGAAATCGCCAGCGGCGGCGGTGGTGGCAGACCAAATCCGGTTGCCCCGGGGTCTGTAAAGGCTGTGTGGCATTCGTTCGTCAACAAATCTGGACCATTGAGTTGGATGATCGGCGACCAGAAAATCGTATCTTCTCCAACACTGCGGCCGAGTTCGTTCGTGGCCACAACGCGATAATGATACACCGTGTTCAGCGGCAGTCCGGATAACGTCGCGCTCACTGTCACATTTGACCAGCCATCGCCGGCTGATACCGGCTGGATGGTGTTGCCGTAGCTGGAGTTTGTTCCCCATTCCAGCCAGGTTGTGGTGCTCAATCCATTGGGATTTACCGTGCCGTTTAGCGTGGCTTCGCTCTCTGTGGCACTCGCTGGCAAAGTTATTGCCGAAGGCAATGCCGGGACTGTCACCATGGTAAAGATTTGGTTGCCCGCCGCGGCCAACCTGGTTCCGTCAGCCGAGGAGGCCACCGCCGACCAAGGTTGGAGGGGTGTATCCGAGGCAACCCAGTTTTGCCCCGAGTCGGGAGAGATAAAAATGGGCCGTGGTGTCAAATAAGCACCGCCGGCTCCAGCTATCAACTGTGTTCCATCCGCCGAGGATGCGATCGCAGTCCACATGTTATATGGTGAATTGTTCGTCATCCAGGCCACCCCTGCATTGGTGGAAGTGTAAATTAGGCCGGTGGTGTATACTCCCGAGGGCGAGACGGCGGCCAAGTGGGTGCCATCGGCGGACGAAGCCACCGACAGCCAACAATTCCATGGCGCGCTGGCCGCCACCCAGTTCGACCCGGAATCTGTGGAGACATAAATATAATTATCACAGCCCGCCGCGATCATCCGGGTTCCGTCCGCAGACATCGCAACCGTATTCCAAAACATATTCGGTGCCGTTGTGGCGTGCCACGTCGCTCCGGAATCAGTTGAAACATAGATCGGTGCCACAGTGCCGACGGCTGCGAGAACGGTTCCATCCGCTGAAGAAGCGATGCTCCGCCACGGGAAGATGGGCGCACTCATCTGAATCCAATTTGCCCCGCCATTGGTTGAAGAGAAGAGCGGCCCTGACTCGCCATGCACGCCGCCGATGGCCGCCGCCACCAGCTTGACTCCATCTGCAGAACTCGCGACGCCAACCCAGTTTGTAAGGGGAGCGATGGTTACGCTCCAGGTTGACCCATAATTGGTGGAAACATAAATGAATCCCCCAAAGTAATCACTCTCCGCCGCCACCAACTTTGAGCCATCGGCAGAACATGCAATCGAAACCCAGTTCGCCACGGGGGCAATCGTGGGCGACCATTGCTGGGCGTGCGCCGACAACACTGAAATGCAGATTCCAGCCAATAGGGTGTTTTTTTGAATTTTCATAAATTGGCCTGCTCGTCTGCCATTTTCAGGAACAGTAGAAACGTCAACTGCTCGACGTAATCGCCGTAGGACAGGCCGTCATCCCGCAGGATGTTGCAGTAATTCCAAAGCTTCTGAACAAGTTGAACTGAATTACTCATGTTTTTTTGGGGGCTTCGGGTGTTTCTGGTTGAGGCTCAGAAAATTTAGCACTTGGGTTGACGGTGACAGCCTCGACGCATAATCCGAACCCAAGTTTTTCACCGACATAATCGGGTCGGTTGTGCGATCGATCTAATAGAAACCGTTGTTCATGCAGAAATGCGTAGATGAATAGTTCCCAAAGCCGGGCGTTGAATGCAGTCGTCTGAAACTGCTGCGTAAAGTTTCCATCGACGTCTGCAAGCGCAAAGCCGATTTCACGGATAATCCCTCTCGCTGCTTGATGGTGGGCATTGAGCAGAATCTTGAAATGCTTACACAGCTTCGACGGCGGGACCGCAGGCTTGAAAAGCAAATTTTTCTGCCTGATGACATCACCTTGAGGGAACGTGGACTTACCAGTTTTGGTGTGTTTCAACATCCTTTCGCGTAGAATCTTCCGGGCTTTTGCTACCGACGGTATTGAGACAGCAAAATCAATCGCACGAAAGAGCGCAGCCTCGTCACGACCAAGGACTACCCAAGACCAGTCATTGTCTGTCAAATCTAAGACGACTGCCCCCAGGACGTTTTCAGCGGAATCTGAATACCATTCGACTTCACGGCCAATCATCTCAGCGTGTGGATGTTTCGCATAGGTGAGCGCGTCAAAGCGTTGCTTATTGATTTTTTGAATGAGCGCCCGCTTGTTCATAACGCTCCTGAAAATGCTCGTTGGAGGATGGACTGGCGGAGGCGGGTGGCGCGCTGGAGGTTGGCCGACACCACCGACTCCAACTCCTCCACCACGCTCAATCGCCGCTCCACTTCCTCCACGATCCGCGTCTGCTCGGCGAGGGGTGGTAGCGGGAATGGAATTGCCGAGAATTTTTCCGCGCCGAGGTGATTGATGCCGACACCGCCAGCAACCTTCGCGAAGACGCTGTTCGCGTAGAAGTGTTGGAATACCACGAGAACATATTTTGACCCCAAGACCGCCGGACGAAGACGAAGGACTGTGTTCTGAAAGCAACACAGTGGCAATTCGTCTCGCCAGACCGCTGGCTTTCCCACCTGCGATGGGCTTCCTGATGCTTCAGAAAGAACAATGTCACCGTCGCGGAGCGCGAAACGTTCACGCTCCGCCGGGGAGAACTCCATTTCGAGTACGTCCGATACATCAATGCCGTGTTCCGTGATGTTCGCAGCGCGGATGTATTTGGTCGGATGGTTCTTCGAGACATTTTTAGGCGAACGCTGGCGACCAAGTTGCACGTCTCCAAGTTGCTCGACGCTGGCCCACGTCCAGCCGCCAGGGAGCAGCGGGAGCTTCGTGGTGTCTGGAGCGGCGGATTCTTTGTATTGGCCACGGCCCTGCCAGTTTTGGCGGCGCTCGGTGAGGATGCGGGTTAGCAGGTCTTTGCCAGTTTCAAATTTCGCTTTTCGATTGCCGGCTTTGGCGAGTTCGGTTTCGGTGGGGACGAGTCGGCCTTCGCAGGCGGCTTTGAGAACGGCGTCGCGGTAGCGTTTGAGGTTGGCCTGCACCCGCCGTAACGCCGCCACCCCCGCCTCAAGCCGCGTGAATTGCTTCTCAATCTCCGCCACAATCCGCCGCTGTTCATCGGGCATAGGTTGCAGGAGCTCCGATTCTTCAAACCTCCCCTTCGTTATATGGGCCAAACCTGCTCCCCCGTGAGCAGCACGAATGTATTCCGCGAGGTTTTGGTTAATCGCGAACTGGAGGAATTTCTTGTCCCACTCGTTTTCGTCGAACAGGACGTTGAAAATGTGCTGGTTCAGCCATGCCTCCCCGCCGCGCCAAATATGAGCGCCGAATGAAGTTCCCGGCGTGCCCGACCAAGCGAAAAGCAACTCGCCACCGCGAAGCCTGAACTTCTCCGGCAACTCGCGAGTAGTGCGATTGAATGCTGCTTCCGGGTTGTTTAGGTTCTGGATGCGGACAATCGGCACACCATCTTTGGCCCAATCGGTCGGCTTGAATGCCGAGCCGTTCACAAGGCGCAATGTGTCGCCAATGCGGACTCGCCGCCAGATTCCTGTCTTTCCCGCAGTCATTGCTGGTCTCCCTTCGCCGGACTCCATTCATTTCCGTTACGATAAAAACGACCCGGTATCAACAATCTGTCTGCGGACTCACGTTTGTCAGCAATCACAACCGTTGCGCCCAATACATACCCGTATCCCATGTGAGCAGGAAGAGTGAACGCGTGGAGCTTGAAATGATCGTAATCACGATTCTCCCGATTCGACTCCTTTTTCAATTCGATAACGAGGAAGTTCCGCTCATCGGTTCTCCTTTTATGCACAACGATATCCGGGAGGACAGAGAATATGCACCGGTCAACGTTGTCTGGGTCGTCGCGAACGTTCCGTTTAGCCTCCTCGACGATGTGCGCAAGTTGCTTGGCGATATACATGCGTTTGCCGCCTGTCAGGTGGCGGTTGTATTCGCAGTCGATAACGATCCCTGCTTCAGCAATTGCCGGATACTCGTGAAGCTTCCACTCCAGATAAACCGCAAGGCGATGTGCAATCGCCATTTCACTAGCGGCAGGTCCTTTCGGCAAATCTGGATCAACCGGTGAGAGCAATCCCTCTCGGTCGCTGCTGTTGTTGAAAAGATCGAGTGCAGCTTGGAAGTATTCGAGGAGTTGTTCGGGCGTTGGCATGTTCGAGTTAATCAGGTTTCTCCAAGGCTAGTTTTCATACCGCAAGCACCTCGTTGAACAATCGTTGCACCACGCCAGGAGCCGGTTCAGGCAATGGCTTTTCTTTTTGCAACAGTACCAGTTTGTCTTTGAACTCCGGCAGGATGTCCGGCCGGGCTTTCTTCATGGCCAACAGTGTTTGGGCCAGCAAAATTCGCACGCCGACATTCTGCGGGAAATCCAGACACAACTGCAGATTGCCATCAATGATTTCGCGTTCGCCGCTGAGGAAACCGGATGGCACTCCATCCATGCCGGCACAGCGGACGGCCAACAATTGTTCCAGCCGCAGCAGGTAGTAAGCAAAATGCGGCGCGCTGGGGACTTGATACAGCGGTTGAACCGGGACCGGTTCCACTTCGGCCTGTTCGCGCAACAGCGCGAGCAACTGCTGTGCAAGCGCGGGAATGGCTTCCTCCGGCTTGGCGGATGGAAACGAGCTACTCAATGTGCCGAGGCATTTGGCGTCGATGGTTCGTACCAATCGTAGTTCCACCGTCCACGGTTCCGCATTCGGTTTCAGATGGGTGGTCACCACGTAGTCGCTTTTTGTCTGGCCCTGCCTTGAATATTCGGCGGCCTGCTCATCTGTCCAGGCCACACCGCTGAGAACGAATCCGCTGCCTTCATTCGTAATCCACGGAACCATGCTTTGAACATGCGCCTGGCAGCCAAACTCAACCTGTTCAGCCAGGAAAAGCGGCAACGCCCGGCTCAAGCGACCGGGAGCATCGGCCATCTGGTGTTCAATGCGCTTTGAATTACTGGCCACTTCGGCGCTGCATCCCAGAAAAGCGATGCTGAGCGCGTCCGGCGCCTTGGCCGGGAAAAGTTCAGCAGCCGGCGAAGATGGTTTTAACCACACGGGACCTTCGATGGTGAGCATCGCTATTTTCATCGGTGCCTTTTGATCCACCGCCGTGGAGGCCACCTTGGCCTTGGCAATCTCCGTGTCCCAATAGCTCAGATTTTGTTTCCAGTCCATCCGGTTGAGGGCGTAAAGCTGGTTGAGAATGTGGCGGGCGGCTTCAATCTGGCCGAGGTCCAAATGGGCTTTGATAAGATTGTTGCCAACCAGCAAACCGTGAGTTTGAGCGTCGAAATACGGTTCGACAAGTTGCAGGATTTCGGGCACGTGACCGGCGTTGCCAAGGTCACCGCTCATTTGCATGAGCAAATCCGTCGGAGCCGGTTTGGCAACGCGGACGAGACATTCTTGATACAGAGGCAAGGCCTCCTCCAGCTTGCGGGCTTGTAGCGCATTTCTGGCCAGCCAAAGTTGTGAGCGCCAACTGCCGGGCAACGCGGCAATCCGGCGCAATGCGTCCTGTCCGGCCTGTTCCCCGCCGCGTTCGTGGTGGATTGCATAATACCAGCCCATGCCGTTGTCCTGATTGGGATCAAGTTCGAGACCATGCCAGAGGATTTCCTCGGCTTTTTGATTCTCGGCACGTGCGGAATAAACTTTCGCAAGATTGGTCAAAACGGAACCATTCTCACCATGCTTTTCAATGTGATCCCGAAACACGCGCTCGGCTTGGTCCAGCCGATTGTTTTTCATCAATAGAATCCCATAAATACATGCACTGCGAACCGGGTCGGAATCAATTTGGCAAAGGTGTTCGGCTGCTTCCAGCACATCGGCGAAAAATCCATCATTCAGAGAACCAATAATAACGCCGGCAAGTTGGTCGGCGTTGTTCCAATTGGACTGAATAGTGCCTGGCAAGACCTTCGTGCGCCAAGTTTCTTTCGTGATATACATTTCGCGGCCATAGGCATCGAACACTTTAATCATGTTCGGATCCTTGGACGGGTCAACTGAAGCGGGTTTGGCTGGCTGTTCCTTGATGGGCGGAAGCGTGGCCGCAGTTGGCGGGCGGACAGCCGGTCGTTTCTCGGGTTCCGGCTTTTTGCCAAATAGATTATTGAACAGGCTCATGCCGCGAGCACCTCGTTGAGTTCATTAAGCAACTTGGGCAGTTGCTCGCCGAAGAGTTGATGCGCCTTACCCAAGCCGCCGCGCTGGTTGAACGGCGACAGTTCCAAATCGTCCGGCTCAATGCTTAGGCTAGTGGCGATGTGGTCACGAATCAAATTCAGCCAGGAGAGTTGTTCGGCGCTAAACTTGACGCCGGCTTTGGCCTTGTCCATGAGCCATTCGTTGAACCGTTCGGACACGGAATCGGCGAACGGCGTGAGCACGGGTTGTTGTTCCAGCGCGAAACGGACGAGGGCGACGAGGTCGGCAAAGCGTCCAGCTTGCGAGCGGCCTTTGACCTTGCCGGGTGCGGTGACGGCGAAGGCGTCCCAGAGGCGGTCTTCTGTCCAGGCAGCGTGGTTGTCGCGCAGTTTCTTTTCCAGTTCCTTGAGCATCTTTTCCGTGAGCCGCTGTTTGAAAGGACGACTGTAAAGAATTTGCAGCGCGGTGATTTCGGCTTTGTGCTGCTCGATGTAATTGCGGAAGGATTTCAGGAGGTTCGCGGCCTTTTCCTTTGCGGCGGCGTCAAAACCCTGGTGCGTGACCATGTCGGCGGTGACGGTGTCAATGGTCTGCTCGGCTTCCTGCTTGGCCTTGGCCAGCGCTTCGCGCAACGCGGGTAAATCAAATGGGGCGCACGCTTCATCAACCAATTGTTTCTGTGCAGCGGCAAATTTCTCCGGGGCGACTTCATCCGGTGATGCGCCGGGTTTATGGGCCGCGCGTTCAGCGATGACGTCGGGATTCACCGCGCGTAGCAGCGTGGCGGACATTTCGGCCAGTGACTTACCCCCGGCGATGGTGCTTAAGGTCTTGGCTTCGTCGCGGGAGATTTCGCGGTCGAGCCGCGCGAGTCGTCCGGCCAGCGTGGTGAGGGTGTCTTCATCGCGTTTGCCGAGGGCGACGCCGAGCAGGAGTTTATCGAAGGCAACGGTGGGTTTTTTCTCCAGTGGCCGGGAATCGGTCTTGTCGCTTTCGCACACGCCGACGGCGTCCACGATAACGAAATGGGTTTTGGCACGCGCATCCGCGCCGCTGACGGCCTGCAAATCGGTGGGCGTGAGCACACGCGTGCCGCGGCCTTTCATCTGCTCGAAATAGACGCGGCTGCGGACATCCCGGAGGAAAAGAAGGCATTCGAGCGGCTTGATGTCCGTGCCGGTGGCGATCATGTCCACGGTAACGGCGATTCGGAGTTGGGGCGAGGTGCGGAATTCCTGGATGAGCGATTCGGTGTTGGCCGGTTTGCCGGTGACTGGATGTTTCGCCTGATAGGTGATTTTCTTGGCGAAGTCGTTGCCGCGACCGAACACTTCGCGCACAAGATGGACGACGTCCTCGGCGTGGGAGTCGTCCTTGCAGAAAATGAGTGTCTTGGGCACGAGCGTGCGTCCTGGAAATAGTTCGGTGAAAAGCGCGTCCCGGAATGCGGTTAGCACGGTGCGGATTTGCGACGGAACGACGACGGAGCGGTCGAGGTCCTGCGCGCCGTAGGCAAGGTCTTCGTCCAGTTGTTCCCAGCGGCGGGCACGGGTTTCCTTGTGGCGCTTGTCCACGTAAAAACCTTTTTCCACCTTGCCGCCCTGTTTGGTGACCTGCGTTTTGATGCGATAGACTTCGTACCCGACATTCACGCCATCGGCCACGGCACGTTCATGGCCGTATTCGGTGACGAGGTTCTGGTTAAAGAAGCCGATGGTCTGTTTCGACGGCGTGGCGGTGAGGCCGATGAGATGGGCGTCAAAATATTCCAGCACCTGCCGCCAGAGGTTGTAGATGGAGCGGTGACATTCGTCGGTGACCACGAAATCGAAAGTTTCGATGGGAATGGCGGGATTGTAAGCAACTTCCTTTGGCCGGTCATCGGCGGCGCTGATTTCGTAGGTGGACATTTCCTCGGCGTCTTCGGGCAATTCCTCGCCGCGCAGCATCGAATAAAGGCGCTGGATGGTGCAGATGGTGACGCGGCAAACGGAGTCGAGCTGGTTCGAGGTGAGGCGCTGGACGTTGTAAAGTTCGGTAAACTTGCGGCCGTTGTCGGGCGTGACGAACTGGTCGAATTCACCCTTGGCCTGGCGAGCGAGATTGGCGCGGTCCACGAGGAACAGCACGCGGCGCGCGCCGGCGTATTTGATGAGCCGGTAGGTGAACGCGCAGGCGGTATAGGTCTTGCCCGCGCCGGTGGCCATCTGGATGAGCGAGCGCGGCTGGTCGGAGGCGAAGGATTTTTCGAGCTTGGCGATGGCTTCGATCTGGCAGGCGCGCATGCCTGACGTGGCGAGCGGGTGCGCAACGGGCATTTTAGCAAGGCGCCGGCGAAGGGTATCGGGTTCGGAAGCCCACGCAGCCAGCGTTTCCGGGCGATGGAACGAGAACACCCGGCGTGAGCGCGGTTCGGGGTCGCGTTCGTCGCGGAAAAATGTCTCAACGCCGGTGGATTCGTAGAGAAACGGAAGTTTGCCGGGCGTCACGGCGGCCAGAAAATCGGGCAGGCTCGTGGCGTAACGGGTTGATTGTTCAGCCGCAACAGAAAGATTTTTGCCCTGTTCCTTCCGCTTGGCTTCGACGATGCCGACCGGCTTGCGGTTCACCAGCAACAGATAATCACAAGGGCCGGTGGTCAGCGGCACTTCACGCACGGCAATGCCGGGACCAGCGGAGAGGTTCAACGCCTTGTAATCCTGAATGATCCAGCCCGACGCGACGAGCTGCGTGTCAATCTTTTCGCGGGCTTTTTCTTCCGGAGTCATTGTTGCATGCCACGATTCCACCACAGGACATGGCTACCTTCACACCCCGTCCCCATATGTTCCAAAGAGCCGATGTCCGAAATGTCCGATAATTGTCTCATTTCCGTTTGAAAACATGGTGCGCCCCCCGGCGTTCCCTTCGCCAGTTCCTTCTGCATGCTGCTGATGAAGATGCGGTCGCTCATGCTACATCGATTGTAGCTTGTTCCCGGAAACCCCATGGATGATGCCGTGTTCCAGTCGTGTTGAAAAGGATTTACCCTCGGTCATTTGTCAAACGCGCCATGAATACTCCTGTGCGCAGATTCCTAAAGGCAAAACTCCGGGAGCCGGGCGGCGGGTCAACGGTGGAGCAGCCGGGGCGACAGGGGGCTGACAACCTTGACGCGCTGCCTAGCGACCCACAATCGAGCCTTTGATTCACGCGCACGGCCCCTGCGCGAATGCGCCTCATCGATTTCCGATGCTTTTCTCATAAATCAGTGTCCGGTGTTTTGGCCAGGTCGGCCTGTATGCTTCGGTCTGCGGTCGGCGAGCGGGGAAGTGAAGCGGAGGTGGAGAGAAGCGTCTAGTAAAACGAAACCGGAGCGCAACGCCGCCGCCGAGCCGCAGACGGAAGTTATTCCGCATCCCGTTTTATGCCGCATGGTTTGCGATTTGGGCCGGTTTGATTGGGCGCCCGGCTTTCCCCGATGCGGCATAAAACGGAGGCTTGTCAGAGC